>Ga0114976_10002591_pt1 | contig 11324 bp, 11 predicted proteins | sample S_130805_EF_Meta_FD_87319 | JGI IMG/M metagenome (GOLD analysis project Ga0114976, IMG submission 87319) | Freshwater microbial communities from Lake Simoncouche, Canada to study carbon cycling - S_130805_EF_MetaG | ecosystem: Environmental > Aquatic > Freshwater > Lake | place: Lake...
CCGTCACCCATGGGCATCGGCGTTGCCGATCCGAAGGCACTCGCCCAGACGATCACTATCGCCACCGGCACCAAGAACCTTGAAGGTGCGACAGTGCTCACCGCTGAGCCAGATCCCACGTGGTACACCGACACCTACGCCATGGCGGCCAATGCGGCGCTCCAGGCCATGGGTCTGAACACCACGGGCGACGCGTTCGCCCCGATCACCGTCACCCTGTTGGAGGGCGGCAACTAGCAGTAACGAAAGGGGCCCGGGCAGATGCCCGGGCCCCTTTCGCATGCCCGCACCCGGCGGGCAAGCGTCTATTCCTGAATGTTTGCCATCACGTGCTTGATCCGCGTGTAGTCCTCGAAGCCGTACATCGAGAGGTCCTTGCCGTAGCCCGAGTGCTTGAAACCACCGTGTGGCATCTCGGCCACGACCGGGATGTGAGTGTTGATCCACACGCACCCGAAGTCCAGGCCCTTCGCCATGCGCATCGCACGGCCAAAGTCCTTGGTCCACACCGATGACGCGAGTCCGTACTTGACGCCATTGGCCCACGCCAGCGCCTGCGCCTCGTCAGAGAACCGCTGGACCGTCACGACTGGGCCGAAGATCTCGTCCTGAATCTGCTCATCATCCTGCTTGAGTCCGGCAATGACCGTGGGCTCGATGAAGTAGCCCTGATCGCCCTGCCGGTTACCACCCGCGGTGATGGTGGCGTGTGCCGGGACCCGGTCGATGAAGCCCATGACCCGATCGAACTGGTTCACGTTGTTGACCGGAGGGACAAAACCCTCTCCGGAGGGCCCATCGGCAAACGTGGTCGCGGTGGCCTTGGCCTGCTCCGATAGGGCGGCGACGAAGTCGTCGTAGACCCGATCAGAGACCAACATGCGGGTGGCCGCAGTGCAGTCCTGCCCCGCGTTGAAGTATCCCGCGATCGCCAGCCACTCCGCGGCTGCTGCAATATCGGCATCATCGAAGATCACCACGGGAGCCTTGCCACCCAACTCCAGGTGCACACGCTTGAGGTCTCGCGCCGCAGATTCCGCGACCTGCATACCGGCCCGAACAGATCCGGTGATGGAGACCATTGCCGGGACGGGGTTTTCCACCACCAGCCGCCCGGTGTCCCGGTCGCCACAGATCACGTTGAATGTGCCTGTCGGCAGGACACCAAGGCTGTTGATGACCTCGGCCATGAAGACGGTGCTCGAGGGCGTGGTGTCGCTTGGCTTGAGCACCACGGCATTCCCCGCCGCCAGAGCCGGTGCGTACTTCCAGACCGCCATCATCATCGGGTAGTTCCACGGGGTTACCTGGCCGACCACGCCAACGGGCTCACGTCGGATCATGGAGGTGAACCCGGCCATGTACTCCCCTGCCGAACGTCCTTCCAGGACTCGGGCAGCTCCGGCAAAGAAGCGGATCTGATCAAGCATCGGGGGCAGTTCTTCGGCCATGGTCACGGCGATGGACTTGCCGGTGTCCTGTGACTCGATGGCCACCAGTTCATCTTTGCGCTCTTCCAGCGCATCGGCGATGGCGAGTAACGCTGCCTGTCGCTGAGAAGGCGTGGAGTCACGCCATTCCGCAAACCCCGCTTGAGCAGCGGCGTAGGCACGATTCACATCAGCCTCGCCCGACATCGGAGCCGTGCCATAGACAGCCCCGTTGTTGGGATCGATGAGATCCATCGTGCGACCATCGGCCGCTTCCATGGACTCGCCGGCGATGATGTTTCTGACCTGCATAGTGGACTCCTCACGGGGCGGTAGGGCCAAACTGGCGCCCTCGCATCCTGCCCTATGAGGTGGGGGGTATGCGTCATGCTTGGGCACGGCGCTCGTCAATACTTGCGCCAACAGCCCTTCGTCTGGAGCCGAACATGAGTGTGGGATCCACCGCGCGTACCCGAGTGCACCGATTGCCCGAACGTGCTGTTTCCGAGGTTCAGGCGCTCCACGACATTCTGGATGCCGGCCTCGTGGCCCACGTGAGCGTCGTCACTGACGGTCAGCCCTACGTGGTCCCTGTCGGTTATGCCCGACGCGGTGACGAGGTGGCCTTTCATGGCTCCAGTGCGTCCCGACTGTTTCGCACCCTGTCGACCGGGCAATCGATGTGCTTCACGGTGACCCTGCTCGATGGGCTCGTATTGGCGCGCAGTGCCTTCAACTCAAGCATGAACTACCGATCGGTGATGGTTCTTGGATCGCCTCGATTGCTCACAGGCGACGAAGAACTCGACGCATTGCGCGCCGTATCCGAACATCTCATCCCCGGTCGATGGGAGCACATCCGGCACCCGTCCCCGCAGGAACGCAAGGCCACCACGACGTTGTGCCTCTCGCTTGCCGAATGCTCAGTCAAGGTCCGAACCGGCGAGCCTCATGACGACGCCGAAGACGTGACGAATCTCAGCGAATTATGGGCAGGAGTCATGCCGATCGTCGAAGCATTCGGCGTACCCCTCACCGCACCTGATTGCCCGCAAGGACTCGAAACTCCCTCGCACCTTCGACAGTGGACTCGATGACACATCTGTCGCTGTGGTGGGACACCCTTCCGGACGACCTGACCAGCCCCCTTGGGTCGACCCTGGATCGCGATATCTCATGCGACGTGGCGATCGTGGGCGCGGGCTACACCGGCCTGTGGACCGCGTACTACCTGCAGGCCGTGGACCCATCGCTACGCATCGCCATCATCGAAGCCGAACACGCCGGCTTCGGTGCCAGCGGGCGCAACGGCGGCTGGGCATCCGCGCTGTTCCCGGTAAGCCTTCCGGTACTTGCGCGTCACTCCTCGCGCGACGCTGCCATCCGCCAGCATCGGGCCATGATCGCGTCGCTCGACGAGATTGATCGCGTACGCCAGGCCGAGCGATGGTCGTTCGATTGGGCGCGCGGCGGCACTGTCGTGGCGGCACGCACACCTGTACAACTACTCGCCCTGCGCGACGAGGTAGAGACTGCGCGCACATGGGGTTTCGATGACGCTGACCTGCGCTTGCTGTCTGCACACGAAACACGCGATCACGTCAACACCACCGACGTGCTAGGTGGGACATTCACGCCGCACTGCGCGAGCATCAACCCCGCACGTCTTGTCCGCTCCCTTGCCCTATCGGTCACCCAACGCGGGGCCAGTCTTTATGAACACACCCCTGCCACGTCGATCGAGCCAGGCATCGTTCGCACCCTGCGCGGCGACGTGCGCGCACCCGTCGTTGTCCGTGCAACGGAGGGATACACGCGCAGCCTCACCGGGATGACGCGCGACATTGCACCGGTGTACTCGATGATGCTTGCAACTGCACCATTGCCACCAGAGGTGTGGGACCAGATCGGGCTCAGAAACCGCGAGACATTCTCCGACGCTCGACACCTCATCATCTACGGACAGCGCACCGCAGATGGGCGCCTAGCGTTCGGTGGGCGCGGTGCGCCGTACTACTTCGGATCGCGCATCACTCCTGATCAAGACCGCGATCGCACTGTGCACGCACAACTCTGGCGCACTCTCGTTGACCTGTTTCCCGTCCTCGCCGGTCACGAGGTCAGCTATGCGTGGGGTGGTCCACTGGGAGTCGCTCGAGACTGGTGGGCATCCTGTGGCTATGACAAGCCGTCGGGCATCGCTTGGGCTGGCGGCTATGTCGGCGACGGAGTCACGACGACCAACCTTGCAGGCCGCACGCTGGCCCACCTCATCACCGGCACTGACAGTGATCTCGCGTCCCTCCCCTGGGTTGGCCACCGGTCACGGTTGTGGGAGCCCGAACCAATGCGATGGCTCGGCGCCAATCTCGCCTTGCGGATGGCGTCCGGGGCAGACGCCAGCGAAGACCGCACCGGCCGACGCTCGCGTCGCGCCCAACTCATGTCGCGGCTGACCGGGGGCTAACCCGCAAGTGGATTCGGTCGCGCAGGTGACACCCGCGTGAGCTTCGCTGAATCACGATGAGCGAATGGCTCGGCCTGGTCTGAGATGTGCAAGGTGGTGATCTGTGCGTAGCTGATCGAGTCACTCCCGTGGACAGTGAAGGCGATCTCCCACGACGTCGTATGGAAATGGCTGTCCATCCACGGGTTCGTGAGGATACCCGCTGCCGGATTTCCCACATCTGCTCGCAGAGTGAACGTCGAATCCCCGGACTCTGCGGTTCCCATGGCCATCGCCACCTGGGCGCGAGGAATGGCCAACGTCATGTAGATCGTTCGCGCTGCAGGCTCCCACAGCAGGTACCCCACTTGATCGTGAAACGTCAGCGCTTCATCGAACTTGTTGACGTGCTGGTGGTATCGCAAGCCGTACAGCAGCTGCGGCCCGTTGACCTGGCGGTCTATGGGGTCAAAGGTCCATTCCTCGCGATAGATCGTGGTTTCTGGGCCCTGGGCCTTGGGACTGATGTCGCGCCCACGCTCTCCTTGCCAGGTGCCAGCCAAAGCGCGCAGCGGCCCGAGTTCGGCCAAGGTGTCATCAGAGCCGTCAGCCTCCGTGAAGATGTCATCGGGGTACACACGATCAGGCTGAGCGCTCATGCAAGCCTCCGCGTCACCGATAGGCCGGGATGCCGGTGAGGGCCTCACCGATCACAAGGGTATGCATCTCGTTGGTGCCTTCGTAGGTGAATACCGACTCAAGGTTGTTCATGTGGCGAATGATGGGGTACTCCAGCGTGATGCCGTTCCCGCCCAGAATCGATCGGCTCTCGCGCGCGATCTCCAGTGCCGCTCGTGCGTTGTGAAGTTTCCCAAGCGACACCTGCTCGGGGCGCAGCAGGTGAGCGTCCTTGAGGCGGCCCAGATGCAGGGCCAACAGCATGCCATTGCCCAACTGCACTGCCATATCGGCCAATTTGCGTTGCGTGAGCTGGTACCCCGCGATCGGCTTGTCGAACTGCACGCGATCAATGCTGTAGGAGATCGCTGTCTCCAGACAATCACGTGCCGCACCGAGGGTCCCGAAGGCGATACCGAAACGGGCCTCGTTCAGGCACGAGAGCGGCCCCTTGAGCCCACGGACTCCTGGGAGCATGGCGGATTCTGGAAGTCTCACATCGCGTAGGACCAACTCACTTGTGACCGAGGCTCGCAGCGACATCTTGCGATGGATGAGGTTGGCGGTGAAACCCGGCGTTGCGGTGGGGACCACGAATCCTCGAATTCCGTCATCGGTCTGCGCCCACACCACCGCGACATCGGCAACATTGCCGTTGGTGATCCACATCTTCGAACCATTGAGGATCCAGTCGCTGCCATCGCGCCGGGCGGCGGTGCGCATGCCACTGGGGTTGGATCCAAAGTCCGCCTCCGTCAACCCGAAGCAGCCGATTCGCTCTCCCGCGGCCATTCCGGGCAGCCATTCCTGTCGGTGCTCTTCTGAGCCAAAAGCATGAATGGCGTACATGGCAAGTGATCCCTGCACGCTGACGAGGGACCGCAGTCCAGAGTCACCCGCCTCCAATTCCAAGCAGGCCAAGCCATAGGCAACCGCGGAAGTCCCGGCACACCCATATCCCTCGAGGTGCATCCCCATGACCCCAAGTGCCCCGAGTTCACGGGCAAGTTCCCGCGCGGGGATATCTCCACTCTCAAACCAATCCGCGATATTCGGGCGAACGCGATCTGTGATGTATTCCCGGACAACGGACTGCATCGCCCGCTCTTCTTCCGAAAGCAACGTGTCAATCGCGTAAAGCTCGAAAGGGCTTTGGGGAGTCCGTGTCATGACTGGTGAGTCTAGGCGGGATTTGCTGAGGGTGAGATATCGAGCAGGGCAAGTACCGCAGCCCGATCGGCGTCCACCGGCGATGGCGCGGTGCGATACGAGACCGGCGTCTGTGCCAAGGCGACCGGATTGGCCACCAGGCGAGCGATGGGGCCGCCAGGTCGGGGGATGTCGACCAGCGCCGGGAGCCCCAATGCCGTGGCGAGTGCGAACGCGTCGGGGATGGAGTTGATCGGCCCGCAGGGGACTCCGGCCGCGGTGAGGGTCTCTTGCCACTCGTGAGCATCGCGGCCGCCCAGCAACGCATCGAGCCGATCCTTGAGCTCATCTCGATGCGCCACGCGAGCAGTGTTGGTAGAAAATCGGGGGTCCCGAGCAAGATCTGGGTCACCCAGCGAGTTTGCGAGCGCGAGAAACTGGCTGTCGTTTCCGACGGCGAGGACAAGTGGGCGATCGTGTGCCTGATAGACCTCATAGGGCGCGATGGACGGATGGGCATTCCCCATCAGCCCGGGAGTCACGTCTGCCCCAGCAAATGCGCCCGATTGGTTGACCATGCTGGAGAGCAACCCGGACAAGAGTGACACCTCAAGTGACTGCCCCTTGCCCGTGAGGTCGCGATGGCGAAGCGCCGCGAGAATCCCAATCGCCGCATGCATACCGGTGAGGACATCCACCACCGCAACGCCAGCCTTGGTGGGCTCATCCTGTCCGGTGATGCTCATCAATCCGCCCATGGCCTGCACGAGCAGGTCGTACCCGGGCATCTTCGCACCGGGCCCGGAGCCAAAGCCCGAGATCGAGCAATACACCGATCGCGGGTTGCGCTGCAGCACAGAGACCGCGTCTAATCCGAATCGCTGCAAACTACCGGGCGCAAAATTCTCGATCACCACGTCCGCCGAATCGGCGAGGCGGATGGCGATGCTTCGATCCGATTCGTCTGCGAAGTCGAGCGCAATAGAGAGCTTGTTTCGATTGACAGACTCAAAGTACGTGGACTGCCCGCTGGCCGCGAATGGCGGACCCCACGCTCGGGTGTCATCGCCCGTGCCGGGTCGCTCCACCTTGACTACCGTCGCCCCCAGGTCAGCCAGCAGCATGGTGGCGTAGGGCCCCGCGAGGACGCGTGAAAAGTCCGCGACCACGAGGCCGTCAAGTGATCCGGTGGACACGTTGTCACCATACCTACCCTCACTAGGGTTAACACGTGTCGCGCCGCGCTTTTGATCCCCTCGCGCCGGGGATCTATGGCTTGCTGAGTGCCCTCATTTCGCCCCGCCCGATCGCGTGGGTGGCGACCCGCAGCAGCACCGGGGTGGACAACTTGGCACCGCACTCCTTCTACCAATTGGTCAGCACCTCCCCACCCATCGTGATGATCAGCTCCATGGGCGAAAAAGACACCGTGCGCAACATCCGGACGACGGGTGAATTTGTCGTGTGTGGCACACCAGCAAGTCACATACCGCAGGTCAATCTGACCTCGGTTGAATTCGGCCCTGAGATAAGCGAGTTCGATGCCGCTCAGGTCACTCGCGAGGAGGCCAGCACCGTGTCAGTCGCGCGCGTAGCCGAGTCTCCCTACGCACTCGAGTGTCAGAACGTGGGCATTCATGAAATCGGCAATGGCATCGTCGTATACGGCCAGGTTCAACACATCGTCGTAGATGAGCACGTGCTGGACGGCGACCGCGTGGCCCTGGACCGCCTGAATCTGGCGGCGCGGCTGTCCGGGCCGGACTGGGGGCTACTGGGGCCGGTCGTGTCATTGCCCCGCATGAGCGTCGAGGAGTATCACGATCGATACCCCGAGGGATTCAGCCCCTGAGGCTCACCACTGCGAGTTCAGGAAGCACGTTGGTCTTGATCCACACGACCGGAAGACTTCCTGGACTCTGTTACCCGCTTGGCCGTGCCCATGACCACTCGAAGCAGGATCGCCACAAACACAAGATCCAAAGCCATCTGCACCATGGTGATGGTTCGCGCTGACGTAGTGACCGGTGTGATGTCACCAAATCCAACCGTCGCGAGCACCGTAAGGGAGAAGTAGTAGGACGAGAATCCGGTGAGCGGCTCTGTGAAAGATTCTGGATTTGACCGCGACAGCAAAAGGTAGGCGATTGAGAACACCGCAAGGAACATCGCTGCAATGAGAATCAATGCCTCAATCGCTCGCAGCGCAGGGAACCTCGCTCGCTTGACGCCTCGCAACTGGTACCAGAAGTACATCCCGTACACCGCAATAAGCACGATGACCATGACGATTGAGTAGATGGCCGTTTTGCTCGGCTGGTCCGGCGCAAAACTCATGATGATGGCGACGCATATAAGGCCGATCACCACGCGGATGACAGCGTAGGCAAAGATCGCGACCTTCTTGAAAGCCGTGATGTGAACCGGTATCGACGTCAGGGACATGTCATCACTCATGCCGAGGAGTCTGCCAAACCCTGGGTTGTGACAGCCGCCAACTGGCCGCATGCACCGTCAATCTCCCGGCCACGCGTATCGCGCACCGTGACGGCGACGCCCCGCTCCTCAAGCGCCTTGACGAAGGCTCGCTCGTCCTGAGGTCGTGACGCGGTCCATTTCGAGCCAGGCGTGGGATTGAGCGGAATGAGGTTGACATGCACCAGATGTCCGGCGAGCAGGTCGCCAAGCAATTCCCCACGCCATCGCTGGTCGTTGATGTCCCGAATGAGCGCATACTCGATGCTGACGCGACGGTGGGTGATGTTGCCGTATCGCCAGGCGGCGCTGAGTACGTCGGCGACTTTATAGCGCGTATTGATGGGTACGAGAGTGTCACGAAGTTCGTCATCGGGTGCATGCAGCGAGACAGCCAACGTCACCGGCAAGCCCTCCTGGGCGAGATCCAGAATCCGCGGTACCAAGCCCACCGTTGACACGGTGATGCCACGAGCGCTGATCCCCAGCCCTTCCGGCGGCGCAGACGTGAGACGACGCACAGCCGCCACTGTCGCCGCGTAGTTGGCCAAGGGCTCCCCCATGCCCATGAACACCACATTGGAGACGCGACCGGGACCCCCCGCCACCTCACCTCGAGCCAGCGACCGGGCTCCCGCCAACACCTGTTCAACGATTTCGGCGGTGGAGAGATTACGGGTGAGTCCCGCCTGACCGGTGGCGCAGAAGGGGCAGTTCATGCCGCAACCGGCCTGCGAAGAGATGCACATCGTCACGCGATCGGGGTAGCGCATGAGAACGCTCTCGACGACCGCTGAATCATGAAGGCGCCACGCGGTCTTGACCGTGGTGCCGTTGTCGCAGTCCAGTCGGCTTGCTTGTGTCAGCAAGGGCGGCAGGAGCAGCTGGCTCAGGGCCGGGCGGATGTCCGCCGGGATGTCGGTCCATTCGGACGGATCATCGCTCAACCGCCCCAGCCAATGCCGCGACACCTGATCAGCCCGAAAGCCCGGCAGGCCAGCAGCCTCGACGACAGAGCGGCGCTCCTCGCGCGTGAGATCAAGCGCATGCACCGGAGGCTTGCCACGTTTGGGTGCTTCAAATACGAGCTCACCGGGTACTGGCATCAGGACAGGCCGCTGCCGAGGAAGAGCGTGAACAGTGCCCACGAGGTGAATGCGTTGGGAATCAGTGAATCGAGCCGGTCCATGACACCACCGTGTCCGGGGAGCATCGTGCCCATGTCCTTGACGCCTAGATCGCGCTTGATGGCGGATTCGATGAAGTCTCCCGCCGTGGCCGTGACCATCATGATGGCCCCGACGATGATGCCTTCCCACCACGGTGCATCGAGTAACCAGATGAAAGAGGCCGCTCCCACAGCGACCTGAAGCACCAAAGAACCGGCCGCACCCTCCCATGACTTCTTGGGGCTGATGCTTGGCGCGATGGAGTGCCTTCCGAACAGAACTCCGGCCGTATAGCCACCGATGTCATTGCTGATGGTGAGCAGAATGAACACTAAAACGCGCTGGGGACCGTCGCCTGCCGCCAACGTCAGCATCAAGAAGCCCGCCATGAAGGGCAGGTAGGTGATGATGAATGAACTGGCCGTCACATCGCGCACGAATCCGGCATACCCGCGCCGGATCCGCCACATGAAGATGATGAGAACGATCGCGCCGGTCGTGACGAGCTGGGCGGTCGTGCCCCAGATATAGGCCGACGCCGGAATGAGTGCTGCTCCGACATATAACGGCGCGCGTGCCAGCCGAATGCCAGAAATGGCGAACGTCTGAGTGAACTCATGGACCGCGATGACCAGACACACAATGACAAGCACCGCGAACAGCCATTTGATGGTGAATAGCGACAGCAACACAAGAGCGCCCAGCACCACGCTCGAGACGATGGCCGCAGTGAGATTGCGACCTGCTCGGGGCTTTCTGGACTTGCCCACTTCCTCCATGCTGAAGGTCACACCTCGAGCAGTTCTGCTTCTTTGTGCTTGAGGAGCTCGTCGACATGCTCCACATGCTTATGAGTGAGGTCGTCCAGCGCCTTCTCGGCGCGACGCACCTGATCCTCACCAGCGTCGCCATCCTTGATCATCTTGTCGAGGATGTCTTTGGCGTGACGACGGACACTGCGAACCGACACGCGTGCATCTTCGGCCTTGTTCTTGGCAACCTTGATGTACTCCTTGCGGCGATCTTCGGTGAGTTGCGGAAGGGCGACTCGAATGACGGAGCCATCGCTGGTGGGGTTGATACCGAGGTCACTCTCACGCAGAGCCTTCTCGATCGCGCCGAACGAGCCCTTGTCGTAGGGCGTGATGACGATCATGCGCGCCTCGGGGATCTGGAAGGAGGCCATCTGGTTGACCGGCGTGTAGGTGCCGTAGTACTCGACATTGATCTTGTTGAACATCGACGTATTGGCGCGACCGGTGCGGATGGCACCAAAGTCCTCGCGGGCCACGGCGATGGCCTTGTCCATCTTCTCCTCAGCATCGAGAAGAACGGTGTCGATGTCGCTCACATCAGCTCCCTGCGGTTCGCCTGCATTCCTCATGCAGGTCAGTTTGACGAGACTAGCGTTCCGATCTGCTCACCCCGGACAGCGCGGGCAATATTGCCCTCGACCAGCAGATTGAAGACCACGATCGGAAGGTCATTGTCCTGACACATGCTGATAGCGGTGGCGTCCGCGACCTTGAGATTGCGGGCCAGCACCTCCGCAGGGGTGAGGTGGTCGAAGCGGATCGCAGCGGGATTGGTACGTGGGTCACTGTCGTACACCCCATCAACTCCCTTGGCCATCAGCACGACCTGGGCACCCACTTCGAGAGCACGCTGTGCCGCGGTGGTGTCGGTAGAGAAGTACGGCTGACCGAGCCCCGCGCCGAAGATCACTACGCGCCCCTTCTCCAAGTGTCGAACAGCGCGACGCGGAATGTAGGGCTCGGCCACCTGTCCCATGGTGATGGCGGTCTGCACTCGTGTCTCGACCCCGACCTTCTCGCAGAAGTCCTGAAGCGCAAGACAGTTCATGACGGTGCCGAGCATGCCCATGTAGTCAGCCCGAGCACGGTCCATGCCCCGCTCAGAAAGTTGAGCTCCTCGGAAATAATTTCCGCCACCTATGACGACGGCAACCTGCGTTCC
>Ga0114976_10002592_pt1 | contig 11322 bp, 11 predicted proteins | sample S_130805_EF_Meta_FD_87319 | JGI IMG/M metagenome (GOLD analysis project Ga0114976, IMG submission 87319) | Freshwater microbial communities from Lake Simoncouche, Canada to study carbon cycling - S_130805_EF_MetaG | ecosystem: Environmental > Aquatic > Freshwater > Lake | place: Lake...
CCTCGCGCGGGAAGACATCTACCAGCTTCTTTGGAGGCTTCGGCGGCGGTGGTGGCGGCGGCGGCGGCGGAGGAGGTGGGGGCGGGGGTGGGGGTGGAGGGGGCGGTGCCGGCTTGGGGGGTGGAGGCGGAGGTGGTGGCGGTGCTTCCACAACCGGAGCGGGTGCTGGTGGTGGCGGGGCAATCACCGGAGGGGCCTTGGGCGGCTCGGCCATGGCCACGATCGCCGGTGCCGATTGCACCGGGACCTGCACTTCGGGCGGAGGCACGTAGGGCGGAGGTGGCGCCACAATCTGGGGCACCTTCGGGTCCGGTGGTTCGATCTTTTTCGGCGGCGGCGGTGGGGGCGGGGGTGGCGGAGGTGGAATGATCACTTCCTGCACCACGACGGCTTCCAATGGCTTTTTCAGGAGCTTCAAACCGTCACGTGCGGTACCGGCGACCAAGGCCCAGCCCAGGATCACATGCAGGATCGCGACACTGACAAGACCGGTGACCTGTCGCGCGGATCGTTTGGGCCGCTCAATAAAACTCATGGACGTCGGCTCACCGGACGAATTGTTCGCTGCCGATGACGGCAACTTTGGTCAACCCCATCCGCTTGGTGGTGGCCATCAGGTGGGCGAACAACTCGTATTTCGAGTCTTTGTCCGGTCGGATATGAATTTCAGGCTGTAGATCCATTTTCGAGGCGGACTGCAGGTTCAACTCCAGCTGCTGGCCAGCCACTGGCAAACCTTGCCAATAGACCGTGTTGACCCCATCAATATCGATTTTGATAATGAACGGCTTTTGATCCGTCTGTGGCGGTTTGCCGACTGGCAATTCGAGATTGACGGCGTGGAGCTGAATCGGGATTGTGATGATCAGCATCACCAGCAATACCAGCATCACATCAATCAGTGGGGTGGTGTTCATATCCATCATGACTTCGTCTTCAGAGGACGAATCACTGGGGCCAACGGACATTGCCATGGGGGTCTCGAACTCGCGTGGACGGGATTAATGTTGACGGTTAGCGCTGACAGTCAATGCTGAGGATCAGTGATGAACGAGACTTTAGTGATCCCGGCGCGCTGGCAGGCATAGATCACCTTGCCCACGCTGTTGTAACGCGAAGCCATGTCGCCGCGGATATGAACTTCGGGTTGAGGGCTCTTGGTCGAAACAGTCTTCAGCTTGCCAACCAGGACCTCGACGTCATTCATTTTGGTGTCATACCAAAAAATATCTCCCTTAACGTCGACCGAGATGACAACGTTCTCGGGCTTTGACTGACGCTCTTCGACGGTCTCTTTAGGCAACTGCAACTGAATCGAAGTCGTTACCACTGGAATAGTGATCAGGAAAATAATCAGCAACACGAGCATCACGTCGACCAGAGGCGTCGTGTTAATCGCGTTCAAGACCTCGTCCTCGTCCCCGGACGGGCCGATATTCATCGCCATGGCAGGCCTTTACCGAAAGTCTGTTCGCGTGATCAGCGTTTGACGTGGGCCAGCAGGGCAGAATGCAACTCGCCGGAGAAGGCGGAGACCGCCTCCATCACTTCCTTGTTACGGCGCACGAGCCAGTTGTAGCCCAGCACCGCGGGCACTGCGACAGCAAGACCGATGGCGGTCATGATCAGCGCTTCACCGACCGGCCCAGCCACTTTGTCGATACTCGCCTGGCCCGAGATGCCGATGCTGACCAGTGCGTGGTAGATCCCCCAGACGGTGCCAAAGAGACCGACGAAAGGGCCTGTGGAGCCGACGGTGGCCAGCACGGCCAACCCCATCTGGAGACGACCCTGGACCTTTGCAGAGGTACGTTGAACCGAAGTGCCGAGCCAGGTGTGTAAATCTACGTTGGCGCTCACGCTACTAAATTTGCTTGCGCTTTGCAGGGCCTTGTCACCGATGTAACGAAAGGGGCTGTCTTCATCCAGGGCCTGGATCTTGGCGCTGACCGTGCCAGAAGACCAAAATTCGTCATCGATCGCTTGAGCTTGCTTGAGGATTTTGCCTTGCTCGATCAGTTTGGTGATGAGCACGTACCAGGTTCCCATGCTCATCAGAATCAAAATCAGCAAGGTCCCGCGGGCGACGAAGTCGCCTTGGGCCCAAAGTGCGCCGATGCCGTAGGGATTTGCTGCCGGTTCAGCCGATGCGGCTGCAGCCGGAGCAGCTTGGGCGCCAGCACCTGTTGAAGCCGTTGCGGTCGCGCCCGCCGCAGCCGCAGCGCTCTCGATGGCTGGCGGCGGCGGAGTCTGAGCGTAGGTTGCGAGCGATGCCGAGCCAACAAGGCCGACAACCAAAACAAAGCGCCCAAGGGCTGCAGAAAAACCGAGTTTCAAGGCAATACTTCCTCAGAACTGAAAATGAATGGTCAAGGGGGGAAACCCTAGCATAACCAAAGCCCATAACCAACCGCAGGTTGGCTAATGGGTCGGCTACTAGGTCCGCAAATTGACTGGGGGGAAAAAAATCGGCCGGGATTTGAGGTCCCGGCCGATTGATTCAGAGCTTGGCTCGGCCAGCGATCAGAACTCGTACAGGGCCGAGATCCGCATCGAACGTGGTGCCGAGTAAGAAATCGGCGTGCCATACAGGGAACGTAGGCCGGTGCCCGAGTTCAGGCGCTCTTCGATGACCTCGGTCGACTGGCGATTGAAGAGGTTGAAGACATCCAGCTTGAGCGAAACGCCTTTGTACTCGGTCGGCAGGTAAGAGACGTTCAAATCGACGCGAACGGTGTTGGGCAGGGTCCCAAGCGAACCACGCGGCGAATCGACCCCATTACAGAAGAAATACGCTGAGCCGTAGCCTGAGTAGTTCGTGACGGGTGATCCCGGGGTGTATGGCGTCGAAGAACCCGCCGCGACCGGTGCGTTACCGATGCAATTCTTTGGCCGACCCGAAGCCAAGAGAATGTTGCTACCAATCCCGATCTGTTGAGTCGCCTGATAGTAACCATAAGCCTTCATTTGATGCTTGCGGTCATTCGGGAGCCGGCCATTGGCATTGCGGCTGAATTCGGGGAAGTCAAACGCCTGTGTGGTCGACACATCGCCCTGGCCGATATCCGAAAGCAGTTGGCCTTCGGTATTGCCCGAGTTGCGCGAGAGGGTGTAGTTCACCTTGCCGTACCACTTGCCATCAAACGGATGCTCCGCGAACAGATCAAGCGCCGCGTAGGTCCGCTTGACTTTCGGGAAACCCAGTTGGTCGGCACTCAGGTCGACCCGCCGCAGTCCCTTACCATCCCCAAAATCCACCATGAAGGTGTTGGCAATGCCCGGATTGAACATCGCGCAGTTGTAGTGGAAGTTACTTGCATCGACGCCATTGCGGCCAGCCCACGCGGCGAAGGGCCGGTCGTCGCAATGGTCATCAATCGCGGTTTTCAGATCACGGTAGGTGACCTTGGCCCCAACGTTGAGGTCCTTGGACATCGCCCGCTCAAAGCCCAGGGCGAACTCATCCTGGAAGTTGCCTTTCATGTCCAGGGCCGCCACGGTGAGCGGATCTTTGGACTGGCCCAGCTCGTTGTTATTTGAGTACACTGGACTGAAGGAGGTCAGGCCTGTTGGCTGTCCCAAGGCGTTAACGCCCGTGTAGGCAAAGTTCTGGATCGTGTAGAGCGACGCACCGGCGGCACGGACCGCGACGTTGGTTGGCACTGGGACGTGGTAGCGACCGAGGCTGCTGAAGAGCTTGAGCGACTTGTCGCCGAGCGCATCAAACGAAGCCGAAAAACGCGGAGCGATTTGGGTCGGCAGGTTGATGTACGACTGGTTGTCGCCATTCTTGTTGTTGAACCCTTCGTTGCGCAAGCCGAGCGAGACCAGCAGCTTGTCGTTCACCTGCCAGCGGTCTTCGATATAAGCCGCGTTCTGCTCGACAGACGGCGTCGACTTGGTGTTCACAAAAATCTGCTGCACGTAGTAACCCTGCTGAGCCAGCGCGTTGCCAGTCACAGAATTCGGTGCTGAATATTTCCCGTCAAGTTTGTCGGCAGGGTTTGTGGCCTTCTGGTACTGCCACAAGAAGCCACCGGCATAGCCGCTACCCGCGGTGGAGCGGATGGTGTTCTGGTCCACACCTGCGCGCAGGCTGTGCGCCGAATTCAGTTTGTACTCTACGTCGACACGAGCGCCCTGGTTGCGGTCACGGGCGCCGGGTACAAGCAAGCTTCCCGTCACGCCTTGTGGGCGTGCGTAGGGTCCGAGGCCAGCGACTTCACTGGTCGAATCCGAGAGCACCTGGGGTAGCGAAGGGTCATAGCCTGCGGGCGTTTGGCGATGGTCTTGCTTGGTTTGGCCAAGCACGGCCGTCAAGGTCAGCTTGTCAGTCAAATAACCCGTGTACTTGACGATATCAACGTCCGCACCTTGCTGTGCTGCGACTGGGGTCGGGCCCCAGTTCAGAAATTTCTGGCCGCCGTTCTGAACGTAGGTGCGCTGAAGTGTGGCGTAGTTGAAGCCGAAATAGCGCCGGTCCTGGACAACCCGGTCGCTGATTTTGGTGTACTCCAGGTGGTGGTCTTCGTTCAGATTCCAGTCGAGCTTGAGCAAGTAGCGGGGGGTGTTCGTCGAGATTTCCTGCCACGCGGTCGACTGGGTCGATGCGGCCGCCGTGTAGGTGGCCGACGAATTGACGCCGCGGATCACGCTCGAATCCGTTTTGTTTTGCTCCGCGCCGAAGTAGAAAAACAACTTGTCTTTGATAATCGGACCGCTGGCCGAGAACGACGCCGTCATCGAGTCGATCTGGTTAGCTTCGTTATAAGCGTAGAGCTTATTCGCAAGCGGAGTGCCGTTGTCAGCGTAGAACTGATTTTTCGTCTTGGCGCGCAGGTCGTTGGGCGTCATGGTGAAACCCAGGCTACCCTTCATTTCGTTCGAGCCGCTCTTGGTGACGATATTGACCACGCCGCCCGTTGAACGACCAAATTCAGCACCGTAGCCACCCGTCAGGATTTGTGCCTGCGAGATCGAGCCGAATGGAAGTTGAGAGAATCCAACCTGGGTCAAAAGGGTCGTAACCGGGAACCCATTAATGTAGTAGGCATTCTCAGACGCGGAGGAACCGCCAAAACTCGGTGCTCCGCTTCCGCCGTAGCGGGAGTCGCCAATCGTGACGCTCGGCGCCAACTGGATCACCGCACCGACGTTGTTGCCGACCGGGATCTTCGCCAGTTCGGTGGCCGTGAAAATGGTTGTTGTGCCCATTTCCGTCATGTCAAGTTTCTTGGCGCCCGACGAGACCACCACGGTCTGCAGTGAGGCGCTGAAGGAAATCTCAACGTTTTGATTAATTCGGACTTCGACGTCGTTGTAGGTGCTGACGACTTTTCCGCCCTCCACCAACTGAACGGTGTACAGGCCCACCGGAAGTGAGGTCAGATTGTATTTTCCGCCCGCGTCGAGCGCGATCGAGCGTTGAACCCCGGAGCCTTTCTGAGCCACCAGCAGGGATTTACCCGCAGCGTTCGTTACCGTTCCGAAAATACCGCCGGTTGCATTGGATTGTGCAAAAGCGGACGGAGCAAGAGCGAGCCCAAGGCTGGCCGCGCCGAGAATCGAGACGGAGGAACTAAATGCGCTGCGAATGGCTCGGCGCATCATCGTCTCTGAGAAACGATTATTTGATTTCTTCATTGCATTTTCCCTGAGGGTTTTCATCAATCTGTAAGGACTGTAAAAAAGTGTACCGATTTTTACCGTTTTGTGAATCCACGCCAACCGTGGAAACCCTCGCCCTCGACCGACGGGCGAAAAAGGCTTGACGGCACCCGCGTGAGTCCCGTTTCAAACGCGTTACGCGCTCGTCAGTCGAAGCCCGTGCCAAGACAAAAATCCAAGCCCTGAGCGGGTTTCGGGGCGGGAAAGCCCTAATACGGGCGGGGCCCAGGGGCGGTGCGCCCCAGGTTAGAGCGGATTTCTAGTGTGTTGTCCCGGTGCAACGCCGAGTAACGTTGGCCCATTTTGGTGCGTCTTCGAGCGGTGTTTTTGCGGCCTCAAGGCAGATTGGTGTTTTCCCTTGTAAGTAGCGCGTTATCACCTATCGATCCCAGGCATCGGGCCATACTCCAAACGATTAAGAATGATCGTTAACTCAGGAGACAGGCATGAAGGTGATTACGATTCACCGCGGGGCTGACGACGCACCCGCGCTCGAAGGCTGCGATGAGGACAGCGGAATTGTTCGCAAAGTCGACCTCCCGCTGGCTCGGCGGGAGTTTCTCAAGGGCTCCGGGATTTTGATGGGAACCCTCGCAACCGGTTCGGTTGTGGCCAGCTTGGCGCCGTCCAATGTTTGGGCGCTTGAATTGAAGACCCTATCCACGGCCGAGGGCGAAGCCATTATGGCGATGGGCCGAGTGCTTTATCCCCACGCAAAGCTGCCCGACGCAGTTTATGCGCTCCTGTCGAAAGCCCTTGATGGCAAAGCCGCGGGGGACGCCGCCGCGGCCAAATCGCTTCGCGAAGGGATCGCTCAGCTCGATCAGAAGGCGGGCGGAAGCTTTGCAAAAGCCGGCGGCGCTAAAAAACTGGAAGTTGTCAAAAGCCTCGAGGGAACGCCCTTTTTCGGAATGGTGCGCGGCCAATGCATTACCGCGCTCTACGACAACGACATGGCGTTTGCCGTTTTTGGTTATCCGGGCTCGGCCTGGGAGAAGGGCGGTTACATCACCCGCGGTTTTCAGGACCTTAAATGGCTGCCCAATCCCCCCGCTGAAGCCAGCCCACCACCCTACATGGGTTGAGTGGCGCTCAAAACAATCATCAGGAGACACAAGTGGCAAAGTTTGAATACACCGACGAAAGCGTTGTCGTCGTAATCGGATCCGGTGCAGGCGGTGGAACGCTTGCCAACGAGTTGTGCCAGAAAGGCATCAAGGTCGTCCTTCTAGAAGCGGGTGCCCGTCAGTCGACCGCCAGCTTTATTAATGACGAATGGAAGTCTTTTAGCCAACTCGCCTGGCTCGATGCCCGCACGACCTCGGGCTCATGGCGGGTTGCCAAAGATTTTGCGGGCCTGCCAGCCTGGATTTGTAAAACGGTTGGTGGCTCAACCACCCACTGGGCGGGAGCGTCGCTGCGCTTCCAAGAACACGAGTTCCGTGCCAGGACCACGTACGGTCAGATCGATGGCACGAATCTTCTCGATTGGCCGGTAACCCTGCAGGAACTCGAGCCCTATTACGCCAAGGCCGAAAACAAAATGGGCGTGACCCGCACCAACGGGATTCCAGGGCTGCCGGGCAATAACAACTTCAAGGTGCTGCATGCCGGTGCCAAAAAGCTTGGCTACAAAGAAGTGAATACGGGCCGGATGGCGATTAACAGCCAACCCCGCGATGGTCGCGGCCGCTGTATGCAACTGGGCTTCTGTTTTCAGGGCTGTAAGAGCGGTGCCAAATGGTCAACCCTGTATACCGAAATCCCCAAGGCTGAAGCGACTGGCAATCTCGATCTTCGGACCCAGGCCCATGTCACCCGAATCGATCACGACAACTCCGGGAAAGTCACGGCCGTGACCTACATGGACGGCGCCGGTAAAGAGCAACGCCAAAGCGCGCGCCTGGTTTGTGTGGCCGGCAATTCGATCGAAACGCCGCGCCTGCTCCTGATGTCGGCATCCGACATGTTCAAGGATGGGCTGGCCAATTCATCGGGGCAGGTTGGGCGCAACTACATGCGCCACATGACCGGTTCGGTTTACGCTGCCTTTAAGAATCCGGTCCACATGTATCGCGGTACGACCATGGCCGGGATCATTCAGGACGAAGCCGCCCATAACCCGAAGCGCGGATTCGCCGGCGGCTACGAAATGGAGACCCTGGCTTTGGGTATTCCTTTCATGGCGGCTTTCTTGAATCCAGGTGGCTGGGGTGCCGATTTTGCCTGGTGGATGGAGCATTACGTCCAGACCGCAGGGATGTGGCTTGTGGGCGAAGACATGCCGCGTGAAACCAACCGGGTCACGCTCAATACTTCGGTGAAAGACCAGTGGGGTAATCCGGCGCCTAATGTGCATTTTGATGATCATCCAAACGACATCGCGATGCGCAACCACGCATTCAAGCAGGGCGAGGAGGTCTACAAAGCCGCGGGCGCAATTAAAACCTTCCGGACCCCGCCCTACCCGTCAACCCACAACATGGGGACCTGTCGGATGAGTGCTAAGGCCTCTGAGGGCGTTGTCAACAAATGGGGCCAAACCCACGATATTGACAATCTCTTCATCAGTGACGGCAGCCAGTTCACCACGGGCGGCGCTGAAAATCCAACCCTGACGATCGTGACATTGGCGATTCGGCAGGCGGATTACATCGCCAAGCAAATGACGGCGCGGGCTATTTGAGGCCTGGCGACTCATCAGCCAGGATGTCTGAACACGACGGGGGAGCGCTATGTGTGAATTCTTTGTAACGGCCGACCCCATCCAGTACGAGCAAAGAACCCGCACCATGCGGATTCGCGGGGTACTGACCAGTTTGCGTCTGGAAAATATGGTGTGGGACATCCTGGCCGAAATGGCCGAAGGCGAGAAGTGCACAACCAACGCCTTGATTTCGCAGTTTCATGATGAAATTTTGGCGTATCGAGGCGAAGTGCCGAATTTCGCCTCGTTTTTGCGCGTGACCTGTATGCGCTACCTCCGGCGCCGATTATCTGAACTCGAGTCAAAGCCCGTGCCGCGGGTACGTTTGGGGGATCCGGCGGAGCCTTTGTTGATGGCCGTCACTCGTTAACGCTGTGCGATAACCAATCGCGTTCATCAATCTTTCTGGAGCGTTTTCTGCAATGAGCTTTGATACGGAACATTATCCTGGCGTGTGTGCCCACCCCGCCGAAGCCTCACGCGGGTTTGTGTTCAACCATTCGATGGTTCGGATTAAGGATCCGGCTGTGTCGCTTGATTTTTATACTCGAATCATGGGGATGCGGGTGTTGCGCAAACTCGATTTTCCCGAGATGAAGTTCACGCTCTATTTCTTGCATCGGCCGCTCGAGGCTGATTCGGTTCCTGAGGACATCGGCGAGCGAACTGCCTGGACATTTGCCCAGCGGGGCATTTTGGAACTCACCCATAACTGGGGCACAGAGTCCGACCCGGAATTCAAGTACCACGATGGAAATGCCCAACCGCAAGGGTTTGGACATTTGTGTTTTTCAGTCCCTAACCTGGCGACTGCGGTCGCCTGGTTTGATGAAAATCAGATCTCCTATGTCAAGCGTCCCGAGCAGGGCAAGATGAAAGACGTCGCCTTTATCAAGGACCCGGACGGGTACTGGATCGAGATCGTCGAGCCCGCCTTGCTCAAGCAACTGGGGCAAGCCCCGGTCGTTTAACGGCTACAAACCCTTTGAACTCCTTCGTGAGTGCTCAGGTGTTGTAGCCCGCATCGAGCTTTTGGACTTTACGCAACATGGCGGGCCACACAAATGCGGCCCCGAGTCCGCCAGTTTGAACCTGCATGGCTTTGGCGGTGCCGGTGATGATGTCCGGGTGCACGGAGTTAAGTTCGCCCCCAGCCTGAGCAGAAATCTGAATCTGGCAAGCGCTCTCGAAGATATACATCCCCAAGAAGGCTTCTGCGACGGTACTGCCCACGGTCAATAGCCCATGATTTCGAAGGCACAAAAACCGCGCACTGCCTAAATCAGCCTGCAGCCGAGGGATCTCGTCGGGTCGGAAGGCGACGCCTTCATAATCGTGATAAGCCAATGAGGCCAGGACGAAGGTGCTTTGCTGCGAGATGGGCAACACCCCGCCGCGTTGTGCGGCAACAGCGACACCGGCCCGGGTATGGGTGTGGAGCACGCAGTGCGCGTCGTCTCGGGCCGAGTGAATCGCGCTGTGAATGGTGAAACCCGCCGGGTTGACCGGAAACGGATTGCTTCCCACTTTATTGCCCGACTGGTCGATCCGGACCAGTGAGGAAGCGGTGATTTCATCGAACAACAGCCCGTATGGGTTGATCAGAAAGTGGTGCTCGGGCCCCGGAATGCGTACGCTGATATGCGTAAACACGAGATCGCTCCATCCAAAGTGGGCGACCAGACGGTAAGCCGCCGCCAGATCGCAGCGCAGGGCCCACTCTTCGGGACTGACCTCTGCCTGGCAGGATGGGATTTTCATGGCTGTCTCCATTGGAATCATTTTGATGAGTTTGACCGATTATCTCCTGCAAGCTTGGGAACGCGGTTGGGTGATCAATTTCGCGGTTGGAGTGACGGTTGCAGAGGCCGTTTATTTGTTGGCGAATTACTACCTTCGCCGTCGTGGTTTAGCCCCAGATGAGTACCTGTTGAATCTGCTCTCGGGGCTAAGCCTGATGCTGGCGCTGAGGGCTACGCTACTGGCGAGCGATCCATTCGGACCAATCGTTTACCTCAGCCTGGCCGGTGGCTGTCATGTGGCCGACATGGTCCGGCGTACGCTGCGGACCGCGGGCCGTTAAAGCCTGCCGAAGCTACTGAAACTTCGGCAATTTGAGCATGTTCATCGAGACGATCACACGCCGGTCATGGTTTTCCGGAACGTGGTGGCGTAACATTCCGGGAAAAATAATCAGCCAGCCCGGTTGCGGCGTGATCACGAGATGGTTGTCGAACACAATCGGAGCGCAATTGGGTCCAGCCTCAAGGTAAATGACGGCCGAAAAATCCGACGGAAAATGGCTGTGCAGGATAGTGTGATCCGATTCTTCGTAGATCACCCCCCAGCAGTCAGTGACCACCAGATCAAGGTTCAGGTTGACCAGATCAGTGACCAAATACTGTTTCGAGGCCCGCATCGCCATCTGTTTGACGGTTTCGGTTAATGGCGCGAATTTCGGATTGAGCTGGTGGCTTTTCCAGGGACTCATGTAAACCGACTTGACGTTGGATGGAGTCGATTCAGGGTGACTGATTCGGAGTTCTTCGATGGCTTCCCGCGCCAGGATCAATTGGTCGGCAAACGCCCCCAGGTGACAGTGAAAGACTGGTAGCTTGGTCGGCACTTCGTATTGCCCGAGTTCAATGGAATTAATGTCAGCCATGGCAGTAGAGAGGGTTTCGCGTTTCGAGAAGTTGTAACCGTTCTGGGTGGAGCGCGCAAGGGTACACTGGAGCAAACCGTTGAGCGGAGTGCGTTTGGGTCGGACAGTTTGGAGTGTTCACTGGGGATCGGCCATCCTGGCGCTGGGCGTCGCGGCCAACGGTCACGCGTTAGAGGCCCTGACCGCTAACGCCGTCCTGACAGGCACAGGTACCGCGTTTCTGGTCGCGCCGGACCTTCTGGTGACCAACCGCCACGTGATCCAATCGTGCGCGTCGGTGGAC
>Ga0114976_10002593_pt1 | contig 11321 bp, 9 predicted proteins | sample S_130805_EF_Meta_FD_87319 | JGI IMG/M metagenome (GOLD analysis project Ga0114976, IMG submission 87319) | Freshwater microbial communities from Lake Simoncouche, Canada to study carbon cycling - S_130805_EF_MetaG | ecosystem: Environmental > Aquatic > Freshwater > Lake | place: Lake...
ATCGAGGAGCCGTCGAACGCCACGCCGTCGGTGAAGGCGCTTTCATCGATCAGGTCGTTGCAGACCGTGAGGTGCTGCCATTTGCCGTGCAGGTCGACGAATTTCAGATCGATCAGTTCGATCCCCTCGTCCTTGATCTGACGGAGAACATCGTTCGCTGTCTTGGCCATGAAGGGGTGGGGCTGGTGAAGGGACGCCCAAGGCGCGCCAAGGGCAGACGGTACGCAGTGATACCGAACCCCATTTGTAGCCGATGCAACCAAAGCCGTCCTTCCTGGCGCAGCTCCGGGCCCGGTGCCCCTGCAGCCGCACCATTTCGACACGTTGGGGGGCAGCCCCAATGCAGTCGGTTCGGAGCGCAGCCGCTGGCCCGCGTAACTGTTTCTGTCAAATCGCCCGGATCCCACCAGGGGACAGGAATCTGGGCATTTTCAAGTGCTACCTTCCGCTTCAGGTGCGTCGATCCATTCAACCCATGCGCGATGCCATCACCGGGCTGATCGGTCGCTACGACCAGCTGGGCCGCTACTTCGACCGCTCCGCGATCGATCGCATTGATAGCTACTTCGCCCAGTCAGCCCTGCGGCTTGCCGCTGTCGAGCTGATCAACGGCGAAGCCGCCACCATCGTTCGCGAGGCCTCCCAGCGCCTCTGGCTGGAGGATCCCGAGCTGATCCTTCCCGGCGGGAACGCTTACACCACCCGCCGGTTGGCGGCCTGCCTGCGGGATCTCGATTACTTCCTGCGTTACGGCAGCTACGCCCTGATCGCCGACGACCTGAAGATCCTCGATGAGCGCGTGCTCAACGGACTCGACGACACCTACAAGAGCCTGGGGGTTCCCACCGGACCCACCGTCCGCGGCATTGCCCTGCTTGCTGAGGTGGTGGTGGAGAAGTTGCTGGCTGCCGGTTCCGCTGACGCGGCTTCTGTGAATGCCGTTGTCCGGCCGCCCTTCGATCACCTCTGCCGCGGTCTGGCCTCCACCAACGTCCGGGCCCGCTGACCAACCGGCGGTCCTCGGCCCATGCCGCCTCGATCGCCAGCCACGGCTCCCGGTTGCTGAGCCGGTGGCTGAAACAGTCCGGCCCGTCTTCCTAAGCCGCACAGCCTCCGCCCAATCCGCGGAAACCCTCCTTAGGCGTTCACCCGCTGTCAGGGCATGCGGTTGCCTAATCTCCATCGATTGTCGTTTCGTTCCGTACCGGTCTTGGCTTCCCTCCCCATCCCGACTTCCGTGTCTACCGCGCACCGGCTCGGGCTGGACCCCATCGCCACGCCGGATCGCCTGCTGCTCGGTCCGGGTCCTTCCAATGCCCATCCCACCGTGCTCCAGGCCCTCGCCCGGACGCCGATCGGCCACCTCGATCCGCTCTACATCGAGTTGATGGGGGAGGTGCAGGAACTGCTCCGTTACGCCTGGCAGACCGACAACCGCCTCACGATTCCGATGAGTGGCACCGGCAGTGCTGCCATGGAGGCCACCCTGGCCAACACCGTGGAGCGCGGTGACAAGGTGCTGGTGGCCGTGAAGGGTTACTTCGGCCTGCGTCTGGTTGACATGGCCGGCCGCTACGGCGCTGAGGTGGTCACGATCGAGCGCCCCTGGGGCGAGGCCTTCAGCCAGGTGGAGATCGCCGAGGCTTTGGCTACCCACAAGCCCGCCATCCTCGCGATCGTGCATGCCGAAACCTCCACCGGGGTGTGTCAGCCGATGGATGGCATCGGCGACCTCTGCCGCCAGCACGACTGCCTGTTGCTCCTCGACACGGTCACCTCCTTGGGGGCCGTTCCCCTCTTCCTTGATGACTGGAAAGTGGACCTGGCTTACAGCTGCAGCCAAAAGGGCCTCAGTTGTCCCCCGGGCTTGGGACCCTTCACCATGGGACCCCGCGCCGAGGCCAAGTTGCTGGCCCGCGCCGACAAAGTGCCCAATTGGTACCTCGATGTCTCCCTGCTCAACCAGTACTGGGGCACCGATCGCGTGTACCACCACACGGCGCCCGTCAACATGAACTTCGGCATGCGGGAAGCCCTGCGCCTGCTCGCCGAGGAGGGCATCGAAAATGCCTGGGCCCGCCATCGCAGCAATGCCGAACGGCTGTGGGCTGGCCTGGAGTCCCTCGGTCTGGCCCTGCACGTGCCCGAGGAGCTGCGGCTGCCCACTCTCACCACTGTGCGAATTCCTGAAGGGGTGGATGGCAAGGCCTTCAGCCGCCACCTGCTCGATCGCCACGGCATCGAAGTGGGCGGTGGCCTCGGAGCCCTGGCCGGTAAGGTGTGGCGGATCGGGCTGATGGGCTACAACAGCACCCCCGAGAACGTAGACCGCCTCCTCGATCTCTTCGCCACCGAATTGCCGTCCTTCCAGCCCAGTGCTCCGGTCGCCGCAGCCGTGGGCTGAGTGCCCAGGGCCGTGCCAATCGGCCGCTGCCCGGTCGGCGGCTTGGCGTGAATCCGGTCATTGATCCGGCGTTCGCCTCTCGGGACGCTGTTGGCGCCGTTGCCGCCGTTGCCGGAACCACCCCTCCAGCTGGGTTCGGGCCTGGGATTCCAGCACCCCTGCCACCACGTCCATCCTGTGGTGGGCACTGGCGTGACGGGAGAGGTCCAGGGTGCCCCCCAAGGCACCCCGTTTCGGATCGGCCGCCCCGAACACCACCCGTCCCATGCGGGCTTGCACCAGGGCTCCAGCACACATCGGACAGGGCTCCAGGGTGACCACGAGGGTGCAGTCCGGGAATCGCCAGCTGCCCCGGATCCGCGCCGCCCGGGCCAGGGCCACAAGTTCCGCATGGCCGAGGGGATCTTGATGGCGATGGCGTCGGTTGCTCCCCCAGCCCACGGCCCGACCTTTGCCATCCAGCACCACCGCGGCCACGGGCACCTCCCCCTCCCTTCCCACCTGATCGGCCCGCCGCAGCAGCCTCTCCATCCACGTGTCCCAGGGATCCGCCCGCACGGGGCCTCCGTTCACATCCTTACGGTCCGGTTGTAGCTCCCCTCCGCAAGGCGCTGGGGAGTGACAAAAGGCAGAATGCCCCCACTGAACGAGCTGCCTTTGGTCAGCGTGCCCGAAGCCCCGCCATCCCTGCAGGGCTCCAAAACAACCGGCCTTCCCTTCCCCGATCCCCAGGCGTTCGATCCCGACCTGCAGGGGTTGCTTCAGGGGGCCTCGGACCTGCTAGGCGATTGGTTCGCTACCGCTGCCCACCAGCGACCCCTACCCGGCCCCACCATGCTGCCGCCGGTGTCTCCCGGGCAGCGCGGCCTCAGCAACCACGCCCTCCTGGCCGAGGTGCAGCAGCTGATGGAAGGGGCCTACAACCCCAACCACCCCGGGGCTCTGGCCCATCTCGACCCGCCTCCCCTGCTGGCCTCGGTGGTGGGCGACCTGATCGCCGCCGGCCTCAACAACAATCTGCTGGCCGAGGAACTCTCCCCCAGCCTCAGTCGGCTTGAGAAGGCCCTCTGCGGCTGGTTGGCCGAAGCGATCGGCCTGCCTCCCGGCTCCGGCGGTGTGCCCGCCAGTGGCGGAACCCTCAGCAACCTGATGGCCCTGGTGGTGGCTCGTCACCAGCGGGGCCTCGATGGGGTGGGTGAGGCCGTCGTGCTCTGCAGCGCCGACGCCCATGTCTCCTTGGCCAAGGCCATGCGGGTGATCGGCCTTCTCCCCGATGCATTACGCACCATCGCCGTCGATGCCGCGGGCCGGTTGGACACCACCGGCCTGGCTGAGGAGCTGGCCGATCTGGATCGCCGTGGTGTTCCTGTGATCGCGGTGGTGGCCACCGCCGGCACCACGGTGCGGGGCGCGGTGGATCCCCTGACCACCATCGCCTCCCTCTGCCATCAGCACGGGATGTGGCTCCATGTGGATGGCGCCATCGGAGCTGTCTTCGCCCTCTCTGAGGGCCATCGGCATCGAGTCGCGGGTCTGGAGCTGGCGGATTCGGTCACCATGAATCCCCAGAAGCTGCTGGGGATCACCAAGACCTCCTCCCTTCTGTTGCTGGCCTGCCCCGCCGCCCTCAACGCCACCTTCGCCACCGGTCTTCCCTACATGGAACCGAGCTGGGGCGGGGGCCACGGCGGTGAGGCCGGGTTGCAGGGCACCCGACCGGCGGAGGTGCTCAAGCTCTGGCTGGGTCTGCGCCAGCTCGGCCTGGAGGGGATCGCCGCAGTGCTCGACGGGGCCATTTTCCGCCGCCGCCAGCTCCAGCAGCTGCTCGAAGGCGACCCTCGGCTGCGGGTTCTCGGAGGCAGCTTCCATCTTCTGGCCTTCCGGCCGGCGGCTCTGGACCGCGCCGGGTGTGACCTCTGGAGCCAGCGGACCCGCCAGCTGCTGCTACGGGATGGCCTGATGCTCTCGCGACCCGATTACCAGGGCTACCACCACCTCAAGGCGGTGCTGGGCAATCCCCACACCGCTAGCGAGCACCTGGAGGCCCTTAGCGTCATTCTGCTGCGCAGCTGTGGTGAGGCCGCCGGCGTCTCCGGCTGATCCCGTCCCTCCGAGGGGGTCTGCCAACATGTCGTGGCCTGTCCGCTCGCCATCCCGCCCCTGCATGGACGATCCAGCCGGCACGGAACCACGCCCTGCTGCGGTGCGCGACCCGGGCCGGGATCGCCGTCCCCGCTGGGTGGCGATCATCACTGGTGCCCTCTCCATCCTGATCGGAGTGCTCTACCTCCTGATGGTCAGCCTGCTCGATCGCTCTGGTCCCCTGCTTCCCCCGCCTCCGGAGGCCTTCGCCGAGGCGGTTCCTGCCGCCCCTGCGCTTTCTCATTCCGAAACTGGGGTTCCGGCGTCTCCGCCGGCCGCGGGCGGAACGGCTCGGAAGGGGCCTCCGGTCGGGGCGGCAGACGCAGGGCCTGCTGTTTAAGCGGCTCCACCACCTGGCGGTAGGCGGCCTCGAGGAAACGCTTCAGTACGCCCTCGCGGCGGTTGAGGTCGTATTCACGCTGGAGCACCTCCGGCAGGCCGCCATCGCCCCAGTCCTGGCCCTGCTGGAAATACACGATGAAGCTGCGTCCTGCCAGGCGCGTGAGCCAGGCCGCGCTCACCGCCTGAACGGCCCGGCTCACCAGCAGGGCCGGCAGGTTGAGGGTGAGGGCTGAGCCCAGCAGGGCCACTCCGCCCTTGACGAGGCCGAGGCCCGCCAGGCTGCGGCCCACAGTGAGGGCGAGATCCTGGGCATTGCCGCGACTCAGATTCACCCCGTAGAGACGGCCGATCTCCATCACCATCTGGGCCTGTACCGCCGCGGTGCCGAGCAGATCGAGGCCGGGCAGCGGGGTGACCGCCAGCACCCCGGCGCCGATCCACATATAGCGATCCACGAGGCCCTCGGCATCACGGCGACGCTGCTGATCGAGAAGCTGCCGGCTGGCCTCGCCTAGCTGGCGGCACTGGAGCAGCAGGTTGTCGGCGATCAGTTCCTCCCCGTCGGCATGGAGCACCGCCGCGATGCGGCGCAGCAGGGGTTCCACCTCGGGTTCGGGTTGCAGGGGCCTGCCGCCCGGCATCGGCATGCTCTGGGGGGAGGCGCTGGCCGGGATCACATCCTCGGCGCTGATCCGCTTGCCGCAGCGCTGCCGCAGCAACTCCAGCAGCCGTTCCTCCTCCCGTTCTCCCCGCAGATCGCACTTGTTCAGCACCAGCAGAAGCCGTTTGCCGAGGCTTGCCAGGGTGTCGAACACCGCCAGTTCGCTGGCCCGCAGATCGCCATCCACAACGAGAAGCAGCAGGTCGGCCCGGGCTGCCTGACGCCGCGCCAGCTCCTCACGCCGCAGACCCTCCTCGCCCGATTCGAGGATGCCGGGGGTGTCCTCCAGGATCACCGCCCGCTCTAGGCCCCGCAGCCGCAGGCGGTAGCGGTTGGATGAGGAGCTGGTGGTGGACCCCATCGGAGCCCCCACGCTCCCTACCAGCTCCTGCAGCAGGGCCCGGATCAGGGAGGTCTTGCCCACCGATCCGCCGCCGAAGACGACGATCCGCAGATCGCCGCGCTCCAGCTCGGTCTGCATGCGGACGCGCTCCTGCTGGAGTGCTTCCCGCTCCACCGCATCGCGAACCCGTTCGAGGGTGCGATCGATCGCTTCGAGGTTGCGTTCCGCCGCCTCCCGGCGGCTGGCGGGCCGCTCCAGATTCACCGGGGCCTCGCCGCGACGGCCCACTCCGCCGCCTTTCCCTTGGCGCATGGCCTGGAGCCAGGGCAAGCCCAGCTGAGCCAGGGCCAGGCCGATAGCGGCGAGCACGAGCAACAGCAGCGGACCGATCAGCCAGCCCGGAAGCCAGTAGCTGAGTTGCCAGAGCAGCTGATTGAAGGCCTGCAGCACCACGGCGACCACCACCAGCAGCAGCAGTGCCAGCGCGATCCAGAGCCAGAGGCGTTTGGGCAGCATCAGGGGGAGGCCACCGAGGAGCGCACGATCCGGCCCCAGAGCTCTGCGGCCAGGTGGCTGGTGGAGCGGCTGGGGGTGTTGTCGTCGTTGCCGAGCCACACCCCCATCACCCAATGGCGATCGGGAACCGCGCCCACAAACAGGAGGTCGCGGCCGTCGTTGGTGGTGCCGGTCTTGCCCCACACCCCGCCGCCGACCCAGGCGGCCGTACCGGTGCCCCCGTTCACCACACCCCGCAGCAGCTCCTGCATCAGTTTTGCCGTGGCCGGGCTCATGGCCCGGCGGCCGGCCGTGCCGGCCACGCCGGCAGCCTTGGCCTTCGCGTCCTTGGAGCGGGCTTCCCTGGGGGCCGCAGGCCCATTTGGAGCGCTCCGGCATCCCTTCTCCGGTGTTCCGGCCGGGCAGGCTTCGGCGTCGGTGAGATGGCGGATGGTGCTGGGGGCATGCCACAGGCCGTTGTCAGCCACGGCGGCGTAGGCAGCGCTGAGTTCCAGGAGGGTCACCTCGCTCTGGCCGAGGGCCAGGCCCGGAACGGGATCGAGCGGGGTGCTGAAACCCAGGTCGCGGGCCTTGTGAACCACCGCCTCCAGGCCCACCCGCCGCGCTAGCCGCAGGGCGGCCGTGTTGCTGCTGATCGCCAGGGCCTGCCGCAGGCTGATCGAGCCGCGACAGGCGCTGTCAAAAAACTGGCCCTGCCAGGTGAGGGGCCCGCAGTTCACCACATCGCCCGGACTGGCCCCCCGTTCGATCGCCGCCGTGTAGGGCACCAGCTTGAAGGTGCTCCCCGGCTGGCGCAGGGCCATCGAGGCCCGGTTGAATTGGCTTTTGCGATAGTCGCGACCTCCCACGATCGCCAGGATGCCGCCGCTGCGGCTATCGAGAACGACCACGGCCCCCTCCGACACGCCGAGGGAGCGACTGTCCTCGATGTGCTCCCGTAGCAAGCGCTCGATCAGCTCCTGCAGGGAAGGATCCAGGTGGGTGTCCACCAGGTAGTTCCCTTCCGCCGCCACATCCGCCCCCACCAGCGCATCGAGATCCCGCCGCACCTGGTCGCTGTAGAAGGGCATGGCCCGGCGTTCACTGCCGCGGCAGGCGTCAACGCTGAGGCGGATTGGCAGGCGGCGGGCGCGGCGGCCCTGATCGGCGGAGATGCGGCCCGTGTCAGCCATCTTGTGCAGCACGGCGTTGCGGGCTTCCAGGGCGTCCTGGGGTCGGGTGCAGGGATCGTGGCCGTAGGGAGAGGAGAGGAGCCCCACGAGGAGGGCCGCTTCCTCTAGAGCCAGCGTCGCGGCCGGCCGGCCAACCAGCCGCCGGGAGGCATCCTCGAAGCCCCAGCCGGCTCCCAGAAACGCCCGGTTCAGATAGCTCAATAGCAGATCGGCCTTGCTGAAGCGAGCCTCCAGCTGCAGGGCCACGAGCAGTTCCCGCACCTTCCGGCCCAGGGTCTCGCCTTCGCCCACCTGGGCCGGGTAGAGGCTGCGCGCCAGCTGTTGCGTGAGGGTGCTGCCACCCTCCAGCACCCGGCCGCCGAGCAGGTTGGTCACCAAGGCGCGGCCGGTGCCGATCGGGTCGATACCGGGGTGCCACCAGAAGCGGCTGTCCTCACTGGCGAGCAGGGCATCGATGAGCACCCGTGGATAGCCGTCGAGCTTCCCCTGTTCCCGGTGGCGGCGGTCATCGGCCGAAGCGATCGGGCGGTCGGCCCGGTCGTAGAGCAGCAGCGGTCCCCGGACGGTGGCCAGGCTTCCCCGGATCGGCACCAGCACAGATCCCAGGAGCCAGAGCAGCAGCCCACCTCCGGCCAGCGCGGCAGGAGCCAGGACCGCCAAACGGAGACCGCGGAGCCGGCGGCCCGCCTCGGGGTCGTGGAATCCGATTTCGGGCAGCTCGGGCAGCTGCGGTGGCCCCAGGCGCACCCGATCACCATCGCGAAGTATCACCTCTCGCACCCGCCGCCCCTGCCACCACAGACCGTTGGTGGAACCCGCGTCGCTGAGCAGCCACTGTTGTCCCCGTCGTTCCAGCAGGGCATGGCGACGGCTCACCGCCGCCTGGTCGAGCAGCACCTCCGAGTTCGGATCCCGGCCGATGCGGTAGAGGCTGCCGTGCAGGGGAACCCGCCGCTCCAGCTGGGACTCGAGATGGATCGAAAGGGTGGGACCGGGGCGTTCAGCCATGGTTGCCGCCGGGGCCGACGTCGCGGGCGGAACCCTGGTTCTCCCGGGATCGGGCGCTGCCGGGTCCGGTTCGTCGCGGCAGGAAGGCCGCCAGCTGGTCGAGGGCGAAGCAGGCCACCGCCAGGTTGATGGCCACATCCGCCAGGTTGAACACCGGGAAGGAGAAGGGCACGGTGGCCAAAAAGTCCGTCACGGCTCCATGGTTCCAGCGGTCCAGGCCGTTGCCAGCCGCCCCTCCCAGCAGGAAACCGAGGGCCAAGCTGGGCCAGAGGCCATGGGGCGGCTTCCAGAGGATCCAGAGCAGCACGGCGGCACTCACCGCCAAACTCACCAAGCCGAGGATTCCGACCGAATTCTTGAACAGGCTAAAAGCAGCGCCGGTGTTGCTCACCCGCTGGAGTGCCAACAGACCGGGCAGGAAGGGATGCAGCCGGCCCGGCTCGAGATGGCTGAGCACCCACGACTTGCTCCATTGGTCGGCCACAAGCACCGCCAGGGCGAGCAGCAGGGGCAGGGTCCTGCTGCTCCGCCACCTGGGCGAACCAGGACGCAGTGATGAGGATCCTGGGGAGGGGCTGGAGGGACTGGGAATGGGATCGGGCACGCTCAACCTCTCAAGATGGCACCAGCAGCACCCGCCTCAGTAGCCAGGCCACCACTCCGGCGGTGCAGCACAGCAGCGCCTGGGGAAGGATCGCCAGCCCGTAGCCCACCAGAAGTGGCATGAGGTTGCCGCCCCAGCGTCCGGCCAGGGCGCCGAGGAGCAGGTTCAGCAGGCCGCAGAGCTGCAGCACCAGCAGACCCACCCCGGCTGCTGCGGTGAGGGCGAGGGGATCGTCCATACCGCGCTGGCGGGCGATTCGCCCAGTGATCCAGGCCGCTGGAATGAAACCCGCCAGATAGCCGAATCCCGGATCCACCAGATAACTGATCCCACCGCCCTGCTGGAACACCGGCAGCTGAAACAGTCCCACGCTCAGGTAGGCCACGGCGGCCAGCAGGGCGCTGCGGGGTCCAGCCACCAGCGCAGTGAGCAGGAGGGCGGGCACTTGGAGGGTGATCCCCAGGGGACGGAGGGCCCACCCTTCCGGACCGGGAAGCGCCAGAAAGGCGGGGATCAGCCCCCCTGCCACGATCAGCAGGAGACCGGCGATCGCTCCGCTCCAGGTGGCAAGGGCCCGCAAAGTTTCCTCCGTCGGTTGTCAAGGCGCCCATCCTGCTGCAGCTAGGTTCGGCTGAGAAGGGGGTCGGTGATCCGTTGACGCAGGCACAGCAGGAAGGCAGCGGGCAGACAAGCGAACCGGCTGGATCGTTCTGCTTTGCTGTGGGCGATCGGGTGTGCCTGCTCCAGAGTCTCCCCTATCTCAAGACGGCCGATCCGATGCCCATGCTTCGCCCACCCGATCTGGTGAGCCCGGGCGAGGTGGGCGCGGTGAGTGAGATCCGCCCCCGCGACCAGCTCGCCGTGCGTTTTCGGCGGGGCACCTTTCTCCTTTCGGTGCGGAACCTCAGAGCGGCGACCGTGAGCGACTGAGATCCATTCCGCCGGCGGCCTCCCAGGCGGCGGTGGCGGAGGCCAGGGCAGGCGCCGGCCCCACAAGGCTGAGGCTGGCCTGGTGAAGCCACCGACGGGCGGCCTGCTGCAGGGCCGCTCCATCGAGGTCGGCGGCCCGAGCCAGGCACCGTTCCACATGGTCGCCGGGTAGGCCATGGCTGAGCACCAGGGCGAGTCGTTCGGCGATCTGGGCGCAGGTCTGGCGACCCATGGCGTCCTGGCCGATGTACTTGGCGCGGGCCAGCTCCAGGGCTTCCGGGTCCAGGGGTTCCTCGAGCAGTCGCCGCCATTCCTCCAGCAGGCAGGCTGTGGCCTCCTCGGCCCGGTCGGCGGAGGTGGAGAGGTGCATCACGAAGGGTGCGGCACCACAGCGGGCCGGCAGGCTCACCCCCACGTCGTAGGCCAGGCCCCGTTCCTCCCGCATCACCACGAACAGACGGCTCGACATGCCGAGTCCCAGGTGGGTCTGGAGCAGTCGCAGTGGCAGGGCATCCGGATGGCCGAGGGGCACGGTGGGGCATCCCAGCATCAGCACCAGTTGCTCGGTGTCCTGCTCCAGCGCCATGAGGCTGCCGGCTCGAGAGCCGACGCCACCCCATTCGAGCTTCGTCGGCTCTCCAGCCGATGAACCAAGGGGCAGGTGGGTGGCCCAGGGGAGGCCCGCCAGGGAGCTCTCCAGCAGTGGCTCGAGGTTGTCAGGCAGGGTTCCGGAAAGCACAAGAACGGCGCCCTGCCGACCCAGACCCGCCGTAAGTTCGGCGAGCAGATCGCCCTTGATCCCCTCCAGATCCCCCTCGACCCCGAGGGGATCATGTCCGTAGGGCCCTTCGCCATAGAGCTGACCCAACAGTTGGTCGTGGGCCAGTTGGTAGGGGTCCTCCTTCTGGCGCAACAGGGTCTGGAGATTGAGCTGCCTCTCGATGGCCACCTGGTCTGGGGCCAGGAGGGGACGCCGCACCATGGCGAGGAGGAGGGGCAGCATGTCCGGGGTGTCGGTGGCGGCGCACTTGAGGCCGAGCACCAGGGAATCCTCGTGGGCCTCTGCCCGCAGCGCAGCCCCCGCCCCCTCCACCAGATCGGCGAGGGCGTCGGCATCAAGGCTGCCGCAGCCGCGGGTCATCGCTCCGGCCAGGAGTTGGTGGGCGCCCCGCCGATGGTGCGGATCGGCGCCGCTGCCG
>Ga0114976_10002594_pt1 | contig 11316 bp, 7 predicted proteins | sample S_130805_EF_Meta_FD_87319 | JGI IMG/M metagenome (GOLD analysis project Ga0114976, IMG submission 87319) | Freshwater microbial communities from Lake Simoncouche, Canada to study carbon cycling - S_130805_EF_MetaG | ecosystem: Environmental > Aquatic > Freshwater > Lake | place: Lake...
ATGGTGTTCATATTGAGCTGCAAAGTGATATCACACTTGTCTCATCATGGACCTTTAATGAAGATTCTGTAATTGACGGTAAGGGAGCAATATTTGATGTCACCGAAGCTGAATTTGCTGTTACATCTGGGAAGACATTAACGCTCCGCAATATGACACTAAAGGGCGCTACAACTCAATTATTTAATACTGGCGCAACAATAGCCTTATCTAATATTACTATTATTTTGGCTTCTGATACCACATGGCTTTCTAATATATTTGTTACAGGTCCATTGACCGTGGTGACAGATGATAAGTTTTTGGCTGCGAATAATATGGTTATTGAGCATGGTACAGCATACTATGACACATTAGGATCTGTAGACGCTAATAATTTTACGGTTGATTCTGGTCGTGTTATGCATATTCATGACGCTGATACAAAAGGAACCATTACTGTTAACGGCAATACATGGCTTGATAAGAATGAATATCTTTTCCCTAACATGCAAGGTTTTGAGGGTAGGATTATTACGTGTATTGGTAGTGGTGTACTTAATGGATGTGGTAGATCGTTGGAGTTTCCGCAGACTCATGGTTTAGCTGCGGGAGCTGGTGTAGTTATTAGTGTAGATGCTGAGAAAAAATTGGTTACTACAAACATGATTATTGATCGTTTAGTTCCATCGGAACATTTGGCTGTCAGTGGGGCTTTATATTTTGGGCATGACACGATTATTCGCTTGAATCAGGATATTCAATTGAGCGATGTGTTACGGTTTGGCTCTAATGATGATGCAGTGGTTGATGAGTATATGGAGCTTGATTTGGGAGGCCATACAATTGACCTGGGAGAGAGTAACGGTATACAGCTATACGGAGCGACTGAGGGCAATAATATGTTAGTTATTAAAAATGGACGTATTGTTATCAATGGTAGCAATCAGCTTCGTATTAATACTGCTCAGAATGAATTGGTGCTTGAGAATGTTGAAATTGTTCTTAATGGCTGCAATTGGGAGCATGCCACTGGCTTTCTTACTATAGCGGGAAATTGTAAAGTTTCTGGCACTACAGGCTCAGCACTTATTATGTCTTCGGATGAGTATATGGAGATTCGTGCATTGTCAACACTAACGTTGTGTGATGGTATCGTATATAGTCATATGTCAGACACTGACCTGACACTTGCTTCTGAGACATCAACCTTGGAGCTTATTGGCGCTACACTTCGGCACCCTAATTATCGAAGCATTGAAAGTGCAAACACATTACTGACTTTGTCGACAGGGAAAATAGTAGCGGATCACAAGTCGTACTTTCAGCCAGGAACTGCGGGCATAGCACTGGATGATTCATTAACTATTGAGCTAAGGCCAGGAGCAACTATTATTGTCGGTACGCATGGTACAGAAGACCTCCAGGATACCAGTGCTGGCACTCTAACGTACGGCGCAGCAGGGGGCGGCGCATAATATTTGTAAACGGATCTTACTTACCGGGAGGGCCAGAGATGTTTTTACGTCTCCGGCCTTTTTATTTTGTTGTTTTTTTTGATGCTTGAGCTTTTGGAGTCCAATTGTGCATAGTCAATCTGTTACTGTTTCGTAATCTTTGGGGGGGATATGAAGAAAATAATACATCTTTGTTTTTGTATGATGCTGCTGGCAGGAGAGGTGTCAGCAGGTATTAATTTTGGTAATGGGAGCGGTTTTATAATAGAGCAGGGCGCATCTCTTGATGTGAGTGGTGCTGAGCTTACGGGCGGCACTATTAAGACTGAAGGCGGAGCAATTATTATGGATGAGCCGCTTATTGGCCACAACACTACAATTAGTATACATAATGTAGGATACCAGCCTCGGACCATTACGTTTGATGGGTCTCTTAATGGTACAAACACATTAACGCTTGGAAATGATCAGTTCCTAGTTATGGATGGAACAATCGTTACACAATCGTTGGTTGCAACTGGTGCCCATGGGTATCCGAGTATGCTGAGAGGCGTGGGGAATACTATTGCTGGCTCAGGTGTGACAGTGGCAACGGGCGCAACGCTTCGTATTGATGTTGCGGGTACATTAGATGCAAATATTGAGTTGCAAGGTGATGGCGCGTCAGAAGGAGAAGGGGCCAGTGTTTCAAAAATTATTCTTGATTCTGATTTGACGCTTGCTCCGGGCAGAGGAATTACAACCTCCCAAGATGGAGGCAGTAATATTTTAGACTGTAATGGACGTAGACTTTCATTAGGTGGTTTTACCGAAGGGCCTGTCGTGTTATCCGGCAGTCAGGATTGGTGGCTTGCAAATCTTAACCTAACCGGGCCTTTTGAAATAGCAGAGGGCACTGCGCTTGTACTCAGATCACCTCTTGGTGTTCCTGAATGCGCGTATATTAACGGAAACGGCAATACGTTTAATTTTGGTTTAAGTGAAGGTGGCTCTGCCGGTTTTGATTTGGGTGATTTAGATTGCACAATCGTTGATACTGTTTTTACGAATATGTCGTTGAATTGTATGATTAATACCAGCAATCTTCACCTAGTAAATTGTACGTTTAAAGATCCTCAGGCAATACAGTCTGTAACCATTACGGGCAATGTGATTGGTGAGCCGTTTAATATTTTTGATGGATCAATGACTGTTTCTGATGCGGTTATACGTTTAAATTCAAACGTTGCATTGCAGGGTGCCTGGTATATGAGGGCGAGTCAAAATCTAGTCATTGATTTAAACGGCAATACGCTTGATATGGCTGCTGAAGGTTCGTTTATCTCTATGCCTGATAGTTTTACCACAGTAACCATTAAAAATGGGCGTATTGCAAACCTTTCAAGCTCTCAGTTTGCTGGTACATTAAATACCTTTTATGTGTTTGAAGATGTTGAATTTACCATGGCGGCTGACTGGGTGATTACTGAGTGGGTTGGTGTTACTTTTAAGGGTAATTGCGTGGTGTCTGCGGCAACGCCAGGGCTTGTGTTGAACAACTATTCACAGTTGCTGTTTTCTATAGCGAGTGGGTCATCTTTAACGCTGCAGGATGGAGTGGTGTATTGCCATGGGTTGCCGGGCAGTAATTTTGTCATGACTGATAGCAGTTCACGACTCATATTAATGGGTGCAACATTCCGCCGCAATGATTGTGAGGGTGAGGAGTCTCTTCTTTTGTTAACCAAAGGTTGTTTGATTATTGATCACATCTCATATTTACAGCCGGGTAATTCAGGTATACAAATTGGTGACGGGATTTCTCCTTCAAACAATCTGACTATTGAAGTGCGTCCATCGGCATCATTACGTATTGGTTCTGGTGGACGCGCAAGTGGTGGGATGGTTGTATATGCAAACGTTCCAGAGCTTGCTCCTTAACAGACTCCGCCTTACTCGATGTGAGCTCTTGTATCAGAGTTAGAGATTTATTGACCTGTTCAATCATGATTGTTTACACACTTGCTACGTGGTATTCAAGGTTGTGTGTAAAGGGTCGGTATGATACTTCTTATCTTTTTAATAGCGCTCTGCACCGGGCTTGCGGTTGAGCCAACGATTAGTTTTGGTGATCAAGCAGCAAGTATTGTGATTGAGGACGGTTCAACGCTCCAAGTGAATGGTGATGTCTATTTGACCGGAACTGTGGTTAACAATGGCACATTAAGTGTAGCCGATGGGGTCTCATTTGATATATCTCAAGGTATTTATATTGATCATGGTGGACTAAAGCGTGTATTTAATGAAGATACAACGATCTATAATGATATAGCATTATCTCCTCTCAATACTCTCACTATTAGTTCTCTTGAGGAAGAAGGCGGAACTATTATTGTAACGGGGACGGGGCAAAAAATTACATTTTCAGATTCAGGCATTAACCAGTTAATTATTGGTGATAATACCACCGTAGTGTTTCGTTGCATTGAATTAGTTGGTTATTTTGATGGCGCTATTTCTTTGGGCGAAGGAGCGGTTATTCAGTTTGCAGCCAGTACGATAAGTTTGACCAAAGATGTTACTCAGTTTACTCATCTTTTTTATTTTGTTGGGCATCCTGATATACCAGAGACTCCGTCTTATCTTCGAGGCAACGGTCACTCGCTTGCACTTACAGAAGGTGTGCTGTACGTAGAGCTGGATACCTTGGTAACGTTTGATAACATCATTTTTACCGCATTGAGCGGCAACCACATTCAAGGTCATGCCGGCTCAGTGATTGAGTTTTCTGATTGTGTTTTGCAGCTGGGTGGCGAAACAGTATTTGCTGGGGGACAGCTGGGCATTGGGGGAGATGTTCTTATAACAGGCTCCGGTTCTTTTGCGTATAGTTCTCTTGATAGCATTCGCATTAAAGAATTTTCTTCATTGACCTGCCAGGGTATTATGTTTCAGTGCACTGCAGAGACTGAAAATCCGACCATTTTTGGTGATTCGGCAGATGCAACATCGCTGTTCATACTTGATAATGCGGTGTTTCGCTCAGAGGTTCCTGTATTAAATCTTTTCAGTCTTCAAGTCATTAGTAGAGGCAATTCCATTCTATATTCTATGCCGTTTGGTGAAGAAGGATATGGGATTATGAATATTGGTGGCGTTCAAGCAAGTAATAATAGTTCTTTGCGGTGTAGCTCTGGCAGTCTGACATTGTATGATGTCATGTGTAATGTCGTTGATTACTAGCAAGGCATAGTTTGGGGTGGGTGCTAAAGAATTCAATAGATTAAAAAACAGGAGTGGAGAGGTATGAAAAAATATATAGTCCGTATAATGGCGTTAAGCATGGTCACAGTGACTACCGGTATGTTTAGTCCACAGGGTGCGGCATTAGCATCAAGTTTGGAGAGTGGCGCACTCGAGCAAAGTTTTTTAGAGCAACGGATGCCGTGGCTTCATACTCGTTTAACTGATTGGCAAAGATATTTAGATACAAGGCCGGCAATGGACTATGTGGCTGCTCCAGCAGATGAAGAAGTGGGGCTGCAGTTTAGTCATTCGTGGGCAACAAAAGGGTTGGATGACAGAGGGAATGTAAGTGACCCGTCAGTTGTTGAGCTTGGTCACTCTTCTTTTTTAGTAAAAGATGCATTTGTTGCAAGCCGATTGCTTGCGCATGAAGAAGCACGAGTGTTTCGGTCAGTAAGTGATTCAGCTCCTCTTGCAAGTAATAGCCGGCATTTTTTATATTTGTTGTCTGGACAAGAAATAGCGTTTGAGAGCTCACGTTCTCGTCAAGAGGTTTTGGTTTCATATCGCCGTTCGTTTTTACACAAGAAATTGTCATTGCATGTCGACTGTCCTCTTGTTCGGCAAGAGCATAATATTGATTTAGCTCCTATTGCAGAAATTAGTCGGGCGAACCGCGATGCATTAGTTGATGCAACAAGTTTGAATACGGCAACTCTTCGGTCTGCGTTGGGTGGTGTACGAGAAGGCGCTGAAGCTCCTGGGTTTTATCAATCGTATAGTAATATGAATAACTTTTTGCATCATGTACTAAAAGATACTGGTATTGCGTTTGAAAAGCGTCAAGAGAAAGTTGGTTTGGGCGACATGCGTATTACCCTTTCATACGATCAGCCGATTCGGTATGTTGATGCGTCGCATTTTGGTATTGAATTAAAGCTTAACACCGGTAAGACATCACATAATGTTGCGCTTGCAGAACCTGCGCTGGGGGATGGATGCACGATGGTTTCTGGTCATGCACGGCTTGCATGGCACCGAGGATTATTGATTAATCCATTTGTGAAGGTGCAAGTGGGGTATAGTCTTCCTTCGCGGCAAGGAGCCCGCGTGCCATACTCATTAAGCTATAATGGGGTAAGCCATATTGGTGATCGTATGATTGAAGTATTCCCTCGCACTATTCCATTTTGTGATGTGATTGGGCTGGGAGGAGCGGCATTTACTGAGTATCCTGAAACAGTAGTTCGTGAGTTTGCATCAACAGTACATACCGTAACTATGCATAAAGGGTTGTCATGCGTGTTTGAATTGGGGAATACTTTTGAGCGTTGTTTTGGTAAGCCAATGTTTGCAACGATGCTGTATCGCTTCAATGGTCAACAGCAAGCACATCTTTCAGGAATTGAAAATCCAGAAAAATATGCACTTGATGTGGTAACATCAGGAACCGGTCGACGGAGCCATGATGTAGTGCTTTCAGCGGGGTATCGATTAAGCTCATTGTGTAGTATTCATGGTGGCTTGCAGCATCGTTTTGCTGGTAAAAATGTAAGCAAAGAGACCCGCGTCTTTGGTGGCGTGTCACTTCAATTCTAAAAAAAGAGTCCACGTATACAGTAGTGTATTATGTTGTGAGTTGCCAAAAAACCCTTCTTAAAGAGAGGGTTTTTTGGCAACTCTTTTCTTTTCTTCTCATTCCTATTGATTTCTTGTGTATACTGGATGCGTATACATAGTGGGGATTATAAAAATGATAATGCAAAGTATAAGCCGATTTTTGTTGGCTTGTGTTCTGGTAATAGGAACAATTCAGGGTAGTGCTGAGCGAAATATGCCTATTGGTTGGGGTGCTATGACCGCTGTGGGGCTGATGGGAAGTGCTGTGGCGGTGTACAAGCTGGCAAAGTCGAAAAATACGTTAAAAAAAGTTCGTGCAGCCCTTAAAAAGAATCAACGAAGTATGCGCTTGCAGATTGATGAGGAGGATGCAGAGCATAGTCTTTCTATCAGCACAACAGCGTTAGTAATTGCGGGGGTTGTCTCCCTGCTTGGTGGGTATAAAATTGCTGCGGCAATCTTGAGCCAAAAACAGGTTGGATCGGCACCGAGTGCGTCTCGGCCTGCGGCAGCGCCTGAGTTGCGTCCAGGAGATCCTGGGTATCGTGAAATGCGTCCTGGGTTCAATTCAAAAGGTGAGCGTATATGGCAGTCTGATTCTGCTGAGCCGAGGCCAGCAAGTGAGCCTCAGCGGAATGCGGGAACGCGCCCTAAGGGTTTGCCACCACATTTCGGTTGGGATCCTGTAAGCCAACGTAGTAGTTATGAATCTGGGAATGGGCCCGTTTGGGGGAGGCCTTATAAAAAATAAAATTTATGATGCACTGAGTGCTATGCTCTTTAGTATGAGTAGCTGCATAATATGTATGAGACCACGTGAGCAGGTAAGGATTCTTACCTGCAGGGCTATGTCGTTTCCCGTTACTGCTAATGCATTTGTAAGCTCTGCATCAATATATTCACATATCATCAGAGCACGCATATAGTGTGTCTTACGGATGTTGTTAGAGATAATCAAAGCTTCTTTTTTGGCTTCTTCAGGTGATTGAAAGAAGATCTGAGGAGTGGTGTCTGTTGCAGCTTGTGATATGTATTCAAACGAGACTCTTTTTTGCCTTATATCACCCAATAAAGCTGCAAAATCTGTAGTCGTGAGCTCTGTTCTGATATTAGTAATGGCATCTTTCGCCTGTGAGCTGTCCATAGCGGCTGCTGCGATGCTTATGATGCTGAGAGAGATTGTCAGATGGGCGTATTTTGGTTGCATGTGATTGCTTTATTTTTAATGGTTTTATGTGATTTTTCCATTTTGGGATTTTCTGCTTTTTATGTCAAATGTGTCAAGCGCCTTTTGCTATTTTTCTGTGCCTCTGGTACCTTTTGGGAAGTATGAAAACAACTACTTCTTTAGGAAACATGCATGAATCGAGAAAAAATTATTGTCCGTGGTGCCCGTGAGCACAATCTACGTTCCGTTAATGTTGAGATACCTAAAAATAAACTTGTTATTGTAACTGGTCCTTCAGGATCAGGCAAAAGCTCGCTTGCGCTGGATACATTGTATGCAGAAGGGCGTCGTCGTTACGTTGAGTCGTTGTCTTCCTATGCGCGCCAGTTTTTGGGCGTATCAAAAAAACCTGATGTCGATAAAATTGAGGGTCTTTGTCCCGCCATTGCTATTGATCAGAAAACGGTTGGGTACAATCCTCGTTCAACGGTTGGTACTATCACAGAAATTTATGATTACTTGCGGGTGCTGTTTGCCCGAGCAGGAGTTCCGTATTGTCCTCAGTGTGATCAAGAGATTCGTGCTGAGTCTCCTCAGACAGTGGCGCGAAGCATACTCAGTTCAATGGCAGGGATGCAAGTGACAATTACTGCGCCAATTGCGATTCAGAAAAAAGGTGAATTTATTAATGATTTGCAGGGGTATGTGGAACGCGGCCACTATCGATTCTTAATTGATGGAGATCTTCATCGGCTAACCAATCGAGATGAGATTGTTGGATTGATGCTTGCTAAAACGAAGCGCCATACTATTGAAGTTTGTATTGACCAGCTTACCTTGAATGGAGCGGAAGAAGTGCGCGTGCAAGAGGCAATTGAAAAAGCATTTCCTCTTGCGCAGGGAGCCTGCCGTGTGGTTCCAACCAATGAGTCAATTGAGCCACGACTGTTCTCTGCAGAGCGTATGTGTATTCGCTGTAATATTTCATTTCCAGAACTTGAGCCGCGACTGTTCTCTTTTAACTCACCGCTTGGTGCGTGTCGGAGTTGCAATGGCCTTGGTATTACAACGTACTTTGGTATGCCGCAATCAGATGAAAGTGTCAGCTACTGGTTGACTCGCAATCCTGGTGATAGTACCTGTGAATCGTGTAATGGCGCTCGATTGCGCCCAGAAGCTCGATCGGTTCGTGTTGATGGGTTGTCGATTGTTGAAATGAGCTCTTTGTCGGTGCGGCATTTGCTTGAACGGCTTTCAAAGCTCAACCTTTCTGAAGAGCAGCAGGCCATTGCGGAAGGGTTGATTCGTGAGATTTCAAGCAGACTTACCTTTTTATGTGATGTGGGATTAAATTATTTAACGCTCAGCCGTACCGCTCGTACGTTGTCGGGTGGTGAGGGCCAACGCATTCGGCTGGCAACTCAGATTGGTTCTGCGCTGAGTGGAGTGCTCTATGTGCTGGATGAGCCAAGTATTGGATTGCACCAGCGCGATAATGATCGGTTGATTGTAACACTTAAAAAATTACGAGATCATGGGAACACGGTGCTGGTAGTAGAGCACGACCTTGATACTATTGCTGAGTCTGATTATGTGATTGATATGGGTCCCGCTGCCGGGTTGCTGGGCGGCGAGGTAGTTGCTGCGGGAACTCCGGCTGAAATTATGGCCAATCCTGCATCTCTGACCGGCCGGTATCTTGCCGGTGTTGATCGTATAGAAGTGCCTGCCAGTCGCCGTACAAGCAACTCTGTATTATCGATTCGTGATGTCTATACTAATAACTTACAGCACGTTTCGTGCGATATTCCACTTGGTATTTTGGTGGGAGTGTCCGGAGTTTCAGGGTCAGGTAAAAGTAGTTTAATTATGCAGACTCTTGCCCCTATTCTAACTCAGTTCTATCGTGTGGGCAGTGTATCCAGTATGTATAAATGTGGATCCATAGAAGGCGTTGATGCACTTAATAATTGTGTGCTAGTAGATCAAACGCCTATAGGAAGAACACCACGGTCAAACCCCGCGACCTATTTAGGTATTTTTGATGACATTCGGCTGCTCTTTGCCTCTACGCATGAAAGTAAGGCGCGTGGCTACACCGGTGGGCAATTTAGTTTTAACGTCAAGCAAGGGCGCTGCGCGCAATGTTCTGGCGAAGGTACGTTAACTATTCAAATGCATTTCTTAGAAGATGTGGAAATGGAATGTAAGAGCTGTAAAGGCCTTCGCTATAATGCCCAGACGCTTCAAATTCTCTTTAATGGCAAGAATATTGCTGAGGTTTTGGCAATGTCTGCTCGCGAAGCGGTTGATTTTTTTGCCGATTTCACCCCAATTGCTAAACGGCTTAAGTTGATGTGCGACGTGGGGCTTGAATATTTAACCCTCGGACAGGCCTCAACAACCTTGTCTGGTGGTGAGGCACAGCGGATTAAATTGGTTAATGAGCTGGCAAAACGAGGCAATAAGACATTGTATATTCTTGATGAGCCGACAACCGGTCTTCATACCAATGATGTGGCAAAGCTTCTTGAGGTGCTCCAGCGGCTGGTAAATAATGGCAACTCGGTGCTGGTGATTGAGCACAATTTAGATGTGCTGAAAGTGGTAGATCATTTGATTGATGTGGGTCCAGAAGGCGGCGACGAGGGGGGCGTGATTGTTGCTCAAGGAACGCCAGAGCAGGTTGCAGCTGAGCCACGAAGTTTGACTGGCCAGTACCTGCAAAAAATGCTGGCGTGACCTGAATTTGCAATCTTTTTCTTTTCTGTTAGTATTGAAACATGCTGGTTATGGATTTTATAAGCAGTGCGACTATCAAGAAAGTAATGATGCAGACAAAAACAAGGAGTAGTATGAGTCTGAATATTATAACAAAAGTTCTTCTAGTACTGAGTTTTGGAGTTGGTTCGACGTGTATGTGCGCAACCGAAGGTGGCGCTGGGGGCAGTGTGTCTGGATCGGCAGAGAAGATGGTTGAGTTTCTTACAACAATGGAAGTTGCGCGTAGTATGATGCCGCAACAGCAGCAACCAGTCGCACAACAAAGTGTTCCTTCGGGGCCATCGCGGATGAATGCGCTTACGGAGCTTAATCGAGCAGCTGATGAATCGAATACGCTGGGTGGAAATTTTTCTTGTACTTCTGTGCGCACTTTTTGGGATGGCAAGAGAGGGGCAAGGTATGAATATGCAGCTGATCTGCTGTTGGAGTATGAGGCCCAATTAAATGGACAGCCTGCGACGCATGATAGTTTAAAAACATGGATTGCCGAACAAGTTGCTGAATGTAAAACACAGGCTTCTACATCAAGTTCTTACAGTAGCAATTCTTCAGGTTCTGGGTTAATGGCTAAGGCAATGGGTGGTGGTATTGCAGGATCTGCTGGGCAATACTTTCTATTTAACAACATGCGTGCAGACACCTCAATTCTTGGTGCGGTTGGTGCGGGGCTCACGTTTCGTACAATGACCGTGGTTGGTGATGAATTTGAAAAGATTTTGAGACAAGAGGGTGGGCCGCTGGTTGATGCAGTGGTTGGTAAGCCGGTACGTGGGTTGAGTACTGGTTTGAAAAAAATGTGGAACTGGTTGTTTCATGGTGGCGCGCGGTCATACACTGTGGAGCAAATAGCACATTGGAAGTCTGAGGTGCTTGATGTGGTGTTGAAAGGACTTGCTGAGTATGCAAGCAAGGCGCAGTATGATCAAGGTAATGGATTTGGCGCGCAGGCGCGTGTGCAGCGATATGACGACTTTGGTGGTACTGGTCAAGCCGAGGAAGTAGAGTCTGAAGAGAGTCCAGGTGATGTGACCTGGTTGAAATTTGTTGATGGCCTTGCAAAGGATTTGGATCGATTAACTATTC
>Ga0114976_10002598_pt1 | contig 11304 bp, 11 predicted proteins | sample S_130805_EF_Meta_FD_87319 | JGI IMG/M metagenome (GOLD analysis project Ga0114976, IMG submission 87319) | Freshwater microbial communities from Lake Simoncouche, Canada to study carbon cycling - S_130805_EF_MetaG | ecosystem: Environmental > Aquatic > Freshwater > Lake | place: Lake...
CTATTGTATCCAGCACTGCCCTGTTATCATAAGTAAGGCGTTGCACACCAACTAATTTTGTGGGTAAATCTGCAATAATCCCTGCCTTTAAAACACTTCCACCGGTATGATTATATCCTTTCCTGAATTTTGGTGGACCAACTATGTGATCTCCTACTTTGACAATATCATCGAATTTATCAATTTTAGTTGAATATGTGTTTATTTCTTCTCCATTAACAGTAATTTTTTCGTTTTTTAAATCGTAAGTTAGGGTATCTGATTTAAGGAATTTCCAAAGCGAAATGGAATCCGAAGCAAACGTATCAATGTAATTCAATCCAAACCCAAAAATGAAACCATCCGCATTTACCCTTTTCTGAACTCTGACAGATTGATAGGAGTTATCGTCATAAGATATGAGCCAATAATAGTTGGTTGTTCCAAAGGTGTATGCTGCGTTCATACCAATACTTAACCCATGAAACAAATGTTTACTAAACCCTCCATAAAAGGCATTTAGTCCTCCATTCCCACTAATTGATAAATTATATGGAACAGAAACAGAATCAATTATAGTTGAATACTGCTTTTCCATCCTAAATCCGGTTACAGAATAGGGTTTTAACCCAAAAACCAAACCAGCTTTATTTCGGATTGGAAAACCGAAAGCAAGATTTGCAACTCCGGATGTGCTCAAATCTGTGCTTGTACTGTCTCCTGTCATTCTGGAAGCATCCATAAATGCCGATACTTCAAAAGTTGTATTTGCAATACGGTTGTATGAAGCTGGATTACCAATATTAATGGTGTAAGGGTTTGTACTGCCAATGGCTAAGCCCCCCATACTGTAATTACGAACTGGACCAGACCAGAAAAAATCACCTATGCCATACTTGGTTAGTGGGCTGTTGGATAAGGACTGCCCAAAAGCAACATTAAGTAACAATAAGGCCGGTAGCAGGTAAACTACAGGTTTACAGCGTTTTATTATAGTCGGCAAGATAAAATATTCCTTTTAAAACCAAATCAGGCTCCGCAAAAATCCGCTTTTTAAGCTGTCTTTCAAAGCATGAAGCGTCGCCCCCTGTAAGATAAACTTCAAAATCATTTCCTGATTCAATTTCATATCTTAAAATCATTCCCTTAATCTCTTCTAAAATGCCTGTCTGAACCCCTGCAAGAATAGAAGTTGAAGTATCTGTTCCAATAAAATCTTCTGTTTCAGAAATGGGTGAAATATGAGGTAATCCGGAAGTGAATTCATGCAAAGCCTTAAAGCGCATCATTAGTCCGGGTGAAATACTCCCACCGATAAATTTTCCATTAGAAAAATAATTAAAAGTCAATGCAGTACCGGCATGGATAGCTAAACCATGACTACTAGAAATTGATTTTTGTAAAAATGCTGCCGCAGCAATGCGGTCGTCACCTAAGGTTTCAGGAGTTCTGTATGCATTTTCAAAGGGTAATTTTACTTTTCGAACAGATTTCATCTTTTTTTCTGACCTAAAATGCTCACCTGTATTTGAAATCCATACATCAACAATTTCAGGGTCATTTAATAGGGTATAAATTGATTCATGACCTTCATATCTATGGAGTATATCTCCTTTATCATTAAATAAAGCAGCTTTGCAATTTGTATTTCCCTGATCAATAGCTAAGAGCATTATACAAATATTATTTCCTTAAAGTTGAAATATTCTAGTTTATTTCCAATTTTTAAGGCTGCTGCGCCATCATTTCTGATACCCGTAAGTTCCGCTTCAAACATATTTTCTCCATCACTATATAAAGCAGGTTCCTGATATCTGTAAAGGTTTTGCAGGTATTCAAATTCGAGCAAACTTCTTTTACTCCCTTTCCAAATGAGGTAGTATTTTTCGATGGAGCTGTATAATTCTTCTTCAACTTTAATAAGTGGAAGTGTCTCTCCCCCTTCAATCAGTAGTGAAGTTGAACTATAACGGAGGGTTTCAGGAAATATTTCCTGATTTACGTTGAGACCAATTCCAGCAACACATGTTTGAATAAAATTATGTTCAATAAAATTTTCAATGAGAATGCCAGCGATTTTTTTAGTTCCTATTAAAATGTCATTGGGCCATTTAATTTTTGGAGTGAGTGGAGTTAAAGTTTTTATTGTTTGAATTAAAGCAAGGGAAAATATTCTATGCAAATCAAACAATCTATTGGTTTCCAAACTATTAGGATATAACAAAAGTGATAATGTGATGTTCTTTTGGGGTTCGCTAAACCAGGAATTTCCTCTTTGTCCTCTCCCTTTTGTCTGATTGTATGTAATTACTGAGGTTCCTTCGGGCGGTCTTTTTCCTAAAAGTGAAAGTAAATAATCATTTGTTGAATCAACTTCCTCAAGATAAATTCTGTTATGTCCTATAAAAAGCGTTTTCATGGTCTGTTTTGAGTAATTTTGAGCAACCCGTATACATGCGATCTAAAAAAGCTGCAGTGACTGCTGCGTCCCCCGCCCTCACCAAATGGATTGTTGAAGGTATGAAAGAAAAAAAAGCGGTTGACATAACCGTAATGGACCTCAGAAAATTAAAAGGTCCGGTTTGTGATTATTTTATTGTCTGCTCCGGAACCTCTGACACCCATGTCAAAGCAATTGCCGATTCTGTGGAAGACATGGTTAAGGAAAATCTTGAGGAAAGAGTATGGAAAAAAGAAGGTATGCAGCAAGCAAACTGGATTTTACTTGACTATGCCTCAGTTGTTGTCCATGTTTTTCAAAAAGAAACCCGTGAGTTTTATGCCCTCGAAGAACTATGGGGCGATGCTGAAATTGAAAGAATAGCGAATTAAAATTTTACCCAATCAGGTAATAATATTCAGCCAAGTTTCACACAATTCGTAGTTTAAAATTCCAGATTCCATAAAATGATTTCCGAAAGTAAAATCGGGTAACTGGTTTTTATCTTCTGACTTTATCATTGGGAATAGTAGTGGATGTGCTTCGATACAAACATTATCAGGCAAATTATTTTTATTGAGCAACCAGGGTAAAAAGGCCTCAGTATCCGAAAAATCCTGATAGACCAATTCAATTCTGTGCCACATTTTGGCAAGTTGTATAAGCTCTTCCTTGGATTTCAACTCAGAAAGCTGAACTTTCTTCCATGTGGTAAGTTCAGGAACTACCTGAGTTCCGGAAAGACATATATCATTAATTTTCAATTGAGTACACTCTTCCAGAATTAATTCTGCAGCATCTTCCACACCATAATCTGCTACAATTACCGGACCAGAAATCCAGGTAGCGACATCAGTGATAAATCCAGGAGCAACTTTTCTAAAACTTCCTCTTTCCAGAGAAAAACTCAAATAGGGAATACCTTCTGCAGCACAATATCTAGCATCCTGCAAATCAGACAAAGGTCCTGCTTTTAGTATCATGGTGTAAAAATAAGGGTAGTGATTTTAATCTTTCCTTCAATTCCGATTAAATCAGTTCATTGTCTAATTTTATCCCGTGCGGAAGGAAATATTGGCCTTGCTAGGTAAAGAATGGACAACTGAATGGAAACAAAAACATTCCTTCAGCGGATTATTATTTTATGTCTTTTGCCTTTCCTTCGTAACCTCACTGGCATTTCGTCAATCCTTAGATCCTTTTACCTGGAATGCAATTTTTTGGATAATTCAGGTTTTTGTTGCCTTAAATGCTGCCTCCAGAAGTTTTATGGGTGAATCCAGAGGCCAATATGAAACCTTATATTGTTTGGTACATCCAAATAGTATTCTTGTTTCAAAAACCATATACGGATTTGGAATCCTATTGCTGAGCAGTGGATTGAATTTTTTTCTAATGTCTTTGTTTAATGGTTCAGTAGTTCAGGATTTTGGTTTATTCTGCATTACTCTTATTCTTGGAAGTCTGGGCTTATCCGCTGTTCTAACCCTAATTTCGGCCATCAGTTCACGCGCCGGCAATAGAGTTACTCTTATGGCTATTCTTGGATTTCCGGTATTAATCCCATTACAACTAACCATATTGAAACTATCCAAAAATGCCGTTGACGGATTGCCATGGGACAAAAGTTATCAGGAAATGCTTACGTTGATAGCCCTTACCCTTATTACGGGAATAACTTCCTACCTACTCTTTCCGTATCTTTGGAGGGATTAAGCGAATGCTTCCTTTTGCTGCTTTCAGGCGCATTTATAAAATTTCAGCAGGTGTATTATTGAGCTACGCTCTGATAGCTGGGTTATTAATGACCTTGCCAGATATGGGTGGTAATATGGCTCAAACCAGCAGGAATGTTTTTTACCATGTGCCACAATGGTTTTGCCTATATCTAATGATGGGGATTTCTTTTTTTTACTCCATTAGAGTCCTTAGATTTAACAGGAAAGAGGATGATTTAATTGCCTTTGCCTCAGCAAGACTTGGTCTTTTTTTTGGTTTACTTGGCTTGTCTACAGGCATTTTATGGTCTCGTGTTACCTGGAGAGAAACCATAGCTTCCAACGATATCAGCGCTTGGTGGGGATGGGATCCAAAACAAACCTTGTTGGTGATAGCCTTGATGATCTATTTAGCCTATTTTATCCTAAGAGGAACTGTTGAGGAAGTTTCCTTAAAACATAAAATTTCTGCGGTATACAATATTTTTGCCTGCGCCTGCCTTATCCCTTTGACGTACATTATGCCCAGAATTTTGGGTGGACTTCATCCGGGAGGAGAATCTAATCCCTTGGATAATATCAGTATGAGCAATGATTTCAGATTGATTTTTTATCCTTCCGTTTTAGGATTTATTTGCCTGGCACTTTGGCTTTTGGAATTGAATATCCGGTTTTCTAGAATTTCTAATAAATGAATCTAAATTCTTTTACAGGACTGTTGCTGCAAGCAGATGCTGCAAGTACTGGTCTGTTATTCAGAAGTGACAAAATTTATACTGTCCTGGGCGTAATGCTGATTGTTTGGGGTGCGGTTTTATTTTCCTTGATACGTATAGACCTCAAACTCAAAAAACTGGAAGAGAAAAAAGCTTCTGATTCAAAATGAAAACCAGAAATATAATTGGACTCATTCTCATAGCTGTTTTTACTGCAGTTCTGATCATCAGTTATTCAAACGAAGCCAGCATTTATACGGATTTTGCAACTGCAAAATCAAGTGGCAACTACGTTCATATTGTTGGGAAATGGGTGAATCGTGACCAATCGGGTTATGATCCTCAAGCAGGTGTTTTTAGTTTTTTTGTACAGGATACTATGAACACAATACAACTGGTTGAATACAACGATCCCAAGCCTCAAAATTTAGAAAATGCCGACAAAGTAGTGATTGAAGGAAAAATGAAAGGCTCAGTATTTGTTGCAGATAAAATTCTGATTAAATGCCCTTCAAAATATCAGAACAATACCCTACCTGCTGATACTACATATAAATCCGGAACCTAATCCATGGATGAATTATTAATCGCTTTATCCGGAGGTTCTGGTTGGCAAGGTCTGTTGGGTAGAGGATTTACCCAACTTGCATTTACGGCTTCCTTATTATCCTGTATAGCCTGGTTTATATCACTATCAGCACCGGAACAGGAAAAAAAAATCTGGCATAAAACCGGAAAAACAGCATTTTATGTACATGTAATTGGGGTACTTGGAATAATTTTTACTCTTTTTCTGTTGATTTATTTCCACAGGTATGAGTATCATTACGTCTGGAGCCACTCATCAAATGAGTTACCAGTTCATTTCATGATTTCCTGCTTCTGGGAAGGTCAAGAAGGTAGTTTTCTGCTTTGGATTTTCTGGCATTGTATCTTAACTCTCGTCCTTCTGAGATTCAACAATGTTTTTACCCCGTCAGTTATGGCAGTTATAGCTTCTGTGCAAGTTATTCTTACTTCCATGCTGCTAGGGATTGTTATACAACCTGAGGTGGTTAAGATTTTCCTTGCGCTGATTATACTTGCCGGATGGTATCTTTCTTTCTCCAAAACTGATAAAAATACATTTTCCCCTTTCAAGATTTTTAATACCATTTTGGCATTAATCGGTATACTTATTCTTCTGTTGAACATGCAAGGAATAGCTGGGGATACCGAAAATAACTTCCGAATTATTTTTCAAGGCTTCTTCTGGATTTGCTGCCTCTCATTGGTTCTTGGAATTTATTTAAATACAACAAAAAAAATAATTACAGAAGAACTCTCTGTTGTGTTGATTTCAAGTTTGTTGTTGTCAATTGTTGGTTACCTTTTATATTATACAGGCTCAGATTGGCGGGTTGGTTCCTCTCCTTTTTTATTGCTGCGCGAAGCAATGCCGGATGCTCCAATTTTTTCAAATAATCCAAATTATGTACCAGAAAATGGTAATGGTTTAAATCCTCTTTTGCAGAATTATTGGATGGTTATTCATCCTCCAACTTTGTTTCTTGGATTTGCGGCCACTCTGATTCCATTTGCTTATGCTGTTTCAGGGTTAATCATGCGTGATTACACTAATTGGTTAAAGCCTGTTCAGCCTTGGAGCTTGTTTGCTGCTATGATTCTAGGGGTGGGAATTATAATGGGTGGCTATTGGGCTTATGAAACTCTGAATTTTGGAGGGTACTGGAACTGGGATCCTGTAGAAAACGCTTCCCTTGTACCCTGGTTAACAGGACTTGCAGGATTACATGCTGTTGTAGCTTACAGACAGGGAAAAACAAATCTTAGATTTTCTATTTTTCTTCTAATTATTACATTTATTCTGATTCTGTATTCAACATTTCTTACAAGGTCAGGCGTTTTGGGAGAATCCTCTGTCCATTCTTTCACAGATCTTGGATTGTCAGGTCAACTTCTTGTTTTGCTGTTGCTGTATGTTCTTTCTGTTTCTATCCTGTTTATTGATCGTTGGAATGAAATACCTGCACCGGTTAAAGAAATTAAAAACTGGAGCAGAGAGTTTTTTATAACTCTTGGCATTCTTGTGCTCTTGTTTACCGCAGTTCAGATTATTTTCTTCACATCTTCTCCTGTACTGAACAAATTGTTTGATGTAAACATCGCTCCTAAAAAATCCTTTTTTTACTTTAAATGGAACATCTGGTTTGGTTTGCTTATTGCATTGCTATCTGCTCTTGGCCAGTTTATTTGGTGGAATAAAATAGAGAAAAAATCACTAGTCAGATCACTTTACAGACCATTCCTGTTAGCTGTCGTCAGCGCAATGTGCATTATGCTTCTCCTATTCTTTAATGAGTGGAAATTTGTTTTTAACACAAAATTCAATGAAGCCATTGCAACTGCAAAATCTGAAGGAACCGTTTCATACATAATAGCTCTGGTAGGAAATGCAATTTTATTTGTTGCTGATGAATTATTACTGCTTTGTGCATTATTTTCTGTTTTTTGCAATATTGAAATAATAATAAAACTAATTCGAAAAAATAATTCAAATATTAAACTTACCGGAGGCGCAATTGCACACATAGGTTTTGCAATGATGTTGCTTGGAATTCTGTTTTCCTCCGGTTTTGACAGCATAGTTACTGTCAATTTTACTCCTGGAGAGCTGGGTGCTCAATTTCCGGAAGACTCAAAAAATGACAATGTTTTACTTAGGAAAAATATACCAAAATTTATTAAAGGGTACAGGGTTAATTACAAAGGGAAAAAACAAGCTCAACTACCTCTTTCTGATTTTGAAATTATCCAAAGTGATGCTTCAGCCATGAAAGTTGCTTTCACAGATTCTGATGGCGAGCGATTTGCAATAATTCTTCCTTTTGAAACTTTTCTGAGAAGTGAAAGTACTATTGCATCAGGTAAATTTCCAGTAACAAAAGATCTGGACACTGAGAAATTAAATACATATATCACTCAGAATCTGGATATTCTGAAACCGGGTCTCATAAATGAACGAACATTATATTCCGTTGAATTTGTTTCACTTGCTGACACGAACAAGCGGTTTGTAGTATACCCAGAAGTAGAGCTTAATAAAAACATGGGAATACTTTCGCATCCGGATAGAAAAGTATTCCTGAATGAAGATATATATGTACACGTTTTTAGTGTTCCGGATCCTAATGAATCTAAAAACGAAATGGTAAGTAATACCCTCAGATTAGGAATCGGAGATACAGCCGTTTTTTCTCAGGGTCTTATCATTTTGGACGGTCTTGTAAGGGTTACTGACGTTCCGGAATTTGCACAATACGAAGTTGTTGCAAAAGCCAAGCTTCAAATCGTTTCAAAAGGCAAATCCTATTTCTCTGAACCTGTTTTCATCATTGACCAACAGACTCCAAAATTTATTTCAACCTTTTCTAAAGAGACAAATACCGGGTTTACATTTTCTGGAATTGATGTAAAAAGCAACAAAATCATTTTACAGGTAGACGAGATACCTGAACCTGAAGATTGGATTATACTTCAGGCTTTGGCTAAGCCCTGGATTAATTTTGTTTGGCTAGGTACCTTTTTCCTAACCTTCGGATTTGCGACTGCCTTATACAGGAGATTTAAAGACAATAACAACTCCTGAAATGAATGAAAACCTTAGAATTTCTATAGCTGGTTCAGGAAATCTGGCAGGGCATCTTGGAAGTATATTAAAAGAAACCGGATTTTCCATTTCTCAGATTTTTGCGAGAAATAGAGAAAAAGGACAAAATCTTGCCAATGCACTTAATAGCGAATGGACGGACATTCCTGGAAAAATATTACAGGAAACCGAAATACTGTTTCTTTGTGTGAAAGACACTGTTATTCCAGAATTAACCTTAGCCTTTGCCCCATATTTAAACCCTGGTACTTTAATTGTACATTGTTCAGGAACAACAGGACTTGAGCAGTTAAATCCATTTGAAAAAAAAGGGGTTTTTTATCCTTTACAAACTTTTACCCCTGGAAGAAAACCAGACTGGATACACATTCCCCTGCTATTGGAAGGTGATCCTGAAACATTACAAACCCTTACATTTATTGCAAAAAAGATTAGCAATCGGGTAGAAATAATGAATTCTGAACAAAGATCAGTAATACATTTGGGCGCTGTTTATGCCAATAATTTTACCAATCTAATGGCCGGCATAGCTTCAAAAATCGCAAGTACTGTTCAGGTTGATCATACCATTTACCTGCCGTTACTTGAAGAAAGTATAGCAAAACTATATTATGCTGATCCAATAGCAGCACAGACAGGTCCTGCTAAAAGGAAAGATTTACCAACTATTGAAAAACATTTGGAAATGCTGAGCAAATCTTTTCCTGAGTATGTGGAAAGTTATCGTTTATTAAGTAAAATGATTTCAGGAAGTTAACCCTTTACTTTATTTAAGTTCAAGATTAATGTTCTCATCTCCGGCTTTATATGGGAGATAATTTAGGATACACTGAAACATTTCATCTGTTGTTTTCATAGAAATATTCTCCTCCCGAATGAATTTTGGTGGATCAAAAGGATTGTTTGGATTGTTTGAAGTATTATCATACACGCCAATTGCAACAATCTCTGAGCCTGCTTCAACTTTAAGCATTTTAGGAAAAGAGTATACATACTGCCACCTGAAATCCCATCTTGGAATTCTGATAATAGGAACAGTATCTCCATTAGGTTTTATAATAAAGGCTAAAAAAGAAACGCCCAATAAATGCATGTGTGGATTTACGTTTAGCAAAGAAATATCGGAAGTAACTTTCAATCTTGAAGAAAAAGTAACAATGGAATCCGCAGGAATATTTAAAGCTGGTACAACTGGTGCAACTCCAAGGGTACCAAGAATTACTTCCCTGATTGGGCGTTCAGGCGCTTTTTTATCAAAATACAACAGAAACTTCGACTTGTCTTTTTCTGGTTTGGAAGTAGGACCATAATGCATGTTTTTAACATAAACAGCTCCTTTCTGCTTTAAATAATACCCTCCAATTCCTTCAGGATAATCAAAAGGCTCCATGCCTGGTAGGTAATTACTTACAGAAGGCGTAAGTAACGGATAGGTACCATCATCATTTAACAGATTTAATGCCCTATGAATTTGTACCGGGTTGCCTTCCTGTTCCTGATCCAGCAACCAGTTGCCTTCTTTTGGATTTCTTTTGGCATTCTTAGGATACTGAACCAAATGAGCATTTAAATGATGTACGACTTTTCGGTTTCCCGGAACAAAAACCATTTTTTTCAAAAAAGTATCACTAGGCAAAACATAAGCCAACTTCATTGCCATAAATCGATCCAGATTGTCGCCCGGTAATAGAATAGAATCAGGCATTTCAATCACCAAATCGGGAGGTGCTAACTCTTCATATGATTTAAAAACTGGTATTTCAGGCATTGCCTGTGGGTTGCCTTCAGCCAAACCCGACTTCACCCATTGACGAATCGTTGCAATTTCCTCCTCAGATAACAAACGCTCTCCAATAAAATGCCTGTATTCGGGGTCTGCTGGCCAGGGTGGCATGATTTTATTTGAAGTAACATAGCGAATCATTTTTGCCTTCCGCTTAACCTGAGCATAGGTTTCAAGTGGAAAAGGCGCGCTTCCCTGAAGGTGATGACATGGAAGACAATGACGAATTAGAATGGGCGCAATATGTTCGGTAAACGTTGGCTTTTCAGGGATGGAAAGTTCTTTTTCCTTAGATTCAGTACACGCACAAACAAAAAATAATATGCAGATTCCTATAAGAAAATTTATACTATATCTTTTATTTTTTAAACCTTTTTTCATAAATTATTCCAAAATACAACCTATAGCCTGTGTGCTGAATGGAGTAATTGTTTGTTTGTTTCTAAGTTTTTCCAAAACCTCCTGTAACTCATGGTGGGTCACCCTTGCACGTTTCTTACCAACCGCATAAAAAGAATTGTCAATCCTTCCCCGATACACTTTTGTTCCTCCACTGTAAATTATTACCTCAGGAGTTATTGTTGCCTGCAAATACTTTACCCAACTTCCATCAGGATCGCGAAAGCCATTCCATGAAAAGCTATATGCTGTGCAAAATTGTTGTACCTCAGATTTGGAATAAGATTCTGAAGGAAAAAAAGCATAAAAGTCAGCAATTGGTGAAAACTCAGATTTAATACGATTTAGCTCAGGAACATAGGCAATACAGGCCGGACATTCCGGAGATAACAGTACAAATACCTGTATATGTTTTTTACCAAGTGGAACATTTTTACCTTCTAAACTAATAAGGGTTTGCGGCATAGATGGAGTTCCCTGCGACCAACTTATCGTTTGCAACAGTATCATAAAGAATGCTAACCCTAAATATCGCATACTCATGCAAAATGTAAAAAAAACAGGCTTTCCGAAAATCCGGAAAGCCTGTCTTGTATTTC
>Ga0114976_10002599_pt1 | contig 11304 bp, 12 predicted proteins | sample S_130805_EF_Meta_FD_87319 | JGI IMG/M metagenome (GOLD analysis project Ga0114976, IMG submission 87319) | Freshwater microbial communities from Lake Simoncouche, Canada to study carbon cycling - S_130805_EF_MetaG | ecosystem: Environmental > Aquatic > Freshwater > Lake | place: Lake...
GACCACTGGGTGCGAGCCTATCCACGACCTGCACAGGCATGGCCGCTACACGGCGCAGATCAGTGACGACATCCGTGTCCCATTGACCGACCAAGCACACGCCCGTCACACTACCGAAGCCTGGCTGTGCCTCCAGCCCCAGGCGCGTGAGCAAGATCTCTTGAGCCAGTGATTCAGCGTCGGCCGGGCGCTGGGCAAATACATGCGAGTGGAAGAGCTTGCTCTGATGGCTAGCGACCATGACCAGCGACCCCTGCTCCTCGGTAATGACCAACTGCCCCACCGGCAGGCGAGCAAGGCGCAGCGCCGCAGCGTAATTCTCTGCACTCTGCACGGCCAACTCTTCAGGAAAGGGCTCGGCCAACACGTCCACGCTAACGATCACCGTCGGCCCCGCATGGCCCAGCACGTAGTGGCGAAACACCGGTGGCTCGCCATTCGCCCCCTTGATGCCACGACGCTCCAACTGGGAAGCCACCATCTCTAGCAGCACTGCGCTGTCGGCATTCGGCAAAACCAAGCCCACGCTGCGGCAGGCCGATGCAGGCAGGCCGACCAGCACAGACTTGGCGGCACCAGCGTAATCAGCTGGCGAATCCACCGCCTCCGAAGGCGCGCTGGCCCGGACTTTCCACACGCGCCATGAGGCATCTTCACCGGGAATGAGAAATGTGGAAGCGCTGGAAGTCATGTTGGGGCGGAGTTTTAACGGCAAACCTTGCTCGAAGTTGCGACAGGCCTGCGGATTGCGCAGAAAAGCCTATTCTTCCATGCGCGCCAAGTAGGTCAGCGAGCCATCGTCCTGCAACTTGGCGATCACTATGATCGTCACACTATGCAGGCCCACGTAGCCTTTGCTGACAATGCGAAAGACGCTGTCCCGCGCGTAGGTAGTCACTTTGGTCACGGCCGCCACCCGATCCGCAGGCACCCCGAGCAACGAGAGCGCACCGCTCTGACCTATCGCGCGATTGTCATCGTCCGTGCCGTCGATGCCATCATTGCCTGCTCGCGCGGTGATCATCCGTAGCGTGTCAGTCTCCGTCGCGCCCGTCACGGCCATGATCACGTCCTTCGACGCCCAAAAGAGGTCAATCGTGCCCTCGCCATACAACCCAAAGTAATTGCGCCAGTCCGGCTTCATGCGCGCCACCACATCGAATCCCCGACAGAGCAGCATTTCCTCCAGCGAGGTGAACCCCTGATTTCGCGGCAGATTGTAAATGCCCAGCGACTTGTAGTAGTCCGCCTCGGCCCCCTGCGAGCGCACCTCGTCATTTTGATCCACCCAATCGGCCAAGGAATCGACCGCTGTGGTCGCATCGTTATTGTTCAGGCCCCAGAGCAGGAAAAGATTCATCAGCGCCTCGCGCGCTCCTTCATCGGTGACGACGTTGATTGGCAACCGAGACCCCTCGCGCACCTTGTTCAACGAGAAGCCCGCATCCCCCGGTGTCGTCTCACCCGCCCCGCGATTGTAACTCGTCAGCACCCCCGGAGTAGTCCCGTCCCCAGGCCCACGCGCCGCATCCAACACATAGACCGCCGGGTTCATGGCAATGCCAATGCCGCACTCCGCCATGTAGCGAGCTCTGAACTGATTCGCTGCATTGCCACTCTCTTTCAGGCTGCGCTGCATGAAATTCACCACCCCACCCACGGTGAAAGCCATGAGCATGATCGCCCAAATCATGAGCATGAGGGCGGAGGCCTGGCGCTTCGCTAATTGACCAATGACCGACGACCAGAGGCCACTCGAAGTTAGCTTTCGCTGTCTCGACAATGAATGGGACGTTGTCTTCATCGTGGTGCCGAACTGGTCCCTCCGGCTGTGGTCGTGCTCGTGCTGCTGCCGGTCGATGTCGTTCCGGAAGCACTGCTGCCCGTGCGAGCACCGCGCAGCTTTGTCTCTGGCGTGGCCCAGACCATGCGCAAAGGAATGGTGCGGCCTTCCATTTGAAGCTGCATCTCGATCATATCCGGCCAGGCGGAATCCTCCCAAACCTCCAGCCATTCGTCGCTCGATTCCTTGAAGAAGCGCCATTGCAGCAGCACCACGCCCGGCAGCAGCGGCATCCAGTAGCGGCCTTCCTCATCCGCTGCCAGCGCACTGTCGGCCGCCTGTTGCAGCACCGCCCCACTGTCGTCGGTCGGGGGAATGATGTCCTCACGCGAGATCGACAGCGTGTAGCGCGCCTCGCCTTCCTCCGTAGTTGGCTTCACCAGATCTGGGCGCAGACTGATGATCGTGTCCTTATACGAAGTCGGCGAAAGCCCAAAACCAAAGCACGTCGGCACCCCCGCGATGGTCAGCTCCTGCCCGGATCCCGCAGTTTGCCCCAGCGCCGTCAGCGTCAACTGCGCTGACCCAGGCAGCCCTTGAAACGTCTGCCGCGTGAGTTCCAGGAAGCGATTGATCTGATCGTTCTCGCGCTGCAAACGCTCGATATCAGAAGCACCCTTCACGCTACCCTTGATGATCGCAAACAAAGTCGTCGTGATCATGGCCAAGATGGTGAGAGCGATGACGACTTCGAGAAGGGAGAACGCCCGGCGCGAATGCTTGGTAGAGACGTGGAGGAATGGAGAAGTGGAGAAGCACCCGGCTAGCGGACGTCTCTCTTCTCTACCTCTCCACTTCTCACCTTTCACCTTCATTACCGCGTCCTCCTTTTTTCTTGCTCCGCCTGCGTCTGATACAGCCACAACTCGATCGTTTCATCCCGCTGCTCACTGCCCACGGTGTAAACTGCCGTCGCCGTCAGCCGATAGCAATCCGACAGCTGTGCGCCGGAACGCGGAACGGTCAGGCTCAAACTATCCACCGTACTCGTGTAAGTCGCGCCCAGCCTCTCGTCCGTGGCCGTGGTCGCCATGTCAGAGATGGCCTTGCGCTTCACCTCCTCGACGAACGACTGCAAGCCGATCCGCACCGCGTAGTCGCGGTTCATGATGTTGCCCACCTCGAGCGTGGTATTCAGCGACTTCGCCAAGCCGACGACAGCAATCGCGAAGATGGTTAGCGCGATGATGAGTTCCAGAAGGATGTAGCCGCGCTTCGCGCGGAATGACCCATGACGAATGACCCATGACGGATGACGGAAACCCGCACCGGAATCCGCTTCGTCATTGGTCATAGGACATGGGTCACTCATTGAATCTCACTCGCTTCCCTCACGATGTCTGCCGTTAGCGCGCTGAACTCGACATCAAACTTTGCCTTCTCGCGTTGCAGCTGGACCTTGACCGGCTCGCACATGCCATTGGGTTGGAAGACCCAGAGCTTCACCATCTCGCCCTCGACCGGCACGGGCACTGATTCATGCCAGAATTGCAAAGCGACGAGGCAGCCTTCGGGAAAGGTGTAGCGCTCATTCCATTCGGCCTTGATGACCTGTGCCTGACCATTGCTGGCCGGGGCTGACTCGCTGACCTTACCCACCGATGAGGGGTCCGGGGCTAGGCTGGCAGGCTCGATGAAATCATCCACCTTCAACCCCTGATTCTCGGCTTCATCGGCCAAGGCCAGGAACTCCGTCAGCTCCGGCAAGTTCAGATAGGGATTGAAATAGCGAGAGGCTGTGAAGCCCTGCGCCGTGATGGCCACCTGGTAGGGCCGTCGCTCCTTCATCGCCCGCAGTCGCGCTTCCTTGCCCAGACGCAGAAGTTCCGCAATCGGCTCACGGGCGATGCGCTCATTCTGCAAGCCTCGAAACGTCGGCACTGTGGCCGCCGCCAGCACCGCGAGAATCGTGAGCACGATGACAACTTCGATCAAAGTAAACCCAGTTCCTGGTTCATGGTTCCCGGTTCTCAGTTCGCAAGCGCAGTGAGGCGCGCAAAACTTGAGGCAAGAGCGAGTCTTCATAAACCAGGAACTCTGAACCAGGAACCATCAAACCAAGATCTTACTTGGCTGGGTTCTTGAAGTTCCCCACGTCATCCGCCGTGCCGTCGGTGCCGTCCTTGCCCACGGACCAGATGTCGAAGGCTTTCTTCGATTTGGTGGCGGGATACGCATACTTGTAAGGCTGCTGCCACGGGTCCTTGGGCTCCTCTTCGAGCAGCGAGCTCCACTTCTCAGGAATGGGTTCCGTGGTGGGCTTCTCGACCAGGGCTTTGACACCTTGTTCCGTGGTGGGCATGCGGCCTGCTCGGCTCTCATAAAGCATGAGCTGCGTGCTGATCGCCTGGATATCGCCGTCCACGCGCGTTTCCTTAGCGACATCGAGATTGCCTTTCAGCAGGTAAACGGCCGATGAAGCAAGCACCGCAATGATGGTCATCACGATGATGATTTCGAGGAGCGTGAAACCGCGCGCAGTGCGACGGAGGGAGGTGTGGTTGGGTAGGTTCATGGGAATGTTTGAGGGGTTAGGATTGGGTGGTTTGCCAAGTTAGCATGTCTTGAATAATGGAAGCTTTGATACCACGAATGGCAACCCGCCCATCGCTGCAGCGGGTGGCTTGAAAACTCAATCCCAGCGCGGTCGAAATCTCAGCAGCAAATACAATGGGTGCGAATCCCACAATCAAGGCGCTAGCCAAATAAGCCCAACCATCCAGCATTATGTGCACAACGAAGAAGCCTAACACCAGCAACGCAGTGAACCACCACCGAGCCTGACTGGCCAGACGATAAATCGTCCGACCCTGCGGAGAAAGGGGCAGGCGAACTGCACATGTACTCCCTTGATCGGCAACAGGTCGGTCAGTGATTCCTGGTTGCGCACCTAAATACTCCAGCAAGTAGCTGTCATTACTCAGTGGCACTGGCTTACCGGTCATAACACACACGGGTGGCAAGGTGCCCGAGACGGGCACCAGCAGCTCATGGCCTGTCCATTCAATGGATGAAACATGCGGGCTTGCGCTCGGTAGCAGAGGTTTGGTGATGACGGGTGCATTCATGGTGTTGATCACTATGCATTGCTGCGGATGCCATTGGAAGCCTGGAAGATGGCTGTGACAATGGAGTAGGCCACCACGCCGACGATGGCGGCCATAAAGATCATGATCGCGGGCGAGATCAGCGTGGTCAGGCGCTTGATGCGCTTGTCCAGCTCCTTGTCATAGCGCACAGCGGACTTCTCCAGCGCGCGGCCCAAGGTTCCGGTTTGTTCGCCCACGGCAATCATGTCCACCAGCAACGTGGGGAACTCGCCCACCTTTCGCAGAGCGTTGGAAAGCGATGCCCCCTCGCCCACGAGCGCCACGGCACGCACCAGCATGGACTGGATAAACACATTGCTCATGGCACGAGTGGAGAGCTTCAGGCCGTTGAGCAACGGCACGCCATTGACCACCAGATTGCCCAGTGAGTGCGCAAACTGCGCATACAGGCGCGTGCTGATGACCGGGCCGAAGAGGGGAAGCTTGAACTTGGTCTGATCCCACCACATGCGGCCTGCGGGCGTATTGATGTAGCCCCGGAACAGCAGGAAGCCCGCGACACACACCGTGCCCATCAGCCACCACCACTTGCCAAAGAACGCGCTGAACTTCATCAGCAACTCGGTAGCCAGCGGCAGCTTAGTGCCCGAGTCCGCGAGCAACGACGTGAGCTGCGGAATCAGCACCGTCATGAACACAATGAGCAAGCAGATACACGCCACGATGAGTAGCGCGGGATAGATCATCGCCTGCGTCACCTTGCCTTGCAGCTCTTGAATGACGGTCAGCCCCGCTGCCAGACGACGCAGAATCTCCGGCAGCGAGCCACTGGCCTCGCCCGCCGCGACCATGTTGATGTAGAGATCGTCAAAGCTCGGCGAGGCCTTCCTCAGGGCCTTGGAAATCGTCGCGCCCTCGCGCACCTCATTGCGCAAGATGGACGAGATTTTCTTGATCGCGATGGCCTCCTGCCGCTCCTCCATCACGCGCAGCGCTTGGTCGATCTGCAGGCCACCATCCAGCAAATCAGCCATCTCCTCGGTGAAAAGAATGATCTGTGCGCGCTTCAGCTTCACCACCTCATACTGACCTGCCGCCTGAGCCACGCGCTTGTCCTTGCCAGTCGATCCCGCACTCGCATCCTCGACCACCTTCACGGGCGTCAGCGATTGCGCCTCGAGCTTGCGAAAAGCCTCAGCCCTCGACCCCACGGAGAGCTTGCCGGTCACTTGCTGACCAGAGGGACTGAGGGCGGTGTAGGTGAAGGCGGGCATGGGATGGTTAAAAAGTTAGCTTCTGCGCGTCTTCAAAGTGCGAACAAGTGTCTCCGGGTTACGACGACCATCCAGAATAGCGCAGATAATCACAGTGGAGCCTTCCACGAAATAATAGACGAGGTGGTGAAACCGACTGACCAGCATGCAATGAAAGCCATGGCGCTTGCGGTGGATACCACCGCAAAACGAAAGTTCGGCAAGGGCTTGTTGCATCTCACTGAGGAACTCATCACCCAAGCCCGCCTCTTGCTCATCGAAGAAAGCCGCGCTTCGCTTCAGATCACGTGTGGCGGAAGCTCTAAATTCAATGGTCATCAAGGTGCTTGGCTACGTTCCGCTCTGAGCTTGGCGAAAGCTTCCTCCAACGAGATGGTCGGTTCCTCACCGCGCTCCGCCGCCGCCTGCCTTTGCCGCAGCACTTCCAGGTGCCAGTCGGGAATCTCAAACTCCTCCTCATCATGCAGAAGGCTGGTTTCCAACTCTGCAATCAATGCAAACTTCTCCATGCGCGTCAGCTTCTCAATCGGTGGGTCGATGGTGATCATGGCGTGAGTTTACTCGCGGGTTCGGTTTTGCCAAATCACTCATTCCCCATTCGCCGCCGTCACGGTTAGCACTTCCTCCAGCGTCGTCACGCCCTCCGCAGCCTTGCGCAGGCCGTATTGGCGCATTGGCACCATGCCATCCCTGAGCGCTTGGGCCTTCATCTCAGAGACCGGGGCATGCGCATTGATCTTCTCCGCCAGCGGCGGGGTCATCATGCAGATCTCCATGATCGCCAGACGACCCATGAAGCCTGTGTTACGACAGTTGCGACAGCCGACGGGTTTGCTCAGCCCTGCACGTTTATCTAGCGGGAAGCCGATACTGCGCAGGAAGCTGTCTTCATACTCCGCGTGCTGCTTGCAGCTCGGGCACAGGGTTCGGACCAAGCGTTGCGCCTGGAAGGCACGCACCGAACTCGAAATCAGGAAGGGCTCGATACCCATGTCCAGCAGGCGAGAGATACCGCTCACCGCATCATTCGTGTGCAGCGTGCTCAGCACCAAGTGCCCCGTCAGCGCGCCGCGAATCGCGATCTCCACCGTCTCTTGGTCACGCATTTCCCCGACCATGATCACGTTTGGATCACCACGCAAAATGGAGCGCAGCCCCTTGGCGAAGGTCAGGTCGGTCTCCGGCTTCACCGCGATTTGCACCACCCCGTCCAGCTTGTTCTCCACCGGGTCCTCAATGGTCACAATGCGGCGGTCCTTGGTATTCAGCTCGCGCAGCCACGTGTAGAGCGTCGTCGACTTGCCGGAACCCGTGGGCCCCGTCACCAAGATGATCCCATTTGGTGCCGCGAGTAGCTTCCTCACATTCGCCTCCGTCGCCGCGTCCAGACCCAGCTTGCTCATGTCAAACTTCTGCCGTGTCAGCAAGCGCAGCGCCACCGACTCGCCATTCACGCTGGGGATCGTCGCCACACGCACGTCGATGGGGTCCCCATCCAGCTCCAGGTTGATGCGGCCATCCTGCGGCAGCCGACGCTCCGCAATGTCCAGGTGCGCCATGATTTTCAAGCGACTGATCAGCGACGCTTGAAGGATGCGCATGTTTGGCGGCACCGGCACCTCCAGCAGACGCCCGTCAATGCGGTAGCGAATGCGCAGGTCCTTCTCCAGCGGCTCCACGTGAATGTCAGTCGCGCGTTCCTTCAGCGCCTCACGGAAGACCTGGTTGACGAAGTTCATCACCGTCGCCTCCTCATCCTGCTCGTCGAGCACATTGACCTCCTGCTTCATCTCATCCTGATCGCCCTCCTCGCGACCCTCCAGCAGCTCCTCGAAGTTCTCCGCCCCCACCCCGTAGCCCTGATGCAGCGCCTCCAGGATGCGATGCTTGCTCGCGATTTGCCACTTCACCTTCTTGCGCAATTCCTGCCCCACGGCTTGGCGCGCATCCAGATTGAACGGGTCATACGTTAGCAGCGTGATCTCCATGCCACTCACATTCAGCGGGTAAAGGCGGTAGCGCAGCGCCAGCTTGGCTGGGAACCGATTGTGCAATCCCCCCTCCACCTCCTCGATTGCCCCATCCGCCACGAAGGGCATCCTTAGCACCTGCGCCAGCGCCGCGAAGAACTGCTCTTCATCGACCAGGTCACTCTCCAGCAGCGTCTCCACCAGCGGCAAACGCTTATCCTGCGCCTCCTCCAGCGTCTCCCGGCAGCGCAGCGCATTCATGCACCCCGCCTGCGAGGCCGCATGAGTCAGCAGTTCAATGAGAGAGACAGGGGCAGAAGCAGTGGCAGCGGGCATGGTGTGAGGGCCAACTTCAAACGTGAGCAAGCGCCGGAAGTTGCGCCTCTGTTCAGCAGGCCCCGCATTATTCGGCCAGTGCGCCTTTCCACTGCCGTTCCCTTATACAAAGCCAGAGCTTCAGCTCGCTCGGGGCCTAGGGAAGAGAGCTGACGCTCGAACGACAAACAGCTCTGCGGAGACCTGAGCACAAGATTGTCTCGCATTTCCAGTTGTCGCGCTCCTTCACGGCGGTGAACCTCATACCTTATGAAGCCTACACCCGATGATTCTGCCGCCCCACACGAAGCTTGGGGACAAAAGGGCTTTCGGATGCTGCTGGCGCTGGCTTGTCTCATGATCGTGCTGGCGGGGATGAAGGCGGCGGCGGGTTTCCTGGTGCCAATCGCGTTCGCCATTTTCTTGAGCATTCTGTGCTACCCGCTGGCAGCGTGGCTGGTCACGCTGCATGTGCCGCGCAGTGTGGCGCTGGGCGTGACGGTGGCGACGATCATCGGGGTGGTGGCGGGGCTGGTGTATTCGGCGATCAGTTTGATCATCAGCTTCCAGCGCGAGCTGCCGGGCTACCTGAGCAAGCTGGAGCGCTATGTGAACCAAGCGGCGGGGTGGTTGCAGGAGCAGGGCGTGGATGGCGCGGTGGAGGCGGCGGGCCGCATGTTCGACTGGGGCGCGATCATTCGCTACCTGACGCAGCAGGATGTGATGAGCGCGATCGGCTCGGTGCTGGGCAGCACCTTCGGCACGGTAGCGTCGGTCTTCGCGGGCATGGTGATCGTGTTCATCGTGATGATTTTCATTTTCATGGAGGCCCACGGGACGACCCACCGCATCCACGCGGTGAAGCTGGCGGGTGGTCCAGACCTGAGCACGCTGCTCCAGTCGGTGACGGACATTCAAAAATACCTGGGCATCAAGACGCTGATCAGCTTCCTCACCGGCCTGCTGGCCGGGGTGTGCTGCATGTTGTTCGGCCTGAAGTATCCGCTGCTATGGGCGATCCTGGCCTTCGTCTTCAACTTCGTTCCGGCCGTGGGCTCAAGCTTGGCCTCCTTCCCGGCGATCATTGAGGCGCTGGTGCAGAACGGCTGGGGCAGCGCGCTGGGCATGGCGCTGAGCTATGGCTTGATCAATTTCAGCCTGGATAACTTCGTCCAACCGACACTGCTGGGCCGCCGCTTCGGCATTTCGTCGCTGGTTGTTATCTTGTCTGTGATCTTCTGGGGTTGGCTGTGGGGGCCAGTGGGCATGTTCCTGGCGGTGCCGCTGACCATGGTGATCAAGGTGCTGCTGGACAATAGCGAGGAGTTCCGCTGGATCTCGGTGGCGATGTCCAAGAAGAAAGTCGTCGGCAATGAAGTGCAGCTCGCCGACTACGATCTGGAACTGGAAGACGGCGAATGGATCGGCAGCGGGGCGAGCACGGAGTCGCCGGGGAAGAAGTGAGGAGCCTCAATTCTCCATTCCTGATTCCTCATTACCAAGTTTCCTCTGACTTTCGGCACGTGAACAAGGAACAAGGAACAAGGAACAAGGAACCACACTTCACCTCACCTCCGGCAGCACCAACCCAATGTCCTTCGCCCACGTGGGCGGCGGTGGGTTAAAGAAGTGCTCGTAGTCGTCGAAGTGCCACCATTCCAGCGGGATCATGGAGAAGCCCTCGGCAGCCATCGAGCGCTGGAGCAGGGCCAGGTTCTTTTTGATCTCGGGGTCGTTGCCGGAGTATTGGTAATAGGCCTCGTCGCTGTTCTCGTCGTGGTAGGTGGGCAGGCGCTGCTCGCGGCCCTTGGTATCGACCAGCGTGACATCGACGGCGACACCTGAGCAATGCCGTGACCAGGCCACCTTGGGATCGAGGAACATGCCGGTGTGTCCGCCTTTCTTCATGAGGCTAAGCTGCACCTCTGGCGGACGCCACGCATCCCAGATGCGCAAGCCCATGCCGTGGGCACGCAGTCGCTTCTGCACGCGCTTGAGCTTGTCGGCCGTGGATTGCCGCAGCAGGCACGGCATGTTCACTGGGTAGAGCGGTTGGTTCGCGACGTTTTGCGAGGTCATGTAGCGCATGTCCACCGCGACATCCGGCAGGTAAGTGCGCACATCGACCAAGCCATGTCGCGCGGCCATTTGCGCTGGAATGCTGGTGACGAGAGCACTGCGGCGCTCGGTGGACTCGCAGGCAGCGAGCAGTAGGAGCGACAGCACCACCACCATGGACCGAGAAATCATGAATATCATGGAATTCCCCTTTCCACGTCTACCGCCGCAAGGCAAGTTTCCTGAACACACAGACGCCAAGTTACTTGGTCACGCCCGCATGGATCGCTTCGCCCTTCTCAACCTCTTGCTTCACGCCATGGTCCTCCTGGTCGGTGCAGGCATTGGGTCCTTTTTGAATGTCGTTATCTACCGCCTGCCACTCGGCATCTCGGTGAACAATCCCAAGCGCTCCTTCTGCCCCTCGTGCAAGAAGCAGATCGCTTGGTATCACAACCTGCCCGTGATCACGTGGCTGCTGCTGCGCGGCAAATGTGCGTCCTGCGGCACGGGCATTTCCTTCCGCTACTTTTTTGTCGAGGTGCTGACGGCGGCCCTGTTCTACGCCGCGTTCCTGCACACGACCACGATGTTTGGCAATCCCTGGCCCTTCATGTCGCTGTGGGGGCCGGTGACCGTGTCGCTGTGGATCTTCCTGGCGCTGCTCGTCGCCGGCACGTTCATCGACATCGACCATTTCATCCTGCCGCATGAGATCACCATTGGCGGCATGGTCGTAGGCATCCTCTGCTCCTTCTGGGCTCCCTCATTGGTGGAGCAAGACACCCACATGA
>Ga0114976_10002601_pt1 | contig 11293 bp, 12 predicted proteins | sample S_130805_EF_Meta_FD_87319 | JGI IMG/M metagenome (GOLD analysis project Ga0114976, IMG submission 87319) | Freshwater microbial communities from Lake Simoncouche, Canada to study carbon cycling - S_130805_EF_MetaG | ecosystem: Environmental > Aquatic > Freshwater > Lake | place: Lake...
CCTATGATTCAACGAAGGATTTCAAAGTCCTGGGACTACTCGCACTCTTCCCCAATTTTTTATTATCTAATCCAAATTTTCCAGCAAAGACTGTAAAAGAATTAGTGGCAATGGCGAAAAATAAGCCTGACGAAATTGCATATGCAACATCTGGTAATGGGTCTGCGCAACATATGGCTGGGGCAATGTTTGAGATTAAGGCTGATATTAAGATGCAAGGGATTCCCTATAAAGGTGGCGCATTAGCAGTCAATGACGTGATGGCAGGCCAAGTTCCAATTATGTTTGGCACGATTGCCTCTACAAAGTCTTATGTTGATGCTAAAAAACTAAACGCTTTAGCGGTCACCAGTAAAAAAAGGGTTAGCGTAATGCCTGAGGTACCAACTATGGCTGAAGCTGGGGTACCGGCATACGAGGTCTATGAGTGGAACGCAATTTTTGCTCCTGTGAGCACTCCTGATGCCATTACCAAAAAAATATCAGAAGCTATCGCTATTGCCATGCAATCAGGCGAGATGAAAGATCGAGTTGCCAGCCTTGGGGGTGAGGTTTATCAAGGTAGTATTACAGAGGCAAATCAATATATTCAACAACAAATGCAGGAATGGGCAAAAATTATTCGTGAGAAAAATATTTCGCCGAACTAATTTAATCCAAACGAAATAATTCATCTGAACTTGAATTCTTGGATGATATATTCTTACAAAAGAATTCAATATACATGTGATACAAACCATATTTTACTGAAAGCTATTTTTATGAGAAGAACATTTCTTAGCCAATTATCCCTTGTGACTTTATTCATGTTGGGCATTTCCCAATCATCTGTTGCACAAATGACTGACTTTCCAAACCATCCTATTAAGTTAATAGTCCCGATAGCTCCGGGTGGTGGGACCGATATTATTGGTCGCAAAATAGCTCAAAAATTAAGTGATATATTGCCCCAGTCTACTTTTGTAGAAAATAAAGCTGGTGCTGGCTCATTGATAGGCACAGAGTTTGTTGCTAAGTCTTCTCCCGATGGCTACACTTTATTGGTTGGTGGGTTATTCAATATGGTCATGAACAAGGCTTTGATGAAAAACTTGCCCTATGATCCCATCAAAGATTTCATTCCGTTAGGGTACATTTCTGCGAATGCATTTGTACTCTCAGTTAGACCAGATTTACCCGTTAATAACCTATCCGATATGGTTAAGCTGATGAAGGACAAACCTGGACAGTTTACTTACGGATCTGCAGGAATCGGTACTTTACAACATGTTTGGGGCAATATTTTGGCTGATCAGTTAGGTTTAAGTCTGACCCATGTACCGTTTAAGGGAGCTCCACAAGCCTATCAAGAAATGATGGCGGGTCGTTTGGATATGATTTTTGATAATGTCGCAGCTTCTAAAACTTATGTTCAATCCGGTCGATTGAAAGGGCTTGTAACCTCAGGCGAAAAGAGATCACCCTTATTTCCACAATTACCTACCATTAATGAGACCGGATTAACCAAGTTTCAAGGTGAAAGTTGGTTTGGTATTTTTGCCCCAGCTAACACTCCAGCCCCTGTTGTTGCCAAATTGCGTCAAGCCTTAGCGCAAGTTAATAAAGATCCTGATTTTATTAACTTAGTAGAAAAAGATGGTGGCAGAATATTAAATATTTCAGCAACAGATCAACAGGCTTTTTTACAAGATGAAATTAATCGCTGGGTACCTTTAGTCGCAAAAAGTAATGTAAAAATTGATTAATCTTTATAGATTTTATTTGTCATCGACAGAAAAGAAATTGATCTTAATAAAATAATTGTCAACTAGTTAATGATGATAAGCGTTAATGAAATGTGAATACAATAATTTCTTTTTTGGAATGAATGCTAATCTTTGATTGGGGATTTAAGATGCGAGGCTTCAATAAAAAAGTTTTATCGACCATTGCCCTATTTGTTTCTTTTGTTTTCGTGTCTGATGCGCATGCTTATCGCAATTGGCATCCGCGCTGGGGTTGGGGCGTGGGAGCGGGATTTGTAGGTGGTGCAGTTGTTGCATCTCAATATCCTCGACCTTATTACTATCAACCTTATCCTCCTCAGGTAGTGTATCAACAGCCAATAGTGGTAACTACTCCACCTGTTTCTAATTATCAAATACCACCACCTCCCGCTACAGCCAAGCCTTCCATTTGGTATTTTTGTGAGTCGGAAAACAACTTTTACCCTAATGTGGCGACTTGCCCAGAAGCTTGGAAGCCTATTCAAACAGACTCATCATCGGCATATACACCACAAATACCACCACCTACAGTTTCGGTTACCCAGTAAATAAATACTTTGGTGGGTATTGAGTATTGTTCATTCATACAAATAACCTATATTATTAGGAACATGACTATGAATATATCTCAATGAAATTGCCTATTTTCCTAAAAAATTACAGCCAAACCACCAAGAAAGTGATTTGGTTAGGTACAGGTCTTATCCTTACCTTGCTTTTATTTGGATATATTGCAATTGATACAGCGAAGAAACGTCAAACTGAAGCTTGGGAAAGGCAGATCGAAAGTATTACTTTGTCACTTTCCATTCAAACATCACAATCCATTGATACAGGGTATATCGTTTTAGACACATTAGTGAATGCCATTACAAAATATGAGTTTAAGGATGAAGAGGATTTTAGAAAGAAAATGTCAACAAAAGAAGTTTTTGACATTTTACAAAATCGAAAAATGGGACTTTCTCAAATTGATGTGGTTTCAATTATTGGAGCCAATGGCGATAATCTGAATTTTTCGAGGTTTTATCCAGTTTCTGGCATTAATTTAAGTGAGAGAGATTACTTTAAAGCACAAAAAGAAAATCCAAATTTACCTTTTTACATTAGCAATTCAGTAAAAAATAAGGGCAATGGTAAGTGGACATTTTATTTAAGTAAACGAATAAATGACAACCAGGGACGTTTTGTGGGCATTGTTTTGGTCGGTTTTTCCGTAGGTTATTTAACTGAATTTTATGAAACAATCGCCGAAAATTTAGGTAATGGCACTACGATTAATTTATTTAACGATAACTATGAATTACTTGCTAGGTATCCATCTAAAGATGCTGCTATTGGGGTCAGGGTTACTGAGGGAGCCGCTTATCAAATAATTAAAGTTCAGAATAAGAAAAGTGGTATCTTACAATTAAATAATGTTCGAGTAACAACGGGAGTTGCAGAGCCTCGATTATCGTCTGTTAGAGTAGTTGAAAAATACCCACTTATTAATGTAGTCATCGTTCCCATGGACGTGGTTCTAAGTGGTTGGTATAAAGTGGCTTACCAAATTGCTTTTGTTATTTTATCTGGAGTTTTAGCGATTGTGATTGGTATGCGATATTTTGTGAGGGCTCTGAATTTGCAGGAAGTTAACATGCAAGATCTAGAAGAGTTAAAAACCTCTGCAGAAATAGCCAATCAAACCAAATCTAAATTTTTGGCAACCATGAGTCATGAGATTAGAACTCCTCTCAATGGTATTTTAGGTATGGCTCAAATTCTATTAAATCAAAAGGTCAGTGATTTAGAGAAAAATCAGCATATTCAAACGATCATAAATTCAGGTAAAAACTTACAAACACTTTTAAATGATATTTTAGATTTTTCCAAAGTAGAGGCAGGGAAAATTGAATTATTTGAATCACCCATTGTTCCAACCGAGTTGATTCAAGAAACGATGGATTTATTCTCAGAACTTGCTAAAAGTAAAAATCTGGAATTAATGAAAGTTTGGCTGGGACCCAATCATCAAATGTATTTGGCGGATCCAGTCCGGCTGCGGCAAATGCTTTCCAACCTCACAAATAATGCTATTAAGTTTACGGATGAGGGGTTTGTTAGGATTGCCGCGAAGGAAGTCACTCGAGAGGGCGATCGTGCTGTTTTAGAGTTTGCAGTAACGGATAGTGGCATGGGGATTGATGAGGAAAATCAAAAATTACTATTTAAGTCATTCTCTCAGGTGAATATAACTAACAAGTCCATACAAACTGGCTCAGGTTTGGGCCTATCCATTGTTGCCAATTTAGTCAATCTAATGAATGGAGCATATGGAGTTGAGTCGACTATTGGAAAGGGCTCAACGTTTTGGTTCAGAATTCCTGTGAAATGTCTCGAGATGGACCAAAACACCTTTAAAACAAATGAATTAGCAAGTTTGAATCAGGATAATACATTAGAAATAGAAGAATCTACCGGTAAAGTTTTGGTTGCAGAAGATAATCAAACCAATCGATTAGTTATCTCAGCCATGATTAAAAGTATCGCTCCAAAAATGATTGTTGAAGAAGCGAGTAATGGAAAAATCGCTCTAGATGCTTATATTAAAAATCCGGATTATGATCTCATTTTGATGGATATTCAGATGCCAGAAATGGATGGTATTGAGGCTACATATAAAATACGTGAATACCAGCGAAGCCATGGTTTGAATAAAATTCCAATTGTTGCTGTTACAGCTTACGCATATGCTGAAGATCGCTCTAAGTATTTGACCCTAGGTATGGATTTTTTAGCTAAACCTATTGAGATAAATAATCTTAAAAAAATCCTGACTATTTGGTTACCTAAAACCGATAAAATTTTAGAGTCTACAAATTCTAAACAAGAAAATGTCCTTCAAATATTTGATAAAGAGGAAATGTTAATTAGGCTTGGGGGGGATCGTCGATTAGCTGTTAACGTTATATTATCAGCTACCCAAGAGATGCCGAAATTTATTGATCAACTTTATTCTGCTATTACAGAAGGAAATTGGGTAGAAGCAAAATCAATAACTCATACCTTAAAGGGATTATTCGCGCAAATTGGTGGGAACCATTTATCGAATGAGTTTCTCCAATTAGATAATCTATTTAAACAAGGTAAATTTGTTGACTCATTCAAAATTTCTGAAATTGAAAAGGACTATAAGATATTTTTAGAGGCCCTGATTAAAGAAAATATGATTCGACAAACGGATATTGATAACGAACTTTAATCGATGCTGTTCAACCACTGATTTACATGAGACATTGGATATACTATATCCCTAAAGACTATCAAAAAATTTCATATTATTTGAAGTATTCAAAAAAAATATAAAGGCTATCAATGGAGAATATAAAAGGTTTTGTCAGAAGGATTGTTACGGGACATGATGAGAATGGTCTTGCGATTATTACTGAAGATGGTGCAGCCCCTTCAGTTCACACGAATCCAAAGCGCGAAGGATTTTATTTAACCAATTTGTGGGTTACTCATGAAACTCCAGTACCGATTAATAACGATCCAGATCCGACGTCTGCACCCTTACAGCTCGAGCCCCCCAGGAATGGTTCTGTAGTTAGAATTATTGAATTCGGCCCTGAAGGCGAATGGTTAAAAAAACTTGATAATGACGGCGCAAAGACAGCATTTGGAGCAATGGGGACTGATAAAGCATCTACCTTTCGGCCAGGCGGTCATCCTTTGATGCATCGTACGGAGTCCGTTGACTACGCACTTATTTTAGAAGGTGAGATTTATCTCGTTTTAGATAAAGAAGAACGATTGATGAAAACAGGTGATTTTTTAGTCGAAAGAGGAACTAATCATGCTTGGGCTAACAGGTCAGGTAAGCCATGTAAGGTATTGTTTGTTTTAATTGATGGGAAATTTGACCCAGAGATTGCAAAACATTTTTAAGGAATATTATGAAAAAAATCTTTCAAAAAATTTGCATTAGTATGTTGGCAGTTCTCATTAATCCATCTTTTGCGGTTGATTTAAAAGTCTTTAGTGGCGGCCCATTTGAAGCCGCATTTCATGAATTAGCTAAAGATTTTGAAGCTAGCACTGGCAATCGCATGGTCATTGAATATGGGACAGCTCCTCAGCTTCAGCAAAAACTAACTGAAAATGTTCCAGGTGATTTAATGTTAACTGCTACTAATTTAATGAGTCGACCAGAAAATCAAGCGAAGTTAGTTGATGGCACTATGGCACTGCTTGGTAAAGGTGGAGTCGGTATTATGGTGAGAAAGGGTAACGCACTTCCAATCATGAATAACTCAGAGGCATTTCGAAATGTAGTGATGCAAGCAGATCGGCTTATTTATAACAAAGCATCAACGGGTTTATACATTGATCAATTATTTAAAAAAATTGGATTAGCGGAGAAATTAGAGAGTAAAACTGAGCGTTTCGTAAATGGTGATGATGCAATTCAGCGAGTGATTCGTGGTTCCGGTAATGAAATAGGATTTGGTGCTATTGCTGAAATCAAACTGAATGAGTCCAAAGGAGTAGTACTTGTAAGCTCGCTCCCTGATGAGTATCAAAATTACACCAATTATTCTGGGGCTGTTATGAAGACCTCAAAACACCCTAAGGAAACTCAGCAATTGATTGAGTATTTACAATCCGATAAAGCAAAAGCGCTATTTAAAAAAACGGGGATTGATTAAGTTGTCGCACCTTCATCGGTCCAACTAGGAGCTCGGCCTGCAAGAATAGCTTCTTGAGCAGAAAAGTTGAGTTCTACTTTGATACCGTTGATTGGTTCGCGCATGAACAATTGGTAAAGGTTAGAGTTGTGTGCCTTTCTTTCGCTAAAGTCCACACCATTTTTTTGTAAGCGCTCGATAAATTCCAGCATCCCTGAGCAATTGAAGCAAACGTGGTCAATACGGCCTGAGCCTAGGCTGCCACCTCCAGAATAATCTTTGTTGGCCTCATCCTGTGGAGTGCTTAAATAGACATCTTGATGATCTGAGAACTTGGCTTTACCAATATGTACGACATCTTGTTCCCCAATATAAAGCCAATAGACTGGGAAACCAAATTCAGGGTGATAACCACTCACAAAACCTAGGTTATTACAAAACCAATCTCTTGTTCCTTCAGGATCATGAGTCAATATAAGAATATGTTCCATAAATTTAAGGGGCATTTTTTATCTCCTGTAGTCTAATTATTTTCCATTATAGGAATAAATCGCCCATCTTCCATCTCTAACTTGGGTCTAATCCAAATGGTGTGGTTGATAAGTGCTTCATAGACATAGGCATCTTCTAAAGTAGCCTCTATTTTTGCCAAGTGTAAAATGCGATAAAACCCACCTGTTTTTAGGTGTTGTAATTTTTGCCCTGGTAAAAATGTATTTTGATTAGTCGTCATATGAATTTTTCCTTGAAACATATTAACATTGATAGCCTATTCCATTGCAGCCTGAATCATTGATAAAGTTAGTTGAGTGGGAAATGCCCTATGGTAAGTACGCTGGAAGAAAAATTGCGGATTTGCCAGGGCATTACTTGGCATGGTTTGCTAGAGAGGGCTTTCCGAAGGGAGAGCTTGGAGAACTTTTAGAGCTCATGTATACGATTGATCACAATCAATTAAAATTTTTAATTGATCATTTACGAAATAAGTAAAGTCAAAGAGTAGTATATTAAGGTTATACAAAATAAATTAAAAAAATTATATGGGGGGACTACACATGAGGTGGATAAAATTTCTTCTTTGTATCGGTTTCGCAATACAAGCGAACTTATCTTTTGGTTCAGATGCTTACCCCACGAGAACAATTAAGTTCATAGTTCCATACGCTGTTGGGGGTTTGCCAGATATTGTTATTCGACGAGTTGGGCAAAGATTGTCTGAAAAAATTGGACAGCCAGTTGTGATAGACAATTTACCCGGTGCAGGGGGGATTAATGCAGGTCAAGCATTGATTAATTTACCAGCTGATGGATATCATTTTATTTTTTCCGATAGTGCCATGCTCTCTATCACACCACTCGTATTTAGCAAAGTTCCGTACGATGTGAAGAAGGATTTTTTACCAATATCTTATTTGGCAAAGGCACCATTTTTTCTCGCAGTTAATCCTAAAGTGCCAGCCAAGAATTTAGAAGAGTTTATTCAATTAGCAAAAAGTAAGCCAGGTGAAATTAGTTGTGGATCTTCTGGCGATGGATCTTTACATCATTTAACCATTGAAGCGATGCAAATTGCTTTTGGTATTAAGTTATTACACATTCCCTACAAAGGAACTGGACAGTCTGTTCCAGCCGTGATTGCTGGTCAGGTAGATTGTGTTTTAGCTGCAATGCCATCGTTGGCTGGATTTATAGCAAGTGATCGTGTCCGCATATTAGCTTCAGCTAGTGCAAATATATCTCCATTAGCTCCGAATGTTAAACCCATGGGGCAAGACATAAAAGATTTTGACTATGCTTTTTTATTAGGAGTTATTGGTAAGCCAGGAACACCACAAGTAGCAATTGATAAGTTAAATTCTGAATTTGCCGAAATCATGAAAGAACCCGATATGATTCAAAAGCTTGCCGTCATTGGTGTTGAACCTATAGGACAAGGATCAGAAGCATTTAAAAAAGCTTTGGATAAAGATGCGGAATCATTGAAAAATACTGTTAAAAAAGCGGGCATATTACCAAAGTAAATGGAGAGTTATCAGTGGAACAAATAATGCGTAAATTATCTCGGACTCCTTCAGATTATCGTTGGCCTGAAGGAGGTGCAACAAGAGTTCCTTTTTGGGTATATACCGATGATGAAATCTATCGCAGGGAACAAGAAAAAATATTTGGCGGCGCAACATGGAACTATGTTGCATTAGAAGCAGAAATTCCTAATCCAGGTGATTTTGTAAAAACATCTATAGGAGATCGACCCGTCATAGTCGTGCGAGATAAAGACAGCTCAATCAATGTGATTGCCAATAGTTGCGCACATCGAGGCGTTGCCTTTTGTAAAGAGTCTAGAGGGAATGCACAGAGTTTTACATGTCCATATCATCAGTGGAATTATGATCTAAAAGGCAAATTAGTTGGAATACCATTTCGAAGAGGGTACAAAAAACAAGGAGGTATGCCCGACGATTTTGACCTAAATGAGCATTCGGTTAGATCCCTGAAAGTCCATAGTCGACATGGCGTTATTTTCGCTAGTTTTGATCATTCTGTTGAGCCCTTCGAGCAATATATTGGAACTAATATGCTTAGTTACTTTGATCGGGTATTTGATGGTAGGGAATTAAAAGTTCTTGGGTATGAGAGGCAGAGTATTGAATGTAATTGGAAGTTAATGTTTGAGAATATTAAGGACCCCTATCATGCAAGTGTTTTACATGTTTTTTTGATGACATTTGGGTTATTTAGGATGGATCAAGAGTCTGCAGTGGAGATGGATGAAACTGGTCGTCATAGTGCTTTAATTAGTCGCCGAGCGGGACAAGCAAGTGCAGAGGCAGCTCAAGAGATGAAAAATAACCTAAGGAATGATTTCACCTTAGAAGACCCCAACTTACTCGATGTTGTAAAAGAGTTTTCAGGAAATAATAGTGTAGTGATGTTGACTTTATTTCCTAATATTATTATTCAGCAACAATCAAATACTTTAGCTATGCGTCAAATTGTTACAAGAAGTCCTGGCGTCTTTGAATTGCATTGGACATTTTTTGGCTATGCAAGCGATAGTGAGGAGATGGTTAAAAGGCGTGTTCGTCAGGCAAATTTAATGGGACCATCTGGTTTGGTATCCGTTGACGATAGTGAAGTCCTAGCCATGTCTCAGTCAGGAATGTTCCCTTATGACAATCATCATGTTGTATTAGAGATGGGTGGTCGAGAAATTAAAGATACGGAGCATATGATTACAGAGGTTGCAATAAGAGGGTTTTATAAACACTACGCAAAGGTGATGGGTTTATGAATCAAATTTTGTCTGTGGAATTAGAGAAAGTTGTTTTAAACCATAAAATACAAACCCTTAACAATGAATATGCATTGGCATTAGACCAAGATGACCTTGATTTATGGCTTTCATTTTTTTCTGAGACATGTCTTTATAGAATCATTTCGCGAGAAAATCATGAGTTAAATATGCCTATTGCTGTTTGGCATAGTGATAGCAAGGCCATGTTACGAGATCGAGTTTTAGCGCTTAAAGATTCAACTTTGTATCGCCCCAGATATTTAAGGCATTTAATTTCTGGAGTCACGATTAATCAAATTAAAGATGATGTGATTTACTCTCAGGCTAATGTATTGATAGCAGAAACAGTTGTTGATTACAAAACTCAAATTTTATTGTCAGGAAGATACCTAGATGAAATAGTGGTGGAGGGTGGCCAGTATAGATTTCGAAATCGTGTATGTATCTATGATTCAATTCTTTTACCCACTTCATTAGTTTATCCAGTTTAATTCTAATTTTTAGGAAATTTTATGCAACAAGAAATAGAGAATGTATTGTTTCAGACCGTTGATCAAGTCTCGTTTATTACTTTAAACATGCCAGATACTGGCAATAAGATTCCTCAATCTGTTGTAACCAGACTTGGCGAATTATTGGAACAAGCTAGCTTAGATCATTCATTGAAAGCGGTAGTGATTAATGCTCATGGAGATCATTTTTGTCTAGGAAGAGATGGCGGGAAAAAAGTGAATGAAACCCCTCCAACCCCGCTGCAACTTAGGGAAAAAATGATGGGGCCTATTACGAAAGTTTACTCGGCACTCCGGGCTATACAAGTTCCTGTAGTGGCTATAGTTCAAGGGGAGGCTAACGGCTTTGGCGCGGCTTTAGCTGGCTCAGCTGATATAACTATAGCAGCCGAAAATGCACACTTTTCTTTTCCTGAATTATTGGTAGATATGCCACCAACCCTAGCCATGGCAACGGTTATGGATAGAGTAGGACCAAAGGCACTTAGTTGGTTGGTTTACACAAATGCACACATTTCTGCTCAAAGGGCTTGCCAAATTGGTTTAGTAAGTGAAGTAGTGCCACTTAATGAATTATCTCTTGCTCAGGATAAACTGCTTGCCCAGTTAAGAGCGAGAACTATTCCTGCATTAGCTACAGTTAAAGACTTTTTAGCAAATTGTAGATTAGATGAGTTTGATCAAGCAGCAAATTACGCAAAAAATTCTTTAGCCTTAGTGCTTAGTTCAAAGTAGTAGGATCAATATGTTAAAAAATATTTTTATTGTTTTAGCGATCAATATTTTTACTTTTCATAATGCAATTGCACAATCGAATATAGTTAAGGTCATTGTCCCTTATGCGCCTGGTGGTAATGTGGACAACATTGCCCGTGCTTATAGCAAATATGTCAGTGAAAAATTTAATGAGAATTGGATTGTAGAAAACATCAGTGGTGCTAACGGGGTTATTGGTGCATCACATGTCGCTAAATCGAAGCCCGATGGTAAAACTTTATTATTTAGTGCAGATGTTCACTCGATGGCTTCATTGGTTATTAAATCAGTTCC
>Ga0114976_10002605_pt1 | contig 11285 bp, 7 predicted proteins | sample S_130805_EF_Meta_FD_87319 | JGI IMG/M metagenome (GOLD analysis project Ga0114976, IMG submission 87319) | Freshwater microbial communities from Lake Simoncouche, Canada to study carbon cycling - S_130805_EF_MetaG | ecosystem: Environmental > Aquatic > Freshwater > Lake | place: Lake...
AATCTCTACCTTTTCCCACCTTGTAGGTAAATCAGTTTCTTCCCAAGCATTTATAAATGTTGATGCAGTAAAATATCCAGAATCTTCATCAGGTAAATATCTATTTGTGTTTATTAGAGAAATCCAATTTTTTCCTTTATATCTAACCTGATCATATTCTGAGTATGTCAAATATTTGTCCCAAAAATCCCAAGAATTCAAACCATCTGAATAATAATACTCATTTTGGTTGAAAACTAAGGGTGGATAATTCACTCCAAACGCACCCATATTGGTTGAATAAGTAAATCCATTATTATATACTGGGTTATAAAATATAGACGAAACTTTGTAAAGTTCCCAATCAGGTGAAGTTTTTGGATCTAACTCTGGTTCGATAATTCTAGAATCATTTAAACAAGAATATAAAACATCATCATAAGATACTATATCTGTGGAATAATATTGTTTTTCATGTTTCCACTCATCAATTATCCTCCATTTAAGGACGTTCTCACTTTTTATTAAATTTACAAGATTGACATTTGATGGTGACGGTGTTACAATATAATCATTAGTAGATACCAGAATTGAAAATTTCCAACTATCGAATTTATTAGAATTCTTAAGATTGATTTTTTCAATTTTATTATCAACTATATTAATATTTTCAACTTCACTAAGTGAAAATTTTAGTCCCTTAAAATAAGTTATATTTGGGATTGTAACATCACCATCTTGGAAATAAGAATACTTTTCAGTTTTTTTATTAACGTTCCCCCCCTCAAAATATGTTTTCTTACCAAAGAAGTAACTAAAATAATCTAAGCTATAACTCAATCCAAGATACTTATCTATCTCAAATTTGAAATTAGTATTCAATAAACCATTAACATGGTCTTCGACATGAAGTGAATGATGACTATATGATGAAGTTGCAGAGTTTATTGTATAGAAATGATCTAAATTCCTTTTGTCTCTTTGTAAAATTACATCTTTGGTATTTGGTGACCTATTAAAATCCTCAGATAATAAGGAATTGTTTAGTAAATAAGGATAATCATTTATAGAAATTGAACCATCCAAACCCCATTTTAGTCTTTCTGAATTTTTTCTCCACAAATTACTCAAAGAATTATCAACCAATCTAAATGTTTCATTATTAGCAGTATACTCAGATGAAGCTGGAATACTAACAACTTTATTTTGCAGTTTGAATTGCACATAGTCTTTTGGATTACTATTCGAATCTAAATCTTCCATATACATTTTTGGTTCATCAGTATCCGTTAATTCATCCCTATTTATATACTCAAATTTTGAATAAACAGTATCGGTTATATCAGTATCAAAATCTTTAATATCAGTGAACTTACATTTAAAAATTTTAAATTCTACAGGACCACCATCTTTACTTGTAATCAAGTCAATACTTTTTTTATAATTTGGATTCGGTTGATTTACGTAATATTCAAACTTTTCTGCTGATTGATTAAAACCATAATCTGTGTGGATTTTTATTTTACCATCTTCATTAATAAGATTATGTGATAAATCACCTATTTCAATTAACCAGACATCAGCACTATTAAAGTCACTTATCGTAAAATCATTCCCATTTTGATATTTTATATAATTATCCGAATCAACCGTAATTAAATTTTGGTTCATATCATTGTATGACTTACCGGATAAAGAAACATCCGATATCACTTTGTATTTAGTGACATTCTGTGAGGAAAGTTTTTCCTCGTAGGTGTTATTACTGTTTTTTACTCTTTGAATTTTAGCGGATGTGATCTGTTGGAACTTTTCTATTTTATAATAAACATTTCCAATCTCAACATAAGGGTATTCATTTTTTTCCCAATCATTTAGAAAAGGACTATCAGAACTTGGACTATAAAGAATGTTTTTTGAATCAATAAGGACATCAACTTTAAGTTGAGGTAGTATTGTAGGAGAAACCTTATTAACTAAGGTAAGCTCATCAAGATAGAATCCAAGATATCTATTCAAAGACCATTTTCTCAAACCATTTTTAGTAGCGGGAGTGTCATCAAATAAAAAACTGAAATTTATGATATTGGGAAATATGATTTTATTATTTTTATATCCTTCCAATATCAACTTTTCCATCTCAGAGTAGAGTTGCTCATACTCGAATGTCGAATCTAAAAAAAAGTTTTTTTCTACATACCCACCCCTATCATAATCAATACCTTTCCAAGATGAAAATTCCAACCTTCTAAAATCAACATAAAGACTATTATTAGGATATGATTTGTTTTTTAAAATACTGTTGTTTAACCATTGACCCAAATATGTTTGTAAAGTCAAATCAAAGTTTTTAACAAATTTTAATTTTGTCAAAATCTGTTCTCTAAAGTTTTCTTTACCAAGTCTTAATATACCAGGACCATCAACTCTAAAAATTACAAAGTTTTGTGGTATTTTACTTTTATTTATATACAGAGGAGCAAAATACTCATATTCTTCTTTATAGAATTTATTATCAACAATATTTCTAGCACCATACTGGTATAAATCATCATATTGATTCGCAAAATCATTTGACATGTTATCAACATCATTATCATACTTAATCTTATAAGATATATCCAATGGTGTATTTTGAAAGAAAGTAGGAACTAAATCATCCCAATAACTATCTTTATCAAATTGGAACTGTTTGTAACGATTCTGAGATAACTCTGGATCCGATACAATTGAGTCTAAATATAAGCTATAATTTGATCCCACAACCAATTTTACATTAGTTGTTAATCCAACATTCGTCCTAAGTAAAGCACAACTTTTCATTATCTATTTGATATTGTAGCGAGTGGTGTTGATTCTATTGTTTTTCTCACTATTAACTTCGCTCTGTTAATTGTAAACTTAATAGTGAAAATGAATGGTTTGTTATCACTCTCATTTTCAAGTAAAAACTTTACCTTTTTAACGTGTTTAACCGTTGTTTTGATACCATTCAAATTGATATACTCATAATTCAATCCAGGTTTACTATTATCCATTGAATTCATTTTGAAATAAATATTGATTGGAATATCAATATCATTCTGTGAACCACCATCTAAATAATAAACTTTATCAGAATTCGTTTCTTGTATTTTTTCAAGAGATGGAATTCTCGCGTGTACCGTAGTCAATAATTTTGTTGTCGATGTAATAGTCGAGAATGGGTCTATCCACTTCGACCTATCAAGTAATGATAAATTATTCCCAACAAAACCCAAAATTGACACACCTGAGAAACCAATATTATATTCATTAGATGAGAGTGCATTTGTGATGGAATTGTTTTGATCCTTTAAAAAGTTATTTCCAACACTTTGTGCTAATTTCATAACTGTGTTTTGGTTTAAGCTATCATAATTAATACACCAGATAAATTGATTATCAAGTTGTGATTTAGTTATACCAGAAACATTTGAAATTAATATCTGATCTTGTTGATCAACCCAAAATACTTGTGGAGCAGCCGCACTATATACAGTTCCATTTGTACTTGAATTATAAGCTCTATTTGAAAGTAATCCTAAAGTATTATCAATAGATTTATTTCTAATTTTCAGTAAGAAATCTTTTACTACATAAATATTATTTGCATATACCCTACCAGATGGTACACCAGGTGACTGATACAAATCTAAATAGTCCTCACACTCTACATTGAAGGATAATTCAGAACCATTTTTAACTACAAAAGTTTCACTATTTCTTAGAACAACAACCTCAAGTTCACCAGCAATCTTATTGATCCTATCTTCAAGAACTTTCAATCTATCTTGCAACTGTTGTAAATAAGCAAACAAATCTTGAGGATTTCCATTAGAATCTTTGAAACCCGAAATTATTTTTTCGGTTGAGTGGTAATAAGTTACATTGTTTAATGATATTTGCTCACTCAAGTGTTGATCAACTCCCAATGAAGTTAAATCCGCCCTAACAGCTACTTGAAGTTCTTGTTTTTGAGCCTCATCTTTTATTTGTGTGTTTTGGGTAGCTAGGTTACTCAAAGCATCTGGGAAAACAACACTAACCGATTGACTAAAATCTGATTCTACAGGTGAGTCAGGATACCCAACTTCAGAAATAGACTTGATTCTTATTTCAACCTTTTCATTAATTTTTATTGGAATATCAATCTGATTAATATTTGGAACATCTGGATTAGAAATGTCCTCAGCATCCCAAGTATATTCACCAGTTGATTTGTTGAATGTTCTTTTTCTCAAATTGGTAAGTGATTCATTCCAATTTGAAAAAGCACCAATTACCGAATTGTTTGTACCAGGATTTAAATTGAATGTCTCAATTGGTGACTCCTGCCCATTAGTAGATAAGTATCTATACTGTATCTTGAATTGAACAATATCTTGGGTCTTACCACCAGCTTTTATGGTAGCATCTGGGAATGGGAAAAATCCCCTAACCCTATAAACCGGTTCAATTTTCGTAGATAATGAATTGGAAAGAGCTAGAATTTGAGTGTTAATCGAACTTGATAGTTTTTGCTTACTATCATATTTTTTATTCAATAATTGAATCTCATTTTCAAACTGAGACCTAGATGCATCTGAGGTAAAACTAACCAACCTTTGTTGTTTTCTCTTTTCCTCAATAGCAGATTGAATCTGTTGTAAATCAGATTGTAAAGTTTTCTGTTGATTACTTAAATCCCTTAGTCTAGTTGTATCAGGCGAGTCAGTTTGGTGTTTATTAATTTGTACAACTTTAAAATCTCCAGTGGTTATTGTTGGAGGATTAGGTTTAGTTGAAGTACTGTTTGGTTTGTTTTTCTTTACCAAATCCTTAAGCACTTCACCATAATCATTAATTGTGGTGTTATAGTAATCTGATAAACTTTGCTTACTATCAAAATCATATAAATCATTTGAATAATAACCAATACCGTTACTCCAATTTTTGGAAAGTATATAATTTTCCATATTCAATGCCTTGATGAATACGATATTACGCTCATCAAAACCAACACTAATACGAACTCTTTTGTTATAAATTACTGGTGAGTAAACCTTAAGAACACCAACTACACCAGAAGGAATAGGTTGATTACCTTCCACTCTTTCAAACCTAACTTTTGGATTTTGTGAAGTTTTGGAGATTTCCAAAATTTTATATCTTGTATAGGAGTTAGGTGTATTGATGATAACCTCATCACCAACCACAAGTTCTTTTTCTTGTTGTATAATATCACCCATTTGACCCATTTGATTCTTTACATAAGCCAATGTGTTCAAATGATAAAACAACTTCTTATTAAGAGTGTCCTCCTCAACTTTTAAAACCGTAAAAGTACCATCATACTCAACAATGTTCGGTTCTAAATCAAACATTTGTTCGTCATAATTTGGACTAAATGGGTTAAGAACACCAGCGGTTGTTTCATGCCAAGTTAGATATGCTTCTAAAGTAAAATCATTTTTACTTCTAAAAAGCAAATTGAAACTATCAAGAGCTTGTTGTCCCTGTGTAGTAAGGTTACCATTTGTATCCCTAGCAAATTCAGGAATGTAACGACGACAAAGAACTTTCCTTACGTTATTCTCAACCTTATTACTTAAATCAAGTTCCACAAAAATCTGTGGATTCAACATTGAATCAAAAAACCAGTTTTTACCAGATTTAAAGGATATAACATTATTCAAGCTACCAATATCATTGGGTTCTTTGTTTAGATCAACAGTAACTACTTTTTTAAACTTTGTACCATTAACAGTTTGGATTAAGGCCCCAGCCTCATTTATAGAATAAATTGAATTTAAATTGTTATTGAGTCTATCAATTTCAGATTTAAGATATCCAACTGTAGGTAAGTTAAATTGTCTTGATACTCCAGATTGATCAAGAATATTGACAGTCACCGAAGGATCTGACGATGTTAAAAGACTATTTATTTTAGATAAAGAATCTACAACATTTTTATTAAAAGTTATTATTTGATCTGCAATTTTTGGAAAAGAACTTTGTATTGGCATAGTTCCAATTATTTTTTTTTATATATAAAATGTGCTAATATCTCAATTGAGAATTGAAAACCCATTTAATATATTTGTATCATATCCAATCTCAGGTTTTGGATCAAACATAATATAGTTTACGCACCCCTCATCATCACCAAATCTACTTGGTGTATTAGTTGGCCATTTTTGATTACCCTCATAAGCCCAGTCCTTAACACCCAATTCTTCGAATCTTGATTTTATTTGTTCGTTATAATATGATGAGATTGATCTAACTCTCCTTTGAATATCCGCTCTTGAATCGTTTTGAGTATTTGAACTATGGAAGAATTGTAAATAAAGCATTTTTGGTATTCTAACAAATTTTGTTTTTAAGAACGACCTAACAATTAATTCATAGTCATCTGCAATTGATAGATTTCTATTATGTCCGCCTATTGAATGATAAAAGAATCTATCCCAAGCTCTCAAATGATTAGGGACCCCAACAATATGTCTAATTGTTTTGGGGTTTATATTCTGAGTGTTTACCGCCTTATAAATTCTTCCACCAAACTCTTCATCCCTATAAGAACCATAACCAAAAGCAAAATCATTACCATATGTCAAAGAGTTATGATTTTGATCTATCTCAGCACAATCTGAGTAAACAAACTTAGCATCTGGATACTTTAAAAAAGCTTCAATAGTATATCTTAAAGCCTCTGGAAGTAAAATATCATCGTGGTCAAATTCTACCAAATATTTACCAGAACACATACAAGCAGCTCGATACTTTGACTCACCAACAATTCCGCCTGTTTTTTCTCTAAAGTCATATACCTTTACTCTTGGATCTTGTGAGGCGATATCCATAGCAATTTTCAATGTTTTCCCCCCATCACTAGAATCATTCACCAAAACCCACTCCCAATTACTATATGATTGATTTTTTAAAGACTCGTAACTACGATATAAAACTTCTTTTGTGTTGAAAATTGGTGTAAATACACTAATCAATGGAAACTTGTCATAAAAAGGTTCAAAAATAGATTTATTAAAACAATTATAAATTAATTCACCAGAATCCATATCAACCTCATTGATGTGTACCCATTTTTTTCTGGTTTCAAAATTTTGTGAAGCAAGACCTTTGAATTTTTCCCAACTTTCACCAACTGTCAAAATGCTCTGTGGTTTAAATTGTGATAAGACTTTGTTTATGTCTGAGTCTTCATCAATATGTTTTAATTTTAATCGATCATCTTCATAACCCGCCAACTTATGAGACTTTATTTCGGTTTTATTTTTGTCACCAATAACCAAAACCCTTGGTAAAAAATAATCTTTAACTTCTACTTGTTTGAAATAATTATAATAACAACCGATTTCTTTCTTAATTAGAAATTTATTTGGGAATTGATTATAAAGATTTTCTATAAATACACCATCACCAACATACATCCCAAATGGAATTCGATTATCACCAATTAATTCTCTTTTTAAACAGAACTGAGCCATATCGATCTTACCAACTACCATATTTTGTTCATCAGCCTCTCTTATATCCAAACCACTGAAATCAATACCACCGACTTTTTGATTGAAAATTAAACCACCAAACTGATTGTGATTATCAATCCAATCTTCAAGTAAATTAAAAAAATTTGGATGTATTATATTATCATCATCAAGAACATAGATAAGACCTGAATCAATATCATCTATGACTTTGTTAATTAGGTCGTGTCCAAAATCTTTTGGATCAGATTCGTAAAATCTTATTTCTGATTTATCTTTCAAAAAAGACAGAATGTCAGTAGGTATTTCTGTCAGTGATGTCAGGTCAAATAGGAAAAACCATTTTATTGAAATTTTTTTACTTTTTCTATCAAAGCTTTCAAATATTTCCTTTATCTTTGTAACTCTCGTACAACGGGTGATTATGTTTAATGTTTCCATTAAAATTATAATTAAAGTTTGTTTTTTGTTTTCATTTATGACGGAGATAAAAAAACTTTTCTTATAAATATTATATAAATATGGTATAATTATTGTTATACATTTGAGGCAATTAAAAAAAAATTAAAAGTAAATTATGTACAATTCGATGTCAATTAAATCATTCTCCGAACAAGAAGTTCTGTTCAAAGAGAGAACAGGAAGTGACTTCACTTTCTTTTACAAAAAGTATTACCCTAAGTTAATTTACTACACAGCTAAAATGTGTGGAGATCAACAAAAAGCTGAGGATGTAACCACAGAATCTTTTCTTACCGCATTTGAGAAAATAGACAAATACGAAAAAGAAAAAGCTCAGTTTTCTACTTGGTTATTTACCATAGCAAGAAACATACTTCTACAAGATATTAAAGCATCTAAGAAGAGTATCTCTATCGATACCGAAATTGATGAGGAAGGTACTACGCTTAAAGATTTCATCCAAGAAGAATCATCGGACAATCATAAACATGATGTGACTGATAGAAAGGCTGAAATTATGAAGAAACATATTTCTAACCTTAAGGAACCTTATAAAAAGGTAATTGAAATGCGTGAGATTAAAAAGATGGCTTACAAAGATATTGCTGATGAACTTGGTAAAAATTTAAGTACTATCAAATCACAAATTAGGAATGGTAGATTGATACTAATATCTGAAACTCAGAAGGAATTTGATTTTTTAGATGAAATGTATCTTTAAAAGTTGCCCTTAATAAATAAATTCATATTTGTATCATAGGGTTTAACACTAGGATTTATAAAACTAGTGTAGGTTTGAACTATCAACTCACCCATAAACCCCATGGACAAATTTTTTGATAAAATAAATTCATAAGAATTATTAACACGGATTGTGGTGTTTTCTTTTGTAGGAAGAGTCTTACCATCTGTCAGTTTTGTGTATATAGCCGGTTGAAGTAAAATTTGACCTGAATATTTGAATTTATTAACAGTCCTTGAGTACCTCAATCTTGTTGATAACCTCACACACCAATTATCTCTTTTGTTGGAAAAACTTGATTCAAAAATCTCTGGTAAAATTAATTGAGAGATATCAAAATTTGTTTTTTCATTCTTGATTATTTTTATGGAAAAACCAGTCCCTAAAGATCCTCTTATTCTTATTTTTCTTAAGTAAGAATTTTCTATTTCGCTATAGACGTAAAATTTTAGTTTATTTTTGGACCTTTCATAGTTTACAATACTTAATAATTCCCTTCTATTCATTTTAAATTGACCTTGGGTATTAGCCATATTCCCATAATCGAAACTGGGTGTAAATGATATTTGATTTACCTTATCGACGTTTGAATTTATGTTGCTTCTTAAATTTAAGCCATAACTCAATAAATTACCAGAGGTAAAATTTCCCCCAACAGTAAAAGAATAAGTTTGACTAAATGATAAAAACGGTATAAAGATTAAAAGTAAACTAATGTAAATTTTCATGATATGATATATATTGTCTAAAAATTAATTTACTTATATGATTATTACAACACAACAAGTAACAAGTGAAAACTTTCAAGAAAAAATTAAATCAAGTGAACTAGCTCTTATTGATATTTGGGCTCCGTGGTGCGGCCCTTGTAAGCAATTGGGTCCAATCATCGACGAAGTAAGTGCTGAAACTACTGAAAAAGTTCTAGTTGGTAAGATGGACGCAGACCAAAATATGGATCTTTGTAAAGAATTGAATGTTAGAAATATCCCAACAATTCTCCTTTTCAAAAATGGTGAAGTTGTTGAAAGAACCACTGGATTAAAGTCCAAAAAGGATATCCTTGAGATGATTGAGAGACATTCTTAATATCTCTGTCCAGTGATCTTCATATCAGATACTATCTGAACTTCAACTCCAAATTCCTGACCACCCAAATCCATATTTGACCATCTCATTTCTGAATGATTAACACGGTCATAATCAATCGTTATAGGTTTGGGTTGGTTTTGTGGTTGTATTTTCCTTTCAAATTCTTGTTTAGTTTTTCTATCCTCAAGTTCCATCATTTCCTGATATGAAAGATCCCTCGTTGAATCAAATCCTCTCTGTATCTCAGTTTCTACTTGCGGTTGAGTATATCCATACTTAGCAAGCAATTGGTTCCTTTCCCAAGAAGATGCTTCATAATTAGAAACAACCTCGATTTGGTCTTCTATAACTCTTACTTCTGCTCTGTTCATATTCTATATATAAACATTTTCTATTTTTTCCATATAAATAAAATGTGGAAAAAATATATTTGTATAAAATATATATTATTCGTATATTTGCATTATGATTTTAATACTAGGCGACATACACGGAAATTTCAATTTCCTTAAAAACCAAATCCAATCCAAAAAAATTACTGATTGTACTATTATTCAAGTTGGTGATTTTGGGATTGGTTTTACTTATGAGGATAATGATAAGAAGATTTTAGAAAATCTAAATGACTTTCTGAAAGATGTTAATGTAACTATGCTTGCCATTCGAGGAAACCATGACAATCCAAGTTTTTTTAATGGTGATTATGATTTAAGTAATCTAAAACTTCTACCAGACTATACTACTCTGAACTTAGAGGGTCATAACTTCTTATTTGTTGGTGGTGCTGTTAGTGTAGATAGAACTGAGAGAATTAAAGAAAATAGTAGCAACATAAAATATGGTAGTAGAAAACGTTGTTATTGGGATAAAGAAATTTTCGAATATAATCGTAACATTACCAAAAATCTAAGAGATATTGATGTTGTTATTACACACACTGCTCCTGATTGGTGTTACCCAAATAACAAACTTGGATTTGGCAAATTTGTCGAAGATTGGGCGAAATATGATAGTGGCTTAATTGGAGACTTAGCATTTGAAAGAAATCAAATGACAAATTTGTTTCTTGACTTATATGAAAACAACAAAATAAAGGATCATTTTTACGGACATTTTCACAAGAGTAGGTTTGAAACACATAACGACGTAAACCACCGATTACTGGATATAAATGAGTTTTATCATTTATATCCTTATTAAAAAAATATCTTTATTATGAAATATGATTTAGTGAAATTTCACCATTGGTTATTACTATCTACTTTTAAAAGTAAATGGTTTGAGGAGAATATAAAACTTCAAATCATTTCACTTTTAAGTTGGATGATTTACCCAGAATACAGGGAACAAAACTCTTTTTTGAGTGTTGTAAAAAAGAATAAGTTTATTTTAATTGTTCTATCCATTTTTATATTTTGGACTACAAGTTTTTTTACATTTGGTAGATTAACAAGTGGTAAAGAAACTATTGTAGTAGAAAAAAAGACCTATATAAATAA
>Ga0114976_10002606_pt1 | contig 11285 bp, 10 predicted proteins | sample S_130805_EF_Meta_FD_87319 | JGI IMG/M metagenome (GOLD analysis project Ga0114976, IMG submission 87319) | Freshwater microbial communities from Lake Simoncouche, Canada to study carbon cycling - S_130805_EF_MetaG | ecosystem: Environmental > Aquatic > Freshwater > Lake | place: Lake...
ATAAATAGTTTAAGAGAAAAAGCTAAAAAAACTCCAAAAGTTAAAACGTTAACTAAAACAAAAGGTGGTAAAGCTAAAACGCAAAAAGATTTAGATAATGTATTAGCCCAAAAGTTTACAAACCCAGATACAGGAAGAGAAGTATCGGTTGCAACTGCATTAGGATATGCAGAAGATTTTCCAAAAGCTTTTAATATAGCAAAAGGAAAGTTTAACACCGCCGGATTTAGTGATGATGATATTGATATGGTCGATGTAGGTCCGGATGATAAAGAAACTCCTGCTCCAAAACAAAATCTTTTTCCAAAAGATAACACAAAGAAGCAAACAAATCCATCAAATACAATTAAGGTTTCGGATGCAGAAAAAAGAGCTCAACAAACTTCCAAACCATCGGTTTCAATTCCAACTACAAAAGCCGGTAGTTCGTTTAAAGATGCTTTTATATCCAATACTAAACAAAAAGGTGATAAGGCTGAAATTGAATTAAAAAAGAAACTAGAAAAAGCATATACCCAAATTGATTTAGCAGCAATTAAGAGTAGTGGTAAGAAAGGAATTTTTCAATTAGAAACGGAAGAAGGTAGTGGGAAATATATACAAATAAAATCATCTGAAGTTAAAGCAGCGTTGGAAAACCTAATGTCAGGAAAAAAACTAACGGCTAGCGATAAAAAATTATTAAAATTAACAACTAAAATTGTTACTAACCCAGAAAATGGTGATGTAAAATTATATTTTTCTCAAAAAATAGCAGGAAGGCATCCACAGCAAGGATATCAGAGTATAGAACTTGCAAAGAAAAATGTTGAAATGGGAGATGCATTACGAAAATATGCATTGGATAATGGATTAACAGTTGGTAAATCTTCTGAAGGTGCTATTGGTAAAAAGGTATTTAATCCTTTAAAAACAGCCGGAGCAGTAAATCGAAACGAACCTACGAAAAAGACCAAAATAGAAAAAACTAAAGAAGGACTTGTTGTTAATGGTAAATTACGAAAATATAAAACAATTCCAAACGAAAAAAAATTAGTTGAGTATTATATAAAAAACGGAAAAAGTCCGGAAGAAGCACAAAAAGATGCTAGAACTACAATTAATCAGCATAAAGCTTGGAATGAAAAAATGGATGATATTGCAAAAGTATCTGAAGCAAATGGTGGCGAAATCGACTTTTGTAATTTTGGAGATGTAAGTAATCCAGAGGGAAGAAAACAAACAATAACCACAATATTAAAAGGAGTTAGTTCTGGGTTTTTATCCGAACTTAAAAAATATGAAGAAACATTTGGAACTGAAGATTTATCAAAAAAGCCAGAGAACAAAATAATATTTGATACTTTAGTAAATTTAGAAAAAATAAATAGTAAATCCGATTTAGAAACGGATGAAAAAGCAAGAGAAACTTATAAGAGAGGATTGGATGAACTTATAAAGCATATGGCTAATTCTGTTGATTTTAAAGATGCCGTAGCTGACTTTACTGAAATGAAAGTTGGATTACAATATTTATCCGAAGGAAAGCAAGTGTATTTTCCATCAGCAGAAAATTTCCAAACAGCAGATATTATCATAATGCCAGATGATAGAAATTGGAAACAAACCGGCGCACAATCTTATGAAGAATATTTAGCTACAAACTTCCAATTATTAAATGTATCGGTGGAAGTAGTTGGTGGGATGAGTGTTAAATTTAGAGGAGGAGGTGGTTCTGCAACTTATAATAAAACATTACAAAGTGTTTATAAAAATCCAGAAACACAGCAAAAATTATTAGATATTCAAGGAACATATAAGGTAACATATGGTAATCAACAAAATGTTGATAAAAAAGCTGTTAGTAAGACCGAAACGGATTTAAATGATTTATTTAAATACGCAATATCAAAAGGATTTATAAACAAAGAAGAAGCACAACGAATTAGAGAAATTGGTTTAAAGCAAGCACAAAGTGAAATTAAGGCGGCAGGGGATGCTGGAAATTGTGGAGGGCCGGCTAACCAAAAGTTATTACATAAAGCAATGGAACTACAACATATTCAACAACATTTAACTGCTGTTATTCATAACGCAGATGTTGAATATACTAGATATAGTAATTTTAATCAAAAATTGGGTACAAAAGCTGGTAAAATTTCAAGCGTAGAAGATGATATCGCAGATGGAGTTAGAACGCCATGTTATTCAAGCCCACACCACAATCCTGGATATTCGAAATCGGTAGATAAAAATGGATGTGTTAGTATTACACCTACCAATCAAAACCCATCACATATTAAATCTCACAAACCAGATTTGATTAAAAACTTTAAAGACGAAGATTAAAAATGAATACACAACTATTATGTTTATTTACATATAGACCAGAATTAGATATATCCTTACAATTTGTAATAAAAAATTATGTCTTAATAAATCCAAATATTTTTATATTAGAAAATAAACTAAAGGAGGATGACTTATTTATTACATTTAATGTGGAGAAAGGTTCATCACCAATAGATTCACAATGGAAAACTATTTTAGTTCATAGAAAGAAACAATCAAATACCATCTATACAATTAACGCCTTAAACGAAGTTATTAAATCTAAGACGGGTGGTCAATTGGATACATCATATCAATTAGATTGGGATGAATTTAGAAATTGTATTATTACTACATCCAATTACGGATATAAAAAAATTCCTACAAAAGTTTTCAAAAATTTAAATTTATCTGATTTGTAATTTGGAAATTCCGAATTAATTTATTATATTTGTTAAAATAAACAATTTAATAAATTATGAAGGATATTTACCAAGGACCAGTTTACGAATTCCTTATAAATGAAAGCCTTAACAATAGAATGGGTTGGGGAGGAAATGCCGGAAGTATTGATGGTATTTCAGATTATGACCTAAACAATTCTAGACGTGGTACTACATTTATGAGAGAGTTTCTCAATGCAGAAAACCCATTTACAATTTTAGAAACAGGAACCAATTATGGTTCATTTAGTTACGTTTTATATGAAACGTTAAATGATTTCAAATTATTTACATGCGATGCGCATTCTGATAATCAATCAATGCGATGTGTAAATTTCATTAATGAATACTACGATGATAATAAAGTTTTTTATCAGAACATTAATAGTATTCAATTACTTACTCAATTAAATAATACGGGAGTTAAAGTTGATTTGGCTTGGTTAGATAGTACTCACACATACGATATGCTATTAGAAGAACTAATGTTAACTAAATCATTAGAAGCTAAATTTATTATGATTGATGATTTTTGGACTCAAAAGGAATTACAAAATGCAGTATTAGATTTTGTAAGACAAAATGGAGAATATAGAATTCATTCTTTTTCAAATATCAGAGAAAACGTAGGTTCTATTATAATCCTTCAAAGAATTGAAGCAGACAATTTAAATTTAGATAAATAAGTTATATGAAAGAAGAAACAGCAAGAGAACATTGCGAAAGAATTTACCCCGAAATGATGGCAGAGTTTGCAAAAATTCAAAATGAAATGTATGAAACATTTTGTAAGAAACAAAGAAATTATGGACCTGGTAATATTTCAGTAGGAACTTCATTAGAAAGTAAAGAAGATATTAAATTATCACTTACAGGTCTTTGGTTTAGAATCAATGATAAGGTTCAAAGATTAAAGCAATTAGTGGTATTAGGACAGCCAGATGAAGTAGGAGAATCGGTGCAAGATACATATGAAGATTTATCAGTATATGGTATCATTGCCCAATTAGTACAAAGAGGAAAATGGGCAAAATAAACCTCAAAAATATTTGGAAATATTGAAAAATAGTTGTAAATTTGTTACAACAAAAGATAAAAAGGTTATATTTAGATATAGGTAATATCGATATACACCTCAACTTTAAAAACAATTATTAACTTTAAAACAAAAGAAAAATGGACATTTCATTAGCATTGAAACGATTCAATTCGTTACAAAACACTTCCAAAAAATCAGATTCACTTTGGAAGCCAACACCGGGAAAACATCAAATTAGATTAGTTCCCTACAAATTCAATAAGGACATTCCTTTTATTGAATTATTCTTCCACTACAATATTAACAACAAAACTTATCTATCTCCAATTTCGTTTGGTAGACCTGACCCTATTGTTGAGTTTGCAGAAAAACTTAAACGTACAGGTGATACCGATGATTGGAAAGCAGGTAAGAAGATGGAGCCAAAGTTAAGAACTTTTGCACCCGTTATTGTAAGAGGTAAAGAAAGTGAAGGTGTTAAATTTTGGGGATTTGGTAAGACCGTTTACCAAGACATCTTAGGTTACATTGCTGACCCGGATTACGGAGATATCACCGACCCAATGAATGGTAGAGATATCGTATTAGAAATTACTTCAGCAGAAGAATCTAATGCAGCTTATCCAACAACAACCATTCGTGTTAAACCATCTCAATCAAAGGTAGCTGATACAGCGGAAGGAATTCAAAGTGTATTAGAAAACCAAAAAGATATTACTGAATTATATTCAGAATTATCTTACGCTGAATTAAAAGGTGTATTGGAGAATTGGTTAAACCCATCAGCAGCAGTAGCTACCGATGATGTTGTTGAAGAATTGGAAGCACCAAAGGTATCGGCACCAAAACAATCATCAGTTGATTTAGGTGGAACATCTGATATTAGTGGTGATTTACCTTGGGAAAAGGAAGAAGCTCCAAAAGCGGCAGCACCAAAAGATGATGTAGCATCTGCATTCGATGATTTATTCAACAACTAAAATTAGTTACAAATGGCCAAAAGAGAAGAAGATTTAGCGAGTATCCTCGCTGATTCTCTAAACAAACAAAATAAGGATGGTAAGATTGCCTACTTCTTAGATGATGATGGGGGCGACGCTCCTACCAACGTTAAGGATTGGTTATCTACGGGTAACGCAATGTTAGATGTAGCAATTTCGAATCGCCCTTATGGTGGTTTGCCGGTTGGTCGTATTAGTGAGATTACGGGTTTAGAGCAGAGTGGAAAATCTCTGCTCTCCGCCCATCTCTTAGCAGAAACCCAAAAGAAGGGTGGTGTTGCAGTACTAATTGATACGGAAACCGCAGTAAGTAGAGAATTTTTAGAAGCAATTGGAGTAGATATCTCAAAACTACTTTACGTTTCAGTTGATACTGTTGAAGGTATCTTCGAAGCGTGTGAAACAATTATTGAGAAAGTAAGAACGGGTGATAAAGATAGATTAGTTACAATCGTAGTCGATTCAGTAGCAGCAGCATCTTCTAAGAAAGAGATGGAAGCTGATTATGATAAAGATGGTTACGCAACTGATAAGGCAATTATCATTTCAAAAGCAATGAGAAAGATTACCAATATGATTGGTAGACAATCAATCGCTTTAGTATTCACAAATCAATTAAGACAGAAAATGAACGCAATGTTTGGTGACCCGTGGACAACATCGGGTGGTAAAGCATTGGCATTCCATAGTTCAGTTAGATTACGATTAAAGAGTATGGGGCAATTGAAAGTTGGTGATAGAATTGTTGGTATCAAAGTTCGTACGCAAGTTATTAAAAACCGAATGGGGCCACCATTAAGACACGCAGATTTTGATATCTTCTTTGATAGAGGTATTGATAACTATGGAGGTTGGTTAGCAGTTATGAAAGATGCTAAAATCTTAAAGCAAGCAGGAGCTTGGTATGAATACATTGATATTGATACAGGCGAAATTAGTAAATTTCAATCTAAAGACTTCACTAAGATGTTAGAGAATGAAGAACTAAAAGACCAAATCTATCGTAGGATTTGTGAGGCAACAATTTTACAATACAAAACAAATTCGGCAACGGATGAAGTTGAATCAACAACGGACGGAGCAAATGAGTCAGATTAATAAGAAGTATTTAGATATACTAAAACAAATAGATGAAGAACATAAAGGGTTTGGCGATTTACATCGTAATTCAAAAACCTTAGTTATTGATGGTCTTAATACCTTCATTCGTTCTTGGTCAACCGCACCAAATCTCAATGAGAATGGTGACCATATTGGAGGAATAGTCGGTACTTTAAAAAGTATCGGCTACGCCATCCGATTAATTAACCCTACACGAGTTGTAATAGTATTCGATGGTAAGGGGGGTTCAAACAGCAGAAAAGAAATATACGCAGGATACAAATCCGAAAGAGGTAAGAACAAAATCAAAATGAGATTGAATCGAGCCGCTACCGTTGAGATGAATCCTGAAGAAGAAAGTATCTCAATGAAACGTCAAATGACAGCATTGGGAGAACTTCTATCTGCTCTACCTGTAACCATTATGATTTACGATGGAATTGAAGCTGATGATGTTATGGCGTACATCGCTACTACATTGAAGCAAGAAAATGAAAAAGTAGTGATAATGAGTTCGGATAAAGATTTCTTACAATTAGTAAATAAGGATGTTAGTGCATATTCCCCATCTAAGAAAAAGATTTACACCATTGATGAAGTAAAAGAAGAATATGGATTTCATCCACATAATTTTATTAATTTCAGGATGATTGATGGTGATAAATCCGATAACGTAGAAGGTATTACGGGTTTAGGAGCAAAAACAATTATCAAAGCATTTCCCATATTAACTGAAGAAACTATTCATACAACTGAATCTATGTTAGAGTATATTGAAACTCTACCAAAGAAATCAAAAGCGCATGATTTATTTCAGAATAATTTGGAAATCTTAAAAAGAAATCGTAAATTGATGCAATTATCAGAACCGGACTTTAGTGGAAATCTTCGTATGAAAATTATGGATAGATTTGAAGAAACAGTTCCAAAATTTGATAAGCATTCGTTTCTAAAATTAGGATTAAAACATCGAATGTTAGATGCTTTTCCAAATATAAACGATTGGTTACAATCAACATTTTCACATATAAGTAAATTTTAAAAAATAAGTTATGGCAGACAAAGTAGCACAACCATTAGGAGATAGAGTTCTTCTAAAAGAATCAGAAAAACAAAACGATAAAACCGCAGGTGGTATCATCATTCCAGATAGTGCAAAATTGGAAGATGTAAAACGTGCGCAAGTTATTAAAGCAGGACCTGGCATTTATACACAAAATGGAACATTAATTCCAATGAGTGTAAATGAAGGTGATGAAGTAATTTTACCACCATACCATCAGGGTATTGAGGTTAAAGTTAATGGAGAAAAATATACCTTACTAAGAGAATCAGAAATCTTAATGGTATTAAAATAATTTTTAAATTAAAACATGGAGAAAAACTATGAAGTGTATTAAATGTATTAAAGTAGCCAAAGGTTACGAATTAGATGAAATCCGTAGAGTATCAGATATTGATGCGGATGAAAGAGTAAAAGGTGGTTATTGGAAGTTTATTCCAAAATCAGAATGGAAGTTGGCAACTCGTAAACCGACCAAGACCGACCAAGTCATCGACCAAGCTACCGACCAAGTAGTTGAGTTATCAATTGAAGAAAAGAGATTAGCAAGAAAGAAAAAAACTAAATAATGGAAGCAGTAGATACATTGGTAAAATATGGACAATCGTATCAATCTAAAGTTGTTGCTTCTCTTATATCAGATGTAAAGTTCTTAGAACAGGTAACTGAAATAACCAAACCAGCTTTTTTTGAATCACAAGCCAATCAATGGATTATTGGAGAAGTTCAAAACTACTTCAATGAATTCCGTGCAGTTCCTACAATGGAAGTGTTTAAAATTAAGGTAGGCGATGTTGAGGATAAAGTATTAAAGCAGACTGTAATTGAACAATTAAAGTCTGTATATTTGCAAGTTGGTGCGGAAGATTTACCATATGTTAAGAAAGAATATCTTACATTTGCTAAAAATCAAAAAGTTAAAGATGCCCTTCTAAAATCGGTAGATTTACTCAAAGCAGGTAACTACGATAAGATTATAGATACGATGATGGCAGCATCCAAAGTTGGTGTAGAAAACGACTTAGGATTAGATTATATTGATAATTTCGAATTGATTATGGAAGATGTCAAACGAAATTCAGTATCGACTGGATGGGAAGTCATTGATGAGCTAATGGATGGGGGATTGGGACCAGGTGAATTAGGAGTAGTTATGGCGCCATCTGGAATTGGTAAGAGTTGGTTTTTATCAAAGATAGCTTGTTCAGCAGTTCAGAAAGGATTAAATGTATTACACTATACTTTGGAATTATCTGAAAGTTATGTAGGACAAAGATATACTACAATCCTTACAGGTATTCAAACATCGGAACATAAAGAACGTAAAAATGAAATCGTTCGTAAGATTAAGAATACACCAGGTAGAGTTCGTATCAAATATTATCCACCACAATTTGCATCATCAAAAACCTTATCAGCTCATATTGAAAAGTTAAGAGCAAGTGGATTCAATCCAAATTTAATCATCATTGATTACGCCGATTTATTAAAAAGTGGTAGTAATAGAGATGGTTTGTACGCTGAGTTAGGTGGAATATATGAAGAGTTGCGAGGTTTAAGTGGTGAACAACAAATTCCTATTTGGACTGCAACACAAACTAATAGAGCAGCTATCGACCACGAAGTTATTCAAGCTGATTCGGTTGGTGATTCATATAAGAAAGTTCAAACGGCTGATTTCATTATGAGTGTTAGTAGAAAAACAAAGGATAAACTATCAAACACAGGTCGTATTCATATTGTTAAAAATAGATTTGGGCCTGATGGAATGACATTTCCTTCAAAGATTGATACGTTTCACGGAATTATGGATGTATTTGCAGCTAATTCTGCAGATGGAGTTATTGCAACAAAAGACTCTAAAAATGGAGAAAATTTAGAGAAAAAATTATTACATAAAAAGTATGTGGAGAATATGGGATAACTGAAAAAATGTCATATAAAGTTTTCTAAAGAAAAGAGAAAATTTTAATTTCAGACATATAGTTATACTTACACTTCAAAAGAAAATAGAACAATAATATGAGTAAATTATTTACTGAAAGAATCGCATATAAACCATTTGAATATCCGGATTATTATAACGAAGGTTGGTTGAAGCAGATGCAGGCGTTTTGGTTACATACCGAAATCCCAATGCAAGGCGATGTGAAAGATTGGAATGAAAATTTGTCAGAATCGGAAAAACATTTAGTAGGTAATATTCTTTTAGGATTTGCTCAAACTGAATGTGCCGTAAGTGATTATTGGACGGGTATGGTTACCAAATGGTTTCCAAAGCATGAAATTAGACAAATGGCAATGGCATTTGGTTCGCAAGAAACAATCCATTCAGTTGCTTACTCATACTTAAATGAAACATTAGGATTGGATGACTTCGCAGGTTTTATGCATGATGAAGTTATGAAAGAAAGATTTGAACTATTAACTAATACAACCGCAGATTGGACTCCTAAAGATTTGGATACCAATCATAAGGCTAGAGTAGAAGTAGCACGTTCACTTGCAATCTTTTCGGCATTCGCTGAGGGTGTGGCATTATATTCATCATTCGCTGTATTGTATTCTTTCCAAATGAGAAATCTATTGAAAGGAATCGGACAACAAATGAAATGGAGTGTTAGAGATGAATCACTACATTCGAAGATGGGTTGTCAGTTATTCAGACATATGTGTGATGAATATCCTGAATTGTTAGAAGAAGCTAAAGCTGATATCTACAAAGCAGCATTAATCATTAGAGATTTAGAGCATAAGTTTATTGATAAGATTTTTGAAATGGGTGATTTAGAAAATCTTAAAGCAGATGATTTAAAAGAATTCATTACAAAACGAGTTAATGAAAAGTTAGCAGAATTGGGTTATAATCCAATACCAGGAGGAGATGATTACTTTGAATTTGATGAGAAGAAAGCATCTGAATTAGATTGGTTTTATCATCTTACAGGAGGAGTTACACACACCGATTTCTTTGCAATGAGACCAACGGATTACTCAAAAGCAGGTGAAGGTGAAAATTGGGATGATATATTTTAAAAAAAGTTTATGAAAAATTACGGAGAAGAATACGGATGGGAAGTAGATGTTGATTTTCCATATTGGGGAAACAATGAGATATATGTAAAAACTATATCTAAAACATATCTACAATCTGGCGAAAAGCCAAAAGATGCTTATTGGAGAGTTGCTACGGCAGTTGCTAAAAGATTAGATAAACCACAATTAGCAACAAAATTCTTTGATTACATTTGGAAAGGTTGGTTGTGTTTAGCAACGCCTGTATTGTCAAACACCGGCACCGATAGAGGTTTACCAATCTCTTGCTTTGGTATTGATGTGGGTGATAGTGTTTATGAAATTGGTTCAAAGAATTTGGAACTAATGTTATTGGCAAAGCATGGTGGTGGTGTTGGTATTGGTATCAATATGATACGACCTGCAGGTTCTAAAATCACCGGCAATGGAACGAGTGATGGTATTGTACCATTTGCTAAAATCTACGATTCTACGATACTTGCAACGAATCAGGGTAGTGTTCGTAGAGGAGCAGCATCGGTAAACATTAAAATTGAACATAAAGATTTTGAAGATTTCTTAGAGATTAGAGAACCTAAAGGTGATGTAAATCGCCAATCACTTAACTTACATCAATGTGTTGTAATTAGTGATAAATTTATGAAGAAATTGGAAGAAGGTGATAGTGATGCTCGTAGAAAATGGGGTAAGTTATTACAAAAAAGAAAAGCAACCGGCGAACCATATATTATGTACAAAGGAAATGTGAACAAAGCAAATCCTGAAATGTATAAGAAGAATGGATTGAAAGTTCATATGACTAATATTTGTTCTGAAATCGTTTTACATACTGATGAACAACATTCATTCGTTTGTTGTTTGAGTTCTTTGAACTTAGCAAAATACGATGAGTGGAAAGATACTGATTTGGTTTATACATCCACCATTTTCTTAGATGGTGTATTGGAAGAATTCTTACAAAGAGCTAAGAATATGAAAGGATTTGAGAATTCAGTTCGTTCAGCAGAAAGAGGTAGAGCATTGGGATTGGGAGTTTTAGGATGGCACACTTACCTACAACAAAAAGGATTACCATTTGAAGGGTTGCAAGCTCAATTTGAAACTCGTAAGATTTTCTCTCAATTAAAGATTGAATCTGAAAGAGCAAGTAGAGATTTGGCAAACGAATATGGCGAACCATTATGGTGTAAAGAAAGTGGATTCCGTAATACTCACCTAAGAGCGGTAGCACCTACGGTATCAAACTCTAAATTGAGTGGTAATGTAAGTAGTGGTATTGAACCTTGGGCAGC
>Ga0114976_10002609_pt1 | contig 11277 bp, 6 predicted proteins | sample S_130805_EF_Meta_FD_87319 | JGI IMG/M metagenome (GOLD analysis project Ga0114976, IMG submission 87319) | Freshwater microbial communities from Lake Simoncouche, Canada to study carbon cycling - S_130805_EF_MetaG | ecosystem: Environmental > Aquatic > Freshwater > Lake | place: Lake...
AGTTATATCCCCTTATCGTGTCGCCTCCAGGCGACGTGCCATGCCGGGATCGAGAGCAAAATGGATCAGCACCAAAACCAAATCGAAGCCTTCGAAGCCTTTGACGATTGCGAAAATATCGGCAGCAACCCCGCACCCAAATCACCAATCGGCGAGATTATTGAGCAGCGCTATGGCCGCCGCGCCCTGCTGGGCTCCGCTGCCGCCTTGACCGCCCTTTCCGCCGGCCTGCCGCGCGATGCCGCCGCGCAATCTTCCGTGCCGGTTTCAGGTGGACCTTCCACCCTGACCTTCAGCGAACCCGCCCGCGCCCTGGCGCAGCGCGAATCCGTGGCCGAAGGTTATGAAGTGCAAACCGTCATCCGCTGGGGTGATCCCATGCTGCCGGGTGCGCCGGCTTTCGAAGCGGGCAAAACCACGCCTGCCGCGCAGGCCGCGCAATTCGGCTACAATAATGATTACGTCGACTTCCTCCCCCTGCCGCTGGGCAGCAAGGGCAGTGATCACGGGCTTTTGGTGGTGAACCACGAATACACCAACCCCAATCTGATGTGGGCTGGCCTTGGGACTGGGAGTGCTTCCCGCCAGCGCGTGAGTGCTGAACAGGCCCAGGCCGAAATCATGGCCCATGGGCTTGCAGTGGTGGAAATCCGCAAGGAAAACGGCCGCTGGGGCTATGCCAAGGAAAGCCGCTTCAATCGCCGCATCACCGCCGCGACCCCGATGCGGATTTCCGGCCCCGCCGCCGGGCATGATCTGTTGAAGACCAAGGCTGACCCCACCGGGCGATTGGTGCTCGGCACGCTGAATAATTGCGCCGGCGGGAATACGCCCTGGGGCACGGTGACGACGGCTGAGGAAAACTTCAACCTCTATTTCGGCGGCGATATCGCGAAGACCCCGCATGCCGAAAGCTTCCGCCGCTATGGTATCCGCAACCAGGCTTCCTATTCCTGGCCGAATCACATTGATCGGTTCAATGTCGAAAAAGAACCGAATGAGGCCTTCCGCTTTGGCTGGATTGTCGAAATCGATCCCTATGATCCGAATGCAGTGCCGGTGAAGCGCACGGCCCTTGGCCGCTTCAAGCATGAAGGCTGCCATCACGCGATCAATGCTGATGGGCGTGTGGTGATTTATATGGGCGATGATGAGCGGTTTGATTTCGTCTATCGCTTCGTTACCGCGCGGCCTTGGAACCCCACTGATCGCGCCGCCAATCGGGATTTGTTGGATGAAGGCGTGCTGTCGGTCGCCAAATTCCATGATGATGGCAAGGTGGAATGGCTTGACCTGGTGCAGGGCCAGGGGCCGCTGACGCCGGCCAATGGCTTCCAATCCCAAGCCGATGTGCTGATCCATACCCGCCAAGCCGCCAGCCTTTTGGGTGCGACGCCCATGGACCGGCCAGAGGATGTGGAGCCCAACCCCGCCACCGGCCGCGTTTATGTGCTGCTGACGAATAACAGCAATCGCCGCGCGGATCAGTTGAATGCCGCCAATCCGCGCGCCAATAATCAGCATGGCCATGTGGTGGAAATAATCCCGCCGGGTGCCGGCACGCCGCAGGTTGATCACGCCGCGCGCGAAATGCGCTGGGGGCTATTCCTGATGGCAGGCGCGCCGGGGATTGATGCCGGCACGCGCTATCATCGCGCGATATCGGATCGCGGCTGGCTTTCCTGCCCAGATAATTGCGCCTTTGACAGCAAGGGGCGCATCTGGATTGCGACGGATGGCGCGCCGGGCGCTGCCGGCGTGGCGGATGCGCTTTATGCCGCCGATACATCGGGCCATGGGCGCGCGCTGACGCGGCTTTTCTACCAGGCGCCCACGGGGGCTGAAGTATGTGGACCCTGCTTCACGCCTGATAACAAGACCATCTTCTTGGCGATCCAGCATCCGGGGGAGGATTCCGGTTCCACCTTTGAACGTCCGTCCACGCGCTGGCCGGATTTCGCCGAAGGCGTGCCACCGCGTCCTGCCGTGATCGCTATTGTGAAAAAGGATGGCGGGGAGATTGGGGGGTAAACCCTGGTCTGCGAAAAAAGTAACGCCAAAAAACCAAGGGCTAAATCGCATCCGGCAGATGGATTTCGCCCTTGGCGTAAAGCACGGCATCGCCCGCCATGCGCACCCGATCACCGCGCCATTCGCACCATAGCGTGCCGCCGCGCGCACTCGCTTGCCGGCACACAAGGGTATTGCGCTGAAGTCGCGCGGCCCAGAAGGGCACAAGCTGCACATGCGCGGTGCCGGTCACCGGGTCTTCCGGCACACCAACCTTCACGGCGAAAAAGCGGGACGTGATATCCACCCCCTCCCCGCCCGCGGCCGTCACAATCACGCGTTCGCCGCCCGGAAGTGCGGCCAGCGCGGCATGATCGGGCGTCAGCGCTGCAACCTGTTCTGGGCTTTCCATGACGCAAATCCAATCGCGCGCGTGATGCACTTCACGTGGCGTGGCACCCAATGCCGCGGCAAGGCCATCCGGCGGTGTCGCTGGTTCTGAAAGCCGCGCTGGAAAATCAAGGATGAAGCGCGCGCCATCGGCTTCCACCAGCAGCGGGCCAGACAAGGTTTGGAAGGTGAAGGGCGGCCCCTGTCCCAATTCACGCGCCAGCACAAAGGCGGTCGCAAGCGTCGCATGGCCGCACATTTCAACCTCGGCCTTCGGGGTAAACCAGCGGAGCCGCCAGCCAGAACCTTCACGCATGACGAAGGCGGTTTCCGAAAGATTATGCTCGGCCGCCATGGCCTGCATGACGCGATCAGGCAGCGCTGCTTCAAGCGGCACCACGGCGGCGGGATTGCCCGCGAAGGGGCGGGCGGTGAAGGCATCAACCAGGAAAAAGGGAAGTTTCATGATAGCGGCAAATAGAATGTCTGCGCTGACCCCGCAAATACCCCATCAAACCTTGATGGAAAGGCCTGCTATCGCCGAGAAAGGATCGCTCGCGGTATTGGCGGCGCTACCGGCGGCCTTGTCGGCTTGCGCCATCAGATAGCGTTCAGCCATGCCGCGCACCTTGATGGGGTCCTGCAAATCCGCCAGCTTCAGGCGCGCCAGCACGGCCCTTGCCTGGGTTTCAACCGGCTGGATCGCAACCTGATCCGGAATGCCAAGCGCACCCAGCACAACGCGGCGCATGACGCCATTGCCGAGAATGTCATAGACCGATTTCACGGTTTTCGCATTTTCGCTGAAATAGATGGCATTCGCCATGCCAGGATTGGCGTCACTCAACCCAGTGCGATATTCGTATTTCGTGAAGCCATTGGTCAGGATTTCCAGCATCTTCGGGTCGGAAAGACTGCCAAGGCGAAGCCCCGCCTTCATCCCCTCCACGATCTTGCCTGCATCAGAGCCCAAGATGCGCGACTGCGCAGTCACCGAAGCAGTAGAAAGCGGCTTCCCATCGCGGCCATTCAATACCTGCTTGCTTCTGCTCAACAAGGATTGCGCCTGCAGGGTCTGGTCAAGGCTTGTCGCACCGGCCAGCATGCGATCAGCCATGGCGACGGAGATTTCCAGGGCGAAATTGACATTGCCGCTGATGCCGTCCTTGTGGAAATTCTCAAGCCTGGATTGAAAATCCCGCGACCTGACAGCGCCTGAGGGCGTTTCAAGCGCTGCCAGTTTTTCGAGCCTTTCGGCAACGCCCGGCGCATTGCGCCGCACCTGTTCGATCAAGGCGCTGGTTTCAAGCAGGGCAGCGCGGCCCATACGCTTGCTGGAAGCAGCCATCACGGTATCATCCGTGATGGCGGTCAAAGCTTCATCAGCGCGCTGTATCGCTGCCCCGAAAGACCCGGCGCGCGTCAGCTTCGCAATATCCTTCAATGCCTGACTGGCAAGGCTTGGCATGCCGAAGACCGGCGTTTCCGCAAGCTTGATGGCACTGAGCGCGGCGCCCGCTGCGTAAGTTACCTCAATCTGCGCACGCGAAACATTGGGTGGCGCGGCATTCTTCATCCCGTCCAGCAGCTTCGTGGTATCCGCCTGCGTCATGCGCGCGATTGGCACGCCTTCAATTGGTGCCTTGGTGGGCTTGCCATCCCGCGTGTTCAGGATATTCGTGGCGTTGCTGAGGTAAATCTTGGCCAGATCACGCTCATCGGCATTCAGCGCGGTATCCTGCATGCGCTTCGCCATGGTAGCGGCCACTTCCAGCGAGAAATTCGAATTCTTGTCAGCGCCTTCCTTCTGGAAAGCATCAAGCCTGGTCTTGTAGTCGGGTGCCCAAGCCGGGCCGCTTGGCGCATCAAGCGCAACCAATTGTTCGACGCGCTTGGCAACACCGAAGACATCGCGGCGCAATTGATCAAGCGTAATGCCGCCTTCCATCAGCGCCACGCGGCCCTGGCGCAACTGGTCCGGCGTCAGCCCGCCCGCGTTGTTGAGCGTGGTCAGCGCATCATCAACACTCGCCAGCGCAGCGTCAAAAGACCCGCTCCGCATAAAAAACGCCATCTGCTTTAGCGCATCCTTGGCAATCGCGGGCAGGTCATCCGCCGGCAATTCCGCCTGGCGGATGGTCACCGCGGTCAATACCGCAGCCTGGTCAACCTCACGCCGAGCGCGATCCGCGACCAATTCCTCCCCTGGGCGAAGCCGCGCGGCCAGCGCGCTGGTCACCTTATCCTCCAGGCCATCAAAGGCCCTGATTTTGGGTACGGACGCTCTGCTTGTCGGCGCGGTCAATATCGCCTCACCCAAGCGCAATTGCCCGGCAACCGCCGTGGTTTCCTTATCGGTCAGCCCTTCAACGGCCACGGTCTTGGGTGTTGTGGTTGCCTTCAGATTAAGCGTGGTGGCGGCATTCTTCCAGGTGGTGCCAAGCTGCGCCGCAACACCCTTGGTATCCTTGGGATCAGACAGCAAAGCCCGCTTCACCAGGCCCGGGTTGCCCACTTGATCCGGCAGGCCAAGGGCGGGCATCAGCACCTTCAATACACGGGGGTCAGTCAGCGCCTTATCAATATTCGGTGCTGCATCCAGGGCTTGGCGAAACTGTGCCAGCACCGTCAGCGTGATGGGGTCTTTCTTTTCGCGCGCGAGGCCTTTTTCTTCCTCACCGGCTTTGGTGACGCGACGGAAGGCGACAACAGCTTCCCCGGCGCTGGCCGCAGGGGCAGCGTTTCCGTAGGGAAGTATCAGCGAATTCTGGCCTTGTTGGCCAAATAAACCCGCCATGAGGGTGGCACTCATATTGATAGCCATGAACGCTTTTTGCGCCGGAAAAGATTAACAAATCCTGAAGAAAGCCGCCCCGAGCGGCAGATTCAGCGCAAAACCCCAGGATCGCAGGTCACGGCGTGGTTCAGCGGCCCATGCCCAGCGCCATAACCGGGCGCCGCCGCAATGGCAGCGCGGACATAGGCCCTGGCGCGGATCACGGAATCCCTGAGCGAAAGCCCCTGCGCCAGACCGGCGGCCACCGCGCTCGCTAGCGTGCAGCCTGTGCCATGGGTGTGGCGCGTGGCAATCCGCCGGTCGCGAAACACTTCCATCCGCGTCCCGGTGGCGAGCAAATCCACCACCTCATCCCCCGGCAGATGCCCGCCCTTCAGCAGCACGGATTTGGGGCCAAGCGCCAGCAGTGCCTTGGCCGCCTGGTGCATGGCGCCGACATCGGCAATGGCAAAGCCGCACAGCGCCTCGGCCTCTGGCAGGTTCGGGGTCAGCACGGTGGCGATAGGCAAAAGGCGGCGCTTCAACGTCTCGGCGGCTTCCGGCACCAATAGCGGGTGCCCGCCCTTGGCCACCATCACAGGGTCCGCCACCAAAGGCACGGCGGGCGCGCGGGCAGTAATTTCATCGCACACGGCTTCAATCGTCGCGCTATCGGCCAGCATCCCGGTTTTCAGCGCATCCGCGCCCAGATCATCCATTACCACTGCAATCTGCTGGCGCAGGAATTCCAGCGGCACGGGCAATACGCCATGCACGCCAAGCGTATTTTGCGCGGTCAGCGCCGTGATCGCCGTCATGCCAAAGGCGCCAAGCGCGGTCACGGCCTTCACGTCCGCCTGAATGCCCGCACCGCCGCCGGAATCAGACCCGGCGATGATCAGAACGCGGCCCTTCATGCCGCGCGTGCCTCGGCCTTGATCAAATCAGCGAGCCGCCCGACCACGCCATCCACCAGGGCTTCATCCTCGGCCTCCACCATCACGCGGATGACGGGTTCGGTGCCGCTCGCGCGGATCAGCACACGGCCACGCGCGCCAAGGGCGGTTTCCTCGGCAGCGATCGCTTGAGCCACCACGGGCTTCGCCAAAGGCGAGGCACCGGCATAGCGCACATTCACCAGCCGCTGCGGCAAGGGCGCGAAGCAGCGCAGCACCTCACTCGCGGGGCGCTTGTCTTCGACCAGTACGGAAAGCACCTGCAAGGCTGCGATTAGCCCATCCCCGGTCGTGCCGAATTCGGGCATGATCATATGGCCGGATTGCTCGCCGCCCAGATTGCAGCCGGCTTCGCGCATCTTCTCACCCACATAGCGGTCGCCAACCGCGGTGCGGAGCAAGCCAAGCCCGCGCGCCGCGAGGAAGCGCTCAAGCCCCATATTGGACATGACGGTGGCCACCACGGCGCCCCCCGTCAGGCGGCCCTGCGCGTGCCAGGAATGGGCGATCAGGGCCAGGATCTGGTCGCCATCAATCACCTGCCCAGCCTCATCCACCAGCACCACACGATCAGCATCGCCATCCAAGGCAATGCCCAAATCGGCGCGGCGTTCACGCACCAAAGTCGCAAGTGACGCGGGCGCGGTGGAACCCACCCCTTTATTGATGTTAACACCATCCGGCGCGACGCCGATGGGGATCACCTCGGCCCCCAATTCCCACAGCACGGTGGGGGCCACGCGATAACCAGCGCCATGGGCGCAATCCACAACAATGCGCAGCCCATCGAGCGTTTGCCCGCGCGGGAAGGATGCCTTGGCCGCTTCAATATAGCGCCCCGGCGCATCTTCCAGCCGGCTTGCGCGACCAAGCCGTGCCGATGGCACCAGCGCAGCGCCAAGATCACCCGCCATCAGCGCTTCGATTTCCGCTTCCTGATCATCGGTCAACTTCAGCCCATCCGGGCCGAATAGCTTGATGCCGTTATCCTCATAGGGGTTGTGGGAGGCGCTGATCATCACGCCCAAATCGGCGCGGAGTGAGCGCGCGAGCAAGGCAATGGCCGGCGTGGGCAAGGGACCGACCAGCACCACATCCATCCCTGCACCGATGAAGCCGGCTGTCAGCGCAGGTTCCAGCATATAGCCGGAAAGCCGCGTATCCTTGCCGATCACGACGCGGTGGCGGTGATTGCCGCGATTGAAAAAGCTACCTGCCGCCTGGCCAAGCCTGAGTGCGGTGGCGGCGTCCATCGGTGCGGCATTGGCTTTGCCGCGAATGCCATCAGTGCCGAAAAGCCGGCGGGTCGGGGGTGCTTCGCTCATGCGCGGGTTATAGCCCCTTGCCGGCTTCGGATGAAACCCGCCCGCGCCCGGCAAGCCCAGGCGCGGCGCGGGGTTCTGATTAAGCGCGCCGGATATTCCAGAATAGCGGCGGCTGGCCCTTCAGCATGCCGGTCAGGTTCCGGCGATAGGCGGTGGGCTGGTAATACATGCCCGTCGGCACATAGGGCACTTCATCGAAGGCTAAGCGCTGCATCTCCCGCCCCGCCGCCGCTTCTGCCGCCGCATCCGGCGCATTGAACCAAGCATCGCGCTGCGCTTCCAAGGCCGGGATGGTCGGCCAGCCCGGCCAGGCATTATCGCCATGGCCGCGGATGGAGGCGTGGCTTGCGGGATTCCAATGGTCAATCCCGGACCAGAAGGTGAAGAAGCCGGACCAGCCGCCTTGTTCCAGCGGGTTCTTGCTGGCACGGCGGGCCACAAGCGTGCCCCAATCTGTGCTCACCAGATCAACATTGAAGCCCATGCGTGTGAACAGATCAGCACCCACCAGCGTGGCGGCGTTGATCGAAGCAAGGTCAGTCGCGTTCAGCAGCACCAGCCGCTGGCCCATGGCGCCGGCGGCCTGCAGTTCGGCGCGCGCGGCTTCGATGCTTTTGCGCATGCGTTCCATGCCGATATTGCTCGCCATCGGGCTTTCCGGCGCGAAATAGCCAATGCCTTCGCGGCGGAGATCAGGGCGGCCTTCAACGCCCGCAGTACCGATCACCGCGGTCATGAAATCCATCTGATTGATGGCGGTCAGCACCGCGCGGCGCACGGCCGGGTTGTTGAAGGGGGCGGCGGTATGGTTCGGGCGGAAAATGCCGATCAGCCCCGTGTCATTGATGATGTCCACACGGATGTTGCGCGCGGCCGCACCACGTTGAAACAGCGGGAACAAATCCGCGGTCGGCTGTTCCCACCAATCAATCTCACCCGATTGCAGCGCGGCGGAGGCCGTGCTGGCATCCGGAATGATCAGCCATTCCACGCGATCAAAATGCGTGACCTTGCCGCCGGCGGTCATGGAGGCTGCTTCCTGGCGCGGTACGTAATCCGCATTGCGCGCGTAAGCCAGGCGCGAGCCGGGGACCCATTCATTCTGGATGAAGCGATAGGGCCCGCTGCCGATGGCTTCCGTGATATTCGTGAAGGGGTCCACATTGGCCAGCCGTTCCGGCATGATGAACAGGCAGCTTGTGGTGACCTTCGCTAGGCAATCGAGCATTTTAGGGAAGGGTGCGTTTAGGCGAATCTCGAACACGCGGTCGCTGACTTCGACCATGTCGGCAACCCGCGTCATTAGCACCTGGCCAAAGGCATCGCGCCGGCCCCAGCGCTTGATGGAGGCGATGCAATCGCGCCCGCGCACGGGCGTATTGTCGTGGAATTTCAGCCCCTCGCGCAACGTGAAACGCCAGGTCTTGCCATCATTTTCCACCACATGGCCTTCGACCATTTGCGGGCGCGGCTGGAATTTATCGTCCATGCCATAGAGTTGGTCATAGACCAGGAAGGCGTGGTCGCGCGCGACGAAGGCGGTATTGGTGAAGGGGTCAATATTCGGCAAATTGGCGTGCGGCACATAGCGCAGCACGCGCGGTGCTTGTGCGATGGCCGGCGCGCCCATGGAGACGAAGGGGAGCGCCGCTGCGCCGCCGAGCAGGTGTCGTCTTTGAAGCATGTCATTCTCCCGTTTGCGTGAGGCGAAGCCTGTCGCCTTTGGTTCTGTCGTCGAGTGTAGGTTGAAAGCCTTGGGCTATTCAATGATTTGCAAAAGCCTTGGTCTCAAAAAAACTGGTTCCCCGGCCGTGGCAGCCCCAAATGCTCTCGCAATGTTGTCCCCGCGTATTCCTTCCGGAAGATCCCGCGACGTTGTAGTTCCGGCACCACCCAGCGGACGAAATCCTCAACCCCGCCTGGGATGGTTGGGAACATGATGTTGAAGCCGTGGCAGGCTTCGCTTTCCAGCCAGTGTTGCATTTCATCGGCGATGGTTTTGGCGCTGCCAGTGAAGGACAGGCCGCCATAGCCGCCGAGTGCCATGGCCAATTGCCGCACGGTCAGGTTTTCGCGGCGCGCGCGTTCCAGTACGCGTTGGCGCCCGCTTTGGCTTTGATTGGTCTCCGGGATGTCGGGCAGGGGCGCGTCAAGGTCGAAGGCACGCGCGTCGGTGCCGAGTGCGATGGAAAGCGCGCCTATGCCGCTATCGGGATGCACCAAGCTATCCAGCAGCGCGCGTTTTTCGCGGGCGGCTTCATCGGTCTCCGCCACCGTCACCAGCGCGCCGGGCAGGATCTTTATCAGTGCCGGGTCGCGCCCGGCCTTGGCCGCGCGGGATTTGATGTCGGCGTAATAGGCGCGCGCATCGGCAATCGGCCCGCCAGCGGCGAAGATCACCTCAGCCACCTCGGCGGCGAGTTGCCGGCCAGAATCAGAAGCGCCTGCTTGGACAATGACGGGCCAGCCCTGCACGGGGCGTGCGATATTCAAAGGCCCGGCGATGGAAAGGTATTTGCCCTCGTGATCGAGTTTATGCATCCGCGCGGGGTCCCAAAAGATACCGCTCTCCTTGTCTCGGATGAAGGCATCTTCCGCGAAGCTGTCCCAAAGCCCGGTCACCACCTCATGGAATTCACGCGCGCGGGCATAGCGTTCGGCGTGGTCCATGTGTTCCGTCATGCCGAAATTGCGCGCGGCATCGGGGTTGGAGGTGGTGACGATATTCCACCCCGCGCGGCCGGCGCTGATGTGATCGAGTGAGGCAAAGCGCCGCGCGATATGATAGGGCGCGTCATAGGTGGTGGAGGCAGTGGCGATCAGCCCGATCCGTTCCGTTACCATCGCAAGCGCGGATAACAGCGTGAAGGGCTCGAAGGATGTGACGGTGCCGCTGCGTTTCAGGGCTTTGATCGGCATATTCAGCACGGCCAGATGATCAGCCATGAAGAAGGCATCGAATTTGCCGCGTTCCAGGGTTTGAATGCAGTGAACCAAGTGCTTCAAGCTGAAATTCGCCTCGGGCGCTGAATCCGGGTGGCGCCACCAGGCGGTATGGATGCTGACGGGGCGCATGAAGGCGCCAAGATGCATTTGCTTCATGGAAATGCTCCCTTATCCAGCCCGGCCATTCGCGCAAGCCTGCCAGACGGCGAGCGCCTGGATGGTTTCCGCCACATCATGCACGCGCAGAATGGCGGCACCCCGCGCGGCACCTGCCAAGGCAACGGCCAAGCTGCCGGCCAGGCGCGCTTCCGCTTGTTCCACGCCAGATAACGTGCCGATGAAACGCTTGCGTGATGCACCCAGCATGATGGGGCAACCAATCTGCGCCAGAATGGGCAGGGCTTCGATCAAGGCAAGGTTATGCGCCATGGTCTTGCCAAAGCCGATGCCGGGATCAATCGCGATGCGTGCGCGCGCAATGCCAAGCGCTTCAAGTGTTGCCACGCGGTCGCGCAGAAAGCGCGCCACTTCCAGCACCACATCAGTGTAATCGGCCTGCGCCTGCATGCTACGCGGATCGGTGCCCGGCATATGCATCAGCACGATCGGCGCCTGATTGCGCGCAAGGAAATCCACCGCCGCCGGATCATGCCGCAGCGCGGTCACGTCATTGATGATTTCAGCGCCCGCTTCCAAAGCGGCCTGCATGGTCGCGGCATGGCGCGTATCAATGCTGACCGGCGCTGCCTTGGCCAATTCCCGCACCACCGGGATGACGCGGGCGATTTCCTCATCCGGCGAAACCGGCACTGCGCCGGGGCGGGTTGATTCGCCGCCAATATCCAGGATATCCGCGCCCGCTTGCAGCATGGCA
>Ga0114976_10002610_pt1 | contig 11274 bp, 10 predicted proteins | sample S_130805_EF_Meta_FD_87319 | JGI IMG/M metagenome (GOLD analysis project Ga0114976, IMG submission 87319) | Freshwater microbial communities from Lake Simoncouche, Canada to study carbon cycling - S_130805_EF_MetaG | ecosystem: Environmental > Aquatic > Freshwater > Lake | place: Lake...
ATATTTCCGCGCCCGCAGCCAGGGCGGCGATCTGGCTTTTCTGGATGTCGTGACCCTCGCGGTTGGGCTCTCGGCGGATCAGGGGCATTACCATGTGCCGCTGCTCTGTTCGCCCTGGAGTTATTCGACTTATCGGGGGTCTTGAGAAAGCTTGGCCCTGTCATGGCCTTTTCATTTGACCAAGCATTTCACGCAAGGCAGGTGAAGCCATGCTCAGACGCGCCATCCTTGCAAGCCTTTTTGCCTCGCCGGCTTTGGCCCAGACGCCAGAGCGTTCGCTGCGCCTTATCATCGCTTTCCCGCCAGGCGGCAGCACCGATATCCTGGGGCGGTTGATCGCGCCGCGCATGGGCGAAGTGCTGGGCGCCGTGGTCACCCCGGAAAATCGCAGCGGCGCTTCGGGCGCGGTGGGGGCGGGCTTCGTCGCTCAGGCCGCGCCGGATGGCGGGACAATCCTGCTCGATTCCGGCGGGCAATCGGTCAATCCCTTCCTGATGCGCGGGCTTGGCTTCGATTATGTGCGGGACCTCACGCCTGTCACGCTGCTCGCCACCCTGCCGCTCATTTTGATCACCGGCGCCGAATATGGCGTGGCAGATCTGCCCGCCTTGCTAGCACGGCTCCGTGCCAACCCAGCCGAGGCACGCTATGGCAGTGTCGGCGTTGGCTCCCGCACCCATTTGGCGGCGGCAAGCCTGCTGCGGCGCGCCGGTATCGCAGGGGAGCATATCCCCTATCGCGGCGGGGCAGATCAGATGGCGGGGCTGTTGCGTGGTGATGTGCCCTTCGGCTTTACCTCGCTTGCGCTGGCCACGCCTTTGATCCGGGACGGCAAGGCCCGCGCCCTTGGGCTTTCCGCGCCTATGCGCAGCCCGGTCTTCCCGGCGCTGCCGACCATCAGCGAACAGGGTTTTGCCGCGTTTCAGATGGGCGATTGGCTTGGGCTTTTGGCGCCCGCCGCCACCCCGGCCCCTGTCATTGCGCGCTTGGCAGCTGCCGCCAAGGAAGCGTTGGAACAGCCGGCCTTGGCACCCCGGCTGGAAGCGCTTGGCCTGACGCCTGCCGCGGACGGCCCCGAAGCCTTCGCCCGCTTCCTGGCCGCCGAGCGGGTCGAAATGCGCGACCTGATCGCAGCCGAGGGGATCAGGTTGGACTGAAGGGCCAGTTCAGCCGCGCAACAGCCCCCCAAGCGGCGCGGCCGCTGCACTGCCGGGGAAGGCTGCCTCAACCGCCGCCATGGGCAGGCGCAAATGATCCCTGAGCAACCCCTTGGCCAGGCTTCGCATATCGGTGGTCGGGAAAAGATCACGATTCTGAAACAGGTTTGCCGCGGCCAACCCGGGCCAATCGCCCAGGATACGCCCACCCTGCACCGCACCGCCCAGAATGAAGGCGGCTCCACCCGTCCCATGATCCGTGCCCATGGTCCCATTGACGCGGACGGTACGGCCAAATTCCGTCACCACCAGCACCGCGGTGCGCCGCCAGACATCCCCAAGCGCCTGCTTCAAGGCAACCAACCCGCCATCCAATTGGGAGAGCGGCGCATTGAGCCGCGCCGCCTGTTGCGCATGCGTGTCCCAGCCCCCCAGTTCAAAGGCCGCAATACTCGGGCCCGAAGGCGCCGCCATTAACTGGCCCGCCGCCCTCGCCAAAATGGCAAATTGCCCCTCCGGTGAGGGGCGCTGGCGCGCAGCATCGCCCAAGGTTTCCAGCACATAGCCCCGCGCTGCGATGCCATCGCGCAAGCTTGGGCCAAGCACTGAATCGCGCGCAGTCAAATCCAGAATGCGCGCCAGAAGATCAGGCGGCACTTCCGCCGTGCCGCGCGGCACGAAATTGTCAACGCGCGCCCCGCCCCGAAGCAGCAGGGGCGTATTCGTGCCAACCGCAAGGCCGGCCGCACGCGCGGCGGGCGGTGCAGGCATGGCTGACAAAGCGCGGTTGAGCCAGCCGCTGGAAAGGCGCTGTTCAGCGCCACTTTCCAGAAAATCCTGGGCGTCAAAATGGCTTCTGCTGCGCCAAGGCCCGGCCACGGCTTGTAGAATCAGCGCCTCATTTTCGCGAAACATTGCGTGGATGCCGGCAAGGCGCGGATGCAGGCCAAAGCGCCCGCCCAGGTCCAAAAGCCCATCTTCCTGGCCAGGTTCCGGCAACATCAACGGGCCACGCAACTCCGCAAAACCTGGTTCCGCATAGGGTTGTACCGCGTAAAGCCCATCCAACCCGCCCCGTAGCAGCACAACAACCAGCCGGGCCGGGCCTGGCGCCTCTGCGAAGGCAAGGCGCACCCCCGGCAAAGCAATGCTGGCGCCCAGGCCAAGCAGCAGGGACCGACGACCAATCGGGGGAAGATGCGTCTTGGTCATCGGCGCTGAAACTCCGGGCTGGTCAGAACAAGCGTCAACGCCTCACGCGCGGAACCGGCGCGTGAGGCAGCCTGCAATGTCTGCGGACGGATCAACGGCCCCATGACGGCCTCGGCCAGGGCTGCTGCATCCCGGCCCGCGCCTCGCCCGGCCTGACCATGCGCCCATTCAACACGGCGCAATATCGCCTCAGGCGCCGCCCAATCCGCCATTTGATCCGGCCAACCATTCGGCGCCCGCGCATTCCAGATCGGCTGGCCCAGAAACTGGGAAGCGTTGATCAGCCCTTCAGTCACCTGTGCAGGCGCTTCAAGGGCACGCAATACAGCAATGGCGTAGTCCAACGGCAGGCGGAGCTTGGATAAGGGCGGCTGCCAGACGGCATCCAGCGTCACCAGATGCCGAGCCATCGCGCCCAAATCGCCCCGCGTATCCTGCAGCACGGCAAAAAGGGCATCAATCGTATCAGGTGGTGGGGTATCGGCGACGAAATGAATCGCCAAACGCCGCGCCAGGTGCCGATAGGTCGCCTCATGATCGGCAAGCCAGGCAAGGGCAGCAAGCCCGCCGGCCTCACCTTCCGGAAATTCTTGCCCCATAAGGGTTTTAGGGCCGGGTTCATGGGCGGCGGCGCGGAACACAAAGCCATGGGGCGGGCGCATCGCGGTGAAGGACCAGCCGGTCAGGCTTCGGGCAAAGCTGGTGACATCGGCTTGCGTATAGCCTGCAGCCGGCGTCAGCGTGTGAAGTTCCAGAATCTCACGCGCAAGATTTTCATTGAGGCCACCTGGGCGGGTTTGGGCCACCCGGCTATTCGGTCCGATGGAGGCTTGGTTATCCAGATAGGCGATCATGGCCGGGTGGCGCACCGCGGCAAGCAGCATATCCGCGAAATGCCCTGTCACATGTGGGCGGATGGCTTCACGGATGAAATGCCCAGTGAAATAGGGCACCTTGCCGCGGGCGACAGTAAAATGATTGGCCCAGAACTGGACCAGCCTTTCACGAAACGGCACCGCGCTGGTGATGGCTTCCGCCAGGAAGGCATTGGCTTCAACCCGCCAGAGCCGTGCCTGATGAGGGCGACCCTGCCCCTGGCGCGCCGATTCGGCATCTTCTTCCATCATCTGACCGATCGCCTTCAGATCAGGAAGATCGGCCTGATTGATTGGCGGGGCGGCCGTTGCAGCCAATTCCGCGACTAGCGCGGCCTGCGGGTCGGCGGGCAAGGGTTCCCAGGGGCGGCGTCCATGGCCGAAGCGGATGGCAGCAATGAAAGGCTCTGGCCTCATGATCCTCATAATAGCGCCATTTTCTCGGCTGAGGGACAACAAAGCGCCGCCAGAGTTGAATAAAGCCTGACGCCCCGCCCCTTTGCGCTTGCAAACCGCGCCCGAACATCGCAGATAGCGCGCACCATAGACTAAACCCTGAACCCTTATGGCGGGCGGCGTCCGGCGAAAGCCGGGGCGGGCGTCCGGCTTTTGCTTATGGAGGCCCACCGTGGCGCGTACCCCGCTAGACCGCATCCGCAATATCGGCATCACCGCGCATATCGACGCGGGCAAGACCACCACGACGGAACGCATCCTGTATTACACCGGCAAGTCCCACAAGATCGGTGAAGTGCATGAAGGCAATACCACGACCGATTACATGGACCAGGAACGTGAGCGGGGCATCACCATTACCTCCGCCGCCGTGACCGCCGTGTGGAATGACCACCGCATCAACATCATTGATACGCCCGGCCATATTGACTTCAACATTGAAGTGAACCGGTCCTTGCGCGTGCTGGATGGTGCGATCTTCATCATTGAAGGTGTCGCCGGCGTGCAACCGCAGTCCGAGACCAATTGGCGCTTGGCTGACCGCTACAACGTGCCGCGCATCATCTTCATCAACAAGCTTGACCGCACCGGCGCCGATTTCTATCGCGCTGCCGAAACGCTGACGGAAAAGCTCGGCATCAATTGGGTTGCGCTGCAATTGCCGATCGGCATTGAAGACACCTTCCTGGGTATTGTTGACCTGGTCGAAATGAAGGCGCTGATCTGGGAAGGCGACGAACTCGGCGCCAAGTATCACGAAGCGCCGATCCCGGCTGATTTGGCCGATAAGGTCACCGAATATCGCCAGAAGCTGCTCGATACCGTTGTCGGCATTGATGAAACGGCGATGGAAGAATATTTCGACAAGGGCGATGTGAGCGTTGAGACACTCAAGCGCTGCATCAAGCGCGGCACCATTTCGGGCGAATTCCGCCCAGTGCTGTGCGGCACTGCCTTCAAGAACAAGGGCGTGCAGCCTTTGCTGGATGCCGTGATTGAATACCTGCCTTCCCCGATTGATCGTGAAGGCATCAAGGTTGCGCCGGAAGAAGGCCAGGATGAAACGGCCGAACGCCGCGTGATCCCCGCCAATGAAGATGAGCCCTTTGCCGGCCTCGCCTTCAAGATCATCAATGACAAATACGGCAATCTGACCTTTGTGCGCGTCTATCGCGGCGTGCTGCGTTCGGGTGACCAGGTGCAGAACACCACCAAGGGCCATAAGGAACGCGTTGGCCGCATGTTCCAGATGCATGCCGACAAGCGCGAAGAAATCAAGGAAGTCTTCGCGGGTGATATCGCGGCTTTCGTGGGCCTGAAGGATACCGGAACGGGTGACACGCTGGCCGCGCAGGAAGATGCGGTGATCCTGGAACGTATGGCCTTCCCGGTGCCGGTCATCGACATCTCGGTCGAACCAAAAACCAAGGAAGGGGTCGAAAAGATGACCCTTGGCTTGCAGAAGCTGGCCGGGGAAGATCCTTCACTGCGCCTTCGCACCGATCAGGAAACCGGCCAGACCATTCTGTCCGGCATGGGCGAATTGCACCTGGAAATCATCATTGACCGCCTGAAGCGCGAATATGGTGTGGATGCGAATATCGGCGCACCGCAGGTGGCGTATCGTGAAACCATCTCCAAGCCGCATACCGAAACCTATACCCACAAGAAGCAGTCGGGCGGTTCGGGCCAATACGCTGAAGTGAAGATCATCTTCGAACCGAAGGAACGGAACGAGGGTATCGAATTCGTCAATGGCGTTGTCGGCGGTTCCGTGCCGCGCGAATACATCCCGGCCGTGGAAAAGGGCATCAAGGTGCAGGCCGATACCGGCGTGCTGGCCGGCTTCCCGACTGTGGACTTCAAATACAGCCTGGTGGATGGCAAGTATCACGATGTCGATTCAAGCGCGCTGGCGTTTGAAATCGCCGCCAAGGCTTGCTTCCGCGAAGGCATGAAGAAGGCCGGCCCGGTGATCCTGGAACCGATCATGGATGTGGAAGTGACCACGCCATCTGATCACGTGGGCGACGTGGTGGGTGACTTGAACCGCCGCCGCGGCGTGATCCAAAGCCAGGACATGGCGGGCACCAGCGTTATCGTGCGCGCGCATGTGCCGCTGAAGGAAATGTTCGGCTATATTTCCAACCTGCGCGGCATGACGAAGGGGCGCGCTTCCTTCTCCATGCAGTTCCACCATTATGATCCTGTGCCGCGCAATATCGCGGATGAGATCATGGCGAAGTCGGCGTAATTCACGCCTGATTTTAGGTCAGCAAAACGGCGCGGGGCCTTCCCGCGCCGTTTTTGTTTGGCGCGAGGTTACCCCGCCGCCGCCAAAACCTCTGCCGCCGCGCGCAGTAGCATCCCATCACGGCGCCAGAGCGCTTCCAGCACGCGGAAATGATCCGCTTCCGGCACCGGGATCAGCGCGCCCGGCGCCTGCGCCTCCGCCCGGTGGCGATGAAAGACGCGGCTTTGCCGGCGCAGTTCCGGCAATTCCCGCGCGCCATAGGCAATGGCGATCGGCTTTTGCACCACGGGGCGGCGGATCGGCGAATGCGCCGCGATTTCGGCGGGCGTCAAATGCAGCTTATCGTTCAAATTGGTCTCAGCGATGGGGGCCAATTCATAAATGCCAGACATGGCGAGTGCACCCACCACCAAGGGATGCTCCGCCGCCAGAGCGGCCAAATGCCCGCCCGCAGACCAGCCGGAAGCCACCACCTTGCCCGCGATGCCATGCGCAGCACCATGAGCGCCGAGCCAATCCAGCGCGGCGTGGATTTCAGCGACAATGCGGGTCATGGATGCTTCAGGCGCCAGCGTGTAACCGCAAATCCCAACCGACCAACCAGCGGCCAAGGCGCCTTCGGCCATGATGGCGAAATCCTCCCGCCGATTGCGCTGCCAATAGCCGCCATGGATGAACACCAAGCAGGGCGCATCAGCGCGCGCGGCGGGGTAGACATCCCATTTCTCGCGCTCTCCGGCACCGAAGGGCAGATCGAGATGCCCGGCATGCGCGGCGCGAAACGCCTCAGACAGCGCATTGCGATTGGCGACCTGCGCGGCGCTATCCGCCACGCCATTGAGGTTGTCATAAGCCGCATCGCGCGCTGCCTGGGTCCAGCCGGCCCAGCCTTCGGGCGTGGCATAGGGGCTTGTCATGGCTTGATCACCCCAATCGGTGCGCCGGCAAGGAAGGCATTGGTCGCTGCCACCGCCACTTCGTAATAGGTGCGGTAATTCTGTTCCGTAACGTATCCAAGATGCGGCGTCAGCACGGTATTGGGTGCGCTCAGGATCGGGTGATCCGTGGGCATGGGCTCAATATCAAACACATCCAAACCCGCGCCGGCGATGCGCCCTTCCTTCAATGCCGCAATCAGCGCTGCCTGTTCAATCAGCGGCCCGCGGCTGGTGTTCACGATGAAGGCGGTTTGTTTCATCAGCGCCAGGTCAGGCGCGGTGATGGTATTGCGCGACCGATCAGACAGAATCAAATGCAGTGTCACCACATCGGCTTCACGCAGCAAAGTTGCCTTGTCCACGCGCGTTGTACCAATCTCAGTGGCACGCTCTTCGGTCAGGTTGGTGGACCAGGCCAGCACCTTCATGCCGAAGGCTTGGCCGATTTTCGCAACACGGCCGCCAAGCTTGCCAAGGCCAATCACGCCAAGCGTTTTGCCTTCCAGCCCCATGCCGATATGCGTCTGCCAGCGCCCGGCGCGCAGCGCATCCTGCTGGCGCGGAATGTCGCGCACAAGGGACAGGATCAGCCCCCAGGTGAGGTCCGCCGTTGGATCGCCTGATGTGCCCGTGCCGCAAAACACCACGCCACGCTCAGCGCAGGCGGCGGCGTCAATGGAACGATTGCGCCCGCCGGTTGTGATGATCAGCCGCAGATTGGGCAAAGCTTCGATCAATGTACGCGGAAAGGGCGTTCTTTCGCGCATGGCCAAAATCGCATCAAAGGGTTTCAGCCTTTCCACCAGCGCCGCATGATCGGTGATGGTATCACGAAAGACAGAGATCTCAACACCTTTGGGCAGCTTGTCCCAGGGGCCGAGGGAAAGTGCCACACCCTGGTAATCATCCAGAATGGCGAAACGCTTGATGGGGGCAACAGACATAAGGTGTTCCTTGAAATTACGAAGCGTTCAGGGTGATGCGCTGCAAAGCAGCGCGCAAATTTTCCGGCAAGGGTGTGGGCGTTTTCTGCGTGGCGCGATCCACATAGACATGCACCAGATAGCCCTCGGCACTCGCCTCATCTTCCTCATTGCGGAAGATGCCAACCTCATAACGGACGGATGTATTGCCCGCGCGCGCGCAGCGGAGTCCGCAGGTGATGTCATCCGGAAAAGCGATGGGCGCGAAATAGCGGCATTGCGTTTCCACCACCAAGCCAATCACCGGCGCGGTCGGGATATGCAAAAACCCTGAGGAAGTCAGGAAGCGCGCCACCGCACTATCAATCCAGGAATAATAGATGACGTTGTTGATATGGCCATAGACGTCATTATCCATCCAGCGTGTCGTGATGGGGATGAACATGGCGTAGTCGGCGCGCTGTGCGCGTTGCTTGCTCATGTGCTGTTTCTATTTGCCGAGGGCGCGCGTCACAATTGCGTGGTCCACGCAATCGGCGAAGCTTGGTTCTTGCGTGATCACGCCAGCGCTTTTCATGGCGCCCCGCAGCTGCGTGAAGGCCGCTTCGGGGAAATGCGGCGTTTCCGGCCAAAGCCGCGCCGCCTGATAGCGCGCCAGGCCATGGGTCAGCACCGGCAAAGCCACATCGGGGAAAAGCGGCGCGACACTTGCCGCGATCTCGGCAGCCGGCGCCGCATAGACGTAAGCAAGCGCATCGGCCAAGGCGCGCGTCATCGCTTCAAACTCGGCGCTGAAGCGCTGCATATTCGCCTGCGTCGCATAGAGCGCCGTATAGGCGCTCGGTCCCCGATCAGAAGCGCGATGCCATACCGCGCCGCCCTTGGCTTCTAGCAAGGTGGCGAAGGGTTCAAACATTTGCGCGACATCCAGGCTGCCATTCGCGACTGCATCGGCGTTTTCCGCCATGGTCTTGTCGGTCACGCGCGCCATGGCGTCAGGGTCCACACCCGCCTGGCGCAGATCATCCTGCAAGCACCACCAGGGGGTCGGCACTTCCTTCACGCTGCCAAAACTCAGCTTCGGCAAATCCTTCAGGCTGAAGCCCGGGTTGGCCCCGCGCCCGAGCAGCATGAAGGGATCGCGCATCACCACCGCGCAGAAGGACCGCAAGGGGCAGGCAGGATCGGCGGCGCGCATCATGATCACGCGCATCGGGCCAGACCAGGCGACATCGGCCTGGTCTGCCAACAACGCCTCCGCCGCGCGTGTTGGGTCTCCGGCTGTGGCGCGGGTGACCGTCACGCCATGACGCGCGTAAAGGCCGCGCTGTTCGGCGACATAAAACGGCGCGTAAAAAACGGCGCGGAAGGGTTCGGCAAGGCGGATGGGCTTCATCATCTGGGCTCCTTCAGGGTGACCATTCTGCCCGAGCTTGGCGTTCCGGTCAGCCCCGTCCGACCCCGTCCCGAGTCGCGCTTTGCGGTGTTTCTGAACATCGGCCTCTAAGGCCTTGCGGGATCAGCAGGAAGCACGCAACCCCTTCGCCCGCCAACCAGAAGACGCTATATGTTGTGGATGCCGCCGGGGACACCCACTAGAAGCTGTGGATAACTCGGAGACGTATCGAGACCAGCCCCCTAGGAGTTCCATGCCAAGCGCCGCGCCAAGGCCAGATAACGCCACCCGCATTGAACCCTTTCGCCTGCGCGGGGCGAATTTCAATTTGCTTGTGCTGCGCCTTTTGGATCATCGTCCGGAAGTGGTGGTGCCAGCGATTGGCGATCAATTCCGCCGCGCGCCTGGCTTTCTGCGCTTTGCGCCGATTGTGCTTGGGCTCAGTGACATTCAGGTCCCGCCAGCCGATGTGGACTTCCCCGGCCTGATCCAGGGCCTGCGGGAGCTTGAGATTATGCCGATCGGCACCACCGGCGGCACGGCAGAAATGCGCAACGTGGCGATATCCTACGGGCTGCCCCCGGTGCGCAGCATAGGCGGCAAGGAAACGGATGAGGACATCACCGCAGCGCCCGCGGCTGCGGCTGGTGAGGCCGCGCAGGCCGCACCGCCCCCGCCTCTGCTCATCACCAAGCCCGCTGCCGCACGCGCGACCATGGTGGTGGACCAGCCCGTGCGCGCCGGCCAGCGCATTTGGGCGGAAGGCGCTGATCTGATCATCACCTCCACCGTCAATGCGGGGGCCGAGGTGATCGCGGATGGCAATATCCATGTCTATGGCGCTTTGCGTGGCCGCGCCATTGCGGGTGGCGCCAGCAATATGGAAGCGCGGGTTTTCGCGCTGAATTTCGACCCGGAATTGGTTTCCATCGCCGGCTTCTACGCCGTGCGGGAAGGCTTTCCGGCAGCACAGATTGGCAAGGCGATGCAAGTGCGGCTGGTGGGTGAGCGCATGCGCTTCGACCCCATCACCTGATCGCAACGCGGCAAGATTTTAGGGAGGCGTGGATATGGCTCAGGTTATCGTGGTGACATCGGGCAAGGGCGGCGTCGGCAAGACGACATCAAGCGCCGCCTTCGCAACCGGCCTTGCCCAGCGCGGCAAGAAGACGGTGGTGATTGATTTCGATGTGGGCTTGCGCAACCTCGACCTCATTATGGGTGTCGAAAGGCGCGTGGTGTTCGACATCATCAATGTCATTCAGGGTGAAGCGCGGCTGAGCCAGGCGCTGATCCGCGACAAGCGCGTTGAAGCCCTTTCCATCCTGCCGGCGTCCCAGACCAAGGACAAGGATACGCTGACCAAGGAAGGGGTTGCGAAGATCATCGAGGAGCTCTCGAAGGAATTCGACTATATCCTGTGTGACAGCCCCGCCGGCATCGAAAAGGGCGCGCTGCTTGCGCTGTATTTTGCCGATCAGGCGATTGTGGTGACGAACCCGGAAGTCTCCTCCGTGCGGGATTCGGATCGTATTCTTGGCGTGCTGCAATCCAAATCCAAGCGCGCGGAAGAAAAGCGCGAACCGGTGAAGGAACATCTGCTGGTGACGCGTTTTGACCCGAACCGCGTGGAAAAGGGCGAAATGCTGAAGCTGGAGGATATTCGCGAAATCCTCGCCATTCCGCTGTTAGGTGTGATCCCTGAAAGCGAAAGCGTGCTGCGCGCTTCCAATACCGGCACGCCGGTGATCATGGATAATGAAAGCAACGCCGGCCAAGCCTATGCTGATGCGGTTTCCCGCTTCCTGGGTGAAGATGTGCCGCATCGCTTCCTGGAACCAGAGCGCAAGGGTCTGTTCCGGCGCCTATGTGGTGGGAGGGCCGCGTAATGTCCTGGCTCGATTTCTTCCGTGGCCGGCGCAAGGATGATAGCGCCGTTGCCGCCAAGGAAAGGCTCCAGATTGTGCTGGCGCATGAGCGCATCGGCCGCAATCGTGAGGATTTTCTGCCGAAGCTCCAGCAGGAATTGGTGGCGGTTGTCGCGCGCTATGTCGCGATTGATC
>Ga0114976_10002612_pt1 | contig 11269 bp, 8 predicted proteins | sample S_130805_EF_Meta_FD_87319 | JGI IMG/M metagenome (GOLD analysis project Ga0114976, IMG submission 87319) | Freshwater microbial communities from Lake Simoncouche, Canada to study carbon cycling - S_130805_EF_MetaG | ecosystem: Environmental > Aquatic > Freshwater > Lake | place: Lake...
GCTTCCTGACCGCGCAGCAGAACGTCGCGATGTCGCTCGAGCTCGATCCGCGCACCGGCGAGGCCGAGCGGCTTGAGCGCGCGACGCAGATGCTGGCGGCCGTGGGCCTGGGTGACCGCGGCGCCTCGAGGCCCGCCCAGCTCTCGGGCGGCCAGCGCCAGCGCGTGGCGGTCGCCCGGGCGCTGGCCGGCGAGCCCGGGCTGATCCTGGCGGATGAGCCGACCGCGGCGCTCGACCGGCAATCGGGCGGCGAGGTGGTGCGGCTGCTGCGCGACCTGGCGCGCCGGCGCGGCGTGCCGATCCTGATGGTGACGCACGACCCGCGGATCCTCGACATCGCCGACCGCATCGTCTCGATGGAGGATGGGCGGATCGTGCCCAGCAATGAGGCAGTTTCCGCCCCCTCCCCGTGATCAGGCCGTAGGCAGGCGTTGACTCCGCCGCCGCCGGGCCGGAAGCATCGGCCGGCGTACCGGGAGTGCATCCTCATGCTCAAGCAGCTTTTCCTCGCCGCCGCGACCTTCGCCGCGACGGCCATCGCAGGCGGCGCCGCGCAGGCGCAGCAGACGCTCGAGGCCATCAAGCAGCGCGGCCAGCTGGTCTGCGGCATCGGCACCGGCGTCGCCGGCTTCGGCCTGCCGGACAGCCGCGGCGTCTGGCAGGGCATGGACGTCGATCTCTGCCGCGGGCTGGCGGTCGCGATCTTCAACGATGCGTCGAAGGTGCGCTTCGTGCCGCTGTCGTCCTCGATCCGCTTCACGGCGCTCGGCTCGGGCGAGGTCGACGTGCTGTTCCGCACCTCGACCCAGACCATGCTGCGCGACATCACGCTCGGGCTGCGGCACGTCACGACCTATTTCTACGACGGCCACGGCTTCATCGTGAAGAAGGGCACGGTCGAGAAGGTCGCCGATATGCGCGATGCGACGATCTGCCTGATCCAGGGCACCACCAACGAGCAGGTGACGGCGGACTACTTCCGCAGCATCAACGTGCCCTTCAAGCCGGTGGTCTTCGAGCGGACCGACCAGGCCCAGGCGGCGCTGCAGGCCGGCCGCTGCGACAGCTTCGGCACCGACGCCTCGCAGCTTGCCGGCGTGAAGTCGACCATGCAGAACCCCGCCGAGTGGGTGATCCTGACCGAGCGTTTCAGCAAGGAGCCCTACGGCGCCTATGTCCGCCGCGACGACCAGCAGTGGTTCGACGTGGTGCGCTGGTACACCACGGCGGTGATCGAGGCCGAGGAGCAGGGCATCACCCAGGCCAATGCGGACGAGATGCGCCGCACCGCCGCCAACCCGAACACCCGCCGGCTGCTCGGCGTGACGCCGGAGCTGGGCGAGGCGCTGAAGCTCGACCGCAACTGGGCCTTCAACGTGGTGAAGGCGATGGGCAATTACGGCGAGATCTACGACCGCCACTTCGGCCCGAAGACGCCGATCGACCTGGCGCGCGGGCCGAACCGGCTGTGGAACCAGGGCGGGCTGATGTACGCGCTGCCGATGCGCTGAGGGGGTTGCCGCGCATGTCCGGCGCAGGCAGCCTGCGCCGCGCATGCCGGCGTTTCTCCTGCTTCTGCTCTGCCTTCTCGCCGGCGCCGCGCGCGCGCAGGACACCGAGGCGGAGCTGCCACCGGTGGTTGTCCGCGCCCCGCCCGACGCCTCGCAGGCGGCGAGCGAGCTGAACATCGGCGCCGGGCGCCTGGCCGAACGCCCGATCGCCCGCACCGGCGAGCTGCTGGAAGCGACGCCTGGCCTGATCAGCACGCAGCACAGCGGCGAGGGCAAGGCCAACCAGTATTTCCTGCGCGGCTTCAACCTCGACCACGGCACCGACCTCGCCATCCAGGTCGACGGCATGCCGGTCAACATGCGCACCCACGCGCATGGCCAGGGCTATGCCGATATCGGCTTCGTCATCCCCGAGCTGGTCGAGAACCTGAACGTCCGCAAGGGCCCCTATTTCGCCGACGACCATGACTTCGCAACCGCCGGCGCGCTGCGCATCGCCATCGTCGATGCCTTCGAGCAGCCCTATGTGCTCGGCACGGTGGGAAGTTTTGGATACTGGCGCGGCCTCGCCGCCGGCTCGCGGCCGCTGGGCAACGGCACGCTGCTCGCCGCCGGCGAGGCGGTGTCCTACCAGGGCCCCTGGGTGATCGGCGACAACCTGCGCAAGTTCAACGGCGTGCTGCGCTACAGCCAGGGCACCGCGCTGGACGGGTTCTCGCTGACCGCCATGGCCTATAGCGGCATCTGGCACGCGACCGACCAGGTGCCGGCGCGCGGCGTGCTCGACGGCAGCATCCCGCGCTTCGGCAGCGTCGATCCGACCGATTACGGCCGCGCGCAGCGGTTCAGTATCTCCGGCCGCGGCGCGACGACCTGGGACTGGGGCACCACGCGCATCAACGCCTGGGCCATCCGCTCGACGCTCGATCTCTGGAACAACTTCACCTACTTCCTGAACGACCCCGTCAACGGCGACCAGTTCCACCAGGCCGACCGGCGCTGGATCATGGGCGGCGAGATCGTCCACAGCCTGCCCTGGCAGGCGATGGGCCGCGTCGCCGAGACCCGCTTCGGCGTGCAGACCCGCTACGACGCCATCCGCCTCGGCATCTTCGACACGGTCGCGCGCCAGGGTCTGAACACCGTTCGGCAGGACAGCGTCGGCCAGGGCAGCGTCGGCTTCTTCACCGACACCACGGTGCGGCCAAGCGACACGCTGCGCCTGACGCTCGGCCTGCGCGGCGACTGGATGGGCGGCAACGTCACCAGCAGCAACCCGGAGAATTCCGGCAGCGCCAATGCCTGGATCGCCAGCCCGAAGGCCGGCCTCGTGCTCGGCCCCTGGCGCAGCACCGCGTTCTTCGTCAATGCCGGCACCGGCTTCCACAGCAACGACCTGCGGGGTGCGACCATCCGCGTCGATCCGACCGATCCGCTGACGCCGCTGACGCGCGTGCCGCTGCTGGTGCGCGCCAAGGGCGGCGAGCTCGGCGTGCGGACACTGGCGGTGCCGGGGCTCGACAGCCGGCTCGCGCTCTTCGTGCTCGAGCTCGGCTCGGAGATCGTCTTCCTGGGCGATGCCGGCACCACCCAGGCGACGCGCGCCAGCCGGCGGACCGGCCTCGAATGGGTCAACCGCTACCAGCCGCCGGCCGTGCCGGGCCTCGCCTTCGACCTCGACGTCGCGGCGACGCGGGCGCGCTACACGCAATCCGACCCGGCCGGCGACTTCATCCCCGGCGCGCCGAACGTCGTCGTCGCCGGCGGCGTGGTCTACGACCGCGGCCCCGGCTGGTACGCCGGCTCGCGCCTCAGGCTGTTCGGTCCGCGCCCGCTGACCGAGAGCGGCAGCCCGAGCTCGAACGCCACCACGCTGGTCAATGCCCGGCTCGGCTACCGCTTCGAGAACGGCGTGCGCGCCCAGCTCGACGTCTTCAACCTGTTCAACAGCCGCGCCAGCCAGATCGACTACTACTACACCTCGCGGCTCGCGGGCGAACCGCTGGCCGGCGTCGCCGACCGGCACTTCCACCCCGTGGAGCCGGTGGCGGTGCGCTTCACCCTGGCCGCATCACTCTGACGCGGCCGATTCACCGCTCCGGCGATGCCGCCTCCGCGGATCGGACGCGGGCGCCGCCGGCAGGTGCGGCGCGAGCATCGCGCGCAGTTCCTCGGCCAGCCGCGCGCGGCGGAAGCGTTCGAGCCGGGCGCGCTGCCGGCGTGCCTGCTCGCGCTGCGCGGCGACGTTCGGCAGCAGCGCGCCGAGCCGTGCCGCAAGCTCGTCGGGCTCCCCGGTTTCGAGCAGCACGCCCGCCTCGCCCAGCGTCTCCGGCACCGCCGCGGCGCGGAAGCCGAGCACCGGGCAGTCGAAGGCCATCGCCTCGATCAGCGGCACGCCGAAGCCCTCGTGCCGGCTCATCGAGACGAAGGCATCGGCGGCGCGGTAGTGGCCGAGCAGCGCGCGGTCGCCGACGCGGCCCGTCAACGTGACGCGGTCGCCGAGCCCGGCCTGCGCGATCCCGTCGCGGATCGCCGCGACATAGCCCTCGTCATGCTCGAAATGCCCGACCAGCGTCAGGTGCAGCGGGCGGTCGAAGCTGTCGCGGTGCTTCGCCATGAATTGCACCAGCTCGAGCTGCGCCTTGTGCGCGCAGATCCGGCCGACGAAGAGCAGCCGGTACTGCGGCGCCGCCGCGCGCTTCGGCAGGGTGAAGGGCAGCGTCGCCAGCCGGTGCACGTCGCGCAGCGCCGGGATCACCGCCACCGCCTCGAAGCCGTGCCGCGCCAGGTCGGCGGCGTTGAAGGCCGAGACCGCGCAGGCGCCCGCCACCATGCCGCGGAACCGGCCAAGCTGGTCGAGCCCGACCTGCGCGTAGTGCCGGAAGGGATTGCCGGCGTCGAAGAAGCAAGGCGGCGTGATGTTGTGGTAGAATAGGATCTTGCGGCCGGGCAGCGCTTCCAGCCGGTGGATGATCTCGTGCCCCATGGAGTGGTGCAGGATCACCACGTCGTCGGCGCCCGGCTGCAGCGCGGCCAGCGGCCGGATGCGGCGCGCGAGCGCGGGGTCGACGTGCTCGCAGAATATGTCGGAGGCGATGCCCGCCTCGGCCAGCAACTCCTTCACGTAGAACATCGCATTCGTGACCGCGTCGCCGACCGCGGAGCCCGAGTGGAACTGGTGCACGGCGATGCGCTGCATGAGGGCGCCGGCGGATCCCGTCTCAGCCGACGGGCGGCAACGATGGCTGCGGATCCACCCAGGTGGTGAACCAGGACAGGCCGAAATGCAGGTGCGGCCCGGTGACGCGCCCGGTCGCGCCCGAGGTCGCGATGCGCTCGCCCGGCTGCACCATCTGGCCCTCGCGGCATTCGATGTCGTTGCAATGGGCATAGAGCGAGTTCACGCCATGGCCGTGGTCGATCACGACCAGCTTGCCGAAGAAGAAGAAATGCTCGGCGAGCGTGATGCGCCCGGCGCCGATCGCCGCCAGCGGCGTGCCGACGGGAATCGCCAGGTCGAAGCCGTAATGCGGCATGCGCGGCTCGCCGTTCAGGACGCGCTGGCTGCCGAAGACGCCGCTGACGCGGCCATGCGCCGGCAGCACGAAGCCCGGCGCGAAGCCGGTCAGCGGGCTGTCGATGGCGCGCACCGCGGCCAGCTTATCGCGCTCGCGCCCGATGCGCTCGAGCGTCGCGGAATCGGGGTTCACCTGGCCGGGCGGCAGGCCGGAGATCTTCTGTATCTTCCACTGGCGCCTGGTCACTTCGAGATGCTGCTGCACGGGCCGGCCGCCCGGCGGCGTGACGATCAGCGTCGACGAAGGCCCATGGTCGCGGCCGAAGCCGAAGGCGTATTCGCCGCCCGGCCCGACCCGCAGCCGCTTGCCGTCGAGCACCAGCGTCGCGCCCGGCTGCACCCGGCCAGTGACCAGCGCGCCCTGGCTGAAGCTGGCCTGCGATGCTGCCTCCCTTGGCGCGGGAATTGCGCCGAGCGCGGGCAGCGCCAGCGCGGCGCGACGGGTGAATCTCATGGTCACAGCAAAGCTCCCTGGTCCTTCGGATCGTCGCGCTTGCGCGCAGCCGCGGCGCGCACGCCATCGGCGGTGGCGCCGACCTGGCCATCGGTGAAGACCAGCGTCAACTTCGCCCCCGGCGCGACGGCAGCGGCCTTCGGCAGCGGCGTGCCGTCGGCGTCCTGCACCAGCGCGAAGCCGCGCGCCAGCACCGCCTGGTAGGAGACGCTCTCGAGCCGCGAGGCCAGCCCCTCCAGGCGCAGCCGCTGCTCGCGCGCCCGCGCCTGCACCGGCGCCGGCGAAAGCCGCGCCAGCGCCGGCGCCGCCCGGCCGCGCGCGATGCGGCGCTCGGTCAGCGTGCGCGCCGCGGTCGCCAGCGCATCGAGCCGCGCGCGGCGGGCGGCGATGCCCTCGCGCGGATGCGGCAGGCGCGGCGCGATGCGGGCCAGCGTCTCGCGCTTGCGCGCCAGCAGCGCCGGCAGCGCGACCATCAGCCGCTCGCCACGATCCTCCAGCCGCTGGCGGATGGACCCGAGGATGCCCGGCAGGTCCGGCAGCTTGCGCTCGGCGAGCATCAGCCGCCGCCGCGCGCCATCGACGCGTGCGCGCCCCGCCTGGCGCAGCCGCGCGCCGGTCTGCGCCAGCCCGTCCAGCAGGTCGGCACGCGCCGGGATCGCCATCTCGGCGGCGGCGGTGGGCGTGGGCGCCCGGCGGTCCGAGGCGAAGTCGATCAGCGTGGTGTCGGTCTCGTGCCCGACCGCGGAGATCAACGGGATCGGGCAGGCGGCGGCGGCGCGGACCACGATCTCCTCGTTGAAGGCCATCAGGTCCTCGAGGCTGCCGCCGCCGCGCGCGACGATCAGCACGTCCGGCCGTGGCACCGGGCCGCCTTCCGGCAGCCGCCCGAAGCCCTCGATCGCGCGCGCGATCTGCTCGGCCGCGCCAGTGCCCTGCACCGCGACCGGCCAGGGGATCAGGCGGCGCGGGAAGCGGCGCGCGAGGGTCGTGCGGATGTCCTGGATGACCGCGCCGCGCTCGCTGGTGACGACGCCGATCACCCGCGGCAGCATCGGCAGGGCGCGCTTGCGCTCCGGCGCGAACAGCCCTTCGGCCAGCAGCTTCACGCGCAGCGCCTCGATCCGCGCCAGCAGCGCGCCCTCGCCGGCGTACTCCAGCCGATCGATCACCAGCTGGTATTTCGAGCGGTCGGCATAGGTGCCGATCTTGCCGGTCGCGATCACCTCGATGCCGTTCTCCGGCTTGAGCGCGAGGCGCGGCACCGCGGTCTTCCAGATCACCGCCTCCAGCTTGGCGTTCTCGTCCTTGAGCGAGAGGTAGATGTGGCCCGACGGGTAGCGCTTGAGCTCGGTGATCTCGCCCCGCACCCGGACCCGGCCGAAGCTGTCCTCGAGCGTGCGGCGGATCGCGCCGGCGAGCTCCGAGACGCCGTATTCCGGGATGTTCGGCGCCGCTTTCGGGGGAATCGTGTCCATCGCCCCAGTCTATGCTAGGCGGGGCGCCGCGTGGAGATCGGGCGGCATGAAGGTGCTGGTGGTGGGCGCAGGCGGCCGGGAACATGCGCTGTGCTGGGCGTTGGCGCGCTCGTCGCAGCTGACCCGGCTCTGGTGCGCGCCGGGCAATGCCGGGATCGCCAAACTCGCCGAATGCGTCGAGATCGGCGCGGAGGACGTGGCCGCGCTGGTCGGCTTCGCGCGCGCCCAGGCGGTCGACCTGGTGGTGGTCGGGCCGGAGGCGCCGCTGACGCTCGGGCTGGTAGACGCCTGCGCCGAAGCCGGCATCCGCTGCTTCGGGCCGAGTGCTGCGGCCGCCATGCTCGAGGGCAGCAAGGGCTTCACGCGGGAGGTCGCGGATGCCGCCGGCGTCCCCGGCGCCCGCTGGCAGCGCTTCACCGACCCTGCGGCCGCGCGGGCGTATATCCGCGACCAGGGCGCGCCGATCGTGGTCAAGGCCGATGGGCTGGCCGCCGGCAAGGGCGTCGTCGTCGCCGCGACCATCGAGCAGGCCGAGGCCGCGATCGCCGAGATCATGGAAAGCCGCGTCCATGGCGAGGCCGGCGCCACCGTGCTGGTCGAGGAATGCCTGCTCGGCCAGGAGGTCTCCTGCTTCGCGCTCTGCGACGGCGAGGACGCCCTGCCGCTCGGCGCCGCGCAGGACCACAAGCGCGCCTTCGACGGCGACGAGGGGCCGAACACCGGCGGCATGGGCGCCTATTCGCCGCCGCCGGTCTTCACGGATGCGCTGCGCGATCAGGTGATGGCTCAGATCATCAAGCCGACACTCGCGGAAATGGCCCGCCGCGGCACGCCGTTCCGCGGCGTGCTCTTCGCCGGGCTGATGATCACCGCGGACGGCCCGAAGCTGATCGAGTTCAACGTCCGCTTCGGTGATCCGGAATGCCAGGCGCTGATGCTGCGGCTGCGCTCGGACCTGCTCGCGGCGCTGCTCGCCGCCTGCGACGGGCGCCTCGCCGACGTCACGCTGCGCTGGGATCCGCGGCCGAGCCTGGTCGTGGTGATGGCCGCACGCGGCTACCCGGGCGCCTATCAGAAGGGCACGGTGATCAACGGCCTCGATCGCGCCGCCGCGGTGCCGGGAGTGCAGGTCTTCCACGCCGGCACGGTGCGCGGGCCGGACTGGGCGGTGCTGGCGAATGGTGGCCGGGTGCTCGGCATCGGCGCGGTGGGCGAGACGCTCCAGGCGGCGCGCGACGCGGCCTACCAGGCGGTCGATGCGATCGACTGGCCGGAAGGCTTCTGCCGTCGGGATATCGCCTTTCGCGCGCTGTAGCGCGACGCACACCGGGCGCTGTAGCCATCCCGCATGGGGGCTGCTAAGTGCCTCCATGTATTTGAAATTTCTATGGTATTTCCCGCGACCTGTTCATATGAACAGCTATGCGGCCATTGTGTGCTTGCTCGTGGCGCTGGCGGCCGGCCCGGCCCTCGGTCAGCGCGCCGGCAGCCATGGCGCGGCCGCGCTGATCACCCCGCCCGACGCGCCCGCCCTGCTGCCGAATCTCGAGGCGCTGCAGACCCAGTGGGAGGAACAGGGCTGGATGCTGCGGGGGCAATCGACCTTCGTGCAGCAGGCCCACCCGGCCTTTCGCTCGCCCTACAAGGGCGAGAACAGCATGCAGCCGGCGGCGCAGGGCCGGAACACCACCTCGTTCAACATCCTGCTCGGGCGCCGGCTGTGGCGCGATGCGGAGATCATCATCGAGCCGCAGATCTCGCGCGGCTACGGCCTGTCGGGCACCCGCGGCATCGCCGCCTTCCCCAATGGCGAAGCCTTCCGCATCGGCTCCGACACGCCGAGCCTCTATGTCTCGCGCGTCTTCCTGCGCCAGACCATCGCGCTGTCCGAGGCGAGCGAGGAGCAGGCGCATGACCCGCTGCGGTTCAGGGGACCACTGCCGCGCGAGCGCATCACGCTGACGGCGGGCAAGTTCCCGATCTTCGACATCTTCGACGACAACCGCTGGTCGCACGACCCGCGCAGCCATTTCATGAACTGGGCCTTCGCCTCCGCCGCCGCCTTCGATTTCGCCAATGACGCCAAGGGCTACACCAACGGCATTGCCGCGGAATGGGACAATGGCGGCTGGGGCATCCGCGCCGGCGCCTTCCAGGTGGCGCGCTACCTGAACTCGCTCTCGCTCGACCCGATCCCGATCCGCGGCCACCAGCTCGTGATCCAGCTCGACCGCTTCTTCCGCCTCAATGACCGCCCCGGCGCGATCCGGCTGATCGGCGGCCTGTCGAGCACCCGCGCGCAGTATCTCAACGCGCTGACCTATGGCGACATCGAGGATACCGGGGTCAGCCCGACGGGCGCCTATACCAGGAAGAAGATGGCGGTCGTGAACCTCGAGCAGGAGGTCGCCGACCACATGGGCGTCTTCGCCCGCGCCTCCTTCAACGACGGCCGCATCCAGCAGTGGATGTACACCGAGATGAACTGGGCGGTCTCGGCCGGGCTCGGCTTCGAGGGCGCGCGCTGGGGCAGGGCGCAGGACACCGCGGGCATCGCCGGCAATATAGGCGGGCTGCAGACGCCGATGCGGCGGTTTCTCGAAGCCGGGGGCATCGGCTTCATCACCGGCGACGGCAAGCTGACCTACCGGCCCGAGGTGGCGGTGGAGGCCTACTACGCCGCCGGCGTCGCCCCCGGCATCGTGCTGACCGGCGACGTCCAGTGGGTGGCGAACCCGGCCTACAACACCGATCGCGGGCCGATCTGGCTGTTCGCACTCAGGGCGCGGATGGCGTTCTGACCGCTATGCCGGCGCCAGCCGCCCCGGCCGCAGCCGCGGCAGCGGCGGAAAGGCCAGCGCGACCGCGACCGCCCCAAGGCCCACCGCGAGCGAGGCCAGGTGCATCCCGGCATAGCTGCCGAAGCGGTCGAACACCCAGCCGCCGATCGCCGGCCCCGCCGCCATGCCGACGGACGACGCCATGGTCGCCGCGCCGAACACCGTCCCCATGATCCGCGGCCCGAAATAGTCGCGCGCCAGCACGGCGTAGAGCGGCATCACCCCGCCATAGGCCAGCCCGAACACCGCCGCGACCGCATAGAACTCGCCGAGCGTCCGGGTCGGCAGGAAGGCGCCGATGGCGAGTGCCTGCAGCAGCAGCCCGCCGATCAGCACCGGCTTGGCGCCGTGCCGGTCGGCCAGCACGCCGAACAGCAGCCGCCCGCCCAGGCCCGCCAGCCCCTGCAGGCTGTAGACGCTGACCGCCGCGAGCGCCGAGACGCCGCAGACCATGGCGTAGCTGACGGTGTGGAAGATCGGCCCGGAATGCGCCAGGCAGCAGGCGAAGAAGGTCGCGGCGAGGACCATGAACTGGCGGCTGCCGAGCGCCTCGCGCCGGGTGAAATCCGGCCCGGCCGTGGTCTCGGCCGATACCACCGGCACCGGCGGCCGGCGCAGCAGCAGCGCCGCCGGCAGCATCACCGCCCAGGCGCCGAGCCCGATGATCAGCTGCGCCGTCCGCCAGTCATGGCTCTCGAGCAGCCATTGCGCGATCGGCGCCATGGTGACCGGCGCCATCCCGACCCCGGCCGAGACCAGCGAGACCGCCAGCGCGCGGTTGCGCTCGAACCAGGCGGAGGCCGTCGCCATCATCGGCGCGAAGAAGGCCCCGGCCGCCGCGCCGAGGAACAGGCCATAGGCCAGCTGGAAGACCAGCAGGTGCTCGGCCCGGCTGGCCAGCACCAGCCCGGTGCCGAGCAACAGCCCGCCGGCGAGGCCCACGATGCGCGGGCCATGCCGGTCGCTGACCCAGCCCCAGCCGAAGGCGCCCACGCCCATCGCCAGGAAGGCGATGGTCATCGCGGCCGAGATGCCGGCGCGCGACCAGCCGGTTTCGGCGGCGATCGGGCCCATGAAGACCGCCAGCGAGAACATCGCGCCCATGCCGATGCAACTCAGCAGCGCGCCGACGGCGACGATCACCCAGCCGTAGTGACGTTCCATGCGGCGTTTCTCCCGGCCGGCATCCTCCCAGATCGCGGCGGCCAGGGAAATGCCGGTGCGGAATGCCGGTGCGGAATGCCGTTGCGGAATGCCGGTGCGCCACCTGGCTGGCACCGCGGTTGCATGCCCCGGCGTCATCGGACGACCGGGATCTTCTGCCATGCTGCGCCGCCACCTGCTGCTCGCCGCCCCGCTGACCCTTGCCGCGCCCGCCGCGCTGCGCGCCCAGAGCGGCCCCTGGCCGAACC
>Ga0114976_10002613_pt1 | contig 11265 bp, 7 predicted proteins | sample S_130805_EF_Meta_FD_87319 | JGI IMG/M metagenome (GOLD analysis project Ga0114976, IMG submission 87319) | Freshwater microbial communities from Lake Simoncouche, Canada to study carbon cycling - S_130805_EF_MetaG | ecosystem: Environmental > Aquatic > Freshwater > Lake | place: Lake...
CTGGGCCGGCACCATCGTCGACCACGGCAGCCGCGCGCCGATGGGCGCCTTCGTGCGCGCCTTCGCCGAGTTCGGCGTCACGATCAGCATCGCCGATGCGCGCGGGCCGATGGGCATGGCCAAGGCCGACCACATCCGCAGCGTCGGCCGCACGGTGAACGCCGCCTGGCGCGCCCGGCACGGGCGCGACTTCGACGAGCGCGACGTGCAGGCGATCTTCGAGGTCTTCGAGCCGATGAACATCGCTGCCATCAAGGATCACGCCGCGTTGATCCCGGGCGCGCTCGCCGCGCTCGACTGGTGCCGGGCGCGCGGCCTGAAGATCGCCACCACCACCGGCTATACAAGGCCGATCATGGCGGAGCTGCTGCCGCTTGCGGCCGCGCAGGGCGTCGCCCCCGAGATCGTGGTCTGCGCCGGCGACCTAGCGGAGGGCCGGCCGGCGCCCTTGCAGATGTGGGACGTCATGGCCCGGCTCGGCACCTGGCCGGCGGCCGCCGTCGTCAAGCTCGACGATACGCCGCCCGGCCTCGGCGAGGCGCGCAATGCCGGCGCCTGGGCGGTCGGCCTCGCGCTCACCGGCAACATCGTCGGGCTCTCGGCCGAGGAGCTGGTCGCGCTGCCGGAGGCCGAGCGCGCCGCGCATCGGGCGCGCGCGACCGCTGAGTTGATGGCGGCTGGCGCGCATCTGGTGATCGACAGCATCGCCGAGCTGCCCTCGGCGATCGCCGCGATCGAGGCGCGGCTGGCGCAAGGCGCGGGGCCCGGCGCGCCGGCCTGATCCGCCCCGCGCGGGCGGATCGCCAAGATGTGTGCGGTGGCGGCCCTCGCCACCCGGGCAATTCGCCAACCCGTGACTTGTCTCAAGATTTTCGTAACAGCTACGGTCCATTCAAGGACGCGGCCCCGAATTCATGCCGCGCCCAGGGGAGGGTTGCATGCTGCGTTGCGTGCTGCTGGTGGTGCTTTCGCTCATGCTCGGCGTCTCGGCCGCCAGCGCCCAGACCCGGACGAAGCTGACCGTCTACACGGCGCTGCCGGCCGAGGAATTGCCGGCGCTGAAGCAGGCGGCCGAGGCGGCGATCCCGACGCTCGAGATCGTCTGGGTCCGCGATGCGACCGCGCCGCTCACCCAGCGCATCCTGGCCGAGAAGCCGCCGCAGCGCGGCGACATGATCTGGGGGCTCTCGGCCTTCTCGCTGCTGCAGCTCGAGAATCTCAACCAGCTCGAGTCCTATTCCCCCGCTGGCGCCGACCGGCTGCGGCCCCGCTTCGTCAGCGATCGCCGGCCGCTGACCTGGACCGGCATGCAGGCCGTGATCGTGGCGCTGTGCTACAACAAGACGCTCGCGCTCGAGCAGCTGCTGCCGCTGCCGCGGAGCTGGCAGGACCTGATGGCCCCGACGCTGCGCCGGCAGGTCGCGATGCCGAACCCGCGCCTCTCGCCCGATGGCTTCCTTGTCTGGGCCGGCTGGGTCGCCGGCATGAAGGAGGGCCAGGCCTGGGATTTTGCGGTGAAGCTGCACGCGGCCGGGCTGCACAGCGAGCCGGACGCCGCGGCCACATGCGAGGGCGCGGCGCGCGGCGAGGTTGCGGTCGGCATCTCGACCGATGCCCGCGCGCTCGCGCTGCGCGCCCAGGGTGCGCCGATCGACGTGCTCTTCCCGCAGGATGGCCTCGGCTACGACATCGAGGGCGCGGCGATCCTGAAGGGCACGCGCAACCTCGATCTCGCCAAGCGGCTCGCCGATTTCGCCATCGGCAAGCCGGCCATGACGATCTATGCGACGACCCGCGGCCTGGTCGGGCATGTCGACATCGCGCCGTCGCAGCCGGGCCTGCCGCCCAATGTCGAGCGCGGCCTGGTCTTCGTGGATTTCCGCTCCATGGTGCTGCGGCGCGAGGCGATGATGCAGGAATGGGCGACCCGCTTCGGGGAACGGTCGGCCGCGCGTCATTGAGGTGCAACTTGCCGCCCCGGGCGGCAGGACAGTATCTTTCCGCTCGGGGAGCGCCGGGTTTGCACGCGGCGAGTTCACCGGGGGATCCAACATGTTCCGTCGCACCGCCCTGGCGCTACTTGCGCTGCTGCTTGGCCTGTCCGCGGCCGAGGCGCAGCAGCGCACCCGCCTGACCGTCTACACCGCGCTCGAGACCGAGCAGCTGCAGCCGTTCAAGCTGGCCGCCGAGGCGGCGATACCTTCGATCGAGATCGTCTGGGTGCGCGACAGCACGGGCGTGATCACCGCGCGGCTGCTCGCCGAGCGGCAGAATCCGCGGGCCGACGTGATCTGGGGCCTGTCGGTCTTCTCTCTGATGCAGCTCGACGCGCTCGACATGCTCGAGCCCTATACGCCGCCGGGCGCGACCTCGCTGCGGCAGGGCTTCCGCAGCGACAACAGCCCGATGACCTGGACCGGCATGGACGCCTTCGTCTCGGCGATCTGCTTCAATACCGTGGTCGCGCGCGAGAAGGGCCTGCCGCGGCCGCAGAGCTGGCAGGATCTGCTGAACCCGGCCTATCGCGGCCAGATCGCGATGCCGAACCCGGCCTCCTCCGGCACCGGCTTCCTGACCATCGCCGGCTGGATCGGCGCGCAGGGCGAGGGCCGCGCCTGGGACTACATGCAGAAGCTGCACGAGAACGTGCAGGTCTATACCCATAGCGGCAGCGCGCCCTGCAACAACGCCGCGCGCGGCGAATACGCCATCGGCATCTCGCTCGATGCCCGCGCGGTGCTGCTGAAGAACCAGGGCGCGCCGATCGACATCATCGTGCCGACCGACGGCGTCGGCTTCGACCTCGAGGGCACGGCGATCGTCAAGGGCACGCGCAATCTCGAGCAGGCGAAGCTGCTCGCGGATTTCGCGGTCTCCCGCCCGGCGATGGAGCTCTATGGCCGCTGGTACGGGCTGCTGGCGATGCCGGGCGTCGTCGCCTCGGTGCGCGGCTACCCGGCGGAGTTCGAGCAGCGCCTGGTCCGGCAGGATTTCCGCGGCGTGGCGCTCCGGCGCGATGCGCTGCTGAAGGACTGGGCCGCCCGCTTCGACGGCAAGTCGGCGCCGCGGAACTGACCGCGGCATGACCGACACGCTCGCCCGAGCGCGGGGTGCGGTCGCCGCCGGCGCCGCCGCACCCTACCTGGTGGTCGAGCAGGTCTCGAAGAGCTTCGGCAGCTTCGTTGCCCTGGAGCGCGTCAGCCTCTCGGTCGAGGCCGGCGAGTTCGTCACCTTCCTCGGCCCCTCGGGCTGCGGCAAGACGACGCTGCTGCGCGGCATCGCCGGGCTCGATCCGCCGAGCTCGGGCCGCATTTCGCAGGCCGGGCGCGACATCACCGGGCTGCCGCCCTCGGCGCGCGATTTCGGCATCGTCTTCCAGTCCTATGCGCTGTTCCCGAACCTGACCGTCGCCGAGAATATCGGCTATGGCCTGCGCGGCGCGGCCTGGCCGAAGTCGCGGCGACATGCGCGGGTGCAGGAACTGGTGGCCCTCGTCGGCCTCGCCGAGCACGCGCTGAAATACCCGGCGCAGCTTTCGGGCGGCCAGCAGCAGCGCGTGGCCCTCGCCCGCGCGCTGGCGAGCGAGCCCGGGCTGCTGCTGCTGGACGAGCCGCTCTCGGCGCTCGATGCCATCGTGCGGCAGAGCCTGCGGCAGGAGTTGCGGGCGCTGCAGCGCCGGCTCGGCGTGACCACCATCCTCGTCACCCACGACCAGGAGGAGGCGATGAGCCTCTCCGATCGCGTCGTGGTCATGTCGCGCGGCCGCATCGAGCAGGTCGGCACGCCGGAGGAGATCTACCGCCGCCCCGCCACCGCCTTCGTCGCCGGCTTCGTCGGCCGCAGCAGCCGGTTCGACGCGACCGTCGAGGCGCCGCCCGGCATGCTCCTCGCCGATGGCAAGCGCATCCCCTGCGAGGCAGCGCGCAACCTGCTTTACGGCAGTACGGTCACGGCCTTCGTCCGGCCCGAGGATGTCCGGATGGGCCGTGCCGCGGCGGCGCTGCCCGAGGGGCTGGACGCCACGGTGACGCATGTCGAGTTCCTCGGCCCGGTCTGCCGGATCGGGCTGCAGGCCGGGCATCTCGCGCTCGAGGCCGAGTGCCCGACCGACCAGCTTGGCGCGCTCGGCGCCGAGCCCGGCGCGCAACTGCCGGTGGCGATCCCGGCCGAACGGGTGCTGGTCTTCCCGGACGATGTCTGAGGCGGCGCTGGCGCCGCGGGTCGCCGATGAGGCGCGGCTGCTGCGCGGCGGGCTCTGGCTCTCGGCCGCGCTGCTCGCGGTGGGCCTGGTGCTGCCGCTGGGGACGCTGCTGCTGCGCGCCTTCGAGAATGCCGATGGCGGCTTCGTGGGGCTGGCGAATTTCCTCGACCACATGGCATCGCCGGGGCTGCGGCGGGCGGCCTGGAACAGCGTCTGGACCGCCGCGCTGACCACGCTGGTCGTGGTGCCGCTTGCCTTCGGCTACGCCTATGCGCTGACGCGCTCCTGCATCCCGGCGAAGCCGGTGTTCCGCGCGGTGATGCTGCTGCCGATCCTGGCGCCGACCCTGCTGCCCGCGCTCGCGCTGATCACGCTGTTCGGCAACCAGGGGCTGCTGAAGGGGCTGCTGTTCGGCGGCAGCATCTATGGGCCGGCGGGCATCGTGGTGGCGCAGGTCTTCTCCTGCTTCCCGCATGCCGCGATCATCCTCTGCGTGGCACTCGCCACCGCCGATGCGCGGCTCTACGAGGCGGCCGAGGTGCTGCGCGCCGGCCGCGGGCGGATCTTCGCGACCGTCACGCTGCCAGGCGTGCGCTATGGGCTCGTGTCGGCCGCCGTGGTCGTCTTCACGCTGGTGGTGACCGATTTCGGCATCCCGAAGGTGATCGGCGGGCAGTTCCCGGTGCTGGCGACCGATGTCTACAAGCAGGTCGTCGGTATGCATAACTTCAACCTGGGCGCGGTCGCCGGCATCGTGCTGCTGCTGCCCGCGATCGGCGCCTTCCTGCTCGAGCGCTGGGCGCAGCGCAAGCAGGCGGGCACGCTGAGCGGGCGATCGGTGGCCTATCAGCCGAGGCCGCGCGGCGCCCGGGACTGGCCGCTGCTGATGCTGTGCCTGGCGGTCGCGGCGCTGCTGGTCGGCGTGATCGGCACGGCGATCTGGACCTCGGTGATCGCCTTCTGGCCCTACAACCTGTCGCTCACCTTGCGGCACTACGATTTCGCGCAGTTCGACGCGACGGGGTGGCAGGCGCTGTTCACCTCCATCCGCATGGCGCTGCTCGCCGCGCTGCTCGGCACCGCGCTGGTCTTCACGACGGCCTGGCTGCTGGAGCGTGGCGCGCGCGGCAGCGGCATCGCCGGCCTGGTGCGCTTCGCGGTGCAGCTGCCGCTGGCGGTGCCGGGGCTGGTGCTCGGCCTCGGCTATATCCTGTTCTTCAACCACCCGTGGAATCCGCTCGGCTTCCTCTACGGCACGCTCGGCATCCTGGTGCTGAACTGCATCGTGCATTTCTACACGGTGGCGCACCTGACCGCGGTGACCGCGATCCGCCAGCTCGACCCGGAATTCGAGGCGGCCGGCGCGTCCATGCGCGTACCGGCGGTGGTGACCTTCGGGCGCGTCACGGTGCCGATCTGCCTGCCGGCGATCCTCGACATCGCGGTCTATCTCTTCGTCAACGCCATGACGACGGTGAGCGCGGTGATCTTCCTCTACGGCCCCGACACCAAGGTCGCCTCGGTCTCGGTCGTGCACATGGACGAGGCGGGGCAGATGAGCGCGGCCGCCGCCATGGCCTGCTGCATCCTCGGCGTGACGCTGTCGGTGAAGCTGCTGCAGGTCGCGGCCGGCGGCTGGATCGACCGACGGACTCAGGCCTGGCGCTTGCGCAGCAGGTAGCGGTGCCGGCCCTCCAGCACCTGCACGCCGTGCTGGTTGTGGATGGTGGCGCGCAGGCCGAGGATGCCGGTGGTGCGCTGTGGCGTGAGTTCATCGACCTCGAGCATCGGGTAGAGCGTGTCGCCGAGCACGACCGGGTGCAGGAAGCGCGTGCTCTGCTCGAGGAAGCCCTTCAGCGACTCCTCGACCATGTGCGGGAAGAGGCCGGCGCCGGCGCAGCTCTGGATCGCCACCTGGTAGCCATGCGCGAGCATGTCCGGCAGGCCGCGTGCCCGGCAGTATTCCGCATCGTAGTGGATCGGGTGGTTGTCGCCGGAGGCGGCCTGGAAGGCGGCGAAGATCCCGCTGGTCATGGTGCGCGAGGGCAGCGGGAAGCGCTCGCCGAGCGTGAAATCCTCGAACCAGCGCTGCGCCGGCACCAGCCGGTACGCGCGCGGGTCGAAGGTCATGCGAGGTAGCCGAGCCGCGCGTCGCGGGCGCAGTCGTCGGCGCTGCGCTGCGCGAGGTCGCCGAAGCCGCCGCCACCGGAGGTCTCGAGCCGCACCTTGTCGCCGGCGCGCAGCGGCACGTTGTCGGCCTTGGGCTGCAGCGGCTGCTCGACCCCGTCGCGGGTGAGGACCAGCTTACCGAGCGAGGCCGGGCCGCCGCCCGCGAGCCCGTAGGGCGCATGGACGAAGCGGTCCATGTTGGCGGTGAAGAAGCAGCGCGGGCTGTCGACGCGCCATTCCCGCAGCAGCCCGAGCCCACCGCGCCGCGCGCCGGCGCCGCCGCTGCCGGGCAACAGCCCGTAGCGTGTGATGGTCAGCGGCATCTGCGCCTCGATCATCTCGATCGGGATATTGGCGTTGTTGTGCATGCCCGACGAGAGCGCGTTCACGCCATCCTTCGACGGATGCGCGCCGGTGCCGCCGATCTCGATCTCGACCAGCACCTCGCGCGCGGAGTCCGCGGCGACGGTCTGGAAGGTGCAGACATAGGAGTTGCCGTAATAGGCCGCCGGCACGCGCGCCGGCACCGCCTGGTGCAGCGCGCCGAACATGGCGTTGAGCAGCCGGTGTCCGATCGCGATGCGGTGCACGACCGGTGCTGGGTGACGGGCATTCACGACCGTGCCCTCGGGCGCGATGGTCGTCACCGGCCGGTAGCAGCCGGCATTGGCCGCGAAGGCGTCGTCGCCGAGCGACATGCAGGTCGCCATGATGGCGTACATGACGGCACTGTTGGTGCTGGCGAGCGTCGCATTGGTCGGCCCCTGCACCTGCGGCGAGCAGCCCGAGAGATCGACCGTGATGGCGTCGCCCTTGATGATGAGCTTCACGTGCAGCGTGATCGGCACATCGAGGTCGATGCCGTCATCGTCAAGGTAGTCGGTGAACTCGTAGGTGCCGTCCGGCATCTGCGCGATCGCCGCCCGCATTGCCGCCTCCGACATGTCGAGGATGCGGCGCCCGGCCTCGATCATGCCTTCCGCACCATAGCGCGTGGCGAGCCGTCGCAGCGCCGCCGCACCCACTTCCAGCGAGGCGATCTGGCTCTGCAGGTCGCCCAGCAGCAGGTCGGGCTTGCGGATATTCTGCCGGATCATCGCCCAGACGCCCTCGTTGCGGACGCCCTTCTCGATCAGCTTCACCGGCGGGATGCGCAGCCCCTCCTGGAAGATCTCGATCGCCTTCGCCGCATAGCTGCCGGCGGCGAGGCCGCCGACATCGATGTGGTGGCAGAGCGTGCCGACGAAGGCGATGCGCTTGCCCTCGTGGAACACCGGCTTGAACGCGGTGATGTCCGGCAGATGCTGGCCGCCGCAATAGGGGTCGTTCGAAATGACGACGTCGTCCGGGCCCCATGTCTCCGGGTCGATCCACTTGTCCAGCAGCTCCCGCAGGAAGTGCGACATGCTGTTGAGGTGGCTCGGGATGCGGGCGGATTGCGCGAGGTTGTTGCCCTCGGCGTCGAAGACCGCGGTGGAGTAGTCGAGCAGCTCGCGCACGATGGTGCTGCGGCTGGTGCGCCAGACCGTGACGTCCATCTCGGCGGCGGCGGCGGTCAGCGCGTTGCGGATGACCTCGATCTCGATGGGGCCGAGCGTCATGCGTGGCTCCTTGCGATCAGCGCGCCGGCGGCGCCGAGCGCGGCGGTCCAGCCGCGGCCGATCCAGTGGGTGGCGAAGGGTTCCTCGACCAGCGCGGGGCCGGTGATGCGCTCTTCCATGGTCAGCGCCTCGCGGTCCCAGACGGGTACCTCGCGCCATTCGCCGCCCTCGTAGACGCGGCGGATGCCCTTGCGCGCGGGGCGTGCGGCGGGCGACGCCTGCGCGGTCTCGGGCTTCGGCAGACGGCCGGTGGCGATGGCGCGGAGCGTGACCACCTCCACCGCCTCGGCCTCGTCGGCATAGCTGAAGCGCTGGCGGTGCATCGCGTGGAAGCGGGCCTTGAGCGCGGCGAGATCGGGCAGGTCGGGCCAGGGCACCAGCAGCTCGAAGGCCTGGCCGTGGTAGCGCATGTCGGCCGCCAGCGTGACCTCGCGCGAAGCGGCCGTGACGCCGTCGCGGGCGAGCGCGGCATCCGCCTCGACGCGCAGCTGCTCGGCCAGCGCCAGGATCTCCGGCAGGTGAGCGTCGGTCGCCGGCATGACGCGCGAGCGCGCCAGGTCCTGCATCAGGTCGGAATAGAGGATGCCGTAGGCGGAGAGGGTGCCCGGCTCCGCCGGAAAGATCACCTCGCGGATGCCCATCTCGGTTGCGACGTCCGTCGCGTGCAGCCCACCGGCGCCGCCGAAGGAGAGCAGCGAGAAATCGCGCGGATCAAGCCCCTTCTCGAACAGCGACAGCCGCACCGCGGCGCCGAGATTGGCGTTGGTCACCGTCAGGATACCCTGCGCCGCCGCCTCGACGGAAAGGCCGAGCGCCGTGCCGACGCGCGCCGCCATCGCGCGTTCCGTCGCAGGCATGTCGAGCTTCATCAGCCCGCCGAGGAAGTAGTCGGGATCGAGCCGCCCCAGCACCAGGTTGGCGTCGGTGACGGTCGGCTCCGTCCCGCCGCGACCATAGGCGACTGGGCCTGGCCGTGAGCCCGCGCTGCGCGGCCCGACCGTCAGCCGCCCGCCGGCATCCACGCTGGCGATCGAGCCGCCGCCAGCGCCGATGGTGCGCATCTCCACCATCGGCAGCCGAACCGGCAGGCGATCCACCTCGCCCTGCGTCACGACGGAGACGCGGCCATCCTGCACCACCGAGACGTCGAAGCTGGTGCCGCCCATGTCGACTGCGACCAGGTTCGGCCGCGCCAGCAGCTGCGCAATGCGCCCGGCCGCAAGCGCGCCGCCGGAGGGGCCCGAGAGCAGCAGCCGCGCCGGCTGCTCGGCCGCCTTCTGCAGGCTGCAGACGCCGCCATTCGACTGCACGAGGAAGACCAGCGGATGGAAGCCGCCCTCGCCAAGGCGCGCCTCGAGCCGCTCCAGATAGGCCTTCACCACGGGCACGAGCAGCGCGTTCAGCACGGTAGTGCTGCTGCGCTCGAATTCGCGGATCTCCGGGCTGATCTCGGATGACAGCGAGACTGGCAGGCCCGGCCGCGCCGCTGCGATCAGCGCCTTCAGCCGGCGCTCATGCGCGGGATTGGCATAGGCGTGCAGCAGGCAGACCGCGACGCACTCCGCGCCGAGCGCGTCGATCTGCGCCAGCAGGGCAGGGATCGCCGCCTCGTCCAGCGCCGTCTCGACGCTGCCATTGGCGCGCAAGCGTTCCGGCACGCCGAGCCGTCGGTCGCGCTCGATCAGGCAGGGGAAGGGGTCGATGTCGAGCTTATAGAGTTCGCGCCGGACATGGCGGTGGATCTCGAGCACATCCTCGAAGCCCGCGGTCGTCAGCAGCACGCCGCGGGCAAGCTTGCGCTCGAGCACCGCATTCGTCGCAATGGTGGTGCCGTGCAGCAGCAGCCCGACGTCGGACAGCGCGAAGCCGCAGCGCTCGGCGGCCTCGGTCACGCCGCGCAGCAGGCCGATGGAGGGGTCCTCCGGCGTCGTCGGCGTCTTCCAGGCGCGTACGCTGCCGTTGCGGGCGTCGAGCACCTGCAGGTCGGTGAAGGTGCCGCCGATGTCGACGGCGATGCGGACAGGCTTGTCGCTCACTGCATCACCCGCGGCAGCCAGAGCGCGATATCCGGCCAGATCATCATCAGCACCACCGCCAGCAGATAGGCCCCGAGGAAGGGCATGACGCCCGTGAAGACGTCCGTGATCGGCCCGGGACGCGGCCGCATGCCCTGCAGCACGTACATCACGGTGCCGTCGGGCGGGCTGATCTGCGCGATCTCCACCAGCATCGTCACCATGACGCCGAACCAGATCGGGTCATAGCCCAGCGCCGTGACGATGGGAAACACCACGGGCACCGTCGTGATGATCATGGAGAAGCCTTCCATGAAGGTGCCGAGCGCCAGGTACAGCGCGAGGATCGCCGCCATGATCGCCCAGGGCGGCAGCGGCAGCCCGCCGATGAAGCCGGCCAGCGCCTGCGGCACGTTGATCGCGGTCAGCAGGTAGTTCAGCAGGTAGGCGCCGAAGATGATCAGGCCGAGCAGCGCGGTGTTGCGCGCGGTGGCCTCCGCGCTCGCGTTCAGCAGGCGGAAGGTCAGCTTGCCTTCGATGGCGGCGAATACGGCGGCGCCGACCACGCCGAGGGCCGCGGCCTCGGTCGGCGTCGCGAAGCCGGCGTAGATCGAGCCGAGCACGAGCACCATCAGCAGCAGCGTCGGCACCAGGTCGAGCAGCGCGCGCAGCTTCAGCGCGATCGGCAGCGCCGGCGGCTTCTCCATCGGATGCGTCAGCCCATGCGCCAGGATCACCAGGATGAAGAGGCCGGTGACCAGGATGCTTGGCAGCAGGGCCGCGATGTAGAGCGCGCCGACCGAGGTCTCGGTGATCAGCCCGTAGATGATGAAGGTGATGCCCGGCGGGATCAGGTTGCCAAGCGCGCCGCCGGCGGCGAGCGATCCCAGCACCATGCGCTGGCTGTACTTCGTGCCCTCGAAATAGGGCAGCGCGACCGAGCCCATGGTCGCCGCGGTCGCGACCGACGAGCCGGAGATCGCCGAGAACACCGCGCAGGACACGATGTTGGTGTGCAGCAGCCCGCCCGGCAGCCGGTTCAGCCAGACATTCAGCGCGCGATACAGCCGGTCCGAGAGGCCCGCACGCAGCAGGATCTCGCCCATCAGAAGGAAAAGCGGCACCGCGACGAGCACGAAGTTGGACGACGGCCCCCAGAGCGTCTGCCCCGCGAAGGCCCACCACGGCCTGTCGGAAAACGTCAGCCCCACCAGGATGCCGAGCAGCCCGAGGGCGGCCGCGATGTAGACGCCGGCGCCGAAGAAGACGAGGAAGACCC
>Ga0114976_10002614_pt1 | contig 11264 bp, 9 predicted proteins | sample S_130805_EF_Meta_FD_87319 | JGI IMG/M metagenome (GOLD analysis project Ga0114976, IMG submission 87319) | Freshwater microbial communities from Lake Simoncouche, Canada to study carbon cycling - S_130805_EF_MetaG | ecosystem: Environmental > Aquatic > Freshwater > Lake | place: Lake...
CAGCCCAAGCGCAACGCACTCGTCGTCACCTTCACCGTGCCTGCAGCCACCGGTGCCACCGGCTACGCGGCAACTGCCGTGAACTCCTCCTCCGGTGCGGTCTCACGGTGCTTCACCAAGCCGAGGGCCGACGGACGCACGCCGTTCTGCACCATCTCCAAACTGCGGGCCGGAACCCGCTACTCCGTCACGGCCGTGGTGGGCAACGCCTCCGGAACCTCCGCGCCCACGAGTCCGGTCACCGCGGTACCCGCGCGACGCTGATCAGCCCTGAGTCGCCGCGATCTCCAGACGAAGTGATGCTGCGCGAGTGTCCGCGGTTTGGGCCTGCACAAGCAGGAACATCGACTCCCGCAATCGGCGCTCCGCCGAGCAACCCGTCATCATCGCGGCCCCCGCACGCGCCGTGACATTGGCCATGGCGGCACGAGTGGCCAGATCAAGTGCCTGCGCGCGTAACGCGAGACGCTCATTCCTCGTGCCCTCGCGATCGGTCGCATCCATTAATCCGTAGGCCCGTTCGCGCATTTGCCGGCACTGCATGGCGAGGTCGGCAGCCAAAGCCCGCATGAGTTCGTCGCCGCGCTGCGCGGCGAGTTCGTCCAAATCGGCGATGCAGGCACGTGCGAGACCGAAGGCCGCCGGGTTCGCATCGGCCGTTCGCTGTCGATCCTCGGCCATCCACGAATCCACCGGGGTCACGTCAATGACGGCCGTCGCGGGGATGACGACATTGTCGAAGCGCACGGGCCTGGTGTGCGTGCCTGACATCGCAAGGAGGTGCAAAGGTTCACCGACGGTCACTCCGTCGGGAAGTGGCAGATCGGAATGTCCGGCGGGCAGGACAAACGCCAGCATGCTGCCGTCGTCAGCACCATCGGTCTTCGCGGTCACGACTACGACATCGGCGATATCCCACGACGTGACCCAGTCCAAGGTTCCGCTCACGCGCCACCCTTGGTCGATTCGTGTGGCTACCGGATTTGGTGCGCCCGGTCGACGCACGTGCGCGAACGCCACACCTGCAAGTAGCTCACCGGACTGCAGGCCCGCTAGGTAACGCCCGCGAATCTCCTGTGCCGCAGGAGTATCGGGGCTGTCCAACGCCGCGGCGATTGCCTTCATGGGGCTGATGTGCTGGACCCAGCAGAACCACGTGGTGGCATCGCATCCGGCGAGCACCTCGGCGAGTTCACGGGCGGCCGAGACCGGCGACAGCGGGGTGCCGAGCAATCCCGCGCGCGCGAGATCGTCGATCGTGGTGCGCGGGACACCTTCGGCATCCGTCTGCGCCGCACGCCCGGCAATGTCAGCAAGCACCTCAAGCGCAGAGCCCGCGAGAGGAGCACCCGCGGGCCCGACCGGGTCGTGTATCGGGAATGGCACGCCGCCACGCTATCGATACCGTTGGGGTGTGAAGCGAACCGTGGTGGACCGCATGGCCGAACACGGCACGTCGGTGTTCGCAGAAATGTCCGCCCTCGCGGTCGCGACAGGTGCCGTCAATCTTGGTCAGGGATTCCCCGACACTGACGGTCCTCAGTTGCTCAAGGATGTCGCGGCGCAGGCCATTGAGCAGGGGCGCGGCAATCAATACCCGCCGGCACACGGTGTCCCAGAATTGCGAGCGGCCATCGCGGCACACCAGCACCGCTTCTACAACATCACCATTGATCCTGCCTCGGATGTGGTTGTCGCCACCGGTGCATCCGAAGCACTTGCCTCGATCTTTCTCGCCATGGTGTCGCCCGGCGACGAGGTCATCGTCTTCGAGCCGTGGTTCGACGTCTATGTCGCCGGCATCTCGCTTGCCGGCGGAGTCCGTGTACCCGTCGCCCTCAACGGGCCGGGCCTGCGCCCCGACCTCACCGCACTTGCCGCGGCGATCACTCCGCGCACGCGCATGATCGTTGTCAACTCACCCCACAATCCGACGGGCACTGTCCTCACACCCCACGAACGAGCCGAAATTGCACGGCTCGCGATCGAGCACAACCTGCTGGTGATTTCCGATGAGGCATATGAGCACATGTGGTTCGACGGCCACCCGCATGTACCCATGGCGACGCTGCCCGGCATGCACGAGCGCACCATCACCGTCGGCTCGGGCGGCAAGATGTTTTCCTTCACCGGCTGGAAGGTTGGCTGGGCCACCGGACCCGCCGACCTCATCGCTGCCGTGCGGATTGTGCGCCAGCACCTGTCGTTTGTTTCGGGCGGACCGTTCCAGTACGCCATGGCGATCGGTCTGGAATTGCCCGATGACTACTTCGAGGGTTTCCGCCTCACCCTGCAATCGCGACGCGATCAGTTGACCGCGGGTCTGAGTGATCTGGGCATGACCGTCGTTCCCTCAGAGGGCACCTACTACGTCACCACCGATGTGCGGCCGCTCGGCTACGCAGACGGAATGACCTTCTGTCGCGAACTACCCCACCGAGCCGGCGTGGTCGCGATCCCCCATCAAGCCTTCTGCGACAACCCCGAGATTGGCGCACCCTATGTGCGCTGGGCATTTTGTAAGCAAGAGTCCGTACTCGACGAAGCGATTGGTCGCCTGTCGGCGGCCTTCAAGCAATAAGGGTGCTGAGCCACAGCTCGCTGTAGCGCGCCGCGTTGATGTCGAGAGCGACATCAATGACACGTCCCTCGAGTGGGACGGCTCCGTCGTACACGATCGGACGACGGTCCGTGGCGGTCATGCCGTAAGCGACTCCTGGAGTTGTCACCACCGTGGTGGTGAGCCGTGCCGTGGTCAGCGCATCAGGATCGATGACCGCGCACACCGCGCCGGCATCACCGATGCACAAGGGGTAGCCCAACACCGTGGCGAAGAACTCGGCCAGTCGCGCCGCGAGTTGAGCGGTGCTCGATGGGGCCGCCGAGAGTCGTGCCAAGTCGGCCTGATCGATCACCACGTCATTGAAGACATCAAGTCCGTACATCGTGATGGGCACCTCGCTGGCGAACACGAGTGCGGCGGCTTCGGGATCATGGTGAACGTTGAATTCGGCCAAAGCCGTGACATTGCCGGGACCGGCCGAGCCACCCATCACCACGATGCGTTCGAGGTGACCCTGCACATCCGGATGCTGTTGGAACAGCAGGGCAATGTTCGTCAACGGTGCAAGGGTCACCAAGGTGACCGGATCAGGACTGGTGGTGATGGCTCGGTGCAGCCAAGTCACGGCGTCAGCGTCGAGCGCGGTGCGCGCCGATGTGGGCCACTCAATGTCACCGAAACCGTCCGTGCCGTGCACCTCAAAGGCATAGTGCGGATGCGCGACCAACGGCCGATGCGCACCGGCCACCACCGGCACATCTGATCGACCGGCAGCATCGAGGACCCGCAGGGTGTTCTGTACGACGGCTTCTAGCGGTGCATTGCCGTCGACGCACGTGACACCCAGCAGATTGATCTTCGGGTGCAGGGCCGCCAGGAGTAGTGCGAAGGCGTCGTCGATGCCGGTATCGACATCGAGGATGACGGGGATGCTTGCGACCATGGTGTGAGCCTAGGCCGGGTAGCGTTCACCGATGGCCCTACTTGTCGATGACGCTGTCTGGCAGTGGCGTGGCCGCGTGTGGTGCCACCTTGTCAGCGACACAAGTCTCAGCGAACTTCAGGAGTTCGCGCGTCGACTGGGGATCCCCGACCGCGCCTTCCAGGGTGACCACTACGACTTGACCGACGAGCTTCGCGACTGCGCGATCGCTGAGGGCGCTCGCGCCGTGACATCCCGCGAACTCGTCATGGCGTTGCGGGCAGCAGGGCTTCGCCGCCGCCCGCAACGTTGACGCGTTACTGCCGCACGGACGTGAGGGTGAGTTCCTGACCGGACTCGACCGTCTCAACCTTGACGTGATCACCATCGTGGATCTCGCCCGCGAGGATTCCGCGAGCCAGCTTGTCGCCGACGGCGGTCTGCACGAGCCGGCGCAGCGGGCGAGCACCGTAGATCGGGTCGAAGCCCATGTTCGTAAGCCACGCCAGTGCACTGTCAGAGAGCTCCAGAGTGATGCGTCGGTCGTTGAGCCGCTTCTGCAGAAGATCGACCTGCATCAATGCGATGGCCGCGAGCTGCTCACGGTCGAGCGGCTCAAACGTCACGATGCCGTCAAGTCGGTTGAGGAACTCCGGTCGGAAGTGCTCGCGCACAACGGCCAATACCTGCTCGCGACGCTGCTCGTACGGAACCGTGAGGTCGACGAGATACGACGACCCAAGGTTGGACGTCATGATGAGAATGACATTGCGGAAGTCGACCGTGCGTCCCTGTCCATCCGTGAGCCGACCGTCGTCGAGCACCTGTAGCAGGAGGTCGAACACCTCTGGGTGCGCCTTCTCGACCTCGTCGAGAAGCACAACCGAATACGGGCGACGACGCACCGCCTCCGTGAGTTGACCACCTTCTTCATAGCCGACGTAGCCGGGGGGAGCACCGACCAGGCGTGCCACCGAGTGCTTCTCGGAGTACTCACTCATATCGATGCGCACCATGGCGCGCTCGTCGTCGAACAGGAAGTCGGCCAAGGCCTTTGCAAGTTCGGTCTTGCCCACACCCGTGGGGCCCAGGAACAAAAACGAGCCGGTCGGACGATTGGGGTCGGAGATTCCCGCGCGTGCACGACGCACGGCATCGCTCACCTCTCGCACGGCCAGTGCTTGGCCGACAACGCGACGCCCGAGTTCGTCCTCCATGCGCAAGAGCTTTTGCATCTCTCCCTCGAGCAGACGCCCGGCAGGGATGCCCGTCCATGCGGAGACCACGCGCGCGATGTCGTCGGCAGTGACCTCTTCCTTCAACATCGATGCACGCTCATTGGTCTCGGTCGTCACCCGCGCGAGTTCTGACTCAAACGTGGGGATCTCCGCGTAGACGATGCGCGACGCCTGCTCGAAGTCACCCGCACGCTGTGCGCGTTCGGCAGTCGCCTTGAGTTCGTCGATGAGCACCTTGAGTTCGCCGACGCGGTCCAAGCCTTGCTTCTCGCGATCCCAACGCGCCTTGAGTCCGGAGAGCTCCTCGGTCTTATCGGCGATCTCGGCACGAATCTTGGCCAGGCGCTCCTGTGACGCAGCGTCGGTCTCTTTCGCTACGGCCATTTCTTCCATGCGCAGGCGATCAACCTGTCGCTGAAGAACGTCGATCTCGACCGGTGACGAGTCGATCTCCATTCGAAGTCGCGACGCAGCCTCGTCCATGAGGTCGATGGCTTTGTCGGGCAGGAAGCGTGACGTGATGTAGCGATCCGACAGGGTTGCCGCCGCCACGAGTGAGGAGTCAGAGATAACCACCTTGTGGTGAGCCTCGTACTTCTCCTTGATGCCGCGAAGGATCGCGATGGTGTCGTCGACCGAAGGCTGACTGACGTAGACCTGCTGGAAGCGTCGTTCGAGAGCGGCATCCTTCTCGATGTACTTGCGGTACTCGTCGAGGGTTGTGGCGCCGATCATGTGCAGCTCGCCGCGGGCGAGAAGCGGCTTGAGCATGTTGCCCGCGTCCATCGACGAATCACCGCCGGTGCCGGCACCGACAACCGTGTGGAGCTCGTCGATGAACGTGATGACCTGGCCATCGCTGGCCTTGATCTCATCGAGAACGGCCTTGAGCCGCTCCTCGAACTCACCGCGGTACTTCGCGCCGGCGATCATCGCGCCGAGATCAAGGGAGATGAGCGACTTACCCTGCAGCGACGTAGGGACGTCGCCCGCGACGATGCGGCGAGCCAGGCCCTCGACCACCGCGGTCTTGCCGACGCCCGGTTCACCGATGAGTACGGGGTTGTTCTTGGTGCGACGCGAGAGCACTTGAATGGTGCGGCGCACCTCTTCATCACGACCAATAACGGGGTCGATTTTGCCTTCGCGTGCCCGCTCGGTGAGATCAACGCCGTACTTGGTGAGCGCCTGGAAGGTGGATTCCGGATCAGGTGAGGTGACCTTGCGACCCGACCGCACCTTGTCCAGTGCCTGCATGAGTGCTTCAGGTGTGGCCCGATACTGCGCGAGTCGATCGCTGACGCCCGGGCCGCCGTCTTTGGCTAGGCCGATGAGTATGTGCTCGGTGCTGACGTACTCGTCGCCGCGATCCTTGGCGACGGCATCAGCCGAATGCAGCACGCGAATCGATGCCTGGCTCATCGTCGGTTGCGCCACGGAATTTCCGCTCGCGGACGGGAGAGTCTTCAAGGATCCGCGTACTTGAAAGGTGAGATTGGGGACGTCTGCGCCGACTGCTTCCAGCAGCGCAGTCGCAACGCCCTCGCCCTGCTGCAGTAATGAGTCGAGCAGATGGAGCGGCTCGACCTGCGGATTGCCGTTGGCTGAAGCGATGCGCACTGCCGCACCGAGTGCCTCGTTGCTCTTAGTCGTGAGCTGGATATCCATGGTGTCTTCCCCTGATTGTTGTTCTACGAAGTCTTCTTCTGTGGTCGCCAGACCACCAGTGCGCGCGAATCGCTTTCGCGTCGCACCTCATCGAGCCGGGATCGCAGAAGGGCAACTTCCTCCTGCAGTTCCAGTACGCGTCGGATGCCCTCGAGTGAAAGCCCTTCCGACGAGAGCAGTGCGATCTCTTGCAGGCGCGCGATGTCGTTGGCGGAGTAAAGACGATTGCGTCCGCCCACGCGCGTGGGTCGCACCAGACCAAGTCGGTCGTATTGGCGCAGCGTCTGCGGATGCAGCGCCGCGAGTTGCGCGGCTACCGAGATGGCGTAGACGGGTGCCTCGTCAGCGACGCGGAACCCGGTGCGCTCTCCCGGCCGACGGGTGGTCATGACGATGTGCCCGCCGAGTCGAGCAGAGCCTCGCGCGGATTGTGATCGGTGGTGTGCTCGGCGAATTGCTGCAGCGCCGTACGCGCTTCATCAGACATCGTCTCCGGTACCGACACTTCGATCGTGGCAAGCAGATCACCGTTGGTGCCGTCAGACTTGCGCACGCCTTTACCGCGGACTCGAAAAGTACGGCCGTTGCTTGTGCCCGCCGGTACCTTCAACGTGACCGCACCACCACGAGGAGTGGGCACGCCGATCTCGCCTCCGAGAGCAGCCTCGACGAACGTGACCGGCACGGTGATCGTGACGTTGTCTCCCTTGCGTTCGAACACCGGATGCGGAGATACCGTGACGTCGACGAAGAGGTCTCCGTTGGGGCCGCCACGCTCACCAGGTGATCCCTTGCCCTTGAGTCGGATGCGGGCACCGTTCTTGACGCCCGCCGGGATGCGCGCCTGAACTGTGCGAGACGAAAGTCCGCGTCCGGACCCGTGACAGATCGAGCAGGGATCGTCAGCGAACAACCCTCGGCCCTTGCACGTCACGCATGGTTCGGCGAATGCGAACCCGCCCGCGTTGCGCGAGGTTTGACCGGTGCCGCTGCACGTCGGGCACATCTTGGGCACGGTGCCGGCTTTGGCTCCCGTGCCATGGCAGATGTCGCACGGACCGTCACTGCTGAGCCGCAGCGGAACCGTCACACCATCAAGTGCATCGTCAAACGACAGGCGCAACGAACTCTCGAGATCCTGGCCGCGGCGCGGCGCGCGCACGCGTCCCCCCGGACCATGTCCTCGTCCGCGGTTGAAGATTCCGCCGACGAAGTCACCGAAGCCGCCGGAGTCCCCTCCGAAGAGGTCCTCCATGTTGACGTTGTACTGCGCATTGCCGCCGCCGTTGAAGCCTCCGCGGAAACCACCGGAGCCGAAAGCGGCCCGCGCCTCGTCGTACTCCTTGCGCTTGGCGTCATCGGAAAGAACGTCGTAAGCCTCGGAGACCGTCTTGAATTTCTCTTCGGCTTCCTTGTTGCCCGGGTTCTTGTCCGGATGCAGTTCGCGCGCAAGTTTGCGGTACTTCTTTTTGATCTCGTCACCCGAGGCGTCCTTAGCCACGCCGAGAATGGCGTAGAAGTCCTTCTCGAGCCAATCCTTGTTCACTGTGATGTCCCTCTGGTCAGACGGATGGCGTCTAGTCGGTGCCGGCGACGGCTACCCGCGCCGGGCGCAGCACGCGCCCCGCATACCGATAGCCGGACTGGTAGACCGCAACGACGGTGGGTGAGGTGACTCCGTCACGTGACTCGGTGGCGATCGCCTCGTGCTGCATGGGGTCGAACTCATCGCCCTCAGCGCCGAAACGCTCTAGGCCGAGCTTGGTCGCTGCACCTTCCAACGACTCGCCGACCGTGCGGAACGCACCGTCGAGCTCGCCATGCTGGCGAGCGCGATCGATGTCGTCGATGATCGGCAGGAGTTCAGCGAGTGCCCCACCGATCGCCATCTCGCGCACGGCCTCGCGGTCGCGCTCGACACGGCGCCGGTAGTTGGTGTACTCGGCCTGCACTCGCTGCAGATCGTTGGTGAGCTCGATGATCTTGGCCTCGACTTCGAAACCCTCGGCGGTGACGGCCGCTTCTTCGGCCGCCTCGGCGGCCGGTGTGGCCGGCCGTCGAGGTTCGCCCGTCTCAGGATCGATGAGTCGGTTGTCCGTGACGCGGACGCGCGGCTCTTGGTCTTCGGTCACTTGGCTTCGCCCTCGTCCACGATCTCCGCGTCGATGACGTCGTCCTCGGCCGTGGCCGCTGCATCTTGGAAGGCACCTTCGGCAGAGCCGTCAGCACCCGCCGCCTGAGCGGTGGCGTACATCGCCGCACCGAGTGTCTGGCTTGCCTGTGCGACCTTGTCGGTCGCCGCACGCATGCCGGGCAGATCGTTGGCCTCGATGGCGGCCTTGAGCTCTGCGAGCGGGCCGTCGACATTGGCCTTGGCATCTGCCGGGACCTTGTCAGCGTTGTCCGCGAGGAACTTCTCGGTCTGGTACACCAGCGCCTCGGCGCTGTTGCGAACCTCGACCTCCTCGCGACGCTTCTTGTCATCCTCGGCATGCTGCTCGGCCTCGCGCATCATGCGATCGATCTCATCCTTGCTGAGGGCTGAACCGCCAGAGATCGTCATCGACTGCTGCTTGCCCGTGGCCATGTCCTTGGCGGACACGTGCACGATGCCGTTGGCGTCGATGTCGAAGGTGACCTCGACCTGCGGGATACCGCGAGGTGCCGGCGGCAGGCCGGTCAGCTCGAAGGTGCCCAGGCGCTTGTTGTAGGCCGCCATCTCGCGCTCACCCTGGTAGACCTGAATGAGCACTGAAGGCTGGTTGTCGTCAGCGGTGGTGAAGATCTCCGAGCGCTTGGTCGGGATCGTGGTGTTGCGCTCGATGAGCTTGGTCATGACGCCGCCCTTGGTCTCGATGCCCAGCGACAGCGGGGTCACGTCGAGCAGGAGAACGTCCTTGACCTCACCCTTGAGCACACCGGCCTGCAGTGCAGCACCGACAGCAACGACCTCGTCAGGGTTGACACCCTTGTTGGGGTCCTTGCCGGTCTCCTTCTTGACGACCTCGGTGACGGCTGGCATGCGGGTTGAACCACCCACGAGAACGACCTGATCGATGTCGCCAATGCTGATGCCGGCGTCCTTGAGTACCGCCTGAAACGGGGCCTTGGTGCGCTCGAGCAGGTCGGCCGTCATCGACTCGAACTGCGCGCGCGTGAGGGTCTCCTCCAGGTGCAGCGGTCCATCGGCACCTGCGGTGATGTACGGGAGGTTGATGGAGCTCTGCATCGAGCTGGACAGCTCGATCTTCGCCTTCTCTGCAGCCTCGCGAAGACGCTGCATCGCCATCTTGTCCTTGGAGAGGTCAATGCCGTGGTTGTTCTTGAACTGGCCGACCATCCACTCGACGACCTTCTGGTCCCAGTCGTCGCCACCGAGGTTGTTGTCACCCGAGGTGGCCTTCACCTCGACGACGCCATCGCCGATCTCGAGCAACGACACGTCGAACGTGCCACCACCGAGGTCGAACACGAGGATCGTCTGCTCAACGTCACCCTTGTCGAGACCGTAGGCAAGCGCGGCCGACGTGGGCTCGTTGATGATGCGCAGAACGTTGAGGCCCGCGATCTCGCCGGCCTCCTTGGTGGCCTGGCGCTGGGCGTCACTGAAGTACGCGGGGACGGTGATGACAGCGTCGGACACGGTCTCGCCGAGGTAGGCCTCCGCGTCGCGCTTGAGCTTCATCAGCGTGCGGGCGCTGATCTCCTGCGATGTGTAGGACTTGCCGTCGATGTCAACGGTCCAGTTGGTGCCCATGTGGCGCTTGACGGACCGGATGGTGCGATCGACGTTGGTGACCGCCTGACGCTTGGCGACTTCACCGACGAGGACTTCGCCGTTCTTGGCAAAGGCCACGACGGACGGGGTCGTCCGGGAACCCTCAGCGTTGGCGATGACGACGGGTTCTCCGCCTTCGAGGACCGACACGACGGAGTTGGTCGTGCCCAGGTCGATACCGACTGCTCGAGCCATGGTGGTGGTGCTCCTTCTTTTTCAGTCCGGCCGCCGGGGTGGACGACCGGGAGGTCTGTGGCGAGTCTGCCGCGTGGAGTCATGCCCCGCAATCGCGGTATCAAACTCCTTGAGTCCAGCAGACTCATAGGTGATAACGGGGGTGGTGGGACGTTCATTCCTTCGTGGGGCTAATCAATAGATGTGATCTAGCTCACATTTGACGAAGTAGGGGGAACAATTCGTGGTCCAGAGGGGCTCCAGCCGCGATTTCGGCCTCAAGACCGTCGAACTGCGGGGACGTCGGCCAGTCACGCGGGGCATGCACCATGTCGTCCCCGAGGAACCTCACGGAGAAGGCGCGGCGCCGGCCCTGGCCCGGCACTCCATACGAGTGATGCAGCGTCAGCATGTGAAAGAACACGGCATCCCCTGGTTCCAGCGCCCAGGCGAGGATGCGATGAGCGGAGCGATCAGCCTCGATGTCAGGCACCTCGGACATCGTGCCCTCGGGAAACCACTTCGCCTGTTTGTCCATAAACGTCCTCGGCATCAGCCAGCCCATGCGATGAGAGCCCGCGAGGAACTCCAACGTCGATTCCATCGGAACCGAATCAACCGGCATCCACATGGAGCAGTTCATCCAGCCATCCACGTTGTAATACGGCTGGTCTTGATGCCACGGCGTCTGTTGAACTGTTCCAGGTTCCTTCACAAGCATGTGATCGTGGAACAGTCGCACCGTTCGCCCGCCCATGAGCACAGCGGCCACATCTGCCGCCCTTGAGTCATGTGCAATATGTCGGTACTCCTGGATCCGCTGCCATTGGCAGAAGTCCTCGACGAATAGCCCGGGGTCGGTGGTCTTACTGGCAACTTTGAACATGGGGCCCGGGGAATTCAGGTTTCGCTCAATTCCCC
>Ga0114976_10002615_pt1 | contig 11263 bp, 11 predicted proteins | sample S_130805_EF_Meta_FD_87319 | JGI IMG/M metagenome (GOLD analysis project Ga0114976, IMG submission 87319) | Freshwater microbial communities from Lake Simoncouche, Canada to study carbon cycling - S_130805_EF_MetaG | ecosystem: Environmental > Aquatic > Freshwater > Lake | place: Lake...
CAGCAACTTTACCTTCTGGCGTATCTAAGCTGTTTACAAAATCTACTACAGGTTTTGGTAATGCGTTTTGCAGCGCACCTGCGCCTAAATCTAAAGTTTGTTTAACTGTGGTTAGTGGATTGGTTATGGCTTGCACAACGCCGCCCACTACGTTACCGTAGTCAGACGCTACATTACCTAAAAACCCACCAACAGATCGAGGGCCAGGCATACCTTCATTTGATGGCGCAGGTGCCGCAGGAGCAGGTGCGGCGGCAACAGGCGCAGGTTGGCCGCCTGCTTGTTCTTCGGCAAGTGCTTCTTTATACGCAGCAGCTACCGTGTCAAATTCAGGCGTACCTTTTTTGGCCGCATTTTTAACAATCCAACCTGCGTATTCGTCCGCGCTTGCCATAGTTATTGCCTTAAAATTGCGTCTGCTGCGTTGCGTACTGAACTGGGCTTTCCTGCGGCAGGTTTGTTAGACGTACGGTATTCGTACGTACTATCGTATGATTCTCGCACACGCGTTTTTGATCCTTCAACTTCCGCAATTGCTTGATCTAACGCAGCACGTATATCATCCGCCGATTGACGGCGGTCAATAGCCGCAAACGATGCTGCAAGTTGTTTACCTTCTCGGTCAGATACGCTACCCAACGCGCCGCCTGTTTTAGACATATCTCGCAAATCTTGCAATGACTGAAAACCGCCTTTAGCTACAATTTTGTCGTATAGGGCTTGCGCTTTTCTACCTGCGTTTGTGATTGCCGGCACGCGGCCAGCAACAAACCCGCTTATTTCATCAAGCCCTTTAGAATCACGTAAGGCTTTTAAATCGCGAATAAAGTTATCTGATTTTGTTTCAAACCCTTTTACCGCTGAAGTAGCCGTAGGGTATGCTTTTTCACGGGCTTGCTTATCTTTAATTGAAAGTTGCGCACCCGTACCTTCTTTAAGTCCTTCGCCAAGCCTTCTATTTGTTCGGGCGTCAATTACTATTGATTTGCTAGGATCGTTAGGGTCTACGATAGTGACAGGCGTAACTGGCGGCGCAGCAGCAGGCGTGCGGCTTGCTTCAGCAAACATTTTCTTAAACTGAGTTAACGTACCTTTATACCCATCATTCTTTTTAGCGTATTCGTAATCTTTAATTATTTCGGTTTGCGTAGGGGTATTTTTTATATACGCATCCTGTAACTTTTCTCCTCTAGCTCTGTCCGCAGGGTTTGGACTGCGCATTAAAATATCCGCGTCAGGAAGCACTAAAGGTCTATTGTTTGCGTTAACGTAATCCGCCGCTGTAGTCGATGCAGTACCCGCAGGCGGCGCACTATACATCATACTCTTTAAGTTAGGGCCATTAACAGGCGCAACAGTAAAGCCATCAGCAGGCGCAGCAGTAGGCGCAGCAGTAGGCGCAGCAGTAGGCGCAGCAGTAGGCGCAGCAGTAGGCGCAGCAGCAGGTTGCCCGCGCGATGCTTTAAACTCCGCCTTAGACATTGCTTTTTGCCCTGTACCTGTTATTGAATTTAAATACGCTGAATACGCGTCGTCTAATTCTTCTCGTTTTTCTTTATTAAATGCAGGCGTAAACTGGACGAATTTATCCATGCCTAGTTTAGATTGGTTTATTAAATCTGCTAACCTACCTGTTTTAATAGCTTCATCTATTTGCGCTCTTGCCGCGTCTTTAGTTATGCCGCGTGTAGCTAACATTTTGCCTAATACGGGGTCAGCATGATTAGCCTCATGCCATGCTAAATATTGTTGCGGGGCATCTGGTGAATTAGGATCAATGCCCTCTAAAAACGTGCGCGATTGTTCAAATTTAGCTTTTTCTAACTCCACTAAATGTTTTTGTTGAGCAAGTTGTTCTTTACGTGTTTCAGCTAATGATTTTTCTATCCCTGGTATTTTTGCCCCAAACCCACCGCCCGCTATAGATTGACGCAATACGTTAACGTCGACTTCGCCTGTAGTGGGGTTGTATGCTTTTTGATATGCAGCATTAATTGCAGCGGTGCTTGCTTGTTCACGTTGTGCTTCTTGCAAACGTAAATTATTTAGCTGCGATGCTTCTTGCATCCCGCGCAACTGCATGGCTTGCGACATAGCATTTATTGGCGATTCAATTTGAATGCCTCTAATTTGCCCTGGAATGGTGTAATCAATACCGGCCATGTTTATTCCTGATTTTAATAATCAATATTGAACGCAAATTAAGGGACAAAATTAGTAGTTGAAGCGCTGCCTGGATATTGTTGTTGTTGCGGGAAGAAACGGTTTAACATATTTTGATTTTGGTAGTAATTTAATCCTTGCCCAATACCGCCAGTTATAGCATTTGCTGTATTTGCGTAGCTTGATGCGCGGATGTTACCCATAGTAGCCGCGTTATCTGCCATGTTTTGACCATATTGCCCTGCTTGCTGAGACATTGTGTTAGCAGCAGTTTGACTCATGCCAGCTAACGATTGCAATGGGTTTAAACGCGCGGCACGTTCAGTTTGGTAACGGTTAAACGCATTGTTATATTCTTGCGATCCTAATTCTTGGCCGTATTGCACCGCGCCGCGCATTTGATTACCACCAAGCAACCCCCCGCGAGCAGCAGCCGTGCGCTCAAGCGCGTCCATGCCGGTCTTTAACCTAAACCCAACGCCAGGGTCTTGTTGATACATGTCGTAATTAAACGGTGTGTACTTAGATGCTTGAACTAATTCGGGCAACGCGTTTACGCCTACTTTGCGAAACGGCTCTTGCAATTCCACCTGTTTCTTAAACATGCGTTCTTGCGCAGCAGCCCCTGCCTCTGCGGCATCTTTTTGCGCTCCTGCGGCTCTGTTTGCGCCATAAGCGTTAATTCCGGCGCCAACTACAACTGACCCTGCAACCCACCAAGTCATGTTGTCACCTCTAAAGGTTTAGCTTTATTATCAATAGTGTACATACTATTTATATCCTCTTCGACTAATTCCGTTTCTGCATCTTCTAAAGTTGTAGATTCAACGCGGTGAAACGTCATACATAACGCATCGGTTTCAGCATATACTGCTCGTTTAGTTCCTGGCTTACTGCACAGTAGTTGAGGGCCGGTAATAGATTGCACGCCGTCATCTGTCGTAATAGATATTGTGCCGGATACAATTAAATAAAAATGTTCTTTTTTATGAACTTTTCCAACCACTAATACTCCAGCTTCGCGCCATACTTCGCGGCAATACATGCCACCATGAAAAGTATGTTTAGTAATTGGTTCGTATTGAGGTAACTTAGATAATTCAGTCTGTAACGCAGATACTTTCCCGCGCATAATATCCGCGATGGTAAGTTCACTATTTACATTATCGTCCATTTTATCCCCCGCATAAACTGTACCTGTCATAGTAACATTAGTCAATGGATTAACCGAATAGTTATATTGTTAAAAAGTTATTCAAAGGTTGGCTGAACCCACGCCACCGTAGCCTCATCCCAAACATACATATTTTCGTCAGTAGGTCTTGGCGTTGGCGGTTGCCACGTAACGTTAGCGTCTAACGTCCAACTAGGGTAAGGCTGTGGCGGCACAAACGCATCAATATCTTCGCGGTATGTATAGCCTACACCTGCATAGTTTCCTCTAAACGGAGTGCCACCATTCTTATGCACACTGCCATGAGTGTTATAGCTAGTCTGCTTACACACTTGATTGCGAAACTCACCGTACCATTGTTCCCAATCAATACCGTCTTCGCCTTCATTTTTACCTACAATAACTTCGGTAACAATATTATTTTCATCTAAAAATGCGTAATGAGCCATGTTAATCACCAAGAAATAACGCCAGTGCCCGAAGTAAATGTGTAAACCGTATTGCCGCTAAGCGTTGTTTTTGTATATGTCAAACCTGCGCCTATAGACACTAAATCTGAAAGAGTTGACGGATACGCTAAAATTACAACGCCTGATCCACCAATACCCGCACCAGCAGCTTGACCGCCACCCGCGCCACCGCCAGTGTTTGCGGTTCCGTTTGTGCCGCCCGTAGTTGGTTGACCTGCTCCACCGCCTCCGCTACCTCCGGTTCCTACTCCGGCACCAGAACCACTTCTATTCGTGCCGCCACCGCCGCCTGATAAGTAATACGTACCAGATACGTTTTGACCTATGGTAGACCCTACTATTGGGTTTGCTAAACCAACGCCGCCATTACCGCCTACGTTGCCCACACCTGCCGCTCCAACCGCACCCGCGCCACCACCCCCGCCGCAACCACCGCCTGAACTACCGCCAAAAAGTATACCCAAACCACCATTATTACCTTGACCAGCAGTGCCTGCGCCGCCCGTACGTCCGCCAAATCCTGACCCTGAGCCACCGCCGCCAGAGCCACCCGTTGATCCATTAGTTAACCCCGAAGCGTTACTGCCGCCTTTACCGCCGCCAGTTGAAGTTACCGAAGAAAAAACCGAGTTTGTTCCGTTTGCATTTTCCGCGCCACCGCCGCCAACGGTTACGGTATAGTTTGTAGCTCCAGATACAGCTAAAGACCCAGTTAAAAAACCGCCTGCGCCGCCAGCACCGGCTTGTAACGATGCGCCCGTACCACTACCGCCACCGCCAGCTACCACAAGATACGTAACGCTTGACGGAATAATATTTAGCCCCGAACCTGTAATTATCCACGTAGTTGTGGTCATTTTAGTAGCTGTTGCCACGCCATATTGAGTTAATATTTTAGGCGCTGTTGACCCACTTCCTGCCGCATATAACGTGTCACTTGTAATTGCAATAGTTAAACTTTGTGCTGACATGTTAATAAATGTCAGTTGCGTTCCGGTGGCATACGCTACGTTTGCGTTGGAATCAATTGTAAAAGTCCGCTCATTAGCATCTGTTGACGGGTGGAATATTGCTTTACCGGAATCCGATAGAACCGTTGTGTATGCCGCTGATTGACTGTTAATGGGTACGTTTAAATAACCAATGCTTGCTGAAGCAGGCGGAAACGTCATTGTCGTACTATCAGTGCCAGCTACGGTAATGCTGTTACTGGCGGTAAAAGTTTTACCGTCTGCAATAGTTAGTGTTGATCCAGTAGCGGGAGCAGTTAACGCTACTTTGTTTATTGTGGTGGCAGACGCCACACCAAGCGTTGGGGTAGTTAATACGGGGGACGTAGATAAAACAGTGTTTCCTGAACCCGTAGACGTTGTAACGCCAGTTCCACCGTTAGCTACATTAAGCGTACCTGCTAAAGTAACTGCGCCGCTAGTAGCAGTGTTAGGCGTAAAACCCGTTGTGCCCGCGCTAAACGAAGACACGCCGCCAGAAGCCGCACCAAATTGTATAAAAACAATGGCAGTAGTTCCCACCGTAATTGGTAATGGTGTTTGTTGAACCCACGCCGTATTGGCATTTGCAGTGCCAAATATCACTAAGAAAAAATCGCCTGGGGCAATTTTATTAACGCCCGTGCCAGCGGTATTAAAATCTGTCGCGCGAGTAAGTACCCAGTTAGTAGAGCCTGATCCTTGATTAGTTACTGTGTAAACGCCATTTTGTGATTGAGTAGTTTGATTTTTAATTAGAACGCGAGTAGCGTTAGTGACATCAGTACCAGTAAAAGTATACCCATCGATAACTAACGCAGCTTGAGTTCCGGCGTTTGTAATGGTAGCGCCTACGCCAGAAGTGCCGTTGTTATACGTAGCAGTACCTAAATCAGCGGTAGTAGCATAACTACACGATTCATGAAAGTTAATACCTTCAGCAATAGAGTCGGCGTAAAGTTTATTAACTATATCCGTATCCGCACTTGGGGATGTAGTAATAGTGCCAGTAGTTAATGCAATAGACGTTATGTCGGTATTTGCACCGCTTGCCGCAGCGCCCAAGCTAGTTAAAGCGCCAATTGACGTAGTAGCGTTAGTGCCACCATTAAGAACCGGCAACGCGGTGCCAGAATATGTAAGCGCGACAGTGCCCGATGTTGTAATAGGGACACCTGACACGGAAAGCAATGAGGGAACAGTAACGTTTACAGACGTTACTGTTCCAGTATTACTTGTATACCCGTTTGGGTTAGATGCCGGATAAGCGCCTAGACTAGTCAGCGCTCCAATAGCCGTAGTGGCTCCAGTGCCTCCGTTATCGACATCAAGCGTTCCGGCTAGGGTGATGGTGCCCGACGTTGTGACAGGCCCGCCAGTTGCCGTTAAACCCGTTGTGCCGCCCGACACATTGACAGACGTTACCGTGCCCGATCCGCCGCCCCCACCCCCAGCATTAGCTTTATTAAGCAGGTTTAAAAAAAAGCGGTACCAATCACGCGATACCATGCCCGTCCGGTCGTCGGTAATCGACGACTGGTTTTTGGGTATCTGCGGTTCGTTATCTGGATTAGGCATTGGTGCCCGACAAATTTAATTCAGCGCCCAATAAGGCTATCTTTACTGGATCGGTGCCTGATAGCTCGTACACACGGTCACGCAGTTTAGATGTCATGCCTAGTCTACGCCAGAACGCGCGGTACCCGTACACGCCTATCTTGCCCACACTTGCCCAATGTTCGTTAGACCACGAATGGCCACCATCATCAGACCAACGAAGCATTATTTGCGGATCGCTGCCTTGACCATCATTTAGTCCTACACCTGTTTCGCAATCTACTTGTAAAGAATGTTGAGCAGTTCTTTTTAAATTGTTTTGGTTAGTATTTAACGCGCGCCATGACCGTAGCCATTTTTGCGGTTGAGTATCGTCGGCGTACACGTCTAAATCGTACGCATAGATTTTGTTATTTTGATAGTCGCCAACTACGTTCGTATTATTAAAAAACATTTGGCAATTAGCACGATGACGTATAAATCTACCGTTAGCAAACCCTGCCCGCTCATGCCATGCTTGGGTAGCTACATCGTATACCCACGTTTTTTCTGCTGTTGGAAACGTCAGTACATAAAAAGAATGCCCGTCTTGTTGGTAAGTAAACGCAATTGCGTCCGATATAGTTTCGTAACTTTGAATAGCGTACTCAACTGCATGAGTTGATATGCGTTGACCCGAATAGCCATTAGCCCTGTATACCATGCCTTGCCCGCGGGCATCAGCGCCTAACCAAAATAGCGAGTTATCTAATTTAGCTACTGAAAACGTAGCCGCGCAACCTAATTCATTAACGGCGCCTTGAATACGTGCTAACGGAAACCCTTCAAGCCCTGCGTCGTACCAAACTTCAACTGACTGAGTGCCAAACAACCAAACCTCACGGTGGTCAACAATTAACGACACTAAATCGTCTGGCATACCTTCAGCACTAGCAAAACTATCAGGGTCTATATTAGTTCCATCTAATAATACAGATGTCCAAAAAAACTGAGAATTAGGTTGCTGAAAAACAAAATATCCATCTAAATAGCTTACTGTTATTGCGCCTGGAAAATCTACGTCCGTAATTTTGGCAAATTGATTTGTAGATGAATCATAAATGTACCCGTCGGGGTTAGCCGCAATAAATAACTGCGTGCCATTATCTACCATAGACACTTGGCCGGTGCCACTTACGTTGCCAATGGGTGTAGCTACCCAGTTGGTATCTATCTTGTACAACTTGCTGCCTGACACCGCGTAGCCATACCCGCCATACGACCACAACCCGCGAATAGGGCCAGTACCTACGTTAGCTAATTTACGCAAGCCTGGTGCACGATTTAGAAAGCCCGCATCCTTGCCCTCTGGCGCAGGCGTAGCTTCAGGGTACAAGTTAATCATGCGGCTATCCGCAGCGTTAATGCTGCGGGCTACATACGCTTGACCTAGCAACGGTGTCTGCATAGTTTAGTAGTTACCTGCGTAAATATTAAACCGTTGACGACTAGCCACAATAGAATACGGCATGGACATGATGTCGTCAGGATTATTGATGCGTTTCAGGTTGCGTTTAGCCACCATTGCAATACGCTGTACGGTAGGCGACGGCTCTACGCCAAACTCAGGCGCAAGTTCGCAAGCCAAACAGTATTTAAACGCACGCAAATAGCCTGGCGGAAAATAAAGCGGTGTGGCTGCGCTAAGAATACCGTATGCGCTATCTAGCGGTTGAACCGAAATAAAGTGCCATTCAAGTATGCGCGTAGGTACTGGGTAAATGGTTGCGGTAATGTCGGGGTAGCTCATGTTTACCCACATAACTTGTGGATAGGTACTAGTTACCGTCTTAACTGCAATACCGTTATATTGCTGTTGGTTAATTAACTTAATACCAAACGACACATTAGTTTGCGGATCACGAAAATACGTTGCGTCGTCTATTAAAATAGGGCGGTTACCGCCAAAAGCACCTGTTGGGCCGATATCAATAGAATTAGTGCCCGCAGGCCAAAGGTAAACTTGATCTTGCGTTACAAACGTAGATAGCTTTTCTGTGCTCCATGAGTCAATCATTAGACTCATGGCATACACTGAATCTTGTACGGTAGCCGCAGAAGGGTCTTCGCTTTCAGCTAATTGCCCTATCAACCGTAACGCTGATTTAATTACATCAATAGTGGCGATGCTGTTTGCCATGCTGGCTCCTTATTGTGCCGCTTCAGCCTCTACTGATGGGCGAGCACGGCGGCGTTTAACGTCAAGTTCATTAGTTGGTGCCGCTACTTCAGGAACCAACGGTGTATCGGGATTATATCTTGCCCAACCGTTTTGTTCATCATGTTCGGCTTCTAATTCCATCGTAGCTACTTTAGTGCCGTGTACAGGATGTTGTAGGTATATATTCATAAGGGTAACGGGGCCGAAGCCCCGTTTAATTAGCCAGTTAAACCTAACGTCTTCAAGCTGCTAATAACAGTGTTTACGTTTGACAAAGTTGTATTTAACGCAGAAATTTGCGTAGTCGTCAAACCACTAATGTTAGAAGTTGTTAACGTAGGTGTTGCAGCAGTAGTGATTGCTGCGGGTTGATTAGTTGCGACTGCACCAAAAAAACCAGCGGTTCCGCCTGATTTGCCCATAATAGCGCCATCAAGTTGCTGGTCTTCAAAGGCAACGCCAATAGATTTAGTATTAGGCATTATCTATCCTTTAAAAAACAGGGGCCGAAACCCCCGTTAAATTTAAGCCATGCGATACAAAGTCCAAGTACCGTCGCCTGTTTTACGAGCGCGGAATGCTTGAGCTGTACCAGCAGTAGCAACAACAGTCATTAGACCAACCAAAGTCCAACCAGTGTTTGTCGTTAAAGTAATAACGCCTGATGTATTACCATCAACGTTAATTACAGAAAAATCAAACGAGCTGCCTGTTTTACCGCTAGAAACCAAAGTATCCAAGTCAGCACAAGTAGGAAGCTGGTAAGAAACCGCGCTTGCACCTGGGCTACCAAGAATAATGCCGTTGGTTAGCTGAGCAGCAGTCAAAGTTACGCCAGTAGTCAAAGACACTGGGGTAGGCTGAGTATTAAGATCTACTTCATTTAGATTACCAGCGCCGACTTGATAGCCGCCTGAACCATTTGGGAGTGCCATAATAATTTTCCTTTAAAAAAAGTCGTTAATGGGAGCCGTAGCTCCCACCAAGGTTAGCCCCACATGCGGACGCCCATTTGTGGGCGAATGGTGCTGAAACCATACAGAACGTCGATACGGCAAGGCAGACGGTCATTGTTGATGTCGTATTGACGAACGATACGCATCGAAATGCCGTTGTGGACTTGACGTGAAGCCATGTCTACGCCTTGTGGCATCAACAAGTCAGCGGTTGCAAACGTGATCGCATCTTTGTGATAGATCAAGTTTTGAGCGTACTGAGTTGAAGCCGAACCCAACATTGTTACTACAGCGCCAGAAGCTGGCAGCGCATCAACAGTAGCCAATGCTTGACCAGCGGAATACAACGCTGGGCTAATTGACAAAGTTGCGGTTGACGAACCAGTAGCAGCAGCGGTTACAACGAATTGTTGCAACGAACCAGTAGACTCACGAGTTTGTGGGTTAACAGCGTTTACACCAGCGATAGTAAACACGTCGCCGACGTTCCATGTCTTGCTTGAACCAGTAAAGCTGATTGGCAATGTTGATTGACCTTCAGTAGTTACTGTCGAAGTAACAGTAATTGAAGTACCCCAAGCGCCAGTAGTATGCTGCTTGATTGACTGAGACATGTTGACTTCTTCAAAGCCCAATACGCCTGTGCCCATCATGCCGTTCTTAAACTGCTTGCTGATAGTGTCAGTTGGGTTAAACAAACCTTTCATGCCTTCAACCAAACCAGCATTAGCTGCGGGATTAACAGTTGCGTAGCGTGGTGACATTACAGCAGCGGCTTCGTTCAGTTTTTGTTGCGCTTGCAACAGAACCAATGAAGTTGAAGGTGTAGTGCCTGGTGTGCCAACAGATGCGTAGATGTTTTTGTACGCATTTGCAACGTCAGCGTCGATAGACGAAGCCAATTGCGAAATACGTGGCTTCAAAACACGCTCAGCAAAGTCATCCAACTGCATAGTCAATTCAGCAGAAGTGAAGTTAATACCGATGTGCTTTTGCGAAGCCACGGACAAAGTTGTGTATTGCTCGTTGTCGTCCTGAGTTTGCAGGGCGGCACCGTCAGTTACCAAAGCACGATCCGGTAAACGGATACGCAGTGTGGAACCAATTTTAGCGCCTTCAACAGCGAAAGAATCGTCGTATTGACGATTGACGTTACGAGTAAGTACCAGATTGTTCTCGAGGATTTCGAGAGCTTTTCTAGTAATCATGTCGATGGTAAGAATCGAGTTTGCCATGATAGTCCTTAAAAAAATTAGCGGTTACGTTGAGCTTCCCACTTTTTGATTTGACGCTGGCGCTCTGCCTCAATCCATTCCGACGTGCTCATCGTTTTTATTGAGCGTGGGTCGGTAGTATCATGAGACGGCGATCCAGTGCCACGGCCAGAAATTGGCGCGATCGGCGGTGGGGCGCTTGTCGTTTTCTTTAACACTGGTTCAGAAGCCAATTTGGCTTCTAATTTACCAAGTTCTTTAGCCTGAATAAACGGCGATAATCGAGAAATCCTGTCAGCCTCACGTGGATTGGTGCCTAGATAGTATGCTATGTCTGGCCCTATATCCGACGCTTGAATGGTTTCTGCCATCACGGACGTAATTGGAAGTTTAGGGTTGTATGCGACTTGTTCAAAATCCTCATACTTGCCACGTGCTTCTTCTTCACGATCGTGATACGCCTCAAGCACATCCATTTTTTGGCGATCAGCTTCCCGTTTAGCCAGCAACTGCTCTGCTTTTTGCACTGCCAACGCATCG
>Ga0114976_10002621_pt1 | contig 11252 bp, 13 predicted proteins | sample S_130805_EF_Meta_FD_87319 | JGI IMG/M metagenome (GOLD analysis project Ga0114976, IMG submission 87319) | Freshwater microbial communities from Lake Simoncouche, Canada to study carbon cycling - S_130805_EF_MetaG | ecosystem: Environmental > Aquatic > Freshwater > Lake | place: Lake...
AAAGCACAGGGAGTGTTTTGCGATAGAGCTTGCTGGGCGAGCGCGCATGCCTCCTGAATCGAAATCGCAGGAGGACCAAATTCGCGATCACGCGAAGTCAGACCAAATACATAGGCAAACGGTCCACAAGCCGAAGCTAAATCCGTCATTACTTGCGTATTGTCTAATACATCCACCGCGCCACTTGCCAAGGCAATTGCTTCAGGAGCCTTTGGCATATCAGAAGATTTAGGGTTGACCAAACATAACTGCTCAAACCCCATGGTTTTGATGGCTCTGGCGGCTGAGCCAACATTTCCCGCATGACTCGTTTCATGCAAAATCCAAGTAAGACCCATCATGATTCGCTTTCTTTGCTTAAATTGGTTAAAATACACTTCTTCGTTAAGTATGACTTAACTTGCTCTTTATCAACTTGTGTTCTTCTTTGTTTTGTATTCTACTTTTAAGAGAAATTCTTATGCATCCGATGATGAATGTCGCGATTAAAGCGGCGCGCAGTGCAGGTAATATTATTAACCGTGCCTCCCTTAATTTGGAGCGTTTGCAGGTCGCTAGAAAGCAACAAAACGATTTTGTAACAGAAGTGGATCAAGCAGCAGAGTACGCAATCATTGAGGTTTTAAAAGAAGCCTATCCCACCCATCATTTTTACGCCGAAGAAAGTGGTTATTTAACTGCCTCAGGAGAAAGTCTTGGCGCACTATCTTGGGATCAAGTCGTGGCCTTGCAGCAACCTGAAGAAGAGCACTATATGTGGGTCATTGATCCCATTGATGGCACCACGAACTTTATTCACGGATTTCCCCAATTTGCAGTGTCGATTGCCTTGTTTGTAAACGGCGTTGTCCAACAAGGGGTGATTTATGATCCCACCCGTGACGAATTATTTACTGCCACCAAAGGTGCCGGCGCCTATTTAAATCATCGTCGTTTGCGAGTGGCTCAACAATTGCGCTTAGCCGATTGCTTAATTGGTACAGGCTTTCCATACCGTAATGACCAAAACTTAGATCATTATGTCCATCTGTTCAAGAAGATGACGAGAAGTTGTGCAGGACTGCGCCGACCAGGGGCTGCCTCCCTAGATTTAGCCTATGTTGCTGCAGGACGCCTAGATGGTTTTTTTGAAGGTGATTTAAAGCCTTGGGATATGGCCGCAGGGATTCTGTTGATTCAAGAGTCTGGTGGTTTAGTTGGTCAATACGATGGCGAGGAAGGCTATTTTTCTTCCGGACAAATTATGGCCGCTAATCCAAAAATATTTGCCCAAATGGCACCTTTATTATCCAAGGCTTGACGGATTCATTAAATCTATAGCAGTGATGCCAGAGGAGTTAATGAGTAAAGCATTCGCTCGTGGCTTCATTTCTGGGTGATCTAAATCCCAGTCTGAGAGGACCCAACGGGTCCATGATTGATCGCCAAATTGTTCCTGTTGAACCCCTGGACGATGCGTATGACCATGAATTAAGCGAGGACATAAATACTTCTTCGTGATTTTGGCGCAGGCCTCTAAAGTAACATTCCCTTTGATACTTGCGGTCATCGGATCAAAATATTCACGACGTTGATATTTTATCGCAGCACGCGAGCGCAGCCGATCACCCATCTTTTGACGAAGCTTGGGAGGTATCAGCATAAAGAGATATTGAAAAAATGGCACGCGAGTAAAACTGCGGAATAATTGATAAGCCGGATCTGCGGTACACAGCATATCTCCATGGGAGAGGAGCCAGGATTGCCCTCCGATAGTGACTACACTAGGATCTGGAAGAACTGTCCAAGAAGTAATTTTTTGGAAATCCTTACCCAACATAAAATCACGATTGCCTGCAATAAAGAATACTTTTACGCCAGAGGTGCTCAGCGCCTGAATTTCTTTTGCGATGTCGTGGTTAAAGGGGGTATGTAGATGGGCATCATCACCCACCCAAAACTCAAATAAGTCACCAATAATAAAAACCGCCTGAACTTGCCTTGCTTCATTTTTACAAAAATCGATAAAACGACTCGCTGTAAAAGGATATGCAGCGGTGAGGTGCAGATCAGAAATAATCAGCGCACGATCAAATTCAGGCATAGTTCGAATTAGAGGGCAATAGCCTCGAGAACAACAACATCTTCTTTCGGTACATCTTGATGAAATCCAGCGCTACCCGTTGGTACTTTACGGATCGTATCAACCACATCCATACCGTCAGTAACCATGCCAAACACTGCATAGCCCCATCCTTGTGGCGTTGGTGAACTATGATTTAAAAAATCATTATCAACAACATTAATAAAGAACTGTGAAGAAGCTGAGTGAGGATCGCTCGTGCGAGCCATAGCGACGCTACCACGAACATTTTTTAAACCATTCGCAGCTTCGTTTTCGATATTTGCAAGTGTTTCTTTTTGCTTCATACCCACTTCCATACCGCCACCTTGAACCATGAAGTTACTAATCACACGATGGAAGATCGTACCGTTGTAGTGACCAGAGTTCACATACTCTAAAAAGTTAGCGCTTGAAATTGGAGCTAGTTCATCATTGAGTTCAATGATGAAATCGCCATGGTTGGTTTTGAATTGCACACGTGACATAGTTTTCCTTTAAGGTTTATAAAATAGTTATTGAGAAGTAATTGCTTCAGCCAATTTTCTTTTTTTATCAGCTTCAGTCATTCGACGATTTTGCTTAAACGCTTTGTCGTAATAACTAGCCGCAATAAGAGTATAAATGTCTCCCAAGTTTTGCAAGCCAATTGCATAATTTGGTGAGAGTTTAATACACATCTCAAGATTGTCGCGAGCCAAATCTAGCCTGCCTGCACGAGCATAGAGAACGGCGAGATTATTATATGGTTCAGGAATTTCTGGATATTTTTCTATAAACGCGAGAAGTGCTTGACGAGCACTTTCTAGTTGGCCTTGTTCAATCAAAATACGAGTTCTAACAAATAAGATTTGTACATTTCGAGGATTTTTTTTCGACTCTAAATCAATGGCTTTGAGGGCTTCATCCCATTTTTTGTCCTTCATGAGTTTTGCAATATTTGCAGGAATCCCATTTTTAGAACTTGTATCGGTTGGCGCATTTTGTAAAGCAATAAAAGGTGTTGCTAAAGTAGGCGTATTTTGAGTGGTTTGTAGACCCGTATTATTAGAAGTCATTGAGGTGGAGGTGCCAAGAGGCGAGTACACCCCTAAATTGCCTGGATTTTTGGTTGCTTCTTCTAGAGTAGTTGGTACATGATGATCGAGATTAGATTCTTTTGCTACTGAGATTTGATCCCTTTGATCTTTCGGTGTTTCCGGATTCATTGAACTACACGCATAGAGTAAGGATACACTCATGAGGATCACGAATTTTTTCCAAGCGAATGAAAAGAGGTGATGATTCTTGATGAACTTAAAACTCAAAGGTACTTGTTGTGGCATTTTTAATTTCTCGATGTTGAAATGATATTTTATGGCACTATTGACTATACTTGCGAGTTAGAACAATTGAACAAAATTATTTTGCGTTTTCATCACTTTAAATCCTATGCTTCAGATATATAACACCTTACATCGTCAAAAAGAAGTTTTTCAGCCAATCCAAGCAAACAAAGTATCTATTTATGTTTGCGGTATGACCGTCTATGACCAATGTCACATCGGACATGCTCGTGTGATGATTGTATTTGATATGGTCGTAAGATGGTTGAGGGCAAGTGGTTATGAAGTCACTTATGTGCGAAATATTACAGATATAGATGACAAGATCATCAAGCGGGCAGTTGAAAATCAAGAATCGATTGCAACCCTCACCCAACGCTTTATTGATGCGATGCATGCAGATGGGGATGCCTTAAGTGTCTTGCGACCTGATCATGAGCCTCGGGCCACGCATTATATCCAGCAAATGCAAGAAATGATCTCAGGCCTTATTGAAAAAGATCTCGCATATCAGGCCGATTCGGGAGATGTGATGTATTCCGTTCGTGACTTTCCACCCTACGGCCAATTATCTGGGAAAACTTTAGATGATTTAGAAGAGGGTAATCGCGTCATTATTGCTGGAGATAAAAAAGATCCGCTGGATTTTGTTTTGTGGAAAAGTGCGAAAGAAGATGAACCAGCAGATACGCGCTGGGCCTCGAAGTGGGGTGAAGGTCGCCCAGGTTGGCATATTGAATGTTCAGCCATGGCTTGTGACATGTTGGGTTACCACTTTGATATTCATGGCGGAGGAGCGGATCTTCAGTTCCCTCATCATGAAAACGAAATTGCGCAAAGTGAGGGCGTCTATCGTACGTTTACAGAGGATGGTCAAAGTTCCGACCCAGGTTTTGTGAACTACTGGATGCACAACGGCCATGTCCGCGTCAATAATGAAAAAATGTCTAAATCACTTGGCAACTTCTTTGTGATTAAAGACGTCTTAGCGCAGTATGACCCAGAAGTAATTCGTTTTTTTATTCTCAGAGCGCATTATCGCAGTCCAGTGAACTATAGTGATGCGACCCTAGATGAGGCGGCGCAGGGGCTTGAGCGTTTGTATACCGCTCTAAAAGAATATGATGTAAATCAAACTCCAATTCTCATAGATTCTTGGGTTGTGCAGTTTCATACCGCGATGAATGATGATTTCAATACCCCAGAAGCGATTGCTGTTTTATTTGGATTATCTACAGAAGCGAATAAAGCGCGGCAACACAATGAGATGGACTTGTATCAATCGCTGGCGCATACATTAAAGTATTTGGCTGGATATGTAGGACTTTTACAAAGAACTACCCAAGCATATTTACAGAGTGGGCAATTGGAACTAAGTGAGTCAGAAATAGAAACACTTATTGAGCAGCGTGCAATTGCTAAGAAAAATAAAGACTTTGCAAAATCAGATGCCATCCGTCAGGACTTACTGGCCAAGGGAATTGTTCTAGAAGATCAGCCACAAGGCAAAACGACTTGGCGAAAAAATTAGAGAGAGTGATGGATGAAGCAGGAAATGGGGTCAAGTGAAGACTATTGGGATGATGCTTGCCATCAATTGATTAAGCAGGATCGTATCTTAAAAAAGATTATTCCCAAATATCGGGACACTGGAGTGGTTTCAAGGGGAGATCCATTCTTAACTTTAGCGAGGTCAATTATTGGCCAACAGATCTCCGTAGCGGCAGCACAAGCTGTTTGGAATCGATTTGAGTTAACCATGCCAAAAGTAACGCCCAAACACGTTTTAGTTGCTGAACCAGAAATATTCCGCGGAGCAGGCTTGTCTTATCGAAAGATAGAGTATGTCAAAGATTTGGCAGACCATTTTCATAACCAAGGTTTAGCCAAGACTAAATGGCACACCTTAGATGATGAGCAAATCATTCAAGAATTAACCTCGATTCGGGGCATTGGTCGTTGGACCGCAGAAATGTTTTTAATCTTTAATTTAAAACGACCTGATATTTTGCCACTGGATGATATTGGCTTGTTAAGAGCTATTTCAATCAATTATTTCAGTGGTGAGAAAGTCACGCGTGCAGAGGCCAGAGAAGTTGCCGCCAATTGGGCCCCATATCGAACCGTCGCGACTTGGTATCTATGGCGCAGTATTGACCCTATTCCGGTGGATTATTAGTTCAAAAAACTTATTTAGCAAGATTTGGGATGTAAAATACCCATATGAAAACTACTTTCCTGGATTTTGAGCAGCCGATTGCAGAATTAGAAAACAAAATCGAAGAATTACGATTTGTTCAAGATGAATCTGCAGTGGACATTTCTGATGAAATTAGTCGTCTTGCTGAAAAAAGTCAGCAATTGACGAAAGATATTTACACTCGTGTTACCCCTTGGCAGGTATCGCAAATCGCGCGTCACCCTCAGCGTCCTTATACCTTAGACTACATTAATCAGATTTTTACTGATTTCCATGAGTTACATGGTGATCGCTCATTTGGCGATGATCTCTCGATCATTGGTGGTTTAGCTCGATTTAATGGTACCTCTTGTATGGTGATTGGTCATCAAAAGGGGCGAGATACTAAAGAGCGTGCACTGCGTAATTTTGGGATGAGTCGACCTGAAGGCTATCGCAAAGCGATGCGTCTGATGCGCCTTGCAGAGAAGTTTGAAATCCCCGTATTTACCTTTGTGGATACGCCGGGGGCATTCCCTGGTATTGATGCTGAAGAGCGTAATCAATCCGAAGCGATTGGCCATAATTTATATACTCAAGCAGAACTTAAAGTGCCGATTATTTCCACCATCATTGGTGAAGGTGGTTCTGGTGGTGCGCTAGCGATTGCCATGGGTGACATGGTGCTCATGTTGCAATTTGCGACCTACTCTGTGATTTCACCAGAAGGGTGCGCTTCCATTTTATGGAAAACTGCCGAGATGGCACCTGAAGCTGCCGAGCAATTAGGACTGACCGCACATCGTCTCAAAGGTCTTGGTTTGATTGACAAGATTGTGAATGAACCAGTGGGTGGTGCCCATCGTGATTACGAAGGAATGTGCACGAGTCTGAAGCGAGCACTGGCTGATTCCTTGCGTCAATTTTCTGGAATGAGTGTTAAAGATTTACTTGAACGCCGTCATGAAAGGCTCATGAGTTATGGTAAGTTCAAAGACACATCCAGCAAATAAAATCCCCAACGTTGATTCTGCTACGCGCATTGCCGTGGCTTTTAGTGGGGGCTTAGACTCAACCGCCTTATTACACTCGACCGTTGCAGCATACGGCCCTGAACATGTCATCGCGTTGCACGTCAATCATGGCTTACAAGAAGTAGCAGATGACTGGGTTATGCATTGCGCTCATGTAGCAGATTCATTCGAAGTTGCTTTTGATTTTAGGTTGATCAACTGGCCTGGCGGAGTGGGCGAGATGAATAATATAGAGGCTCAGGCAAGAGAGGCGCGTTATGAGGCTCTAGCGCAAATGTGTGAGCAACACGGGGTTACCGATCTTTTACTTGGACATCATCAAGATGATCAAGCAGAGACAGTTCTTTTACAACTTTTAAGAGGATCAGGTTTACCGGGCTTATCGGGCATGGCAGCGCAGCGCGGCTTAGAAAGAACTGATATCCGAGTATGGCGACCTTTTATGGATTTATCTCGAAAAGAATTAGAGTCTTACGCCAAGGAATATCACTTGCAGTGGATTGAGGATCCTAGCAATCAAGACGATCACTTTACAAGAAATTTTCTCCGCTTGCGGATCATGCCTATTTTAGAAAAAATCCAGCCACAACTCAGAAAAAACTTAAGTCGTACCGCATCACACATGGCGGATGCACAACACTTGCTAGATCAATTAGCCGATATTGATTTGAATGTCATGACCACCGAAGATGGTTTAGATATTGTTTACTTAATGGCCCTGCGTTTTGAAGATATGGCACGCGCCAATAACGCACTGCGTCGTTGGATCTTTTTACAAGGCCTAAACATGCCTAGTGAAGAGCGGCTTAGTTCTTGGTGGACTGATCTTGAGCAACTAAAGGATATGGCAGATCACCAATTACAGTGGGTGCATGACGGTAAGCATTTAAGAGTTTGGCGGCAAAAATTATCCGTGAGCGATCCTAGTATTACCCTTGGGCGCTGGGAATTTATCAAGATTGATGAAGACTCAGATGAATTGGGTTTAGCGCTGGATATTTATCAAATGGCGATGGACAAGCAAGCGATACAAGAAAAAATTCGGTCTGGTGGCGAAAAGATTAGTATTCATCCCAAGCAGTCCCGTAAAACCCTCAAAAAAATCTTTCAAGAGTTGGATGTGCCACCTTGGCAGCGCACCGCAAGGATCTTATGTTTGGACAATGAAGTATTAGCCGTTGCTGGTGTTGGGGTGCATGTAGACCTGCTCACCCAATATGGTCCACGCGTTAAGCCAATTTTTGTCAGAGAGACCGCTCACTGAAGTTAATGAAGAGTGCGCACAAAGGTGTAAAATAATCCCTTTATTTATCAAGCGTATAAAAATTACGCAAAAGTATTCATATGGCATTAATCGTACATAAATATGGTGGGACCTCCATGGGTTCACCAGATCGTATCAAAAATGTGGCAAAGCGCGTTGCGAAGTGGCAAAAGGCTGGCCATCAGGTCGTCGTTGTTCCATCTGCGATGTCAGGTGAAACCAATCGCCTGTTAGGGTTGGCTAAAGAGATTAATCCAGACCCAGATCCACGAGAGCTTGATCAAATTGCCAGTACTGGAGAGCAAGTCAGTTCAGGGTTACTTGCTTTGGCTCTTCAAGCTGAGGGTATTTCTGCTCTGAGTTATGCAGGTTGGCAGGTCGTCATTAGAACCGACTCTGCACATACCAAGGCGCGTATTCAAGGAATTGAAAAAGAAAAAGTACTTGCTGATTTAGCGCAAGGAAGGGTGGTTGTAATTACCGGCTTTCAAGGCGTTGATGAACACGGCAATATCACCACACTTGGTCGCGGTGGATCTGATACCTCTGCAGTTGCTATCGCCGCTGCATTAGGTGCTGAAGAGTGTTTGATTTATACCGATGTGGATGGTGTCTACACCACGGATCCGAGAGTCTGCGATGAAGCACGTCGCCTCGACCGAATCACGTTTGAAGAAATGTTGGAGATGGCAAGTCTTGGGTCTAAAGTCTTGCAAATCCGTTCTGTAGAATTTGCAGGAAAATATCGTGTTAAAACACGTGTTTTATCATCGCTGACCGACCCGATGATCCCTCTTGAGCAAGAGATGGCATCTGGCACATTAATTACCTTTGAGGAAGACAACAAAATGGAAGCTGCAGTTATTTCTGGTATTGCATTTGCCCGGGATGAGGCAAAAATTACGGTGCTTGGAGTACCGGATAAGCCAGGCATTGCCTATCAAATTTTAGGTCCCATTGCAGATGCCAATATCGATGTGGATATGATTATTCAGAATCAATCAGTTGATGGTAAGACGGACTTTACATTTACGGTACCAAGGGCTGAGTATCAAAAAGCAACAGAGATTTTAAAAACCAAAGTGCAATCGCACATGGAAGCTAAAGAAATCTCTGGAGATCCAAAAGTATCCAAAGTCTCAGTTGTGGGCGTTGGCATGCGCTCACATGTTGGTATTGCGAGCAAGATGTTTAGAACGCTTTCTGAAGAGGGGATTAATATTCAGATGATTTCCACTAGTGAAATCAAGATTTCTGTATTGATCGATGAAAAGTATATGGAACTTGCAGTTAGAGCACTTCATAAAGCTTTTGAACTAGAACAGAAGTAAAAGTAGTTATTTAACCAAATAAGTTGTTGATATTCCTTGGGGGTTTTCGATAAATCCGTTAGAATAGCAAACTTGTAGTTTTAGCGTATTACGGAGACGTGGCCGAGTGGTCGAAGGCACTCCCCTGCTAAGGGAGCATCTGGCTAAACCCTGGATCGGAAGTTCGAATCTTCTCGTCTCCGCCAAGCATTCTAATATATTGTTTTAAATCAAGAGTGTCATACGACAGCCCCGCTAAAAGTGGGGCTTTTGGCTTTTTAAGATCTTCTGTTTGTAGATGATTCATAAAATATCTACTTATTTGGGGCCAATTCTCAGCCAACATCTTTTCCGGTTCAACTTTTTCCGTTTGAGGTAAAGCCAAGGTACTTTCGTTGCTCATCCCAATGAATTGGCAGAGGAGTTAGTCTTCGAAGTTTTTCTAGGTTGAGCTCAGCGGGTACTTTTTGATATTGAGTTACTGCGCGGTATCCAAGGGTCAGTCACTTAAAAAGTAAAAATGAATCTTGACGTTAATAGGTAAATTAACTAAAATAGTAGTTACTTTTTGTTACTAGGTGACACCATGAAAACCTCCTCAGTTGAAAAGCCTCGTTCTAGTACAGTTACTATTAAATTGGACGACATAGATCGTAGCCGCATTGCTAACTTAGCATCTGCCAAAAAGCGAACTCCTCATTACCTCATGAAAGAGGCCATCCTTGAATATATAAAAAATGAGGAAGCACGCCAAAACTTCATCAAAGCAGCCGAGTCTTCTTTTGAGCACTATAAAGAAACTGGCCTTCATATTACCCTGAGCGAGTTCAGCAACTGGGTTGACCAGATTCAAGACAATCCTAACGCACCTGTAACTGAATGCCACAAGTAAGACTTTCAGCTAGAGCCCAATCTGATCTGTTACGGTTACATGAGTTTCTTATGAACAAAGATGTCAATGTAGCAAATCGTGCGATGATGACAATCCGTGACGCTTTTTTACCTCTAACCAATGCACCTATGATTGGTAGACCTGTCTTAGACCGAGAAGAGTTACGTGAATTAGTAATCGACTTTGGTGCTGATGGTTACTTAGCGCTTTACCGTTTTGAACCAGCTTTAGATGTATTAACAATTCTTGCTATAAAGCACCAACGAGAAGACGATTACAAGTAGTTTCAATCCTCATTAGGGTATTAATTTAGACACAAGGGTGTTGAAGTTATAAATCAATTGAACGGATAGAAATCTTAGTGGCAACAAATTATTCCTTATAAGATGAAATTATTCAGGTAAAAAATTATCGGAACTAATGTCCCTCAATAATGGTTATATGTTCTTGAGGAATGATTATTCTCAAAAACAGAAGCATGAAGCTTAGTAGGCGTTACCTCGTGAAATATCTTTGTTTTGTTTCCTCGATTGAGCCTTTGCCTCTTTCACCAGTAGTTCCCAATCATCAGGTGGATGACCTTGTTTGAGCATTTTAGAAAACACCCGGTAGGCATCATCTTTACTTTCGAATGCTCGCTTAGTGTTTTCGTCATTAACCCAAGCATAAACAATGATTTTACTGGTCACGTGATATCGAAAGAATAATCTATATTGTTGAAAGAACTTAGCCCTCAACCAGTGCTTGTGATGTTCACCAAGGGTATTACCTTGGCGATATAGGGCTAGGGTAGGATCCTGTGGAATCACTTCATTGGTAAGTTTCAAAATCGCGGCTAATCTTTTGGAAGCGTTTTTATTTTGATAAGACGAAGGATTTTTCTGTTTCAGTATTTCTACTTCATCAACTAAGGTCTGAACTTGATCAAGAAATAAAGGATGTGCAAAGATAGTCCAACCAGAAATGATAAGTGGTGTTCGTTCTGAAGAAATGATTAAACCTCATCATCTGGTAGTGGTGAATCTAAGTCAAACTGTAAAGTACCAACCAAGGAATGTAAGCGATTGACCCAGGCGACGTCCAATGCTTGTATACGCTCGGGGTGTGTAGCGAGATCATTCGATAAAAAACTTAAGAATTTGTCTAG
>Ga0114976_10002622_pt1 | contig 11248 bp, 9 predicted proteins | sample S_130805_EF_Meta_FD_87319 | JGI IMG/M metagenome (GOLD analysis project Ga0114976, IMG submission 87319) | Freshwater microbial communities from Lake Simoncouche, Canada to study carbon cycling - S_130805_EF_MetaG | ecosystem: Environmental > Aquatic > Freshwater > Lake | place: Lake...
TCATCTCAACAACTTAGCCCTTGAGGAACAGCATGTCGACCAGCATCTCGGTGCCGGTCGGAGCCACATCGGTGCTCACCCGAACGTAACAGGTCCCTTCGTAATCCACGTAACGCGAAGGATTCGTGATCGGCAAGCGGATCTCGGTCATCGAGGTCGGCGCCGTGTCGTTTCGCAGCGTGGTCCACGTTCCGTAAGGCAAGGAATTAGAGGCCCAATCGTAGATCTCAATCTTCTCCTTGGTCCCCACCGTGTTTGTGAGGTATCGGCGAATCACCAGCTCTTTCGGCCCGGCTGACCGGACATTCCGGAACGTGAAATGCTCCATGAACGTGCCGTCGTTCCGCGGCACCACCCGAAGCTGAAGCTTGTCCCGATTGACCAATTCGGCAAACCCACCGTAACTCGCGGCTCCGGTTCCATTGGCGCCCGCATCCGTCGCCGGATAGACCATCCCGGTTTCGGGGCGAACGGCCTGAATGGCGGGAATATTTCGATCAAAGATGGTGATCGTGCCCGGGTCGCTGGTGTTGGGGAACCGGACCAGTCGATCCGAAAGTTTGGTCACCGTCCGTCGTAGCCGATTGTCGGCAGCGACCAGCCGCATCGCCGATTGCGCCCGCACGGCGGCCGCGGTGTTCGTGCCGCCCCCCAGCGGACTCATCCAGTAAAAGCGCGGTTCTCGTTCCGGAAACACCCCGGTGGTGATCGCATCCATCGCCGCCTTCGCATCCACCCGGCCCCAGTTGGTGAACTCACCGTAGGCCGAATGAGTCACGGGAACCGCCGTGCTTTCAATGGCTCGGCGAACGGTAATCGGATTGAAGGTACCGACTCCGGCGGAGCCAATCAGGGCGGCGACACCCGCCACCTGCGGACAAGCGCCACTCGTACCGGCAAACCCGGCGTTGTAAGAGTTTCCGATCTTGGTCGTAAACAACCCCGTACCTGGCGCGGCAACATCCACCCAAGACCCCCAGTTGCTGAACCCCGCCTTCGCATCTGAGGTGGTAGTCGCGGCCACCGCCAAAACGCTGTCGTAGGCCGCCGGGTAGTAGTTGAACACGGTGGAATCGTTGCCCGCCGCAGCAACTGGCAGACAGCCCTTGCTGAGCACGTAGTCGACCGCTTCCCGCTCGGCGGGCGAGAGCGAATCGCTGTAAAAGCTCATGCTCAGGACCTGCGCGTGGTTGTCCGCCGCGTACATATAGGCCGGAATGGTCGCGCTCAAGAGAAACATTCCGTCGTCCCGCGCGGCCTTGAGGCACATGATCTTGGCGCGAGGGGCAACCCCACTGCTTCCGAGAGCGTTGTCCCCGATCCCCGCGGCGATTCCGGCGCACGACGTGCCGTGGCCATGAACATCGTTTGGTGCGCTATCGTTGGCGTTAAAGTCCCAACCGATCGTGTCGTCGATGTAGCCATTGCCATCATCGTCGATCCCGTTCGCCTCAATTTCGCCTGGGTTGCGCCAAATATTTCCCTGCAAGTCCTCGTGGGTGGCTTCAACCCCGGTGTCCATAATCGCCACCGTCACCTGGTTACTGCCCCGCGTCTGGTCCCACGCCAGATCCACGCGCATCTTGGTAAGCGCCCAAGTATCCGGGTACTTCGGATCATTCGGTACGTACGCCGGTCGGGCCACCCGATCGGGCTCTACCCGCAAGACTCCCGGGGTTTTGACCAGTCGATCGTAGGCCGACTCCAAATTTCGGTCCGGCACCGGCACCAGGGCCAACCGCAGCGGTCGGCTCAAGATCTTCGCGCCGGGAATGCTGGCTCCTTCCGCCAACTTAACGATCAGTCCGGTCGGTGAGCAAAGTGCCCCCTTGAACCGTACCGGGGCGAGCATGGGATCTCCGATTTGTCCGCTGGAAAGCGCAACCAGGGCCGACACCAAAATCATGCCTTTACTGTATCACGGGTAGCCTCCAACTCATGCTGTCGATTGGGTTCCGAACGCTAGAGTTGAAGAAGTTGTATCCGCTCGCAATCTCGCGCGGAACCATGGCTTCGTCGGAGAATCTCTTCGTTACGGTTTCCGATGGGGAGCACGTGGGGATCGGCGAACTATCGCCCGCCACCGGATCGGTCTGGACCGCCGAGCGCGGCAAGGCTCAACTTGAGGAATTTACAATCCTCGACAATCCCCACGACAACTACGCCGCCATGCGCGCCGCCGCGATCGATCCCCCCGCCATCGCCGCCCTCGACTGCGCGCTTTGGGATCTTCTCGCCAAACGCGCGGGGCTCCCCTTGTACGAACTTCTGGGCCTGCCCCGACGTTCCGTACCCACCAGCGTCACCATCGGCATCAATCCGCCCGAAGTAACCCGTGAGCGAGTCCCCGATATCCTCCGCCGTACCCACGCCAAGTGCCTGAAAATCAAGCTGGGTTCGCCCCAAGGCCGTGAGCACGATCAGGCCCACTTCACTGCCGCCGCCGAAGCCGCCGCCCCCTTCAATGTGGCCCTTCGGGTCGACGCCAACGGCGGTTGGACGCCCGCCGAAACCCTGATGATGGACACCTGGTTGGCTGAACGTGGGGTCGAGTTTATCGAGCAACCTCTTGCCGCCGGATACGAAGCCGACCTGCCGAAACTCGCCGCCTGCCGATTGCCGATCTACTTGGATGAGTCGTGCAAATTTGCGTCCGACATCCCCGCGTGGGCGTCCCTAGTGGACGGCATCAACCTCAAGTTGATGAAGTGCGGCGGGATCACGGAAGCGGTACGGATCGTGGCCGCCGCCCGCGCGTTTGGGCTTAAAACCATGATCGGGTGCATGAGCGAGTCGTCGATCGCGATCGCCGCCGGAGCTTCGATCGGGGCACTTTTTGACTACATCGACCTGGACAGCCACCTGAATCTGGACCCCGATCCAGCGACCGGGGCCGAGAATCACGACGGTACGATTCTGCCCGCAATTTTGCCGGGTCACGGCGGACATCTGAAAAATTAGTCGTATATGGTAAACCGATGCGCCCATGCTGAACGCTAACGCCAAACTTGCGCTCTACGCTCAGAACGCGTTTGACGGTCCGTTCGCTAAGATGGCCTACGGCGTGTTGCGCTACAGCCCCAACCAAGTCGTTGCCGTGATCGATGCCGACCACGCCGGTCGGGACGCCAACGAGTTTGGACCCTGGCGAAGCGCCCCCATCGTCGACTCCGTGGCGGCCGCCAAGGCACTGGGCGCCGACACGCTGGTGCTAGGAATTGCCCCGCTTGGTGGCGTGATCCCACCCACTTGGTACGCCGATCTGGATCTCGCCGCGTCGGCGGGCATGGCGATCATCAACGGCCTTCACGACAAGCTGGCCCCGCGTTACCCGGGCACCGTGGTGTGGGACATCCGGACTGAGCCAACCGGACTTCCGAACGGGACCGGACAAGCCGGACTCCTCGACAATCGCCGCGTTTTGATGGTCGGTACCGACATGGCGGTCGGCAAAATGACCGCCGGTCTGGAGATCTGGAAAGCCCTCCCCGACGCGGGATTTGTCGCGACCGGACAGATTGGAATGACCATCCTTGGTTCCGGCGTCCCCCTCGACGCGATCCGCTTGGACTTCGCCTCCGGTGCCATTGAGCGCGAAGTGATGCGCTACCAAGACCGCCCCGTGGTGGTGATTGAGGGTCAGGGTTCCATCATTCACCCGAGCAGTTCGGCCACCCTCCCCCTGATTCGCGGCTCCGTGCCAACCCACCTGATCCTGTGTGTCCGGGCCGGTCAGACGCACTTACGCAGCGTTCCCGACATCGCCATCCCGTCACTCACCCAGTTAATCGCCCTTTACGAATCCATCGGATCAGCCGTCGGAACCTACCTTCGACCCCGAACGGTCGGCGTCGCCGTGAACACGGTCCATCTGGACGACGGGGCGGCTAGGGTCGCCTGCGACGAAATTGCCCGGGAAACCGGCCTCCCCGCCGTTGATCCCATCCGCCACGGAGCCGAAACACTGGCGGCTGCGGTTCTCGCCTAAGGCGCCCAGATCGCCGCGAACGGGATCGCCCAATCGTGATCATTGAGCGGGACCGTTCGCTCCCCGGCGTACAAAATGACCCCGCGTTGGTATCGATCCCCCGCAACTTCCCGGAGGTAATCAAGACCGTCTCGCGCGGCGGTTGGAACCGTCTCCCCCTCGACGACCTGAATCGCCACCAACCGCCCCGCATCCGATTCCAGAACGAAATCGACCTCCTTGTTCCGCACGGTGCGGAAGTGGAATAGGGTCGCCGACCGGTCGGAGAAGGTTAGTAACCGGGCCAATTCGTTGGCACAAAATGCCTGAATGGCCGCCGATTCGCTAAGGGGGGCCAAACTCGCCGCGAGCAACGAATCCACCAGATACAGCTTTGGCGACTTGGTGAGGCGCACATTCAAATCGGCCGACCAGGCGGGCACCGTCTGCACCATGAACAGTTTGCCCAGCAGATCCAGATATCGTCGCACCGTGGTGGCGGGCATTCCGGTGTCGCGGGCAAGGGCTTCAATGTTTAGCGTCTCGCCTTGCCTCGCAACGACGCTCCGCAGTAGCCGCGGGAAGGTGCGGGTGTGCTCAATCTCCGCCAAATTCCGAACGTCACGTTCCAGCGTAGTGCGTAAGTAACTCTCTGCCCATCGGCGTCGAGAGCCCGCGTCGGGCAGCTGCACCGGCTCGGGGAAGCCACCCCGCTGAACCCGATCCATGACCGAATCCACGGGGTAGGCCCGAATCGAGAGCTCATCCGCAAATAGGTCATCCACCCAGTTGCGCGCACTCCCTTCGATTTCGGCTTGGGTCAACGGTAGCAGATCAATCACGCCCATCCGTCCGGTCAGCGCATCGGCAACTTTAGGCAGGGCCAGCACGTTGGCCGAACCGGTTAGGAGGAATCGTCCCGGTGTTCGCTGCTCATCCACCGTCTTTTTGAGCGGAAGGAAGAGCTCGGGCGCACGCTGAACTTCATCGATGGTCAGTGCCGGCGCGCTTTTGAGGAATCCCCGCGGGGAGGCAATGGCCGAATCCAGTAGCAACGGATCGTCCAGCGTGATGTACTCGCGACCCGGGATGCAATCTACGACCGTGCTTTTCCCCGCTTGACGGGGTCCGGCCACCATCGTGACCGGAAACTGAGCCAAATATTGGTCGAGTCGATCCTGTATCCCGCGGCGCACCATGGGTGAATTATACACCGTTCAGTGGCGGATTTTACGGCGTCAGCAACTCGAGTCCCAACTTTCGTCCGACCGCAAATTCAACTTGCCGGTAGGCGATCAGGGTGTCGTAGAGTGCCTCGATGTAGTTGGTCTCGGCGGTGACCAGGCTCACCTGCGCGGTCAAAACATCGATCAAGTCGCTCGCGCCCAGTTCTCGGCTTCGTTCTGCCGCCTGGTAGTTTATGCGGGCAGCCTCGACCGCCGCCGTCGCCGCCTTGAGTCGAAGCGTTCCCTGACGATAACTGGCCATGGCCGTTTCGATCTCACTGGTAGCATCGCGCTCCGATTGCACCAACCGCTGGCGAAGCTCTTCGAGGGTTGCTACTGATCGTCGGTAGTTGGCCCGGGTCAATCCGCCGTCAAACAGCGGGTACGAAAGCGAAACGCTCAGGGCATCGCTACCGTAACGAGGTCGGGCGAATGCCCCGATCGAAGCGTCGGCGGCAAAGGTCAAACCGGTCTCCAATTTGCTCGCCTTCGCGGCATATTCCTGAGCCTGAACCCCCAGTCGAGAGGCGCGCAGATCCTGTCGGTTCTGCAGGCCCTCTTTCACAGCCTCGTCAACTGTTCCAAAGTTATCGGCGGGAACGTCGGTCCCCACAGGCTCCAGCGCCGGCAATGGCTCGGCCGCGCCCAGTCCGATGATGGCTTTCAGTAACGCTTGGTTACTGATCGTCTTGGTTCGGGCCGTGATCACGTTGACCTGGGCGTTCAAAGCGTCGGCGGTCGCCTGCAAAGTGTCGATCGGAGCCGCATCGCCGACTTCCACGCGTTTCTGCGTCTGCTTCAAAATCGAGTCAGTGCGGAGTGCCTGGGCATCCTGAACCTTTTGCAGGCTCTCGGCGCGGAGAACCTCCAGATACGCCTTTTCCACGCTGAACAGCGTGGAGCGCAGCGTCTGGGTCAGCGTCGCTTCCTGACTCATGGTGCCGCGCTTTGCCTGCATGAAATTGAGATTTCGCTGACCGCTGTCGAGCAGCCGGATGGACGCCTCGGCCCCGATCGTCCAGCCGTTTTCCGAGGAGGAGAATCCGGTTCCGGATCCCGATCCGCCGTTATTCGAGAAGGTCTTGCCGTCCGAGTACGTCGCCCCGTTGGAATAGCTCACCTTGGGCGAAAGGGTTGGGAAGAAGGCCGCTTTCGCCGCATCCTGACTCGCTGCCGCCCCGCGTACCGCCGCGACTTGGGCCCGCAGGGTGCCGTTGCGAGCGGCCGCCAATCGCACCGCTTCTCGCAACGTGAGGACCGGATCGGCCTTCGCCACGTTAGGGGTTGGCGGAGCCGTTTGGGCAAAACTTCCCGCCGCGGCCGCCATGGCAACTACCGAACCGAACCTTCTCATTGAGGCGCTATGTTACTGAACGCAGATGAAGTTCATGCGCCCAACGGCCCATTGAGCCCCCTAAAATCAAGCTCCCCAGATCAGATCTGGGCGCTTAACGATGGTTTCCTTGCGATCCGGACCGATTGAGATCACGGCGACTGGCGTCTCCGTGTACTCCTCAATGAACTCCAGATAGCGATGCACCGTGCTCGGCAGGTCGTTGTAGTGCCGACAGCCGCGCAGGTCTTCGGTCCAACCGGTCATCGTCACGTACTCGGGCGTGACTTCGGCCAAATCCCAAACATTCGCCGGAAACCCAGTTCGCCCGGCGTAACCGGTTGCCAACTGAAGATCACCCACGTTGGCCAGCACGTCCAGCCGCGTCATCACCAACCCGCTGAGGGAGTTGAGTCGGCACGCGTGGTTTAGCGCGACCAAATCCAACCATCCGCATCGCCGACCGCGACCGGTGACCGTCCCGTACTCATGGCCCTGATCCCGAATCTGCTGTCCCACCGCGTTGTCCTGCTCGGTCGGGAACGGCCCCGATCCCACCCGCGTGGTGTAGGCCTTGGCTACGCCAAGAATATTCTGAATGGATCGCGGACCGACGCCGGTACCTAGGCACGCGCCGCCCGCCACCGGGTGCGAACTGGTGACAAACGGATAAGTACCGCTGTCCAGGTCCAAGAAGGTGCCCTGGGCGCCCTCAAATAAGACCTTGTCTCCCCGCGTCACCGCTTCCTGCACCATCGGCTCCGAGTCAATCACAAACGGTCGGAGCTGATCGGCGTACGCGGCGTATTCGGCATGAAGCGCATCAAAGTCAAACGGCTCCCCGCCCAGCAGGGTGATCAGGCGATTCTTGTAAAGCAGAATCTCCCGCAGTCGCTCTCGGAACATTTCGGGCCGTACAAACTCGCCCATTCGAATGCCGATTCGAGCCACCTTGTCCTGGTAGGCCGGTCCAATGCCCCGGCTGGTGGTGCCGATCTTATTGGCACCGCGCGCCGCCTCTTCCAAAGCATCCAGGGTTCGGTGGTACGGAAACACGACGTGGGCGGCGCTCGAAATGTACAGCGTGCCGAGCTCGGCCTTCTGCTCGCGGGTTCGCGCCAGCTCTTGAAGAAGTCCTTCCGGACAAATCACCATGCCGCTACCGAGAATCGCAATCGTATCGGTGTGCAGAATCCCCGCCGGGATCAGTTGAAACTTGTACGTTTTGCCTTCCGCAATGACGGTGTGGCCCGCATTATTACCGCCGGCGTAGCGGACCACCATGTCGGCTTGCCCGCCGAGTACGTCTACCAGCTTGCCCTTGGCCTCATCGCCCCACTGGGCACCGACGATCACGAGTGTTGACATAATATTTCCTCACTGACTTTTCTGGACCCGGACGCACAAAAAAGCCGGTGCGTCTGATCCAATTGAGGATCCGCCGGCTACCGGTAGCCGTTGAGCCTTATCTCAACGTGACTCAGTATAGCAGGATTACGCGAAAAATCAAAATCGCCGTTCAACTGCCGTTCTCACCGAATATGATAGAAAAATGGCAAATCCAAAGCTCAGCGACGCGCAGATTCTCCAGTACCAAACCGACGGCTACACGTTGGTCCACGAACCCATTTTTGACGACGCCACCTTCGCAAAACTGAAGAACCGATTCGAGGAACTACTGGCCGAAAATGGACCCGATCACTTGGATACGCCCCACTTCCGTCACCCCGAACTGCTGGAATATCTTCTTCATCCGGCCGTACTAGACCTCATTGAGCCGGTCGTCGGCCCCAACATTGGCCTCTGGAGCAGCCACTTCATCAGCAAAGACCCGTTCAAGGGCAAGGCCACTCCGTGGCACGAAGATAGCAGCTACTGGGACGGTCGCACCAGCACGATGGCGGGAATCGTCACCGTTTGGCTCGCCCTCGATCGCGCCACCCCCGAAAATGGCAGCATGGCGGTGATTCCGGGCACCCATCAGAACGGTTTTAGTCAGTACAAAGACGTAGAGGATGCCAGCGTCAACATCTTCCCCACCGAAATCGAAACCGTGGACGAATCGAAGGCGGTGTACTTCACCCTCGACCCTAACCAAGCGTCACTCCACGAGGGCCGCATTATTCACGGAGCCAAGGCCAACACCTCGCCCCATCGACGCGCGGGCTACACGATGCGCTACTTCCCGACGACCACCAAGATCTACCACGATGAACCGCGCAACGCGGGATTCAAAATCTGGCTGGCGCGAGGCCAAGATATGGCCGGTAACCGGTACGAAAACGCCTAAATTCGACGCACTGCCGGTACATTCATGGCGGTGTTAGGCGTAGCGCGTGGTTGGATGAGGGTGATTCCCGGTCGATTGCTGATTCTTGTAATCGCGTCCCTGGGAGTCATCCTTACCGGTGGTCTCGCCGGATGTAATAACCCCCTCGATCCGCCGCGAAAGGTGGTGGTCGCGCCTCCCCCCGAAGAGATTCCGATCAAGATTCCGTACACCGAAATCTCCCTGGCATCCCAAAACCGCCGGATCCCGGTGATCATGTACCACGACGTCATCGCCGAGCGGGGCCGCGATAGTCAGTGGTTCGATTGCTCCGCCGATGAATTTCGCAAGCAGATGGAGTTCCTGGTGGAGCAAGGCGCGGTGCCGATCTCGGTCCAGGATCTTTATGACCACCTGACCAGCGGAAAAGAAGTCCCCGAAACGGCCGTGGTCCTGACCTTCGACGACAACTACCAGGGCGTTTACGACAACGCCTATCCCATCCTTAAGGAGTACGGCTTTCCGTTTTGCATGTTCGTGCACACGGGCTTTGTGGGCAAAAAAGATGGCCCCCATCCCAAGATGTCGTACGAGACCCTTAATGAGCTGCTGACGGACCCCAACTTCACCGTTGGCTCCCATACGGTTACCCATCCCGACGACATCTCCAAACTGGACATCGCGGTTCAGCAACAGGAACTCGAGACCTCCAAGGCCGATCTCGAGACGAATCTAAAGCGAAAAATTGAGTTCCTGGCCTATCCCAACGGAAAGAACGACGAAACCACCCAAGCCCTCGCGCAAGGAGTGGGCTACAAGATGTCGTTCAGCATTGAAAACGGTCTGGCCGAAGAGTCGCCCGGGATCCAGTGCGTCAACCGGTACGTCCACACGCGACTCGAAAAGGCTTGGGAAGACCGAAATCGCGCTCTAGAAGGTGGCGGGGGCCGCATTGTTCGCCGACCGCTCGCGACCACGTCCCCCATCGCCCTCCAAATCGAAGAATTTGAAGGCACCCGTTTGGCGATGATCACTGGTGGCACTCCCGAAACCGCGACCAGCGAAACCCGCGAGAGCGTCCTTGATTTCATTCGCCGAACCGGAGCGAACGCCGGGATCAACGGCACGTTTTTCGCGATGGCCGCGATCAAAAGCACCGATAATCGCCTGGTTGGACCGTGCAAAACGCCCGAAATGGCGGAAGTCATCGGCGACCAAGAAAAAACCCGCTGGCCAAAGTTGCGAAACCGACCGGTCGTGATGTGGGATGGAAAGGAGATCGCCTTCGTGCCGTTTCAGCCCGAAACGATGCTGACCGATGCCCCCTTCAAAGACTTTATGCCCGACGTCACCAACGTATTTATGGGCGGCGCTTGGCTCGTTCGCGACGGGGTCGCGATGGACCGGGACCAACTCCGGATTTTTGGCAGCAAGGACGTGATGGATGCGCGCCGACGGGCCGCACTGGGGATCAACGCCGCCGGTGATATCGTATTTGCCGCGACCCGCGAATCCGCCAGCAGTGCCCAATTCGCTACCGCCCTCGCCGCCGCAGGTGTCACCGACGCCGTGCTCCTCGATAGTGGATTCAGCACCAGCTTGGTGTACGGGGAGCGCATCCTCGCCAGCGGCCATAGCACCGCCTCGGAACCCTCCCGCCCGGTTCCCCACGCCATCCTCCTGCGCGGACCGCTAGATGAGGCCAGCAAAACCCTGGCCCAACAGAACGAGCTCCGATACGTGCCAGAAAAGCGCCGTCGCCGCCGTTGATCCAATAAATTGCGGAAATTCGGCAGGGCGGCACTTCAAAACCGCGCTTCCATGTAGACTTCCGAAATCGCCATCGCGAAAACTTTGACTTATGAAAACTGAGCGCTCGGGTTGGACCTTCCTTACCAACCACTCCCACGTCCTCGTCTGCCTGGATCGCGACCCCGAAGTTCGGCTTCGCGATGTCGCCGAAGTGGTCGGGATCACCGAACGAGCTACCCAGCGCATCGTGAAGGAATTGGAAGAGGCGGGCGCTATCAGCCACCAGCGGGTCGGACGGCGCAACGTCTACACCGTCAACAAGTCGCTCGGCTTCCGCCACTCACTCGAGGCCCATCGATCGATCGGTGACCTTCTGGCCCTGTTGTCCACGGACTAACTAGGTACCCTTCGGTCTCACGTCCTATGGATTCGCAAGGCTTTCGCCGCTGGCTGATGGAAGGGCACCGCCCGGGTACCGAAGAGGGAGCCTACGTTCAAGAACATTCCCACAAGACGCAGTCTTGGTGGAAGGTCATGTGCCTCACCGGGGTCGATTATTTCTCCACCCTGGGCTACCAACCCGGCATTGCGGCCCTCGCCGCCGCCAGCATGGGAGCCGCCGCCCTCGCCCCCATCGCGACGATCATCTTGGTCTTAGTGACGCTTTTCGGCGCGCTTCCGATCTACAATTTCGTCGCCAA
>Ga0114976_10002624_pt1 | contig 11240 bp, 4 predicted proteins | sample S_130805_EF_Meta_FD_87319 | JGI IMG/M metagenome (GOLD analysis project Ga0114976, IMG submission 87319) | Freshwater microbial communities from Lake Simoncouche, Canada to study carbon cycling - S_130805_EF_MetaG | ecosystem: Environmental > Aquatic > Freshwater > Lake | place: Lake...
AAGGATTCCAACAAATGAAATAATATCATCCACTAATTTATTAGTTAGAACTAAAGTTTTTTACAATTTTATATCTGATAAAAATACATCATGTATCTTCAACTTTTCAACATAATAAATATCACTCTATATTTTATTCATTTGAACTAAAGCGACAAGTCCAATTGTACTAATTTCCTAAAAAAGTTCATAAAAGGCTAATTAAGGGCCTAATTGAATGCATTAACAACTAATTGTACTAAAATATTTTGAATTTAAGTCCAATTTTAGCATTTATTATATTTTTTTTTCGATTTTTTGGTACATTTTTTGACCGAAATTAAGTCCATTTTTAATTTCATTGGATTTCCAAATGGATTGATTTTAATTTTACGCTTTTCAAATAGACTGAAGGATTGACGCCTTTTTGTTCTTTAAAAGCTTTGATGAAATTACCCCGAGTTCGGTAGCCACATGTTGAAGCAATAGCCTCAAGTGTACATTTTTCAGCTTCCCCAAGGTGAATCAACTCCACGGCATAGGCAATTCTTACCTTATTTTTCCATTCGGAAAAGCAGACCTGATGATATATTCTATAAAACAATGAAACTTGATTATAGGGTATTAGCGTATCTGAAGACACATTGGACATATTAAACCCTGATTGCAAATAGGGTTTACTTTCAAAATATACATCTAATTTTTTACCTATAATTTTAAAAGCCTTTTCAACTTGTACACTGCCTTTAAAATTTATATTATCCATGGAAATCAGTGTATTTAAAACACGGAGATCATCATAAAAAACAAAACCATAAAGCATTTTGGGAAAGAAATAAATGGATACTAGTAAAACTATCACACAAATATTTAAATAATTCATCACAAGGTATAAATGATGTAATCCATCATTTTTAGAAACCATAAATTCAAAAACTAACATAAAAGTCAAAAGGGTATGTACCAAAAACAAGCTGACAAGTATAAAAATATATGATTTTGAGATGTTTTCAATTTGGTAAAAGAGCGGATCTTTCCTATTTTTTATTAAAAATAGAATGGTGGCCATCGAATATCCAAAATAATAAATCGGTCTAATGACTAAATTATATTGTAAAGAATACCCCCATGTTTTCATGCTGAGAAGATATTGAGGATCGATTGTAGCCTTTTCGAAAAATTGTTGACTTTCTTCTTTCGTTATAAAAAACTGAGGTGAAATATTAATAAAACACATTAGAACAGGGAGAAAATGAATTAATTCAATCCATTTCATTTTTTGATATCCTGAATCTTGATACAAATTCTTGATGTAAAAATACAGAAATGGACCTGCTAAGTAAAAAAAAGGGTAGGTAAGGGGTATGATAATTTGTAAAAGGGGCACATCTTTAACAAAAAATACAGCATTTCTAGTTATTGCGATTAAACTAAGAATAAAAAAAAAGCCGCTTAAATAAATATTATAACGGTTTCCTGGGCGCAAAAAGATGAGTAGGATCAAGGCTAGTAATAATCCAAAATAAGAAATTATATTAACCATCGTATTAATGTCAATGAAGATTTATAAAATATTTTTACATATGTTGTAAGGTATATATAAAAAAATGCAATTAAAGTTTAAATAAATCTAATGGTAATTTATTTTGATCAACAATCGCACTTCAGTGAATTAAATCAGTTAAACAAATTATACCTCCTAATCAAAAAGCATCATTTTTCGACCAAAACGACAAATCATGCCACGTAAACTTATAGGATAGTATAAATTATATGAATTAGTCTTTTTAAGTTTGTAGCTTAATTTAAATCGATCTAATTTGAAAAAGTACGTCATTTATTTGTTAACCTCCTTAGCACTAACCATTACCTCTACCAAGGCTCAAACAAGTGCAAAAGGAAAAATAACAGGTAAAACAATCGAAGAAACCACTCAAGAGATAATCCCTTTTTCAAGTATAAGATTAATGAGTGGAAGCCCACAAAAAGCTATAGCTGGAGCAATAGGAAACGAAAAAGGGGATTTTGTGGTGGAAGCACCTTATGGAACTTATGATCTAATCATCGAAAGTGTTGGATTTGAACCCATCACATTCAAAAATCAACTAATTTCTAAAGAAAACCCCACGCTTAATGTAGGTATTCTTAAAATAAAGTCCAGCACCAAGACACTCGCGGAGGTGACCGTAAAAGGACAAAAAGCCAGTATGGAACTCGCTTTGGACAAACGAATATTTAATGTAGGGACTGATTTGGCCAATAAAGGAGCTACAGCAGCCGAAATTTTAGGTAATTTGCCCTCGGTCCAAGTGGATGGAGAAGGTGGAGTTAGGTTAAGAGGAAGTGAAAATGTCCGAATTTTAGTCGACGGGAAACCTTCCACTATGGTAGGAATGAGTGGTGGAGGTTTAGCGGGATTACAAGGGAATTTGATCGATAAGGTAGAAATTATCACCAACCCATCGGCACGCTATGAGGCGGAAGGAATGGCTGGAATCATTAATATTGTATTAAAGAAAAATACCAATCAAGGATTTAATGCAGCTTTTGAAACGACATTAGGCTATCCAGAAAACTTTGGAGGAACTGCAATTCTTAATTACAGAAAAGATAAATTGAATTTTTTTATTAATTATGGCATGTTATACCGACGTTCACCCGGGAGAAGTAACATTTACCAAGAAATTTATATTCCTGGACAAACCAATTATACACGCCAAAACAATAAAAATAACGTCACGGGAACGGTTAATAATATACGCGGAGGGGCCGATTACTTTTTTAACGAAAAAACCATTCTGACTGGCTCCTATATTTTTAGACGAATGAATACAGATCGTGTGTCAGATTTCCATTATGATGATTATCAAAAATCACTGAATAGTTTATTTGCCGTAACCGATCGCCAGCAAATTGAAAATGAAGCGGAGCCCAATGCCGAATATGCGGCCACCTTTAAAAAGTCTTTTGCCAAGAAAGGAAAAGAATTCACGGCTGATCTTCGATACCTCGATTATTGGGAAAAATCAGATCAAACTTACACACAAATAAGTAAAAAAGCGGACGGCACTGCATGGCCTGAAAATTCAAAAATACAAAGAGCCATCAATGATGAATTTGAGCATCAATGGATTCTAACTGCAGATTATGTGAACCCTGTCGGCAAAGATGCCAAAATAGAAACAGGATTAAGAACTAGTTTTAGGGATATGATCAATGACTACATCGTAACAGAAAAGCAGGCCAATGGCCTTTTTGAAGTTATGCCTGGCTTCTTGAATAAGTTCATCTACAAAGAGAATATTTCAGCTGCCTATGCTATTTTTGGCGATAAAATAAACAAATTTTCATACCAATTAGGCATCAGGGGTGAAGTGACCGACATTCAAACAGAGCTAGAAAAAACAGCAGAGAAAAATCCTCGAAACTATGCCAATTTATTTCCAAGCATGCATTTTACTTATACGGTATCCCCTGAAAAATCATTTCAATTAGGGTACTCGCGCCGTGTTAGGAGACCAACCTACAATGAATTAAGTCCATTTGTTACTTATTCTGACAATCGTAATTACTTTTCAGGAAATCCAGATTTAAATCCAGAATTTACTGATTCCTATGATTTGGGTGGTTTAAAGTATGTGGAAAGTGGTACCATGAGTGCTTCACTTTACTATAGGAATACGAATGGGAAAATTGAGCAAATAAGAAGCGTGGATGTCAATGGATATTCAAAAAGATTGCCATTAAACTTTTCTAACATGCAATCCATGGGCGCGGAGTTTACTAGTTCCAATAATTTGACTAAGTCATGGAAGGCCGATTTGAGTTTAAATTTATTTAGAGCTATCACGGATGCGCGCAATTTAGATGCCAGCTTTTATAGCGATACCTATTCATGGTTTGTGCGTCATACTTCTAGGTTGAAATTAGGGGCCGGGATTGATGCGCAAATTAGGGCCAACTATGAAGCACCACAGAAAACTCCCCAAGGGTCTAGAGGCTATATGTCATGGATGGATTTATCTGCGAGCAAGGATGTTATGGATGGAAATGGAACTATAACATTTAATGTATTAGATGTGTTTAGTTCTCGCATCATGCGCTCAGAGATTAAAGGAGTAGGATTTTTTACTCAAGCTGAAATGCAAGGACGCCTAACTCAGTTTAATTTTACGTTTAATTACCGATTTAAAACCACCAAACAAGCTGCCAAACAACGCCGCAGTATGATGGACGAAGAAAACTAAAACCATGAAAAAACAATTTTTATTATTAGCCTGTGCCGGACCTATTTTCCTTTATTCGTGTATGAATAAATTGGAGAAAGACACCTATCAAGTGATTGTTGAGGACCAAGATAATTTAGCTGCAAAAGCACAAGCAGCGCGCGACAAAACACCAATTAAAATTGCCCCAGGTTTCAAAATAACCCGTTGGGCTTCTGATTCCTTAGCCATCGACCCTGTTTCCATGGACATCGATGATCAAGGAGCTGTTTTTCTGACCCGGACCAACCGACAAAAAAATTCGGAATTTGACATTCGTGGTCACCGTGATTGGATGACCGAATCGATAGGTCTGCAGACGGTTGAAGACCGGAGGGCTTTTTTAAGAAAGACATTTGCCCCAGAAAAAAGTGCTCAAAATGAGTATTTAAAAGATTTAAATGGCGATGGTTCCCACGATTGGAAAGATTTAGCCGTAGAAAAAGAGGAAATTTGGAAGCTTGAGGATAAGGATGGCAATGGGTTTGCTGATCTTGCATCCCGAGTTTTCAATGGATTTAATGAAGAAATAACTGATGTATCCGGGGGTATTTTAGTTCGCAAAAAAGATGCATTTATAGCTGTAGGACCCGATTTATGGCGTTTAGATAATACCAACAAAAAAGGTTTGTGGACTAATCCTGTTTCGATATCACACGGATACGGTGTTCATATTGGGTTTGGTGGGCATGGAATGTCAGGAGTAATTGAAGGTCCTGATGGTAAAATATATTGGCAAATTGGGGATATTGGAGCCAATATCACCGCCTTAGACGGCAAGCAATATAAATATCCAAATTCGGGTGTCATTGTTCGGTCAAATCCAGATGGTAGTAATTTTGAAGTCTATGCTTCAGGGTTGAGAAACACCCATGAATTTGTTTTTGATACGTATGGAAACTTAATTAGTTCGGATAATGATGGGGATCATCCAGGAGAGAGTGAGCGATTGGTTCATGTCGTGGAGGGATCAGATGCGGGTTGGCGTTCCAATTGGCAATATGGGAAATATACGGATCCAACTAATAATCTTTATAAAGTATGGATGGATGAGAAATTATTTACGCCGCGCTGGGAAGGTCAAGCTGCCTACATCATTCCGCCGATTCGTAATTTCCACAATGGCCCGACAGGAATGGTTTTTAACCCAGGAACGGCTTTAGGAAAACAATGGCAAAATCATTTCTTCTTAGTGGAATTTGTGGGTAACGCAAGCAATTCACATATTTGGTCTTTTGATTTAAAACCCAAAGGGGCCAGTTTTGATTTTAAATCCGAGGTGGATGTGGTGAGTGGAATTTTGCCAACAGGCATACGATTTGGTCCAGAAGGGGCACTTTATGCAGCGGATTGGGTGTTTGGTTGGGATACTAAAAATTATGGACGAGTATGGAAATTGGATGTCGATGATAAAAATAGAGATCTAACGGAAGAAAGAGCACAAACTAAGGCTTATATCCAACAAGACTATGCTTTATTAACTTTAGATCAGTTATCCAATCTGCTAAGCTATGGAGATCAACGAGTTCGTTTAAAGGCGCAGTTTGAATTGGCCAACAGAACTGCTTCAGACCGCTTCATGAATGCCATCAATCAAAAATCAAACCAATTAGCTCGTGTGCATGCCGTGTGGGGAATGGGCCAATTGATAGAAAAAAATAGAAGCTTGGGTGATAATTTAATTCCCTTATTAAAAGATGAAGATGTTGAATTAAGAGCACAAGCTGCGAAGGTTTTAGGGGATGTTTTCTATGTACCGGCTGAAGATGCATTGATTACTTTGTTGGCAACTGATGCACCCAGAAGTCAGTTTTTTGCGGCGCAGGCATTGGGTAGGATCAAATCCACCAAATCCATTCCAGGATTAATATCCTTGTTGGAACGCAACCAAGATGTGGATCAATACATCCGTCATGCCGCTGTTTTAGCCTTAGCTAGAATAGGGAAGGAAGAGCCTATTGTTGCGATGCAAAACTCCGCAAACAAATCACTTAGACTTGCATCTGTCTTAATATTACGGCGAATGGCTAGTCCAAAAGTGGCCAAATCACTTGAAGATTCTGATGAATATATTGCTACAGAAGCGGCAAGAGCCATTAATGATGATGAGTCCATTGTGGAATCTTTACCAGCCTTAGCCGCTAGTTTGACTAACACGGCTTGGAAGGGTGAACCTTTACTAAGAAGGGCTATTAATGCTTGTTTACGTGTAGGGACTGCAAAAGAAATTGACTTATTAATTCAATTTGCTGAAAGAAGTGATATCTCCGATGTAATCCGAGCGGAAGCCATTGCCACCTTAGGATCTTGGGCTAACCCATCGGTTATGGACCGCGTGGATGGACGTCACCGAGGGATATTAATAAGAAATCCCGCAGATGTAGTGGCTAAAATAAAAAGTAAAATGCCTGAGTTTTTACGTAGCAAAAACCCGGAGGTTTTAATTGCCAGTGCCCGTTTATTATCGGAATTACAGATCACAGATTTACGTTCTGAGCAAACTCAAATTTTTGCTAATCATCCAAATGCAAAGGTTCGTTCGGCCCAAATAACTTCCTTAGCTACATTAAATGATCCTAATTTGGCTTTAATCATCCAAAGAGGTATGGATGATTCGGATAGAGGAGTTCGTGGTGTTGCTTTAAGCAATTTAAATAAAATTGAAATTTCAAAAAATCAATTGCCTCTCTTAGTAAATCCAATCTTTGAAAAGGGAAGCTTACCTGAGCAACAGCAATTGTTGCAAAGTATGGGAAAAATGAAATCCGAAAATACCAGCGATATTTTTGAGGAGTTGATTCAAAAAATGATAGGAAATAAATTACCTGATGGAATCAAATTAGATTTAATGGAAGCCGTGGAAGCGACAAAGTCCGATAAATTAGTGGCTAAACTGGATGCGCTTAAAACCAAGGGGACCTTAACTGATGAGTTTAAAGAGGCGCTTTTTGGCGGTAACTTACAAGTGGGCAATGGTATTTTTAATCGCAACCAAATTGTTCAATGTGTGCGTTGCCACAATGTGGGTGGTGAAGGCGGAAATGTAGGTCCTTCCTTAAAAGGGGTGGGTAGCCGACTGACTAGAGAGCAAATATTGCAATCATTGATTGAACCTAGTGCGCGCATTGCACCGGGTTATGGTGCAGTTACCGTCGTGCTGACAGATGGCCAAGAAGTTTCTGGGTTATTGGTTTTGGAAGATGAGAAAGAAATCCAATTAAAAACCAATGAAGCGGAACCTTTGAAAATTGCCCTATCACGCATCAAGTCTCGAGTAAATGCACCTTCTAGCATGCCTCCAATGGGTAGTTTACTATCAAAAAGGGAAATAAGAGATTTGGTCGAATTCTTAAGTTCATTGAAAGCCAGATAGAAATAAAATCCTAGTTCTAATTTATTCATAAAAAAAGCCCTTTCGGGCTTTTTTTATGAATTTTTAAATGCAATCTGGTGGTACACCTTTTTATGAGGCCCTAAAAACATGCGGGTATAAATTCGTAAAACGCTGATTTCAGCAAATAACAATCCCAATAATATGATCACCAGCATAGGGAAATCATGAAGATGTAATTGAGATAATGCGATATCAATCCCGATGAATGAAGCGGTGATAGGAAAACCAACCATCCCTAAAGAAGCTACAATAAACAATAAGCCATATTTTGGATGCTCATACACATGACCATAAAAACCATTTAAATCAGGTTGATTCTCTAATACTTGCATTTGACGTAACACGTAATATCCTAGGACAAATGCGATAATCATTCCCAAAAGATAGATTTCAATCAGTGAATAAGGGACATCAGCCGAATAAATTATGGCCATTAAATTAAATACCTGCATCATGAAGACAAATGTCCAAGCCTTGAGGGCCGACTTTCTTTCAACAAAGGCCAACATCACCGACATGAATCCAATGGCCACTAATAAATAACGAAATAGATTAGGGATATTTGAAAGCCAGTCATTATTCATCGTCTTTGCGATCACAGCAAACAATAATAGCAATAATGTGAAAATATACATAGCCTTGTTGTTTAGAAATTGCAAGAAATTTCCAATCACCTTAAATGGATTCCATAAATATTTAAATTGGAATCGATCCATATTCCATTCCTTAATCGATAAGATAAAAATCGTTTTCTGAATTCTTCCCAAAAAATTATTTGACATCGTGTCCGTCGGCTTGATAAAATGAAAAAACTGACTGTGAATCAAATAATGTAACACGGAAGGTGAAACAAGTAATTGGTAAGTTCTTAAAAACGCATTTCCAGCAAAATGGAATAAAACCAAATTTTCAAATCCCAAAGAAAGCTCGATGAACATCAGTCCAATTTGTGTAATAGAAGCATATCCAATTTGTGTTTTAACAGCTGATTGGACCGCCGCTGTACTTGCACTGGTGATGATCGTCAACAAACCAAAAATCGCTAAAAGCATTTTGATTAGATTATTATCAATCCAAAGTGGACTTAATCGCATCATTAAAAACAAACCGATATGCACCGAAAGCGAACCATAAAAAATAGCACTCGATGTGGTGGGACCTTCCATCGCACGTGGCATCCACGAAGAAAATGGAAATTGGGCTGATTTAATGAAAGCCACCAACATAAACATACCAGGGATCAGAAAAAGTAGATTGGTATTTTCAGCTAATATCACCATCAATTCTTTCTCATGAGTCAATTCAAAAAAATTGATATTTCTCTCAAATGCATGATGACACATCCATATACCGGCCAATAACAAAATATCAGAAAGCCGATAGATGGAAACTACTTTTAACGCATTCTTTGTAGGTAAATACCTTTCACGGTAAAAACCAATCAAAAAGAAAGAGCTAATTCCTAAAATTTCCCAACCTACAAAAAGCACTTCGAAGTTGCCTGAAAAAATAACTAAGTTAAGTCCCATGAAAAAAAGCAGAATAATTGAATAAAATCGCTTAAATCCAGGATCCCGGTGCATATAAAACCGCGAAAAAATAGCAATTAATATACTTAGGATAACAGCCACAGAGGAATAGACCATAGATAATTTGTCTACAAACAAGTCGATCTTAAAAGACGATGTTTGGTACACATAAAATGGCAAATAAGAATTAATGATGGATGATTCACTAGACGTAAACCATTCAAATCCAACTAAAGCCAATATTACAGCATGCAAACAAAGAGTTAGCAGTGAAATCGAATAAATCAATTTCTCGTTTTTCTTTGAAGGGACAAGTGAAATCAAAAAGCCAAGCAATGGAACTAAAATAAAAAAAATAAGGTATTGCGACATAATTAATTGATTAATTGATGAATAGGTAAATTCTCTTTGGTCGCATCCAAAATATGGTTTGTTTCCATTTCCTTCGCTCCTTCAAGAAAATCATGCATATTTGAAATACTAGGAACTTGGTTCGTCAGCGTTTCATAGGTAACAAATTCACCCTCTTTAAAATACGAAAATTGTTTTGTTTCGGGGTTCACAGAAACAAGGTGTACCCATTCGTTATTAAACCATTCATATAATTCAGGAAGAACTTTGATGGTTTTTAAAACGATTTCAGGGAAATGTTCCACAATCACCAGTAAACGAATCGGATCATGAACCTCAATCATTTGAAGCGGTAATCCAGGGCGCAAATCCCCATCACTGCTGTTGGTCACGCCGATCAGCCCCAACACATTATGTGGCAATTTAGTACCTGCACCAAATTTCTGATTATCGACTCTAGAAAAATAGTACTCTAAATTAATTCCACCACAAACTGGAGGAATAGGCTTCATGACGCCTAAAAGCGCATCTCCTTGTAAATCCGTCTTATAATCATAGGAGTTCATAAAGGCTCTCCGATCTAAAAACAAACCTTTTGAGATATTCCGAGAACCTACCAAACACAAGGCATTCGTACCATGACCTAATTCAGGCCGAGGCTCAAACAAGGAAACAGATCTCTTTTGGATTTCCTTCCTGATCACCTTGATATCATTCTGCGTCTTAATGGAAGAAAATCTACGTGAACGTTCCTTAGCATTCAAATCCAACGCTTTTTCAAACTTCAATTGATTCAACACATGCACCGCAGCATTTGCTTCATTTAAAATAGCTATATCATAATAGTCCATCAAATCACTTGCCGTGTCATGCAAGGCGCCAACAAATTGAGTCGTCACAGGAATCTTAATTCCATTGGTTTCTAATATGGCACGAACTTTAGGGTGATTCACCATGAAAGCAAAAACGCGTGAATTTACTGCGCCAGGCCGACCGCTACAAGCGCCGCAATCGTGCGCTCCGTGATGTGGATTATTTGCACTACTTGATCCATGAGCTACTACATAAACAATATCCGTAAAATTGGACACCATCCCGATTCCTTTTAAAAGACCCGTCACACGAGCCGCCATTTCCTCAATCGTAAATCCTAATTGGAGTCCATTTTCGATTTGATCTAATCCCTGATTTTCAATTTGTAAATCAGCTTCTTTGCCCATGTGCGCAAAAGCATTTGAAATGGCAGGATTCATTTTAGGCCTAAATACCGTCAAACCTAATTTGATAAAGGCATAAAACCCTAAGAATAAAGAATAGAATACGCCATAAAAGAATGAATTAGACTTTTTGCTGTGCAACAATTCCTTTTCATGTGGATCCGAATTATTAACTTCCTTAATTAGGTACTTTGGCGTAACAGGAGCGGGGCACAGTTTTTCATAAAATTTGCCCCCTTCAGGTTGAAAATAAAATTCGACTCCAAAAAATCCAGGAGAACCCAAGGTTTCTGCATGGGGATCAACAAACTCCACGTGCCTGCGTAAGGAACATTCTCGTTCATCAATACAAAAAATCGCTTGAAACGACTTATCTTTTATGGCAGCTTGCGGCGTAGCTAAATTTTGTTGGATTCCTGCCAAAACTTGGTCATAATAACTCCATTCAAAAGCGTCTTGCCATAATTTCAAGACTTCATTAAGATCACTGGCTTCAATGGGCCTA
>Ga0114976_10002628_pt1 | contig 11231 bp, 11 predicted proteins | sample S_130805_EF_Meta_FD_87319 | JGI IMG/M metagenome (GOLD analysis project Ga0114976, IMG submission 87319) | Freshwater microbial communities from Lake Simoncouche, Canada to study carbon cycling - S_130805_EF_MetaG | ecosystem: Environmental > Aquatic > Freshwater > Lake | place: Lake...
CCTACTCTTCCGTGCCTTAAGACAAAGTACCATTGGCGCTAAAGGGCTTAACTGCCGAGTTCGGAATGGGATCGGGTGTTACTCCTTTGCAATAATCACCAGGCATGGTTTTATACATAACTAGTATTCTTTTGTAAATATAATTGAAATTTAAAGTATTTGGCTCAAATTTAACAAAAGTAGATAATTTAAAATTTAATGCTATAACAGAAAACCTTATCGCGGGGTGGAGCAGTCTGGTAGCTCGTCAGGCTCATAACCTGAAGGTCCTTGGTTCAAATCCAAGCCCCGCAACCAAAATTGGTAAATTAAAAAGATAATTATATAATATAAAAATGTATTCTGTATTTAGAGATCTAGTTATTTTTTTACTAAAAAAAATAAGAAGTTATACCGTTGGAATATTTAGAGATTTTAATTTTTTAAAGGAAACACCTTTCGAAAAATATCAAAGTGAAAGTTTAGACAAATCATATAATCACTTTAAAAAATATTTTTTAAAATCAATTTTTTTAAAAGATTATAAGATAAAAGAATACGCAATATCAAAAGCCTTGGAAATAAAAGAAGAGGGTCTATATTTGGAATTTGGCGTTCATAAAGGAAAGTCTATTAATTTTTTATCAAAGTTAATAAAAAATAAAATTATATATGGATTTGATTCTTTTGAAGGTCTCAAAGAAGACTGGAAAGGAACACAAGCCACTAAAGGAACTTTTGATTTAAAAGGAAAAGTGCCAAAATTAAATAAAAATGTATCGCCTATAAAAGGATGGATACAAGATACTCTGCCTAGTTTTCTAAAAAGAACGGAAAATATTAATTTTGTCCACATAGATGTGGACACTTACGATACCTCAAATTTTATACTCGGAACTATTAAACCTTTTCTAAACAATGGGGCTTTAATTTTATTTGATGAACTGTACAATTGTGTTGGATGGGAAGAAAACGAATATAAAGCTCTCACCGAAAATTTTAATGAGAATGAATATAATTACCTTGCCTTTAGTAAAGATGGCTCGCAAGTCCTAATCGAATATATAAAAAAATAATGAATATACATATAGGTTGTGAATTTAAAATTGGTAAAAATTGGAAAAATTATGACATTTCAATTACAGCGCAAATTGAAAAAATTCCGTTGATGCGAAAATTTATAAAAATTAACCCTTCGCCTTATCCTAAAGAAGTAATTTATGGAGATATTTCTAGAAAACCTCTTTGCAAAAATAATGAGGCAGATAATATTTATTGTTCTCATGCATTGGAGCATATGACTAAAGAGGACATGCAAAAAGCATTAAAAAATATTTATTTTATGTTAAAATCTGGAGGATGTTTTAGATTAATAGTTCCTGATTTGGAAACGAGAGCGCAAAAATATTTGAAAAATCAAGACAGCGATGCTTTTATTGAAAGTATAGGTTTTGGAAGAAAAAAAAACGACAGAAGTTTTAAAGATTTTCTTAGAAAACTATTTGGAAATTCAGGTCACTTATGGATGTATGATAATAAATCTATGCAAAAATATCTTAATGAAGCAGGTTTTAAAAATATAAGAAAATCTAAAATAGGAGACTCTGGAATTAAAGTTTTTTCTGAAGTAGAGGAAAAACATAGATTTGTTGATGGTGATTTTATAGAAGTTACCCTTCAATGTACAAAATAGATATTGTAAAAATTTATAATTTAAAAATCTAATTTTTAATTAAAATAATATTATTTACTCATAAAATGCATGCTTATAGTCATTCCTACTAGAAATAGAATTAAAGAATTAACAAATACATTAAAATTTTTAGAATCAAATAAATTTTTTTTTAAAAAAATAGTTATCGTAGATTCTTCAAATTTAGAAATAAAAGATCAGATTAAAAAGAAAGTAAAAAAATATAGAGCCAATATTGAAGTTGTAAACTCGGAGCCATCAACGTGCATTCAAAGAAATGTAGGCTTTAATTTTATAAAAAAGTCTAAATATATTATGTTTTTAGACGATGATAATATTTTTTATTCAGATGCTTTTTATAAAATGCAAGATTTCTTAAATAACAATAAAGACTTTGTTGGGGTTGCATTTAATCAAATATATAAAGAGAGAAAAAATATTTTTGATTGCCTTAAGAAGAATTATATCACAAATAAAATAGGAATTTACAGTTTAGATAATGGTGAATTTTCAGGTTCTGGTTGGCAATCTAGATTTGTTAATTTTGAAAATAATAAAATTGTTCAGTGGCTGCCAACTAGAGCTGTAATTTACAGGAGTAGTGAAATAAAAAACTCGAGATTTGACAAAAAATTAGGGGTCTACGGCTATCTAGAAGATCTAGATTTTAGCTTACAACTAAAAAAAAGGGGCAAACTAATGGTATGTAATGATGCAAAATATAAACATGACCAATCTATAAATAGACCGGGTTTTCAATTTGGTAAAAAAGAATTAAGAAATAGATATTACATTGTAAAAAAGCACAAATTAAATAAGGTTCTTTTTTTTTTAACAACATTCTTAAGAATGCTTTTAACTTTTAAAGAAGGCATTTTAGGCAATCTAAATTCTTTTAAAAGATTAGCGGGTAACTTAGTTGCCCTTGTTACAATAAATAATCTTGATGAGAATTATTAAAGTTCTAACTACAAAAATATACTATAATATTAATAAAAAAATTATTTTTACGTACACATCAAGCTTAAATATGTAACTTACCCGATACTATAAGTTATTTATTTTCTTCCAAATTTTTTTATATTTGCGCCACTTACAATCTCATCATAAATCCAATTATAGGTTTTTTCCAAACCTTGTTTTAAAGAATATGATGGTTTCCAGCCAATTTTTTCTGATACAAAAGTATTGTCACTAGATCTACCCCTTACTCCTTTTGGTTTATCTAACTGATAATTTTTTTGAACCTTATATTGAGCAATATCTTCTATTATCTCAATCATTTGATTAATTGAAACCTGTTCTTCGCTACCTAAATTAAATACATCTGAATATTCACTCTCAAAGACTTGTTTAGTGCCATTAATACAATCGTCTATATAAAGGAAACTCCTAGTTTGCTCTCCATCACCCCAAACATCAATTATATTTTTTTTTTCTAATTTTGAGTTTATTATTTTTCTGCACAATGCCGCAGGGGCTTTTTCTCTTCCTCCATCAAATGTGCCTTTTGGTCCGTAGATATTGTGAAATCTTACAACTCTTGTATCTAAACCAAAATCTTCTGTAAAATGTCTGCACATTCTTTCGCTAAAAAGTTTTTCCCAACCATATCCATCTTCTGGTTCTGCTGGATACGCATCTTCTTCTTTTAGGCCTGGAATAAATGACTGCTTTTGTTTACTCCCATTATAAACGCAGGCACTAGAAGAAAAGAAATATTTATTTACATTATTTTTTAATGCGGCTCTTAACAAATTTGTATTAATTAGAACCGACAACATACATTCAGCTTTATTATTTTCAATAAAGCCCATCCCGCCCATATTGCAGGCCATGTTATAAATATAATCAACGCTCTTAGTGACTGTTAAACAATTTTCGTACTCTTTTAAATCTAAGGAGTAATTTTTATTATCTTCATATAATTGGAACCAATATTCTAATGGTTTTATATCAGCACATATAACTTCATGGCCTTGCTTCATTAAAGAATAAGTTAAATGACCACCAATAAACCCTCCTGCGCCACAAATTAAATATTTTTTTTTCATAGTTACACTCAGTTTATAATACTAATTGATTTGGTTAATTATAACAAAAAATTAATTTTTTTTACGATAAAAATTAAAAACCTCTTCAATCCCCCGCTCTAATGAAAATTTTGGTTTCCAATACTTTTTAAGGTATATATTTGGCATATTTTTTTTGTTTTTTTGAAGCTGATCATCTTTTTTGCCTCTGGTAACTTTAATATCTATGCCTTTCTTTTTAAAAAGATTCTTTATTATTTCTGCAACTTTTATTATTTTTGTGTACTTTCCATAACTTAAATCAACAATATTTTTATTTTTAAAAATATTATATTTTTTCATTACAATCTCTAATCCATTGCAACAATCATCTGCATACAAAAAATCTCTTTCTTCGCTTCCATTTGTTAACATCAGAATATTTTTTTTATTTAAAGCTTTAGTTATAAAATCAGTAATTACATGTGATTTTTCCATATCTTTTTCGATGCCATAAACATTCCAAAAACGAACAGATATACCTCCTAATGATTTAGTTATATCTTCACCAATTCTTTTTAAAACACCATAAGTAGAATAGATCATATTTGACATTTGACTAGTCGCAAAAATGAATTTCTTTTTTTCCTTATAAAGCAATTCAAATGTATTCTTCATAATTGAAATATTATTCATTAAAAAACTATAACTCTTCTGATACTTCTTTAAATAAACAGATCCACCCACATCAAAAGCTAAAAAAAAAACAAAGTCTGTCTTTTTAATATATGACAAAAGTTTACGGTTATTATTAATTCTTAAATCTTCTGACTTATTATTTACAAGATCAAACTCATAAACTTTGTAATTTTTTTTTTTTAAGAAATTTAGCAAATGTGAGCCAATTTGACCATGAGAGCCTAGTATTAAAATTTTTTTCATATCAAAATAATTTACTATATTATTTGTAATAATTTAATTTATTATCGTTTACATAAATAACAATAATATATTAGTTGTAAAATTTTTTATGAACTTTATTCAATACAAAAAAGCATTATTGTACACTGCAATTACTTTAATTGCTTTAATTATTAGATATTATGTAATGGATGGCAAAGAGTCGTGGCATGATGAATGGCATTCAATTTATGTTTCAAATCCTAATATTGAACTTAACCAAACAATGGATAGATATTGGGGAAATAAAGGCGATGCCTTTTTAACGGAATATTATCCTCCTCTATATTTAATACTATTAAAGTTTTTTTTTAAATTTTTTGGTTACACCGATGAGATAGGTAGAATTTTTTCATTAATTTTCGGAGTTTTAAGTATTCCATTGTCATTATATATTTTCGAAAATATTACTAAAAATAATAAAATTAATTATTACGTTGGCTTTGCATTTGTATTTAATCTTTTTTTAATATGGCAATCTTTAGAGATTAGAGCGCACAGTTTATCAACGTTTTTATCATTGCTATCGGTAGCATTATTTCTAAAAATACTGAAAAATAGTAATAAAATAATATATTTATTTTATTTTTTGATATCTGTATTAAATTTAAGTATTTGGCCCATAACACTCACTATATACTTTGGAAAAATAATTTTTTTACTAAAAAAATTTATTTTTAAAAAAAAAGAAAAAGAAATAAAAATAGTAATATTTAATATTTTTTTTATTATTATTTTCTATATTATACTTAATTACAATTATTTATTTTACAATATTAATAGAACAGAACATTATACTCTTTTAAAAACTAGTTTTTTTATAAATTATCATTTTAGGAGTTTTTTTGGATCAATCACTCTTGGAGGGGCTTTATTAATAATATTTTCTTATTTTCTTTTGAAAAATAGAAAAGAAATTATATTTAAAAATTCTAATTCAAATCTAATTATTTATATAATTATTAGTACATATGCATTGACACTTTTGTACTCTTTTTTAAGAGCCCCCGTAATGTCTCCAAAGTATGTAATGTTTATTCTGCCGCTCATAATAATATGGATATTTACAAATATTCAAAATGAGAGAAATAAGAAGTTATTAAATATTATTCTCACATTGATTACAATTATAGTAGGTATTTTTAATTTAAAAAATTTTCCTATAAAATCACCCCCCACTACGAATGCATTAGAGATTATAGTAAAAAACAATGGAAAACACTTTTTAAGTAGCGAAAGTGATGTGTTTAATAATTACATTAAAACCAAGAAAATATTTATTAAAAATCAATTGATCTTAATTGAAAATAAAAAACAAATAAATGAATTAGATATCAAAGAGATTTGGTTTATATGCCTAAATAATCCAAGTTTTGCTGTGGGGGATAATAATTTTCCTGATGAAAAAAAATGTAGCGAAAACACTATTCCAGAAAATTATAAATTAAATCAATTTATTCATATTAAGGATTTTATAATCAAAAGTTATATTAAAGCCTAAAAAATTTTTTTTTAAAATAAAACATAATCATTTTTACCAAGATATATGATATCTTAAAATTCATTTTACTTTTATGATATTTTCTATTGTTAAATTTAAATGGAAACTCTTTAATTAATAAGAAATCTATTTCGGCATACAATAAATCGAACAAAATTTTAAATCCTAAACCATACAATCTACTTTTATTTCTCAAATAAATAGATTTTTTAAAAATAAAAAAACCTGACATAGGATCTGCCGTTCTATAACCAAGTAAAACGTTAATTATCTTCACTAATATAAAAGATAAAATAAATCTTGGTTCACCCATAATCTCTTTACTGAAATTTCTTGTTGCTATTAAAAAATCATTTTTTTTCGAAAAAAATAAATTAATCATAATTGGGAGGTATTTAGGATCGTGCTGCAAATCACCGTCCATAACAATTATGTTATCAAATTTACTTTTTCTAAAACCTAATTGACATGATTGACTTAAATCTGGACTCTTATTTCTAATATAAAATCTTAAATATTGATTTTTTTTTTTTAATTTAGACAGAACCTCTTTGGAACCGTCAACTGAATTATCATCGACAATTATAATTTCGTAAATATTTTTTTTTAAATATTGATTTATTTTTGAGACTAGTATTTCTAAATTGAGAGATTCATTAAGTGTAGGTATAATAACCGATACCGCTTTTTTTTTAATAGACATTGATAAATCTATTTTAAAAAATTTTTGTAGTTATTAACTTTAAAAAAGCTTTTGGTAAATAATATAAAAAGACTTTAATATAAATAATTAACAATCTTAAATTTAAATCTTTAAAATTAAATATTCTATACAATAGATAATAGTAAGATCCTTTTGCATATAACAGTGACAAATTATGACGATTTAAAAAATCAATTAAATAAATTTTATTTTCATTCCACGCATTAATTTGCCAAGTTCTGTCTTCTTTTGTATCGCTAAAATTATTTTCAAATTTGATTACATCCATATACTTAACAAGATTAGAAATTGGCAAATTAAGCAAATTTGCAATTGCTAGTAAAAAATGTTCATTAATGCCCCAATCATACTGCTTCCAATCACTTAGAGCTTCTAAGAATAGTTTGGCTTGTAGCTTATCTATTCTAAATATAATTAAATCTATTCCATAAATGAAAGTATAATAATTAAGCATCTTGCCATTTTTAATTTGAGTATTTGGATATATTAAATTTACACCATGAATATTTTTTCTTTTTAACAATTCATTTATAAGATTTGAGGGTAATAAAATATCAGAACATGAATAAATAAAAAAATCGTAATTATTTTCGTTTTTACAAAATTCATTCAACCCTGTGCGAAAAATTTCATGATTTGAATATTTTTTTCCAATAGGGAGATTATTTTTTGTAATATTATTATAAATATAAGGTAATTCACTTTCTCTTAAAATATTTTCAACACCTGAATCATCAAATTGTGTTGCGCAAATTGTCAGATCACAATTAAAGTTTTTTAAAGAATTCAAAAACATCAATTGATAAGAGTCATTATTTTTTGAAACCCCGAAAGGTCTAAATGAAGTTGCTATTAGTAATTTCATAGAAGTATTAATTATTCAATTTTTATAGCAAGATTAAGCTAAAAATATTGTATAAATAAATATTATTTTTATTATTTAAAATTTATTTAAAATTAAACAATTATAAATAATGGTTCACAAATTATATTTATATAAATGTATACCGAAATAACAATTAAAATAAATGACATTAATAGAATATAAAAATTAATGAGAGACTTATTTAGATATTTTTTTAGTTTTTTTTCCTTTTATATAAAAAACGATACTTCTAAGTTTAAAAAATATAGTCAGGTTATAAATGATGAAATTATTAAAAAACTTAAAAGTAAAAAAATAATAAAATTAAGAAAAAAAACTCATATAATTTTTAATAAAGAAATTATTAATTTAATTAAAAAGAAAAAATTAATAAATTTTCTACGGAACTCATTTATTCAAAAAATGTTTTTTATTCACAATAGATTATTTATTAGAAGTGAACTTAATGAAATAAGAAAAGATAAAAAATTTTTTATTCAATGGAAAAACCTTTTGAAAGAAGATGAGGTTGGTGATCCTATTAGATATTTTCTATATCCCGAAAGTAGCGGTAATAGAATAAGACAAGTATATCATTTAAAAAAGTTTTGTGACTTTTCAAATATTAATATTAAGACAATTAAAAAAGTTATTGAAATCGGGGGTGGATATGGTTGCATGGCTAGAATTTTTTCAAAAATAAATCACAAAATTAGATATATAATTTTCGACACGTTTGAAGTGAATTTATTACAATATTATTTTTTGAAACTAAATAAATTAAAAGTCACTATAGAAAATAATAAATCCAGAATTAATTTAATATCTTCTATAAAAATTAATAATGAAATCAATTATAAAAATAATTCTAAAACTTTATTAATTGCAAATTGGTCTTTATCAGAAATGCCTTTAAAATTGAGAAATAAAATTTTAAAATTAATTTTGCGAATTCCATATATTCTAATTTCATTTCAAGATAAATTTGAAAATATAAACAATCTTAAATACTTCGAAAAAATTAAAAAAATATTAGATACAAGAGGTTATGAAACTCAGATAAGTGGTCTGCAATACTATAATAATGCCATACTAAACACTAATAAACACTTCTATTTATTTGCAAGAAAGAATTAAAATGATGATTATATTTTAAGAATAATTGATATATTTTTAAATTTATTCTTAATTTTAAATAAACATTACTAGATAAAATGCTGTTAACAGAAGAAAAAAAAAAACTTACATTTTTTATATTAACAATTTTTTCTATCGTAACTATTGTATCACTATCATCAACACCTGAAAATTTATTTAATAACAATTTAATAAAAAATAATTTATATGAAAATATTTTATTCTTTAAATCAATCTTACCTATAATAATTTTTATAATTTTAATCGTAGCTACATTTAAAGAATTTAAGAACTCTCTATTAACTAAAAATAATTTTATTTTTATCCTTTTTTCTTTTTTAATATTATTCCAAATTATTGGGACATTAAGTAGTTCACAAAATTATATAAAAAATTTATATTATTTAATTCCTAAAATTAATATCATGTTTATTTCTTTAATTTTTTTTAAAATATATAATAAAAAATTTTTGAAATTTTATTTATATACAAATTTAATAATTTTTTTTCTTATATTTTTATATTTTTTTTTTATTTATGTTAAATATTACCTATTATTTAATGATAATTTTTACTACATATGGGGTAGTATTAAAAACAATGAATATGTTCCTAGACCAACAGGAATGGCTAGGCTTGCAATAATCTTCTCTTTATTTTTTTTTTGCATTTATGTTCTGGCCAAAAAAAAGAATTTTTTTTTTTTAATATTCTTTAATTATTTAATATTTGCTTTCGAAAGCAGAATAGTAATTTTATCTTTACTATTTATCAGTTTGATATTTATTTTAATTAAAGAAAGATATTCAATACTAAAAACTTTAAAATATTTAATTTTAATTTTTATCATTCCTTTTATCATTAATGTCTTCATTGACTTCTCAAAGAGAAAAATTTTATTTAATACTAGCCCCACTCTAACTGAAGGTTCAAAAAATTTTTATGGATTTTTAAACTCTAATACAGATTTAAAAAATTTTTCTAGATTTTTAAACTCTGAAATAAATTCAGAAAATTTTTCTAGTAGTCGTACGCAAGACTGGCAAAATATTTTGAAGGATTATGATAAACATAAAGTGTTTGGGTACGGAATTCATGGTGATAGAATTTTGATAAATCAAACTGCATCTAATGGTTTTTTATATTCATTAGTTTCTGGTGGTTATCTTGCAACGATCACTTACTGCGTGATCTGCATTTATTCGCTTTATTTAGTAAATTTAGCTCTATTAAAAAAAAAATTCAACAAATACTCCTGGTACGCTTCATCAATGATAATTTTTTTCTTAATAAGATCTCTGGTTGAAAATAGTTTTACAATTATTAGTTTTGATTTTATTATATTTTTCTTATCTATTTTTTATCTTGAAAAAATTTTTTTTATAAATCTAGATCTAAAATATGAGTATAAATAATATAAATAAAATGATTTTAACCTTTTAATCCTGAGTTAAAGATCATTGTTAATATATCAAAATTAAAAAATATTGAGATTCATCACTCTTGCAGTTCGTCAGACTCATATCCGTTATGTCCTTGCTTCAAATCCAGGCGCCACGATCAAAAGATTCAATCTTTTATTTTTTTTTTAATAAATAGATAATTAAGCTAACGTATAAGATGGTGATAAAAATTATCAAATAAATTTTTTTGGAAACCTCAAAAAAATAATTTAAAAAAATGGGAATACATAAGATTAATAATAGATAAATAACTGCTTTGTAGTAACTAAATTTTTTTAATAAAATATGGTGCAGATGATTTAGATCGGCCTTAAAAGGATTTTTTTTATTATAAATTCTCTGTATATAAAGTCTGAGCATATCAAGTCCGGGTATTATCATTGCTAAAAAGATTTCTTCTACAGAGATGACTTTTGTTATGTTGAGATCAATAAAAAAAAAAGAAAGAATAAATCCTAAAAGATAAGAACCATTGTTTCCTAAAAATAATTTATTCTGATAATTTTTGATTAAAAAAAAAAGCAAACTAATTATTAAGACAATAAATATAATATTATTTTGATGTAAATATAAAAAAACTAGCAATAATATGGCATAAACAGCTGCGGAAATGTTAATACCATCCAACATATTAAAAGCATTAATAAATAATAAATAACAAAGAATAGTAAAAAAAATACTAAATTCTCCTAGTAAAATTTTTTTATTCAAGAATGAAATATTAATATTATTAATAGACAAATCATTATTAAAAATAATTAATAATAATAAAAAGGTAATTTGAAAAAAAAATTTTAAATATGCATTAATGTCAATTTTATCATCAAAATATCATAATAAAAAAAAAAAAAAACATAAAAGTAAAAAAAAAATATCATCATTAAAAAATAAAAAACA
>Ga0114976_10002629_pt1 | contig 11225 bp, 15 predicted proteins | sample S_130805_EF_Meta_FD_87319 | JGI IMG/M metagenome (GOLD analysis project Ga0114976, IMG submission 87319) | Freshwater microbial communities from Lake Simoncouche, Canada to study carbon cycling - S_130805_EF_MetaG | ecosystem: Environmental > Aquatic > Freshwater > Lake | place: Lake...
AATACCTCGCCCGCGCCACTTTCTGACTCTGGCGTTTCTTCTATAACTGCACCAAGCCCCTTAATGAAAGCGGCAGTATTGGCAGCCAACTGCATGTTTTCACGCAGTGTCTTCGGTTCTTCCGAATCCAGATTATCTGGAAACGGAATGGTTTTATCCGGTTCTATTCTGATAGTCATAGAGGAAATAGCGCTCCATGGTTTTAGGGTGCAAGACAAGGCTACTCGTCCGCACCCGAAATGTAGCAGAAAATATACACCCTACGCAAATTTATTTTGGGTCCCCTTACCGGGGGGTCTTCCTATATCGAGGGGGTGGGGTCTGCATTCCCAGAAATTTTAATTTTTACTCCCCCACTGTGCGGAACACTGTGTATGTACTGGGATGGGTGGTGTTCTCCAATCTGGGGCATACCCACCCAGTGGGTCAACGCCAACGGGCTTTTCGATTTTTGAAATCTAGCCGGAGAAAGAGGCGATTTTTTTTCGGGATTTTTCCATTGTCTAGCATGGCGATGCTGTGTGGAGTTTCGCCCTAATTTCTACCTATTGGTTAATATACATCATCGACAGATTGATGGTCTGGCGATACGGAATGTTCGACACAATGTCGATTGTTCCGGTGGCGATTATGCCTTCCTTTTATTACGGAGAATACATCATGGCAAATACTGCTACTGTTGCGACATCTGCTGTCGCTGTGCCCGCTGTCGAAACTATTTCCGGTTTCGATTCCATTGACTCTGCCCGCGAGACGCTGTTCACTATTGGCTCGGAGACTCTCCAAGCTGAGCGTGCGATGGCTCGCGGAAAAGAGCAACTGGATGTTCTCGATGCCAACCTGAATGATATCGTTAAAGACTTGTCTTATGTCGAGTTCATGAAGGTGCGTGAGTTTCACGTGGCGGGCGCGGTCGACCTGCTCGATTCGGTCGACGCGGCTCAAAAGCGTTGGGAGCGTCAAATCAATCGTTGCGTGTCCACCTTCAACTTCGTGCGACCAAAGTCTGAATCAAAAGACGCGGTTCGCAAAGCTGAGGCTAAAGCTAAAGAGGTCGCGAAGCTCGCTGAGTTTAGCGATGCTGAGTTGGTCGAGCGCCGTCAATCCCTGTTGTCTAAGGGTGATGATGCGTCGGTCCGCGAAGCTCTTAAGCTCGGCAAAGAGGTCAAGCGTCGCAATGCTGAGTCTCTCGATGCTGAGAAAGCGCAAACTAAAGCGCTTGTCGACAAAATCATTGCCCGCGTGAAAGCGTTGGCAAAAGATGGCACCGATGACGCGAATGACCTGTTGATTCGCGCGGCTTCACTCTTGGGCTAAGCCCACCACGCCCGTCATGTAATTGTGCATGGCGGGCGTTTCTTTCTTAACTTTTGTTGGAGTTCACTATGGATAAATTTTATAAGTTTTATGCCTTTAAAGCCGCGATTTGTTTCTTGGCTTTTATTTTCTCTGCCTTGGCACTCGGTGATGAGTCGCTGACATTCTTCTGGGTCGCGATTCTTTCTACTGTTGCGTCTCTTGGTTTCTACTTCGTTGGTGAGTAAAACCCCGCCCGTCATGCTTTTAGCGTGGCGGGCGTTTTTTTTCGCCTTTTTTCTGGCGGGCGTTTTTGGTCCGCGCCCGCGAGATTCGTTCCGTGCTGAGCAACGGTGTAGCCTTGCCCGCAGGGTGTAGAGCATCGGGTTAGTCGATGCGTGGCGGGCGAAGTTAACGTCGCCGCGTCGCCCGCTATTGATGCCAGTCCCCTAACGAACGGATTAGGACCGTGGGGAATTAACGACATTTCGTCGATCTTTCCGCATGGGGCAGAGAGCGACGCCCGCCAAGCGTGGCTCCAGTCTAGATTTGCAAGCAATTCCGGGGAAACCTTACGCATAGCCCAATTCGCTCTTATTAGTTGTGGTTAATACTTACAAAAGTGGTCGCTATCTTACGTTTAACCCCCAAAGTCAAGTTCGAGAACACGAGTTTATCTACCCTTATCTTACGTTTAATTTTCCTCGGGTGTTTGCAAGTCCTTGATTTTATTAGTCTCTCTCTCTATCTATCTTTAAAAATAATAAATAATAAGAACTCTTCACGGTTTGAAGAAAATTATGAAGAGCGGGAGAATTCCCCGACCTTCTGACCCTCCCCCTCGCGGGCGTGGTTTCCCTCAAAAACTTTTCCTCTCTCAATTTTCCTGAAACCGCGAAGAGGCTTATTATCTCTTACTTTTAACTCGCAACTCCTTGAAAACGCTTGACATTTCTAAAAGTAAGACGTAATATAAGCCTGTTAAATCAACCTTGTCGAACTTGACTAAACGGAGGAAACCCATGACCGACACGAAACGCACTCGCACTCCCAAGTACAAAAACGCTGATGACATCATCAACAACTGTCTCATCCACGGCTCCGACCTTTGCTTCGTTTGGCCTTATGGCGAAGAGTCCGCGGCTCACCCACCACCGCCCGTGCTTTCCCCCACCTCGCACCTCACCATGAAACTCGGCACCAACTCGGTAGCCCGCGTCTTGTTCATTCTTTGCAGATACATCCCCGCATCCAAACGACTGGTGAAGTGGTGCAAGACTCCCTCATGCGTCAACCCATACCACCACACCGAAACCACCAAAATGGTGCAACTGCGGTATGACCTAGCCGCCAAAGAGGGCAAGGAGGGCAGGTTCTTTACCGACCTTATTCCGTCTCAGGAAAAGCTACGCCATATGCTGCCATCTCGCGATCTCATCGACGAACTCCAGCCCGTCGAACTCGGTATCCTAAAACTGCTTCAGGAGAGCGCGATGCAAGCGGGCTATGATGCCAAGGGATTACCCGCTTCCCTGCGGCAGGACAAAATCATACCCAACGCTTCCAACTCTCCGCCCGCTTTTGGCGAGGCGGGCTTCAAACCCGTGCTCGTCATGAAGAGCTATAAGCCGCCACTATCAGCCGATGAAGAAGCCGCCCGCAAAGCGGATATAGATAAGGAGGCGGATGAATGGTTCAACGGCGGTATCTTTAAAGAGATCGAAGCCCGCAAGAAGCGTATGTTGCAGAAAGCGGTGCAGGATTGGGAGCTACCCGCCAACTAGCGGAATGGGTTCTCTAAACGCGGAGGGGGTCTTGACTTTGTCAACTATGTATGCTATAATGTACTTTGTACATTAGATGGTAGTACTTCTTATGTATATCCTTCCGCGGGTCGGACTTATCGACATCTTGTCGACTATTCCAGCCCCTTGTGTTATTTCTTATATTGGAGATGCCCTGTGTTTACTAACTTCGAGCGCTTTCAGCGCCTCATCATTGCTATCGCACTCATTGTGCTTGTTCTCGACCTCTTCTATTGGAGACCGTGATGATCACCATTACCCCAACCCCGCCCGCGAGTCTTGGAGACTTGCTGTTCCCACTCATCGTTGAGTTGCGGTGGAAGCACGCGCTGTGTGCTTGCATCCTCGAGCGCCGTGACTACACCGAGATTCACTTCTATCGCAATCCCGAAACGGATGAGCTTGTCCTCACCTATTGGGAAATCAAACCATGACACACCATACTACAGAATACGATGACGATTACCTACCCTGGCATTCATGTGCCATGTGCGGTGACGACATCCATCACGAGCGTTATGCCTTGGGCTATCGCTTGTGTATGCATTGCGGCAATCAAGCCGCGATCTCCGCACGCCAATCATGGTGTGTGGTGCAACCCTACGGCAAAGGTCCTTACATGTTGGTCACCGATGCAAGCGCACCCCAAACGCTTCTCGATACCAACCAAAAGTACCCGCGCTCGTAACGGAATTGTCGACATGGTGTCGATCGTTCCTCTCTCTTTATCTTTTATTAGGAAACCAAAATGTCAGAAATCAAACATACCCGTCGCGTTAACTTCACCGAAGCCGTCGACCTCATCCTGCATAGCGGGCATAACTCAGTACACCTTACTGGCGAACCAGGCGTCGGTAAGACCGCGATCCAAGATGTCATCGTCGAGCGCACCGGATACCACAAGGTGTACATCGATGGTCCGAACACCGATGTCGGTCAGGCGGGCATGCCCATACCTAACCATACGACGCGGACCTTGGACTTTTATCCCGCTGAGAGTTTCAAGCTACACACAAACGAGCCGTGCGTGATCATGATCGACGAGTGGACCAAGACCGATGACTATGTCCGTAATACTCTGCATCCCCTACTGCATGAGCGTCGCATGGGTAACTACTACTTGCACCCTGAGTCTATTGTCTTTACCACCGGTAACAACGATGGTGATGGTGTCGGTGACTCTGCCAAAGCGCATACTCGCAACCGTCAGTCGTGGATGCCCTACATGAAACCCAATGCTGAAGAGTGGTTGGGCTGGGCTATCAATCATGGCGTAGCACCTGAGATTCAGGCGTGGGTGCGTGAGTATCCGCATTGCATGGCGTCGTATACCGATGGCGGGCAGAAAGAAAATCCATATATCTTTAACCCAAGCGACGCATCGCAGATTGCGTTTGTGTCTCCCCGTTCGTTGTTCAAAGCATCGCATTGGGTGACTGTGCGTGATCGCCTTACAGAGAACGCATTGATCGCGGCACTCGATGGTACTCTGGGTTTCTCAGGCTCGCGTGATTTGCAAGCATACATTGCGATGGCTGACCAACTGCCTACGCGTGAGGCGATCGAGACTAACCCTGACTCTGTGGCTCTGCCCACAAGTCCAGCGGCTCAATGTATCTTGATGTTCAAGGGTGTGTCTGCATGCACTCGTGAAACATTCGGAACATGGATGCGCTTCGTAAAGCGTATGCCTAAAGAAGCACAAGCCCTCTTCATCAACAGCTTGCTTGAAGTTAAAGCCAAGAAGAATTGGGCTATTGCACACCCTGCGTTCGTGACATGGGCTCGTGAGAACCAGTACATGTTTGCCGGACTCAAGGGATAAATCGACATCATGTCGAAAACTCCAACCAACCAAGGAACTTAAATGAAAACTATCAAGATAGGCGCTCCCGTCAGCTACCGCAACTGCTTCATCGTGCCAGTCAACGGAGGCTTCGATGTCGTTGATAAGCGTAGCGGGCGATGGATACATATCGCAAGCCAGCGACTCGCGAAATGGAACGCGACTGTGTGGACTCGGCTGTCGGTCGAGTTCGATTCGTCAACAAAACTCAGCGGTAAGAATCTCAAGACTCTTACTGTTGTGTCTGTCAGCATAGACAAACAACCAAAGGAAAAGAAATGAAAGATTCTAATTTAACTTTACAGCTCGAGCTGACTGTGTCGGGCTCGGAAGGGTGGCAGAACCGTGTGCGTATGGCACTCGAGAACTTGGGCGTGCTTGTGCATGAAGTCGAGTTGCTTGAAGCCAAGGGCGATGCGGGCGAGTATGCCTTTCAGTACAAGATCATAGTAGGAGATCTCTCATGATGTTCAAACCAAAACTTAAAGCCGAGCAACGCATCGAGCTTGTTCACGTCAGCTTAATGCGTAACCCTGCGTTCGCGTTGTTCGCGGGTCTCTTCATGGTGGGCAAGACGAGCGTGTCCGATCTCGTTCCGACTGCGCGGACCAACGGCAGAGATGCAGAGTATGGTCGTGGCTTCGTGGATGGTCTCAGCGACAAGGAGCTTGCTTTTCTTGTGATGCACGAGAACATGCACAAGTGCTATCGCCACCTGACAACATGGAAGGCGTTGCATGACACCGATCATGAGATCGCTAACATGGCGTGTGACCATGTGATCAACATCCAGTTGTACGATATGGATAGACCCGAAAGCACTCTGGCTCACCCTCGCGACCCCAAGACGGGCAAGTTCATGGGTTGTTTCGATGAGCGGTTCCGTGGTATGGATGCCAAGCAAGTCTTCGACATCTTGATGAAGGAGCGACCCACGGGTGGTGGTGGCGGTGGCAAGCCATGCGAAGACGGTGAAAAGTCTGACGTCAATGGTCGTCCAACAGGTGGGAGTAATCGACAAGATGTCGGTAATTCCCTCGACGAGCATGACTGGCAAGGCGCGAAGGATGGTCTGTCCGAAGACGAGAAGAAGCAGTTAGAGCAGGACATCGATCATGCTCTGCGGCAAGGCGCGATCTACGCGGGCAAGGTTGGTGGTCACATGTCTCGCGAGATTGCGGAGATGCTGTCTCCCAAGGTTGACTGGCGGGCGGTGCTCAAGCGGTTCGTTAAGACACACCTCAAGGGGCGTGATGCTCCGTCGTGGCGCAAGGCACACAAGAACTACTTGTGGCAAGACGTTATCCTGCCCGCGATCATCGGCAAGCGGATGAAGCACCTCGCGATTGCGATGGATACATCGGGTTCTGTGCATGGTCCGTTGCTTGATGCGTTCATGAGCGAGCTTAACAAGATCGTTGTAGACCTCAAGCCTGAGCGTGTAGATATTCTGTATTGGGATACGGAGGTGGATAACCGCGAGACTTATACATCCGGTCATGGAGACATTGTCCATAAGACAAAACCTAGTGGCGGTGGTGGTACTAACCCTGACTGCATACCAGCGTTCATGAAAGAACACAGCATTAAGCCTGATGCTCTCGTGGTTCTAACGGATGGGTATATGCACAGCAACCCCGGCGCATGGGCGGGACTGTCTGTGCCTACGTTGTGGTGCGTGATCGGTAACGATAGTTACACACCGCCCAAGGGTCAGATCGTAAACATCAAGGAGGTATGAAATGAAAGCAAGTCATCAGAACTTTGTGATCACCCTTAACCAAGAAACCTTTGAGTTGTTGCAAGAGGTAAGGGAGGAGCTCGTCTCCAAGCTTGGCTTCCAACCAACCAATGGTCAGGTGGTCAAGCACTTGATTGCGTTCTACAACGGGGAGGCGGAGTAATCGACATCGTGTCGAAGAATCCGAACCATATGCCACTAGTTGTATTAACCAAGGGTCAGGTAATTTATAAGAAGGGCGACATGCCCCACATTGGTTGTCGTGCAGACGAGAACCAAATTACACAGGCGAACAATCGCCTTATCGCATGCAACATGCTCACCAAGAGTATGTCTTTAATTCAACGTTCTTTATTGAAGGGGAAATGATATGAGTCGTAACACGGCATGTGTACACAGGCTTGCAAACTTTGAGAGTGCAAAGACTTGGTACGAAAAAACTAAACCTATTCTTAGGAATCCGGAGAACATACGCCCGCTGGGTAGTCGTCGTCATCACTACATGGCGACCATCGCCATGCCCGATGCGGATACTGTTTGCCTGAAATACTTTGGGCAGACGTTGGTCGAGTGGCGCTCGAACAATACCTATTCTGTGTTTGCACCAAGGTATTACAGCGCGTATGCACCCGATAACATGCATAACTTTTTGCCCCTATCGAATCAATATTTCATGTGGGACAAGGGTCGTATGCTGTATTGCTCTCATGAGGGCATAAAGAGAGAGGCGTATGTCTTAGAGCGTGGCGGGCGACTCGACTTCCAGATGGTCGGCAACAAATCGTTCTTCCTTAATGCGCCCGTTGCATACAACGTGCGGGCAAAGCGTGGCGTGGCAAACAAGCTGATGCATCGGTACGCTGACTTCCTGTCGTGGATGCAGGTCGTGTTAGCCGTAACCCCCGTGTATGAGGGCGAGGAACTTAGCCCGTCGATCGATCAGTTTGGTCTGTCGCTAGGGTATAGGACAACCGAGGAGTACTCAGCTATGAACTCGGACTTCGCTACGTCCGCACTACGTGAGGAGTATTGGGATGAGAGATACAACCGCGATGCGTTGCCGTTCGGGTTTAGGAATGGCGGGTGGGACTCGAGTATCGGGTTCAACCGCGAGGCTTGCTTGCATATGCAGTCCATGATCTTGGGTAACAACCCGACGGATTGGGTGCAAGCTCTTCACGTCGTTGTCTCTAAATCAGGTAGGTATACATGGTCGCCTAGAGCGGGCAAGAAAGTATCTGAAGAGAAAGCGTTTGAGTTTGTCAAACATCTCATCACCTACTTGCATAGAGACGAGGTGTTCACGCTTGAGCGTTTACCCAAGGGGACTGTGCCGTCTAAGACAAACACGCACTACTACCACGATGTCAACTTCGTGCCACGGAAACGTCGACAACTTGTCGATAAGTCCAACCAATCAACCAACTGAAACAACTAGGAGAATACTATGACAGAGAATACATTGACGATCACGGGTCCCGTGGTCTCCCTATCATCCATGGCTATGCTTGTGGAGTTACGCATCAGCACATGGACTGCGCGTAAGCGTGACAACGAAACGTCTATGGATGTCAACACATCTAAGGAAGCCGATCAGGATGCGGGCTCGGTATACAAGTACCTCATGGCGGGCAGTGATCATCTCAAGAAGATTGAGAAGTATGCCGCCAAGTGCAGGGGCTGGAACTCAACGCAGACGTTGCCTTGGATGAAGGGTGTCGGGCTGTTGCCTATGGAGAACTTCTTTAAGTACCGCGAGCAACTCGGTACGATGGAGGCGAACTTCTACGCGTTAGTCCATGACTTCATCATTGCGTATCCGCAGATCAAGAACGACCAAGCGTTCAAGCTAGGTAAGTACTACCGCGCAGATGAGTTTCCTGATGTTGATACATTGCCACGTCGGTTCAAGTTTGAGTACAACTTCCTGCCTGTGCCTGAGAGCGGTGACTTCCGTATCAACTGCGAGGCGCGGGTGAAGGCTGACTTGCAAGAACAGTACGACAAGATGTTCAAAGACAAACTGCAAGAAGCTATGCGTGACCCATGGGATAGGTTGCACGACATGCTCGTGCGTATGAGCGAGCGGCTGACTAACAGCGAGAGCGGTGATCGTAAGATTTTCCGTGACTCGTTACTCGACAACGCAGTAGAGCTGTGCGACTTACTAACTCGGCTCAATGTCACGAAAGACCCAGAGCTGGAGAAAGCGCGTCGTATGCTAGAGCAAGCGGTGACTACTACCGACATCAAGGACCTACGCTCCGACGAAGGCGCACGTCTTGAACTCAAGACCAATGTGCAAGACATCATCAACAAATTTAACTGGTAATAACTATGACATTTGCAAACATTCAACTACCACCTAACACTATCCTTGACCCGATGCTTGCGGAATTGGTAAACAAGCTAGCGTTAGACATGACAGCGTTTACCTTTTGCACTAAGGGGATGGATGCTAAGGAGATAAAATATCATACATCTCTGACCGCTATGGGTGATCGCACTAATGCAGCACCTGAAGGCTTCTCCTTTCTAAAGAAGGTGACGGTGTACGCGGGACCTGAGAATCTAGGTGAAGTATACGTAGACAGGCGGTATGGTCGAACCTCGGAAGATGTGTACTTCATCAAATCATGGCGCATAAATAAATCCCGTGGTGATTCAAACGTATCGTCAACCAGTAAGGTAACGGGCGCGGCTCGTCTTGTTAAGAAACATTTTGTTCCGCAGAACATGACGGAGATTGCTGAGAAGTCGGCGTCGGCTCTACAGGGTGGCATATACCATGCCATTCGTGATCTGCTTCGGCCTATTCACCATAACCAAATGGGACCTAATCAAATCCTGATGCAGAAGTTCTTGTATCAGCTTATGAATGGTGAGACTGACCCAGCGGGCGCGGATGAAGTGCGTAAGTATTTCACCTCCGATAAGTATCACAAAGCTATGTCTGAGTGCATACTTGCCGAGAAGATGGAGAAGCTAAATTACACCACGGTTGTTCATTATAACAATGCGTTTCTTATCAGACCCCACACGGGCGAGATGGCGTACAAATCGTTTGATGAACTTCCTGAGCATATGCAGAACGCTATTGGTGTACTACAACTCATGGAAGATGGTGAGCTTGTAGACGATGTAGGCTTCCGCCATAACAGTACTGACTTCCTAGTACTAGAGAAGTAATAACTACCTAACCAAATTGACCCGCCTAGTGCGGGTCTTTTTTTGTCTATGGAATACTCGACAACTTGTCGATGATTCCTCGGTTGCTAAGTGTTAACACCTACAAAATAAATTTCAAAAAAGACTTGACATAGTCCAGTAATGCTATACATTAGAGGTATGGCAAACACACCCGAAACCAAGGTTAAACGCAAAATAGCAGACATACTTAAGAAGTATGATGCTTACTATTTCTTCCCCGCAAGTAACGGCTTTGGTCGTGCGGGCATACCCGACATCATAGCTTGCTACTGCGGGCAGTTTATAGCTATCGAGTGCAAGGCGGGCAAGAATACCACAACCGCATTACAACGTAGAGAACTTGGCGCGATTGAAGATGCCGGTGGCTACGCGCTTGTGATCAACGAAACAAACATAGAACAAGTAGAAGAAGTACTCCAACAACTAAAGGAAGCACAAACATGATTGACCAACTACTACGCCCCTTCGTCTGTGACCAACTCAAGGCGCTGATGGAAAAACTTGAGACACAAGAATTTGATGCCCGTTCCCTGAGGAAGATCTCTGACTTCCTGCACGAGTTAAACCTTACGCGGTTTGAGCGCTATGTGGTCGGTCGCGTTTATAAACGGGTTAGGCGTTTGAGCGACATGAACCGACTTATGGACGAGGTTATTCTTGGTCAGATGCAGGGCAACATTGAGACAGACATCAACGCCAAGTTAAGGGCGGCGATGGACAATGGCTTGACGGGCAATGCACTTTGGAACGGACAAGTCCCGCCGACAACCATTACACAAGCCAAACGCGTAGTCGTTCGACCCAGAGCCTCCGCATGATCACGATTGACTTTGAGACTTACTACAGTCGCGAGTATTCCCTAACCCGTCTAACGACGGAGGAGTACGTGCGTGATCCGCAGTTCCAAGTGATTGGCGTGGCGGTCAAGGTTAATTCCGACCCTGCTGAATGGTTTTCCGGTGACATGCAAGAAACGGCTGAGTGGTTGGCGCAGTTTGATTGGGGCAATCATTTCGTGTTAGCCCATAACGCAATCTTTGACGCGGCAATCCTAACGTGGGTCTTTGGACAGAAACCCAAAGCGTGGCTCGATACTTTGTCTATGGCTAGAGCAATGTTTGGTACAACTGTGGGCGGTAGTCTTGCCAAGTTGGTTGAACACTTTGGCCTTGGTGCAAAAGGTTTAGAGGTGCATGATGCGCGGGGCTTGCGTCGCGAGGACTTTCCTGCTGATCAACTGACGCAGTATGGTGAGTACTGCAAGAACGACGTTGAGCTGACCTTTAAACTCTACAACGAGATGTCGGGTTTCCCTACGATAGAGAAG
>Ga0114976_10002633_pt1 | contig 11218 bp, 18 predicted proteins | sample S_130805_EF_Meta_FD_87319 | JGI IMG/M metagenome (GOLD analysis project Ga0114976, IMG submission 87319) | Freshwater microbial communities from Lake Simoncouche, Canada to study carbon cycling - S_130805_EF_MetaG | ecosystem: Environmental > Aquatic > Freshwater > Lake | place: Lake...
CCTCCATATGCAACTGAGTGTTGCCCTGCATGATCTGCACTTCTTTGACCGCCCAGTCAAACACCCGTGATACGTCAATGTTGTGCAGGCCCAGCTTCTGAGCCACCAGTCCAGCAGTCAGATTCGCCGCCGCCATGCCCGACCAGAACCGCTCCCTTGTATCAATCTTTGCGCGGCTGTCAAAGATGGCTTGGGTCTTCAACGCTTGGTCAACAATCTCCTCCAGATTCTGCAAAAGGTACTGGGCGTAAATACCGCCCGCTAAGCCGTAGTTAGATTGCAGCTTGCCAAATATCTGCTTGGCTTCCCGCTTGTCCAAATTATTAGTCGGCTCAATCTTGTACTGCATCAGCCGCATAAGCTCACCCTCAGAGGTGGCCTTCAACGCTTCCAACTTATCAGTCATGCTGGAGTTGGATGTACACACCATCATCGTAGCCCAGTAGCCCTGCGATTCGCGCTCCTCGTTGGTAGATGACTTCATACGGCGGCGTGGCGCACCTTGCGTGGCGCTGTAGGCAAGATCAGAAAAGTCGTCGCCGCTCATCTTCGTCACTTCGTCAATACCCAACGGGAGGTTGCACATCACAGCCATGCGGTGCAGCTTCACGTTCAATGTGTCCCGCCACTGGAGCATCAACTCATCGGGGTGGCCCCATACGCTGTTCATGACTTGCAGGATTGTTGACTTGCCAGTACCCGAGCGGTTGTTGACAAGGTTGATAACTCCGCCCTTAATACCCATGAACTTGATGAGCGGTGCACCAAAGGCCGTGAAAACTGCAAAAGCATGCGGCTCAAAGCCCGGCATGTTGTAAACATTGATGACCTTCTTCCATTCCTCCAGATCACCCACAGGGCGCAACGCCGTCGCTATTTCTCTCGTAGCCCGTGAAGGTGGGCTGTACTTAACGTAGCTCGGGCCAATCTCGCGTGAACCAAGAATAAACTTTGAATCATCATCCGCCCATCCAAATTGGAGTCTCATCATTTCTACCTCTTGTGCAACTTGCAATTCTTTCGCGCAATCTATAACGTAGTTCAGGATGTTTGCCATCTGATTTTGCTTAGCCAAAATACCCTGAAACGAGACCTGCTTACGGAACTCTTCCTTACTTAGCAAGTCCTCCGTCGAAACGGTAAACTCTTTCACGCCATCGCGGGGCAGTGTCAAGCGCAGGAGAACAGTCTCGCCGTGGCCAAGGTCAAACATACGCTTGATGACAAACAGGTCGTACTCATACACGCAGACAACCTTGCTGTCATCGCCGTCCTCAGACTCAGCATCTTCTTCACCCTTCTTGACGTAGGCGTAGATGCCGCCGTTCTTGCCACGGAAATACCGTGACGGAATAACAGGCATGACAAACTCAGAAGCCGCGCCGTCCTTACCGGATACTTCAACGGCAGTGTTTTCTTCAGCCTTGGCAATCTCATGGCCAAGGACAATCGGAGATTTAATCTGTTTCCAGTACGGGCAACTCGGGCACACCCCAGAACGGAAGTCATTAAACGTATCGCAGGTATACGGGCCTTTGATCGAGAACGCCTTGCGCTCCGTGGCATCAGCGGAATACTGCGGGTGTTGCTTGGAGATAATGTGGATGGCTTTCTCACCGTCCACGCAATGCTTGGCAATGGACAGCCCCGCCCGCCACAGCGGCTCCTCAATATCCGCTTGGTTCTCCATCAGATACTTCAACTGGTCACAACCAGAACCGTGCATGGTCTTGTCAAAGATCGTGCGGAACCGCGACTGGCGGTTACCCAACAACGAGCGAGTAAACTCATCCAATTGCTTGGGTGCATACGCTGGCTTGACATGAACGATCGGCCCCATCAAAGCCGCAAAGTCGTCAAACAACATCGGCTCCATCGTATGCAGCACAACCACTTCATTGGCTGGATCATCTTTAAAATTTAATGTGCCGGGGATACGCAAGACACGAGCAGCATCGGCTGGCACATCGGGGTCAATAATGATATTCAGTTCAAGACATCGGGCCTTGAATGTAGTCGCAACTGGCAACCACTTTTCGCGCTCTACTGGTTCTGTCAGCGGCCAGTACGCATGCCAGCCACGACCCGAATCCACAATCGTGGGCCTTGGCAGTTTAAGTCCCTTGCACAAATCCCTCAACGCCATAAACCCGGTGTCTTGGTCAATGTACCCTTTGATGCGCCCGTACTTATCGGGTATAGCTTTTGTAGGCCCGCAATCAATATCTAAAAAGAACGACTGCATCATGTCGCAGTTGATCGCGTCACGGCTCTCGTCTGTTTTAAACTTACCGCAACTAAAATATGCGTTGCGCCCCAACTCCACGAGGCGCTCTGCTTCTTCTTGTACTTCTTCTAATGTCTTGTGGAACGCTTGAATCGGTGGTCTACCGTCCAGCAATCCTATTGTGCAGTACCAACCATCAGTGGCTGGGACTACACAACGCAACAATTCAATGTCCGCCATTTTGAATCCTGTATCCGTCATAAAGGAGGGGGTGACGAGGGGCAGACGGAATCCCCTTTCGCTCCGTCGAGCTAGTCACCCCCGAAACTCACCTAGCGCGTTTAAGGTATTCCGTAATCGCGGCGGTAAAAAGATTGCCGGGTGCGTATTTCCCAGCAAACCAGTTGTATACGGTCTGTTTGGTCACGCCAAAAAAGTCCATAACATCGGTCACCGGAATTTCCCGACTAATGCAGAACCGACCAAGCTTGACGCCAACATTGTTGATGTCGGCTTTCCGGTTGACCTGCACTACCCGCTGTGAGTATCCAATCACTTATCGTCTCCCCACTCGTCAACCAGTGTAGACAAACCGGACTTGCTAGGCGCTTTAGCCGCAATCGCTTTTGGTTTCTCTTCGCGTTTGACAGGCGCGGCAATTTCAGCGGCGGCAGAACCGGGCGGCGCAATCATTTTAGGCAAAGATGAACTGTCCTTCTTAGTAAAGTTCAACTTGCCCGCACTGACCGCAATAGGGGATTCACCCTGCTCAATAGCGGTGTCGTATGTTTCCTTGTCCAAGAACTCAGCATTGCTGAATGTCAGCTTGGGAAAATCACTATCGGTATCAAACGTCATGCGGGTAGCCAGCATGTTCAAGTTGTAGCCCGACTGCGCTACATACTTAGCGTACTGCAAGAAGGGCATATGGTCGACATCGCCTTGGCCAAACAAAGACTTCTGCGGCAGGATCAATTGATAGATGTCGCCGCCCACATTGTTACGCAGGGTAACGGCCAACCTCATAGAGTAACGGCAGGCGGCACGGCCAGCGCCAGCAGAACCTTTGATAGCTTGCTTGCACTCTTTGCAACGTGCGCCTTGTGGGTCTGGTACATCCGCATCTGGGCGCTCGCCATCGCTCGACCAGCAGTCAGGTACGCTAGTCTCGTCGGGGTTGTACTCAGCCCCGTAATAGGACTTCTGCACATTGCGGCTACCGTTGACAACCACGACATCCATGTAGGGGTCGGTGTTCTTAGCGATCTCTTTGCCGCCGTCAACAAGACGGAAGACACGCCCGCGCAGGGTGATGCGCTTGATGCTGCCGCCCGAAGACGAGAAGGCTTTTGTGAAGTCGTCCAACTTGACGTTTTGCAAGTGGGCGGGAAGGTCTTTAAAGGTTGTTATGTTGCTCATGGTTCACTCCGGAGTTGATGTCTTACGACGCACAGTTACCGCATAGCGGCTATCTACATTCAGACCAGCAGGATACTCGTCAGGATGTTCTTCTAAAAATTGTTTCATGTTGGTGTTGTGGATGCGCTTCTCAAGCACACCAAACGCATCGTGCTTGGCTACAAGCTTGTAAACTGCATCCCAGTTAGTAGTCGAGTACCGCTTGGCTACACGACGTATGACGGTAGCAGTGGGAGTTGAGATACTGTCAGCGTCAGTGCTGTTGAGCACATCAAGAAGCTGGCTCTCAACCTCGGCCATCTGCGCAGCAAGCTCGTCGTCCTCGGCCTCGTACAGCCCCTTCAGTCGCTCTCTGCGCGACCGGATGTCGATATATTCAACCGACAGTTTGTCTACGGATTTTTCTTCCATTTTGCTTCCTTGTGTTGTAGAGAAATTCTATGTCTATAACTAGACTTTGTCAAGCTTCTTCAAGCTCTTTTTTGTACAGGTCAACAACTTTTTCGTGGTTGTTTATGTTGCTTTGCAGCATGTTGTACAACCTGCGTTCCACGGGGCTACCTTCAATGTGAACGATAGTCATCGGATTGCGCTGGCCGGGCCTGTCAATACGCGCATTGGCTTGCAAGTATGTTTCAGTCGACGTAACAGGAGCGTACCAAATAATTGTGTTGGCCGCAGTTAGGGTAACCCCGTGGGCGGCGGCTTGCGGCTGGATAATTAGCACCTTTAAGTCGTTCTGTTCTTGGAACTTCTTAAATATTTGTGTGCGTTTGCTAACGGGTACATCGCCGTGGATCACATCGCACTTTACGCCCGCTTTGGTTATATAGTTTTGCAACAACGTAATAGTGTGTCGGTACGGCACAAACACTAGCACCTTATGGCTGGACTCGTCAATAACTTCTTCAACTACGGAGAGCCGATTACTAACGTCAAAGTCAATCACAGCCCCGCTATCTGTATACACAGCGCCACAAGATATCTGCAAAAGTTTGTTCATCTTTGCCGCCGCATTGACCGAACTAATTTCTTCGCCAGCAGCTTCAGTCAGCATCTGGTTTTTCAATTCCTTGTAGTACTTGCGCTGTTGCGGAGTTAGCGGCGCAAAACGATTTACGTGAGTGACTTCTGGCAGATCAAGACATTGCGCTTTCTCAAATCGTATTGCTGGTTGAAGCATATCAAACACAATTTGTTCAGCGTTTTGTCGCGGTATCCAGCGGAACGGCCCCGCTTGTTGCATCACAGACTCGCGGTAGTCGCCAAAAAAACGTGGGGCACGGTTGGGTACGCATAACTTGCCTAGCCCGTACGCATCCACAGGGGACTGCGCGGCAGGTGTACCTGTCAGCATCCACAGCCATGTGTCAGGCGTAATAAGTTTTTTCATCAACTTCCAACGTTTTGTCTGTACGTTCTTATAGGCGTTGGCCTCGTCAATAACAATCAGATCAAACATCTTGCTGGCCATCGCTGACTCAGCTATAGCGGGGATGCCGTCGTAGTTGATGACAACAAACTCGGCTGGGCTATTCGCAATCTTCTTGCGCTTATCAGCACTGCCATAAGCAACGTCCACTGTACGGTGCACAGCAAACTTAAACAGATCAGCTTGCCATGCAGACTGCATGATGGACAACGGGCACACCACGAGAACACGCTTAATCAAGCCCGCCGTCATGAGGTGATCTGCCGCCCAGATTACAGAGGCTGTCTTACCAGTGCCCTGCTCGTTAAAACAAAAGCCCCTTGAGTTGGTAGATAGAAATTGGGCCGTTTCACGCTGGTGGTCAAACGGAGTAAACCCCATCGGCCTCGGCCATTTATAATTTTTCATTTCTTCTTGCGCTCTTTTGTAGAAGTCTCAGACACAAGCCCATGATCGGGGCCGCGCTTAAACGAACGGTTTACAGCGGCTGATTCAATTCGTGTGCCATCGGCGTTTGACCCGCCGCGAGATAAAGCTTTGATGTGTGCAACATCTTTGCCTTCGCGCTTATCAGCTTTGCCATTGTGGTTGATGTCGCGTCCTTCTTTATCAAGAGCGCGTCGGGCACGTTGGCGTTCAAGCTTGCCGGGGATATCTCCTCGCTCAAGTTGCTGCTGGTATTCTTTTTTATATGGTCTTGATTTGTTAACATATGGCATGGTGGTTCCTAGGGGTTAATCTGTGTTAGGGTGAGGGGCATTGGGCGGGACTTTAATACATGTATACACTGCTGCGTATTGGCCGCGTTTTGGTGTCATCCATCGGTCAATATACACCCCCCACACCGCTGGCAATGTGTTGTAAAGAGTGTTTGGGTTGCACTCAAAGTAATCGGCTATTTCGTTTACCGTGAGACCATCGTGAGATGCCAAAAGCAAATCACGTATTGCTTGATGTCTGGATTTCATTCGTGTTCCTTTCGTAAGCGTTCCAGCTCATCTTGCGTTACAAATGGTATACCAGATGGGAATTCATCCGGTAACTGTTGCGTTGCACGGACACGCTGCTCCATTTCAATGCGGTTGAACTCGTCGTCTTCGGTGTTCATTTGTTTTTCTCCTTGTATGCCACGTTAAACAGTCTTTGAATCTCCGGCAGAAGCGATTGAAATACTGCGTTGCGGTCGATCTCTGGCTTTTTTAATTGAGGCACATACTCAGGGATTACCATCTCAAGGCCAAGGTGTTGTGCAAAATCGTCCAGTATGGTGGCCGCAAAGTCGCGGGGTGATGCGTACCACTCATCAAAACGGTCGCCGTCTTGAGTTTCAATAAACTCCAGCATCTTGGCTTGCAGCTCTTCTTCAGTCAAAATTCTTCTCCTTGAGTTTGGCTTCTGCCCAACGCGCACCAGCACGAAATTCTGCGGGGAACCGCATTTCTACGGAAAACTTAATTGCGCTAAAATCTTCTCCTGTCAGCCCTACCCATGTGCGCTGTGGTGGGGCGGCGTAATACGCAATAGCTTCTAATCCCATTTCATATGCTTCTTCGGGATAAATGTCAGGCTTTTGCTCCGGCTGTGCCAAGGCTTCTTTGATGGCGGTAATGGCTTCAGCGCAACGCTGAAATTTAAACGGGTCTGCAACAGACATCGGAAACTTCTCTCCTTTGCTGTTTACGCAATAATTGACAGGTTGGTTAGCCTCCAACGCCTCCAGCGCCAGCTTCAATGCTTCGTCTTTAGTCATGCTTCACCTCTGGCTCTGATGGCGGCGGCGCAGTTGTCGACGGTTGGCCAATCGCTGTCTTTTGCAAACTCATCACACACCTTTGCACAGGCTTCACGTTCAGCTTTTACTGCCCTGTTAACCAAGTCCACCAAGTGCGGCGTTGATACTGTCCACGTGGTGTAGTTTTGATTCTCCGCCACTATGTTATGTAGCATTTGAATAATCTGATCTTGTGTCATGCTTGTTCTCCCCTTGCTCGAATGGCGGATGCCATAGTTGTCCCGCCCCATGAGTAAGGACTTTCGCAAAGGTAGCTTTCACACACCTTTGCACACGCCTCACGCTCATCAGCACGGACAAGGGCTTCAAAGGCTTCAAGGTACGGAACAATTATTGTGTAGTTCCAATCGGCGTCAATGAACCCCGATTCTTTCGCCATTTCCATGATGGTTCGTTTACGCCAGCCACTCATAAAACCTCCAGATAATCATTGATGCAATTGTTAAACACACAGCTACAAATGCAACCTCCAGTTTTGTTTGTCGTTTCATTCCGCGTCCTTCCATCCCCAGCCAAGTAGCTGCTCAGTGTTTTTGATCTGCTCATCAGTGGGTTTGTGGTACATCGCAAACTGTGTCTTTATAGGCCCTTGCGGATACAACACCCACCAACCAGCAGGCTGAGGTGGTTTAGCAAATGTGTATTCATGTTCTTCGATCATGCTTCACCTCCTAGTTGTTTCTGCTGGATATCAAACTCCGCCTTCCACTTAGCGTACTTGTCTTTGCAGTCTTCGCAGTTGCACTCCCATGTAAACGCGTCGGGGTCAGCAATACCCCCCTCCATTACGATAGGGGCCATTCCAAAGCCGGTCATTGGTTTGTCGTTCATTTCTTACTCCTCGCCTCTCGGCATGCTTGTTTAACGTCAAGTGACATATCGGGTGAAAACTCTGCCATAGCGCAGTCCATCTGCCGCACCTCGGTCATACTTGGGTACATCCAAAAACAAATGGCTAGCACCCACAGAACACCGATGACAATAACGGCGGTGATGACCAACTCTTTTATTAGAGCAAATGCGGCGTCCATATCAACCTACTTTCTTTCTTCGTGGTTTGAGGGAGGCAATCCCCCCGTCCTGTTCTGAGCGTCGAGCCTTCATCATCTCATCGGCAATGAGATAACAATCACGGGCGTCCTCTGCCTCTTCCCCGCGATGCCACGCCATCTTGAGCATGGCAAACATTGCGGCTAAGTCCCGCAAGTTGTCATCGTGGTTCATGTGGTGCTCAGTTCTCGGTTGAGATACCACAGGGCTTTCTCAAGGTCTTGCTTGCGGTTGCCCTTAAGGTCGGCGCGGGTAAGGTACTTCACTACGTTACCCAAGTTGTAGTTCAACTTCTTGGCTTCGATGAAGTCGATCGTCTCAATCCCGCCCGCTTTGTAGTGCGGTGGGTGATTGACCGGGTCAGCCTGCGGCTCAATCATTTCGATTTGGCTGCTCTGCATGCGCTGTTTAGGTTTGCCAAGGTTTGCAACAAGGCGTGAAACTTGTTCGTCAGTCAAATTTGTAATGTCGTCTTTGGCAATGGTCACACCCAAAAATTTTCTCATCTCTGGTTTATCAAACGGTTGAACAACAGGGTTTGGCCCCAGTGTTTTTGCAATGGACTCAAGCACCTTGGGGCTTAAGGTAAGCCTGCTGTCTTCGTAGACAGGATTGTTTGGATAAGCTATCCGTGCAATTGCGGCCTTATTCTTTTCTGCAAACTTCTTCATAGCCTTGTGTTTTACGGAATACACATAAGAAGGCGAAGTCCCTACAATCTCAGCAATCTCTTTAGCTGATCTATTCAGGTCTTTGTTTAGCAGTTCAAGAACTTTACTCGTAACGTTTTGCTTTTTAGCCATTTTATTTTCCTTGGTTGTGGACACATGATGTAACCGGGCACCAGCCACGGCACGTAAAGTTGGGCTTTGCGTTCCAGATATCGTTTTCAACCGACGACTGCAACTGCCCAACATCTGAAACCCACTGACCCCAAGTTGCTTCTTGGTCATCAGCGTGGTACTCAGCCTTGATAAAGTCATCAGCGAACAGGAACATCAAGCCCGCTTTAACTTTCTTAACTTGAGGGAAGTGCTTAAAGATCGCAAGCGACAGCACCTCCAGTTGTTTGAGGTCAGCGTACTGACTCTTCTTGCCCGTCTTGTAGTCAATGGTCAGAGCGCGGTCACCTTGTAAGATGATGATGTCAGCAATGCCACGCCACCAAACCTTCTTGTCAAAGAACCCGCATGGTTGCAGGTCAGCGGTCAAGCCCAGTTTGTTCTCGCACAGCTTGTCGCCTTGCATGGCCTTGATGGACGCGAGTGCTGGCTCAATCTGTTTGTGTTCGTCTGGAATGGGTATATCTTTGGTAACGTATTCTTCCGCAATCTTATGAATCTTGTTGCCGAACATCATCGCTTCGCCCGGTGGCTCCACTACGTCCTTAGCTATCTTGAGGTGGTAGTACTTCTTTGGGCACTGTTGGTACAACGACAGCGTACTGTACGACCACGTAATAGGTTTAATCATTAACAATCTCCGTAATTTCGAGCCATGCCGGACTCGCAGTTGAGAGGCAACCCTTGCGCCCATGCAGGGGGAGTCCTCATACATTTTTCTATGTAGGCGCGGGCTTCGTCAGCTTCTTCCTCACGCACTACGCAAGCAATGGCGTCATGTACAGTCAGCGCCACGCGATACCGCTTTTCAATCTGAACCATCTGCTCACCGATGATGCAACGGGCTACAGCTTGGCAGAGGTTCTCCGCAATCTTGCCGCCGTACAATTTGTTTGGCCCCATGCGCGTCATGTAGGTGAACTCACCGTTGCTGTGGCGGGTCAGTTCAGGATAGTTTTGATACAGCCCGTTGGGTAACAGGATGCCCGTGAACGGTGACAACTGCATCAAGTTCACATTGTCTATATCCGCTGGCTCATTACGAAGCATTTTGGGTATAACAATGCCGCTCAAATGGTTCCACCACTGCGAGATAAACGGGTTGGCCGCACGGTACTGCTTGATGATGAACTTGCACATGTCTATGTCCAAATCTTTGCCCATCGAGGACAACTGCATCTGAAATTTAATACCGCCCATGCCGTACCCCGCACCAAGCACCGTGGTCTTACCAATAAAACGTTGGTCTGCTGTTACATCGTCCTCCATTACACCAAAAATCGCGCTGGCCATGTGCTTGTACACATCCTTCTTCTCAGCAAACAAACGCAAAATGGTTCTCTCGCCCGCAAGCCACGCCAATACACGCGCTTCGATCTGCGATGAGTCACAGTCAATGATGACATGCCCACGGGGTGCAACCAGACACCGCTTAAGCTTGCCGCCCTCTGCGCCACGGCTCGGAAGGTTCTGTAAGTTGATCTTGTCAGACCCGCCCCACCGCCCAGTGTGGGCCGCATAGTATTTCAACGGAATAGGTAGACGGCGAAGAGCGCCGCCGATAGGCCCACGCTTCGAGATCGCAATGAATCTTTCGGTGCGGGTTTCCTCAAGCGTAGACTTCGCACCAACACGGGCCGCAACCAAGGCTTGCACATGTTCGCTCTCGTGTTCAAGTAGTGCCGTAAACGCTTTATCGCTCTTAGCAAAAGCATAGGTCTCTTTGCCCGTGGCCGGGCTGATCTTCATCGGCGGCCTAACACCCTGTTGTACCAAGAGTTCCGCAAACTTTGCGTTGCTGTTGAGCACATCCTTGGTGATGTTGGCATCCTCAAACAGTTTTGCTTTGCGCTCACGCACACCTATAAGGTGTTGCTCAAGGCGGTCAGTATCAAGTTCAAGCAATGGATCGCTGAACATACGGATGGTGATGTCAATGAGCCGCTTCTCTGATACAGAGAATCCGCTGTTCAACTCGTGGTACAGCTTGTACGTTAACTCAACGTCATTGATGCAATAACCTGCGTACTGTGCAAGATGCTCGGGGGTAAAGTCTTCGCGCCGAAAACCCTTGGCATCCTCAACCTCTGTACCCTTTGCACCCAGACCAAAATGTTCCACCAATGCGCGGAGGCTGCCGCCCACTTGTGTACCAAACGTAGCACGGGCCATTGATAAAGTGTCGAGCCACGCTTTAGGTTTTTGGCCGAACACCCATGTTAAAATCGCGGCGTCAAACATAGCGTTATGGGCTAACACGAAGTGGTTGCGCCAATCAAATTGGGCGATCCACTCAGCCGTTTCTTGGTGGTCACCGGAAAACCATTCAGTAGGCTCGTCGTTCACCTTGACCGCTAACCCGATCACTTGGAACTCGGGACTACGCACGTACTCCTCGGTTGTCCCTTTGGCAAGCGAGAAATCCTTGGAGTAGAACGTCTCAAAATCAAGCGTAA
>Ga0114976_10002634_pt1 | contig 11214 bp, 10 predicted proteins | sample S_130805_EF_Meta_FD_87319 | JGI IMG/M metagenome (GOLD analysis project Ga0114976, IMG submission 87319) | Freshwater microbial communities from Lake Simoncouche, Canada to study carbon cycling - S_130805_EF_MetaG | ecosystem: Environmental > Aquatic > Freshwater > Lake | place: Lake...
AACATGTTCCAGCGCATCATGCAGTCTATTGCCGAGTTCTTTGGTTTTGGTAAAGGTACGTCTGCATTTGATGCAGGGTTGAAGTTCGTTGATAGCGCAATCGACATCTCCGGGGACGTGGAGGCAAGCGCGTCTCAAAAGATGTTTTACGGTATGGGTAATTTCTCTGTCGTTGGCAAGATTGGTCAGGCTATGCCAAACCTTGTTGGGCAGACCATCGAGCAAACCAAAAACACGTTCTCCAATATCAAGGATGTTAACTTGCTGCAAGCTGCGTTTGGCATGCTGCGTTTGGACAACCTTAACGATTTGTATAAAAACGAGCTACCCAGCCTACAAAAACTTATCAACGCTCTAGAGCGTCGCACCGGTGCGCAAGAGCAAAATATTAAAAACGCTAACGACAACTACCGCAAGTTTGTAGAGATACAAAAGAAACATGCCCAAGCTGTAGAGCGCATGGGCGACATGGCTATTGACGCACGTCTGGCTGAAGTCGATCTACTAAATCCAAACTTTACCCCCACGGCTTCTAACCAAGCGGAGTACAACCGGCTCTCGCAAATTTTCCGTTCATTGCCTACAGATGTGCAAGGCATGTACCGCACGATGCGCAATGACTACGACGCGTCTTTAGCGCAATACAAAAACTTGTTACTCAAAAGCGTATCGCCTACGCTTGCACAGCGACTAGCTAACGAGTTTCAAAATCTTAAAGGTATTACTGGCTACGTACCATTTCTGCGGCACGGTGACTTTTGGGTTGAGTATGAAGACCCGCAGACTGGTGAGCGTGCAGCTTCTGCATTTGAGTCGGTGCGTGAACGCCAACAGTTTATTGACACGGTGCTTAAACCACAGAAGCTATGGCACAAGCCATATCAGAATTTGCAGAGCATTGCCTATAGTTCGCAAGGGGTGCCTGCTACTTCGTTCATCGGCAAAGTAATGAACGACCTGCAAGCCCAAAAGGCGTCTCAACAGCAACTTGATAGCGTGTATCAGGCTTATCTGACCTTGTTCCCCGGTGAGTCCATCCTTAAGCAGTTCATGAAAGCCAAGAACGTGCGTGGTATGGAGCGCGATATGGTGCGCAATTACGGCGACATCATGGTGCGTTGGGCACGCAAGCTGGCTAATTCAGAATACACACCAGAGATCGACCGCGCCCTTGGTGACATTGCCACACAAGGTCAAGAATCGGGTAGCTTGCAAGTGGAAGAAGCAGCAAAAAATATTTTGCGGCAAGGTGATTTTTTCCATAACCCCACCTACAACAACCTCGTGCAGTCGGCTACTGCGTTTAGTTATTTTGAGTACATTGCAGGTAACATTTCTTCAGCTTTGGTCAACTTAACCTCACTGCCGATGCTGGTGTGGCCGATACTAAGCGGTAAGTTTGGATTTGCTGAAGCATCTTCAGCCATGCTAAACGCAAGTCGCGTTGCTATTAACGGCATGGAGAAAAACGCACGGTACAAAAACTTGTACAACCGCATGATGGAGCATGGTCAGCTACAGCACACCATGGCTCGTGAGATTTTGGAAGGTCGCCGCCAAACCACATCACAGTACAACAGCGCATACGCCAAGATGATGAATGCGTTGTCAATCCCATTCGCTGCTTCCGAGCGGTACAACCGTGCGACCACTGCTATTGCTGCTTATGACTTAGCTAAAGCTAATGGTATGAATGAAGATGCGGCAATTCAATACGCTATCAACACTACTAAAGAAGCTCACACGTCAGGATTAGCATCGACTAGCCCTCGCTGGATGCAACATCCGATGGGGCGCGTATTCTTTACTTTTAAATCGTTCGCGTGGAACAGCGCGTTTGTGGTGGCACGTGCCTTCCATCAGGCTTACAAAGGGGAGACGTTAGACGTACGTCGCGCCGCACAGAAACAACTTATAGGAATGTACGGTATGGCTACCGTGATTGCTGGTGTTAAGGGCATGCCGTTCTATGGAGCTGTTTCTACACTGGCTACGATGCTTAACGCTCTGTTTGGAGACGATGAGCCGTTTGACTTTGACGAAGCAATGCGTGACTTTTTTGGTGAACTGTTTTTCAAAGGTGGCGTCAACTACGCAACCAATTTAGAGGTCGCCAACCGTTCAGGTGTTGCAACTGATCTGATTTTCCGTGATGACCCACGAGGTATTGCTGAACACGGTTACGTTTTGTCCGCTATGCAGCAAGCATTTGGCCCACTAGGCTCCTACGCAGTTAGCGCAGAGCGTGGTATCAAGGCAATGAATAATGGACAGGTAGAACGTGGTGTGGAAGCACTGCTCCCAAGTTGGGCACGTAACGGACTTAAAGGCGCTAGGTATTTAACTGAGGGTGCAGTCACTATGAAGGGTGACCCGATTGTTGAGGACGTAAGTGCTTATAACTCTGTTATGCAAGCATTTGGATTTGCCCCCGCTAATCTGTCTACGGTTTACGAAAAATTGCAAGCTGCTAAGGGTTACGAGCGTGAAGTCAATGCCAAGCGCACACAACTACTGAACCGTTATGACATGGCACGGCATGCTGGTGATGACGATATGAAGCAGGAAACTCGGGAAATGATTGCGGAATTTAACGAGAAGTTCCCAAAGAAACGGATTACTTCAGAGACGTTGCAGAAATCAATAGCCGCACGCAAAGCAGCGGAGAAGCAGATGATTAACGGGGTGCGCTTTGATAAGAAGCTAATGCCTGAAATCCGTGAGAAGTTTTTCTCGGACGAGGACGAGGATTAAAAAAGCCCCCCGCCGAAGCAGGGGGCTAAACTCTTCTCAAGGAGAAGCAGAGTGCGGGGGCAGTATACCGTCAATTCGCCAAACCCGCAAACCGTAAACTTCGTTCTCTATAACTTGTTTACAGACAACGTTTAACCTCATTCGCCGGGCCTCGTGTGTAATGAACCTTTCGACTGCCCTGCGGTCGATACAGGGCACGAAGAAAGATGTGTTCGGTTTGAACTTATCCCACTCAATCAGAATTGGTAGATCCAGTATCTGCATCTAGTAGAGCACTTGCATTAAAGAAGTCCAGTTTGGTAGTGTCAAACCACAGCGCGTTTACTGGGGCTTGTGTGTTGGCAACCGTGCCAGCGGTCATGCGTTTTTTCTTGATGTCAATAAGTGCGCCGCTCTTGCGATGGGGCGCGATTACTTCTTCGAAGTTGGCCATAATCTTTGAACAATCTTCACGGAAAGTTCTTGTAACGATATAGAGCATCTTGGTGTCGGGTTCATATCGCGCAGTCAATGCGCCACGTGGCTCACGGATTGGTGCGTAGTCGAGCCCGCTACGGCTATCTTTGCTGCCGTTGATAACAAGAATCTCGTGGAAGTGCCGTTGCAAAAAGCCGCCCACAAATTCTTCACTATCAAACATGTACTCGCGGGTGCGGGTGCGGGTGTCCACAATTAGGTTGACCCCGTAATCAAACACAGGTTTGATCGGTATGTCATGCAGACCTAAATGTTTAGCAATCGAGCCACCTGCAATAGACAACGAAGTTATCAACGCCCAATAACGTTCTGCGTTTTTGATACCAGCAGCTTGCTCTACACGAAGCTGCACTTCTTCTAGCTTGGCTTTGACCATAGGTAGTTGCCCTACCAGTGCTTGACAGAAAGGTTCCACAGCGTGGCCGTAATTGTTAAGCAGCCGACCAAAGTGAGAGCGTGCCCATGTAGCGTCGTCTCGGGAGTCGGGCTTGACGTTGATCTCCATAATCCGCTTCAACTCACCATCGGGAAAACCCTTAATAGAAAGCAGCGCGTCAGTCACGTAGCGATTGGAGGAAGTGACCATACCAGTTTGGAACTTAGTATGGTTGAGTCGTTCTGCGTTGTCGTGTTGCTTCAAACGGTTCTTGCCACGCCCCGAAGTCACGTCATAAACTTGTTGTGACATCTGTTCGGGCGGCATGTTTGTGATCTCGTCCATAGTCACGGCAAAGTTTTGCATCACACCAAGGCGGTTCATCCTTGCGTTGTACGTATCCTTGGGAGCCAACATCAGTTCTTTTGGCCTACCGTAGATGCTGTTGATAGCTTGCAGAATGGTGGTCTTACCGGAGCCTGACTCACGACTAACCAAGTTAAGTAAAAATCCATCAAGCGCGGTGAACTTCATGAGCATGGTGCCAAACCCCATGAAGAAAGCAAACGCACGGTACTCCATGCCCTCACGTCCGTAGACGTTAATGATGTCCTTCCATTCATGAAAGTCACCCTTGGCTTGGAACAGGGGCACGTGCGGTAGCGTAGGAGTTGACGGTGGGCTGTACACAATCTCAGTTGCCCGAATCTCCCTATCCCCAACGATGATGCCTGACTCATCTTCAAGCCAACCAAATTGCTTATGCGATTTTTCTGCGTTAGATTGCATTTGTAATTCCTCAACCCATTTAGCTACGTATTGCATCAGTGTGTCCTGCTTTTTTCCTAATGTAGTAATACCGTAAGAGGCAATAGTTGCCACAAACTTTTCTTTGGACAACACCCCGGCCAAAGGCATGATGAAGTCTCTGACACCATCTTTTGGTAAGTGCAGACGTAACAAGATCGTCTCCCCCAAATCGGGGTCTTGCATTCGCTTAACTACATAGAAGTCATACGGATAAAGGATGTCGTCAATATCGTTGCCATCCTTGTCCTTGGTGTGCACAAACACGCCACCACTCTTGCCACGGAAAAACGGAAATGGGAACTTAGGTATGACGTATGTTTTGACTTCTTTAGTCTCAGGCTCAAGATCGGTGACAACGCTATCTTCTTCCGTTGCCTCGATGATCTCCCGTCCAAGCTGTATGGGAGAAGTGATCTTGTGGGTGCAATCTTCGCATCCTGACGGATTGAGCTTCCTGAATGTCTCACAGGTGTAAGGGCCTTTGGTTTCGTTAGCCTTTCGCTCTGTGGTCGCGGCGTTGTACTCGGGGTGCTGTTTAGATAGCACATGGATGGCCTTGTCTCGGTCAGAGCAGTGTTGCGCTATCGACAGACCCGCTCTCCATAACGGTTCTTCAATGGATGCTTGTGTTCTGTAAACATTAGCAATCTGATTACAGCCGGTGCCTTCAACAGATTTGATTAGGATGGTTTTGAACTTAGACTCGCTTGCTCCCATCAAGGCCAGCGTCACAGCGTCAAGCGGTCGCTTAAATTCAGCGCGGTCTAATGCCGCCAAAACTTCTTGTGTTGGCTCAAGCAACTGCTTCATCTTGGCATTAGGCACAAGAGGTGCCATGTGCAGCACTTCGCACAGTATCGGATTGGTTGGGTCTTTCAGGTGATTTGTTTCAGGAACGCGCAACACACGAGCTGCGTCCGCAGGAACTGCGCGGTCAATATCAAACTTGTATTGTTCACATAGCGCCTTGAGTTGTTCAGCATGCGGCTTCCACTCCGTCTTAGGCATGGACTCTTCCAGCACCCAGTACACGTGCGCCCCACGACCCGAACGTAGGATGCATGGCTTGGGCAGCTTAGTTGCCTTGCAAAATTCTCTAAGGGCAACAAGCCCATCGTCTAATGTTGGGTAAGGCTTACCTTCGCCGCAATCCAAGTCAATGAAGAACGACTTAAGTGCAATCGCATTTTTTGCGAAACGTCCATTAACAATCGGCCCAAATTTGGCCATGCCATAAAAGGCATTAAATCCATCGGCTTGCAGTGCATCAGATTTATCACTTAGGTCTTCTATGCTTATTGTGAACCGTTGTCTTACTACGTCTTCCTCGTTAACTTTTTTATTGCCCCAACTGCAATAGTGTTCGCCATCATTTAGAGGTGGTAACACTATCGAGAGGAACTCATTTCTTGTAACCATCGCCGTCCTCTGCGCCGTCATTTGTTAAAAAAGAGTAGGGAAGGGATGTGACGGCACCCATCCTTTTCGGGAGCTACCCTATCCCACTCAAACTGTTAAGCTAATTTTGCGATCAGCTTCTGCATCTTATCGGCATGCTTGCCTGACACGACTGCTTTCCCACGAAACCATGCGTACACGGTAACTCGGCTTACGCCGAAAAACTCTGCCACATCAGTTACGGGGATGTCACGCTCAACGCATATTAAGCCTAGCTTGACGCCAAGCAGATTTTGGTTAGCGTCTTTGACCTCCTGCAACATTAGCGTGGAGTACCCCTTGGACATGCTTAGTCATCCCACTCGTCAAGAATTTTAGACAAGTCTTTCTTTTCTTCGACGGCTTCGGCCTTCTTAGAGTCACGCTTTTTAGGCTCTTCGACTACTGCCTCGGCTTTTGCCGCAATACGCTCATACGCAGGGGCATCCTCTTCCTTAGTCAGTTCACCCATTGGGCGGCTGTTTTCTAGCCTAGGCATTTTTGCACCATCAAGTTCAGCAACGGTCATTGTGATGGCGCGTTGCGCCGCAGTAGATTTGCCTTGCTCAATAGCAACTTCGTGCTCACCGCTCTCCAAAACACGTACAGGTTTGAACGTCAACTTAGGCGTGGCGCTGTCAGTGTCAAAACGCATTTCAGTAACTACGGCAGTGATTGGAATACCGCGACTACCAATCATCTTTGCATATGTTTGAAGAGGCCACTTGCCCGGAGCACCTTCACCGAATATAGATGCGGCAGGTAAGGTAAGTTGGAATACATCGCCCTTGATGTCATTCGCAAGTACTAAAGCCAAACGCTGGCTGTAACGGCATGCGCGGGATTCGCCTTGGCCTGAACCTTTTACGTTTTGTTGGCAGTCAACACAGCGTTTAGACTGTGGGTTAACGGCCTTGGAGTCAGGCACATCGCCGTCAGCAGACCAGCAGTCAGGTGCAGTAATATCACCGCCCTCTGCAAATTGTTTTAGGTAGAAAGTGCGCGACACTTTGGGGGCCGCAGCTACAACAACCACGTTCATAGAACGGTCTTCGTTCTTGGCAATTTCTTTGCCGTTGACCATCATGCGCCACACACCGCCTTTGATGGAAATGCGTTTTACGCCACCGCCGCTACCAGTACCACCCATAAGGGCTTTGGTTGCTTCGTCAAGTTCTACTTCTTTTAAATAGGATGGAAGTCCTACGTCCAACATTGCAAGATCGTTACTCATGGTTTCTCCTTAGCGTTTCAAAATGGTGATGGTTTGATTTACTTCCGCATTTAGTCCCGGCGGAAGCAGGTCGGGATTTTCTTCAAGGAACTGAGCCATGTTCGCTGAATTGATGCGTTGAAACATCAACGAAAAGGCATCGTGCTCTTTGATGAATTTGTAGAACGAATCCCAATCACTTGTCCAATAGTTCTTGGTAGTTCGTTTAGATACCGTACCGTGCTCGGTGCGGATAGTTGTTGCGCCTTGAGTCTTGCAGATTTCTAAAAGTTCAGCAGCGACGACATCCTGCTTCTCTTTAAGCTCTGCGGCTTCCTTCTCAAGTTCACGCCGCTTGTCGCGGATTTTGACGTATATTTTTGCCAGCCTATCGGCTGTTGCTTCGTTCATTGCACTCTCCTTCGTTTGTAAAAGGTCTAACTATTATAACACTCTACTTTACACTGTCAAGTATCTTCGACAATATTTTTGTAGAGGTCGATCAGCCTTGTATGGATGTCCACCTTTTCAGACAGCATGCTGTAGATGCGCTTCTCTACTGGACTGCCTTGGATGTGAACAACCGTACAGGGATTGCGTTGGCCAGCACGGTGTACACGTGCGTTGGCTTGTAGGTATGTTTCTGTTGATGTTATCGGCCCCCACCACACAACAACATTAGCAGCGTGCAGAGTCACGCCGTGCGCGGCAGCTTGTGGTTGAATGACGAGCACGTGTGGATTCTTCTCGGATTGAAACTTGGCAAACACTTCAGTGCGCCTGTTGACTGGCACGCCACCATGTATGACTTCACAAGGTATCTTGTTGGCTTTAAGTTCTTCCGCGATGATGTCTATCGCGTGTCTAAACGGTGCAAACACAATGACCTTGTGGCTTGCTTCTTCGATCACCTCAAGCAATGCAGTCATACGTGTCTTGGCATCGAAAGCTATAACTTCACCATTGTCCGAATAGACCGCACCGCATGACAACTGAAGCAGCTTATTTAAATTAGCAGCAGCATTGACTGTTGTGATCTCTTCTCCAGCAGCTACCGCCATCATGTTCTTGCGTAGCGTTTCGTAAAACTTATGTTGCTGTGTCGTCAGAGGTACTTCACGTGTTGTGTACGTCATGTCAGGTAGGTCTAGACATTCTTCTTTTGTGTACCTGATAGCGGGTTGCAGTGCATCATGCACCACCTGTTCTGACGATTTCTTTGGAACCCATTTGAACTGCGTGATCTTGGTCATCACTTGATCTCGAAACGCGCCAAAGAACTTAGGCACACCGGATGGGTTAATGAGTCGGGCTAGTCCATAAGCATCAGTAGGTGATTGTGAAGCTGGCGTACCAGTCAACATCCATACCCACATGTCAGGCTGTATGACGCTGTTCAAAGTCTTCCAGCGTTTTGTGGCTACGTTTTTGTACGCGTTGGCTTCATCAATTACGATCAAATCAAAGCCGCCGTTCTTGATCTCGTCCTTAATGATGTCCAGCCCATCGAAGTTGCACACCACGTACTCAGCCCCTGTACGCACTGCGTTCATTCTTTTCTCTTTAGAGTAGCTGTGTGCGATAGCGCATGTGCGATGCATGGCAAACTTAAACAAGTCTGCTTCCCATGCCGAAGACATGATGGACAGCGGACACACTACCAACACGCGCCGTATTGCGCCAATGTTTAACAAGTAATCAGAAGCCCAAATGACACTGGATGTTTTGCCAGTCCCCTGCTCATTGAAGCAGAACGCACGCCTGTGCATGGTTAGGAACGCTGCTGTTGTGCGTTGATGTGCAAACGGTTTGTAGAGTCCCGGCCAACCGTAGTGGGCGTCAATAGGTGAAGGTACGTTTTTAAGCCGCAAGTTTTTAAGCACCTGCGCTTCCTCCAGCCCCCACTTCACCAACACTTCATTAGTGCTGATCTGCTTGGCTTTCGGTATCACTGTTGTTATGCGGCTAGGTTCTTTGACCTTTAGCAGCAAGGCTCGGTTTTCAATTATTTGCACTCTGACTCCAATGACATATACCCCGAATATGAGGTTTTCACATTCGGGTTCTGCGGCTACTTACGGTAGCCATTCGATCTATCTATTCTAGGCAAGTCGCCCTAATTGTCAAGGACGCTTGCGTTCTTTTTTGCTGGTTTCGGATACGAGGTTACCCTTGCTATCCCGCTTGAACGAGCGATTAGCAGACTTGGTTTGCACCTTTACGCCGTCTTTGATCGTGCCACCTTTATCAGCAGCTTTGACATGCGCTACGTCCATGCCGTCGCCCTTGTGGACTTTGCCTTCCTTCAACAACTTGTACCGAGCACGGTTGCGCTCCATGCGCTTCTTCACCTGTTCGGGGCTGTCTTCGTACTTAACGGCTTGGTCGTATTTACGGTCTGCTTTGTTTTTGTAGGGCATGATTACCTCACGGTTTGATAATGGACACCATTTTTTCAGCATCAAGGATAAGTTGCAACATCTGTAGGAACTCAGAGTTCTCAATGCTACCTTTAATCTTGATGCGCACGCCATCCAAGTCGTCTATTTTTTCCCATACATACCCCCACTTACCTGTGAGAGTGTTGAGTTTATTACGCCCAACCTGAACGTCAATAGTATTACCCGATAGGTTACGGATTTCCAACTTCATTTCATTTCGATTGCCGCCGTAGTTGTCGTTGGCGTATCGCAAGTCGTGAAATATCGCACAATCTTCTCCACTCGCACCTAGACGTACATTTACTTCGCTCATCTGTATGACCCTTTTCCGTTATGAACACAATCTTTAACCGCGCACCAACCCTTGCAACTAAAGTTGGGTCGTGGGTTCCATATACCTAGCTCGATGGATTTCTCCAACCGCGCCGTGTCTTCCAGCCAGCGCATCCAATGCATCCCTTGGTCGTCTGCTTTGAAGTCAGCTTTCACAAAGTCGTTAGCTATGACAAATAGCAAACCGGACTTGACCTTCTTAACCTGTGGGAAATGTTTGAAGATGGACAACGCCATCAGCTCTAATTGCTTGGTGTCCGCATACTTACTAGACTTGCCTGTTTTGTAGTCCACAACAAAGGCTCGATCTGTCTGCAACACAATAAGGTCAGCAATCCCACGCCACCAAACTTCTTTGTCGTAGAAGCCACATGCATCTAGGCCCTTGGTCAAACCCATCTTGTATTCGCACAACCGCTCACCTTCAAGATTTTTTAAAGACTCAAGCGGTGCTTGCATAAACGCAAACTGTTCCGGTATCGGTACGCCATCTCGGATGTAGTCTTCTGCCGCCTTATGCACTTCAGTGCCATAGCGCATTTGTTCGGACTCAGGTTCCTTAACGTCTTTTAGTACGCGCAGTCGGTAGTACTTATGTGGGCACTGCTTGAACAGATCAAGTGATGAGTAAGACCACGTGTACTTAGTCGGTTGTTTTTCGCTCATATTTCCTCTTGGGCTTGAGAGTAGCGATACCTTGGTCAGGGTTTTCTATGCGGTTTGTGCGAATCTTCATGAAGTCTTCGGCATAGTCATACGCCATATCCATAAGGTACTCGTTAGTTGCATTTTGTCCGCGCATGACTAGCCCACACATGGCAAACATGGCAGCTAGGTCGCGCAGGTTTTGTTCGTGCTCAGTCATTTGGGTTTTCCTCAACAGGTTCAACCTGATTAGTTGCTGATGCGCCAGCCTTATATCCCAGCTCGTAAGCCATCTCCACCACATCTATTGCTCTAGCGTCAACATTGCAAAGGCGCAGCAACTCTACCAATTCTTCTTTAGCGTTCATAGCTTCACTCCTTAAGAATATGAATGGCGATAAGCACAGCCAGCACTAGCACCACGCCGCCAAGTAGCAATAGTAAAAAGATTTCAAGCATTGTTTTTCTCCTTATATTCTTCCAAATTACTTTTCTTAGGCCATGGTAATGAGCCAACCCTTCTCTTGGCGTATTCACTCATTGATTCGCAAATGTATAGATTTGATAATTTGTTATCAAGCCCTTCATTGTTTATATGAATCACAACTTCAGTTCTCTTTAGCATTCTCCCTATGTACTTGGCAATAACCAAGCGATGCTCTTGTATGTACTTAGTCACATACCCTTCACGTTTACCAATAAGCAAATGTTTATGGGAGTTTGCTTGT
>Ga0114976_10002645_pt1 | contig 11206 bp, 15 predicted proteins | sample S_130805_EF_Meta_FD_87319 | JGI IMG/M metagenome (GOLD analysis project Ga0114976, IMG submission 87319) | Freshwater microbial communities from Lake Simoncouche, Canada to study carbon cycling - S_130805_EF_MetaG | ecosystem: Environmental > Aquatic > Freshwater > Lake | place: Lake...
ATAACCTTCAATTTTATAATTTAAAAGGGGGGATTGGGTACCCCCCTTTTTATTGCAAACCAAACACAAATTACGATGCAATACACTGAAGATCAATACTAGTATCGAAACGACGAAGTAGGATACCAGCAGTCTTCAACATATGAACAGATGCACCGTCTATGTCACTAGCACGAGTGTCATTGCCTGTAAATCCTTTTGGAACTACAGAACCAGCTACACACCAGCGCATCATTTCACGACCTTTCTTATTTACCATTTGCAGGTTGTTCTCACCATCATAAGTAGATTGGTCAACAAATGTCATACGGTAAGACTCGAGTGGAAGACCAGATACTGGGTGCTTCTTAGAAGCTTGAGCCACAGGACCGTGATCGAACAAAGGAGATTTAACTACGTTAACTCTGTGGCCATCTACGTGATCATAACTAGTGAAGTAACCAGTAATACCAAGGTTACGACCGCTACCAGTGATGAACGTAGGTTGAGTGGTCTGCAGATAGCTATTAGCAGTATAGTAAGACTTAAGTGCACGATCAAATTCACGAGCACCACCTACACCAGTGTAAAGAGTAACTTGCTTATCAGTAGCATCAGTCATACCATAGAACAAGTCACCAATTACTTCTTCAATCTTAGCTTGAGTAAGAGTAGAGTAAGTGTCTTTGTTGATGATCTGTTCAAACAAACCAGGACCAGAGATTACAGGTTGACCGTTCTCATCGAGCATAGTGCTAACACCATTAGCATCGTGAGTCTTCTGACCATACCAGTAGTACATTTCACATTCTTCTTTGAACTTAATCATGTGACGGTACTCTTCGTAATCCATCCACAATTTAGTCTTAGAACCTTCTTTCAAAGGCAATTCGAACTGAGCTACATAATCTTTAGCATTTCCAGAGAAGTGGTAAGATTTACGAATAGTACCAATCTTAGAACGAACAAGACCTGGAGCAGTCCAGTTAGATGCATTACCACGTGAGAAGTCAATACCCACGTTAGCATACAACATACCCCAAAGGGCACCATCAGCCAAGTCACCACCTGCAGAAGCAGACAATGCTGCAGCATCAGGAGAAACCAATTTTAAAGTGTACTTCCAACCAGTACCATCAGCAACTGGCTCGGTCATAATACGAGCAAGAATACCAGATTGAGATACCAAGGTGTAAGGGAAGATAAACCACTTGTCAGGGAAAGTAATGGTAAATGGAGCACCACCACCACCGGTACCTGTAGCAGCAATAACAGGACGGACATTAATTTCGTGTGTTTTTACACGATATTCGTACTCATAGCGATCGATAGAACGAGTATTACCAACTCCTTCCGTAAGGAAAGAGAGAGGGAACTTCTTTTCTTCACGACCAGCCAAGTGAGTAATGATCGGAGATAACTCCGCAGGACGTTCCATAAGTGCATTAACCAACGAATTTGTGTCGGTCATTTGTGCATCGTTATAGTACGTTTTCAAAACTTGCATTAGAGCCATGATTTTTAAAATTTAAATGTTAATTGCGTTTTATTCAAACAGCCTCTTTACATCCAGTTGATCTGGATCGAATTTCTTTATTTTCTTATCTACCATACCTTGGTTTCTAAGTTTCTCTTGACCTGTCTGAATTCTATCTCTAAGGTTTCTAGCACTTTCGGTTTTAGCCTTAGTAGTTATGATTTCAGACAAGTTGAATCCCTTATACAGTAAATAGTCAATTGCCAATTTAGTTTCTAGTGGGGCATTGTTGTAATCTGTATCTCTTTTAGTATTTCCCTGTTTGTTTACAGGGGCAGAGATATAATCGAAGAATTTAGATTTTTCTTTCTCTGGAATTTTAATCCCAGCAAATTCTCTGCCTTCATCGATAGTATTAGCAACACCCTCCCAAAATTCTTGTTGCTTTTGCTGAACTTCTTTTTGTCTTTCTTTCTGCATCTCAACCATCTGCTCTCTTTCCTTAGTTTGGATAGTGGACAGTTGTTTTTGAGCTATAGCAGCTTTATCATAAAGTTTACCAGTGTCTTCATAATCCTCAAGCATATCTTTGATGAATTCCTCATCATGCCCTTTAGATTTGAAGTAGTCAGTAATCAGCATCTTCTGCATTCTTGAATCCCCTTTATCAACTTCCATTTGGCTATAGTCCATTCCTGGATTGTAAGCTTGGAAGAATTGTTCAGAGTCTCCACCTGCTAGAACATAATCTAGATGCTTTTGAATTAAAGGGAATTGAGAAAACAACTCCTGAATTTGATCTTCAGCAATGTTTTGAGCAATATCTTTAGTAAACTCTACTAACCCTTCTTCAGTATCAGCATAATTGTTTTCAAGGTCATAGCCTAATGCCTTTGCAATAGACCGTGCAATTGAAGAGTCTGAGTCTTCGTCAGAGTCACCTTCATTTACATCATCGTCGTCTTGTTCTTCTTTTGAATTTTTTCTAGACGGTTTAGGAGATTCTTCTTCTCCTTCCTCGTCATCGTCTTCATCAGAATCTTCTTCCGAATTGACATCTTCTTCATCCAGGTCTTCATTCTTAGGAGACCTTTTTTTAGAATCGTTATCAAGTTCGTTAGAAGCACTTTCATTTTCAATTTCTTTTGTTTCTAGACCATCCCCGATAAAATCGTCGAATGTAATGTCTGAAATACTTAGCTTTTCTTCGTTCTGTTTGGTTGCCATATATACAAAGGTATTGGTTTACTTATAGTTAAAAAGTATAAATTTATCTTTTATACTTAGCTTTATTGTATAGCACTCTGTTCTTTAATCCCCCTTTAATGTACCTTTTTCTAGAGTCTTCAGGCCTTCCTGTTCTCCATTCATACATTGAGATTTCTTGGTTAGTGTCATAGGATCCCCCCATCTGCTTCTTTTTAAGATTTTCTACATACCTATCTTGAGCAGCTTTTGCTTCTCTTGCTTCTTTTGCGGCATCTTGAATATCTTCTCCAATAGTAATATTATCGTAAGGAAGAGGTGCTTGTATAAGTTGTTGGCCTAACTGCTTCATCCTAACGTCTTCTGTTATAGTAAGAGAGTCATCTTGAGGCCATCTTGATTTAATCTCTCTCATTATTTGGTCACCTCTTTTGTAATCTTGAACAGAGCTAGGATTAGCTTGAATTTGATCTAACTCTTTCCTTAGCCTTAACTTTTCTGGGGCATCTAACTTTTCAAATAGTCTTGTAGTAGATCTATAATCAATAGGTGGGGTTACTTTGACATCTGTCGTACTAGCAGGTTCTATGATTTTAAATCCTCCTTTTTGCATTCTAGCAGGAGATTCAATCACCATCCCTTCATTAGGGCCTGTAGGAAGATTAGATATTCCAGGGGGTACAGCTTTATAAGATTCTACTAGATGTCCTTGATTATTGTACTTGTTAATATCAATAGGAATTTTCATCCCTACTGTATTAAAGCTTTGGTTAGGCTGGACATTTGGGAAGGCCATAGATTGCCCTACATTACCAGCTGCATGTGCTGGACGTAAACCTTGCTCTTGTTCTTGAGGGGTTTGGGCAACTACTGGCTCTTGTTGTTGCTGTTGCTCAGCTATATATTGGTCTAAGATAGTTGGGTTTTGAAACACATCCATTATAGATCCTGGGAAACCAGAAGCCCTTACTCTTTCAAGCAATATCCTTCTAGTTTGATTATCCATTAACTAAGAAATTTAAGTTTATAAATAGCAGAGTTTATAGATGACTTAGCTGCATCTAGATCATTAACTATTTCAGAGAATTCTATTCCTTTCTGTGCAGAGGTTATTTTCCCATGCAATGATTTTAAATAGGAGATTGCATCTTCTATAGAGCTCAATTTAGATGGACCAGTTGGTTCTGGATAGGACATAATTTGCATAGTAGCTCCTTGGTATCCTTCTGCAATTGCATCTGCATGTGATACTAAAGCTTCATATATCTCTTGCAAAGTCTTATGTGCTGCAAATGATCCTCTTCCAGTTACACTTAAGTGCAACACGTGAAGTCTATTAGATGCTTGCATCATCTCTACAACTAGTGTAGGGACTGAGCTTTTCTGAAGTTTTTCTATATAACCCATTACTCTTTATTTACTTGCTGAGCTTTTATATCAAGTTCTCTTTCCTTAAGTGCTAGTTCTTCTTGCTTAAGTTGGAAATCCTGCAACATCTTCTCTAGACTTGCACTATTCCCATTAACAGAAGTCTCTGCAGCAATCAAAGATTTCTCAATTTGCATCTGCCTGTCTTTCTCTTTCTCGACTAATTGCATTTGCAAGTTTTGTTGTTGCATTTGCATTTCTTGGGCTTTTGCTTCTTGCTCTGCTTGCTGTTGGGCTTTAGCCAATTCTTGAGCAGATTTTTCAGCTTGGATAACTTTGTCTTTAATTTGTGCAAAACTGTTGCTTTCAAAGATTGAGATGATTGATGAGAGTGGGGTACCATTTTGTAGTGCTGCTTGAGTTAAACCTTCTATTTTTTGCATTCTTTCTACATCCTTACCTGCATCTGATACGAATATTCCGTACTCACTTTCCATATGGATTAGTGGGTCTACGTCAACATCATCTACAGATCCATCAGGAAGGACATACATAGATTTCTTTCCATTTATCCAGGCTACTTTAGAGTAGTCTAGCATTCCTTGTAATTCTCTTTGTTCAAAGTGAGAGAATTTTCTAAACAAGTCTTCAGTTATGTGTGAAGATTGTACAATACTTTGTTGAGATGTAGCTTTACCTTCATAGGTGCCCATCTGTCCTTGTCTTTGTCTAGTTACCCCACTAACCTTCTCCCATTCAACCATTATAGATTCAAGTAGAGTTAGATACTGAGATATTGTCTTAATAGACATGTCTAGTACAGACTGATGCTGAGGAGATAAGATTATACCTTCTTTGTTATAATCTACCCAAGCAATACCTGTACCTTCTACAAAGTACATGAACTTATCCATGTCCCAGTTCTTAGGGATCATGTTGATATCGAATTGAGCAATGATGTCTTTGCTTCGTGCAATAGCTAGCTCCAGACGATACTTATAAATATTATAGTTAAGCTGGTAAGGAATACCTAAGCTTACTATCGAAACATTCTGAGAGTTAATATCAGAGTACTTTCTTCCATTAATTGGGAGTTTGCACAGTGATGGGTTGTCTAAACTAGCTCTTTGGTTAGCTACAGGATTAACTCTGATATAGAATCTTCCATCTATACGAGTTCCCTCCCATACTTCGTTAACCCATTCCCATTCTACTTTAGCCCCTAATTCTTTTAGTTCAGGGGTTACTCTAAAGCCATCTTGGATAGATACTGTCTCTGGTGTTCCAGTTTCTGGATTAACGTAGGTCATAAACCCAATACGTTTTCTACTTTTCCAATAGACAGTGATAACCTCAATGAGTCTGTTACGATTCATGTTGCTATCTGCCCCAGAAGCTTGTACTCTATAAAGCAGGTAAGCTTCAGATGAAGTATGAGTTGGGTTCTCTAAATCTAGTACTTGTTCTTCTGACAAGTAATCCCCGTATGCATCTACAATAGTTGAGGCATGTGAGAATTTTCTAATGATAGCCCAATCTGCATCTTCTACAAAGTCGATGTCAGGATCTTTGTCAAAGTCTATGTCTAGTGGATTGATTACTTCATAGAAAGGTTCGTTTCTTCTTACCCCTTTATGTGAGTAGCACTCCCCTGATACCAAGAAATGAAACCACTGCTTTTGAAGCTTATCGTAGATTTCATTAAAGTACATTATGTAGTTAAGGCTAGCTTGCCCTTTAATAGCTCTTCTATCTTTATAAGACCTATTGAATTCCTCCTGGATTTGCTTAGGGAGTGGAGGTTCTTCAACCTGCTCCTGTTGCATATCCAATTGTCCAGATTTTACTAACTCTGCAAGGAACCGCTCCCTTAGATTTTGTAGAATTAGATTCTTTAAAGCCTCTTCTTTAATGCTGACTGCATCAGAGTTCTGAACGGTTACTGTGAACTCTAGTGGACGTTTTGATTTTTCCCCAAGCAATAGGTCTATGATAGGTTTGATGATGGGGTAGTTCCTCATCTTAGATGGGAAGTGACTTCTTGTTTTCCCGTATGGCTTTAGTACGTAGTTGTAATCCTCCTCATCGATTACACCATTGTAGTAATCATACATGGATTTCAAGTAACTTCTTCGTTCACTTAACCCAAATTTTGATAAGTCTATGAATGCGTCTACACACTCTTTTCCCCACTTTTCTGTTTTCTGAGAAAGAGGAATTCTTTGCTTAGGTATTGAGGCTTGTCCGAACATTAATACAAAATTACTTTAGTTTGATACCAGAGGCTAATTTACGACTTTTTTGTGCTTTTTATTAGTACTATGGCATTATTTATATATCCTATCGAACCATTCATTGGTTGCATTATCGTCATTGTCTAACTTTAGTTCTTTGTTAAACAGCTCTCTAGTGTGATACATCCCAACCATCAATGCCATTGCACGGTCAAAGTTACCCTTCCTATTAAATTTAATCAATTCTTGTAACAGTGCAGGATCGTATATCTTATGCATGTTTAAGGTCACATTCCCATCTTCATCTGCTCCTCTCCCACTGATTAGCCAGTCCCTAATATACAACTCTCCTTGGGATTTTCGTTGCTCAGTCATGTGCATTCCATACTGACGTTTAACTGTTTTACTTCTAAGTTCCCTTTTATCTAGCATCTCAAACTCCTCTTGGAGAAGATGTAGTTTCCTGAATCTTTTAGCATAAGCAATTACCTCACCTCGGTCATTCTCGAACCCTATCTTAGCATTGTAGAATTCAGCAAGCATGAATAGGTTTCTATTATACTCATCTTGAGTTTGTGGTCTCCCGATATAAGATGCAACAATTAAATCATCTGGTTGGGATACATTGTTTGGAACCTTAATAACATATGCAGCCCCCAAAGACATTGAGCTCTCAGCTTTCCCCTGTGCATACGGGTCATGACATATGATGTATAAATTCTTTGGGATAATCCCATCTTTAGTTTTATAGGGAGCTTCATAGATAACTGGGCACCCAGTCAAGTCATCATCTTTCCTATGTGGAAACTTATGGATTGGATTAGCATCAGGGGTTGGGGAGAAGGCTATCTTGTTTTGTGAGTCATAATAGAATCTTCCTGCTACCCCTATCTTTTGTAGATTATTAGAGATTACTTTATTGTACTGTTCTTTTAAGGAGTTAACGTCAAAGGTATTTGCAGTGACTTGAAGTGTTGCTTCCTGAGGACTAAATGGATGTTCAGCAATGTACTGGTCATGGGACTTTGGATCGTTAGCTTTCTTTTTATTCTCCCTTTGTATCTCCTCGTACTCAATTGCATCTTGTGTTAAACTATTCCCATCTACATCCATAAATCCATCTAGATTTTGGTAGATAGGAACGAAGTAACCACACTGAGTTCCCATGGCCCCTGAATCCCAATCGTTCTCAAACCCTAAACAGTTGTAAGCATCAGGGTGATAGAAGAGTTCTTCCAATCCTTCAAATCCAGGGCCCTCTTCTCCACCAGTTCCAAAGGCAATCATAGTACCTAGTGTCTTAGAACCCTGTCTCATTGTAGGCATAGCTACCTCCCAAGCTTTAAGCAAGCCTGAGAATGAACCTGACTCTTCGAAGAAGATTAACTCCCCTGCTTTACCACGTATTTTGTCTGGGTCATCCTTTAGAGATACCCCAATTATCTGTGACTTAAATCCTAGAGTTACGTCAGCTCCATTTACGTTCTTCTTATACCCTGATTGCTTGTGCATTTCACGGTCAATCAAACGTGGTTGTGTCCAAGCTGTGTTATCGTCTATAAAAGAGATAATATCCCAAGCCTTAGATAGCATTCCATCCCCAATTAAGTACTGTTTATCCGAAGCAAACACAAAGTTCTTACTATTCCTTAGATGAAAGTAGTTTCTACATAGCATGGCTGCAGCTTTGTAAGAGAAACCCTTACGTCTAGCTTTTAAGACAACCATGTGTTTGTTTTCTCTTCTAGCCTTATCTACAGAATTAAAGTATTGGTAATCCCCATCATAGAAAGCTGGGAAGGTTCTATCTCTTCTAGATATTATCTCCCCATCTGGCTGTTCTTCATCGATAATCCTATCAATAGGGCAGTAGTTAAGATAGAAATAGTGAAAGCCTGATATCTTAATCCCATTTACCTCATGACCGTGCATGCATCTAAACTGTTCACCATCCCAATACTCGTAGTACTGTTTGGTTCCAGGGAGAGCATCAGTGTAATGCCCATACTCAATGTAATGTTTAGCAGCAGGAGAGAATAGATGGGTATCCTTCAGCATTATTCACTGTATTTGTTAGTCTTAACGCCTGCTCTGTTGGGGTTATCCTTAGCCTGTTGCTTCTGTACTAGTTCTTCTAATCTATCTAAGCCTTCGATTACCTCCCCGATCTTAGATAAGTTAGCAACTAAGTCTTTTGCTTGGTAGAGAAGTTTACCATTCTCGTCCATAGCTGTTAAGTCTATATCTTTGAAGTACTTTTCTAGCTTATTAACTGCAGACCTAGCTGACTTTAAGAGTTTGATAGCATGTGTATCGGACAACTCCCTGTACTTCTGTAATCCTGCATGTAAGTTAGGGGTTGACTTTACTTTTAACTCTTCTAGTAACTTATCTTTCCTTTCTTCTTCGTCATAGGCTGCATAGCTGGACCTATGATCTGCAAAAAAGTAGATAAATGCTAACTCTTTAGTAGTTAACTTTTCAAACTCCGTGATAGTCAAGGCATACGGAGATGGTATGACTACGTTATTATTTATTGTTAGCAAGTCTTTCATTTTTGCGTCTGGTTTTCTCGTTTAGATGAGCTATACGTTCACTTTTTGCATGAAATTTCCCAAAGTATTGCAGTCGAATTGAAGCAAAGCCTCCCTCTTTCATGACCTTAGCCACGTATTTAAATTGAGAGTAGACTATCTCTTCTATTTTCTGCAGTGGGAGACTATGCTTTGTCGCTAGCTTCTGTATTATTATCTTCTCCTTTTGCATTATCTGTAGATTTAATGGATACAGGGACTCCGTCTTGTCCAATTGATAACTTCTCCCATCTTGGGGGATTGTCTGGACAGTAGTCAGAGATTCTATATGCCTTACTTTCTACATAGCAACCGCATAGAAGACATCTTTTTTCTTCACTCAGGTTTGGGCAGGAGTGGCAAGCTTGCAATCTGTTACGATATTGCTCTTCTGTAGTCACTTTAAGACCATTAGCAATGTGTTTTGCAGACGACTTAACATAGTTAGTCATCATCTGAAGAAATGAGGGGAATTGTTTTTCCATTAGTTTATATAATCTGTTGAGTAAGTTGAATCTATTCTTTTAACTACTCCAGTTGGAGATTGTGTTACTACTATAACAGCATTGTGATGTTCTACATAGTAAACCGTTATGACATCAGTCAGTCGCGTTTCCTCCATTCTTTATAGTTATGATAATTTGAGAATCTTGCTTCTTTAAAACTGGATTTACTACGTAACCATCCTTAGACTTTATGATAGCTTTCTTATCCTTAAGTCTTTTAACATAGTTATTCAGGGTGTTGTGGTCCTTAATTTCTAATAGCCTTGACACCTTTCTTTTGTTATCTGGGGAACACAGATTTACTGTATCCCCATGGTCCATCAATTCTGCTAAAACTGATAGTTCCATAGATGTCATGTTAAAAATCCCATTAAAAGCTTGCAAGAATTTCTTAGTGGAATCTACAGTAATGTTAAACTTCTTCATCTTGTAATTCGTTAAGTTCTATTTTAGCCTTACCATCAATCAGATGAATCTTGCACTTCTTTGAATACGAGTTAAACTCGGTTATATACTCAGAAATACTTTCCCTGGTGCATAGAAATGACAAGAATACCTCTATCTCTTTGGCTGCTTTGATAACTTTAGACTTTAGTTCTATTGATGATTTAGAACCGTCTTTAAGTTCTTCGTAGGCTTCTAATGAGATGGTAACGTTTCCAATCATAGTGTACCTAGAATCATGAATTCGTTAATCATAACGTAGTCAATTCCTTCAACAGTAATAATAACACCCTCAGTATGTGGGTGCACGTAGACCATATCCCCTTGTTTAACCAGCTTACATTCTGGTCCAACCTTGAGGGCTTCTAAAATGTTAGACTTAAGTGAGTTTGCGGCTTCATCAGATAGAAGAATTCCGCTGTCTGTTACTTTCTTGTGTGGGATTGGGAGAACTACCCAATCTCTTGTAGGATTAAAGTTCATATTACGTTTGGTTTTATGCAAATGTAATAAGACTTTTTATATAAACAATAGTTTTACTAAAAAATAGCAAAATAAGCTGTAGTAAGGGCTAGACCCCCTACTCCGATTGTCAGGATTGTGTTCTTTAACTTAAGAACTTTGACTTGCTTCTTAAGATCATTAACTTTATTCTCGTTTTCAGTCTTAAGTTTAGTATCTATTGCTATTTTATTCTCGTAGACTATTTGAAGATCTTGTATACTAGTAGCTTGCACTCCAGTTATCTTTGAGTAATAGTCTAGCTTTTGCTGCTGGAGTAGATATAGCCTCTCCATCCTGGTAGCGGCATCGTACCAGTACATCATAGAATTAAAGTTCAGATTAATTAAGCTCGTTTGGTACGTTGAGAGTGCGGGAAAAGAATCCTGCTTTGAGGAGGGAGTCCGAAACTTTAAGGACTTCTGCGAGCTTGCGGTTAGCACCACGAGCATCAGCATTGAGGATATTATAAACCTCTTGATTGTAGTATTCATTGACAATGGATTGTTTGTTAATTATCGTATCTGACATAATATCTAACGAATCTATCTTAAGGTATAAAGAGTCAATCTTAATTGAGTTCTCTATTACCTCTTGCATTAGACTATCATTGATCTCTTCTAATCTATCTTGCAATGGGTCAGTGTTCTCATTGCATGACTTTGCTCCTGTGATAACAGCGACTAGAATAACGGTCAGAGCCGCTCCAATTAGCACAGTACTTCTTAGTTCGTTTTTTTCCATCTGGTTATATGTAAGTTTCTTGATAATGGACGTACTTTTCTAAATACCCCATCCCCTGTTCTTGAATCTCTAGTTCCTCTTTCGTTAGTATTCCCTTCTATGGTTCTAACTGAGTGTTTCCCTATTAGTTCCACTACGCCTGTGTGCCCGATACCTTTGTATCTAGTTCTATCA
>Ga0114976_10002646_pt1 | contig 11203 bp, 7 predicted proteins | sample S_130805_EF_Meta_FD_87319 | JGI IMG/M metagenome (GOLD analysis project Ga0114976, IMG submission 87319) | Freshwater microbial communities from Lake Simoncouche, Canada to study carbon cycling - S_130805_EF_MetaG | ecosystem: Environmental > Aquatic > Freshwater > Lake | place: Lake...
CATGAAAGTAAAAACCAAAAGTAAAAAAGTCAATAAGTCGTGGTTGAACGATCACGTCAATGACCCCTATGTCAAATTGGCCAAAAAAGAGGGCTATCGGGCGCGGGCTGCCTACAAATTGAAAGAAATTGACGAAACTTTTGGGCTCATCAAACCTGGCAATTTGGTCGTTGACTTGGGTTCAGCGCCCGGCGCTTGGAGCCAGTACGTCCGCCGCAGACTGTCACCCCAAGGCGCCGCTGTGGGAGATTTGAACGGCACCATCTTGGCTGTCGATCTGTTGGCCATGGAGCCTGTGGAAGGTGTTCAATTCATTCAAGGCGACTTTACAGAGGCAGAAGTCTTGTCCCAAATGCAAGCGATCATTGGCGATCGTCCTGTGGATGTGGTGGTGTCTGACATGGCGCCCAACCTGTCGGGCATTGACTCGGTGGACGCAGCCCGAATTGCGCACCTCATTGAATTGGCTGTTGAGTTTGCCCAGATGCATCTCAAACCTCAGGGTGCCCTGGTGGTCAAAGTGTTTCATGGCAGTGGCTACAGCCAGCTTGTGAAGCTCTTTAAGGACTCATTCAAGGTGGTCAAACCCATCAAACCCAAGGCGTCCCGTGACAAATCTTCTGAACAGTTTTTAGTGGGCATCGAGCCTAAAAACAGAGCCGCTTCCTGAGCAGTGTTGCTTTGATCACGCTTTAGAACAAATTTCCTTGCACTTTTAAGGCTTAGTCTAGGGAATTTAAGGTTTCTTTACTTTCAAAAGCCTAGAATGTTCCTTCACTAGACGATAAATGGGAGCTCTTCTTGAACAACCCCTGGTTTTCCAAGATTGCCGTATGGCTTGTGATTGGCATGGTGCTTTTCACTGTTTTCAAACAATTTGACAACCGCACGGGTGCGGGGTCTGGTTATTTGGGTTATTCCGACTTCCTAGAAGAAGTTCGAGGCAATCGCATTAAAACTGCCACCATCCAAGAGGGGCAGGGCGGCACCGAAATCGTGGCCACCACCACAGACGATCGAAGGATTAAAACAACTGCCACCTACCTCGACCGAGGCTTGGTGGGTGATCTGATTGCCAATGGCGTCAAGTTCGACGTTAAACCTCGCGAAGAAGGCTCGCTCCTCATGAGCTTGTTGGTCAGCTGGGGCCCCATGTTGTTGCTCATTGGCGTTTGGATTTACTTCATGCGTCAAATGCAGGGCGGCGGTAAAGGCGGTGCATTCAGCTTTGGCAAGAGCAAGGCCCGTATGCTCGATGAAAACGCCAATCAAGTTACCTTTGCCGATGTCGCAGGTTGCGATGAGGCCAAAGAAGAAGTCAAAGAAGTGGTCGACTTCCTCAAAGATCCTGGTCGTTTCCAAAAATTGGGCGGACGCATTCCCCGCGGCTTGCTGCTGGTTGGCCCACCGGGTACCGGCAAAACACTGCTGGCCAAGAGCATCGCAGGCGAGGCCAAAGTGCCTTTCTTCAGCATCTCCGGTTCAGACTTTGTCGAAATGTTTGTGGGCGTCGGCGCAGCCCGGGTTCGCGACATGTTCGAGAATGCCAAGAAAAATGCACCTTGCATCATTTTCATCGACGAAATTGATGCTGTGGGTCGCCAGCGTGGCGCTGGATTGGGCGGCGGCAACGACGAACGCGAACAAACTCTCAACCAAATGTTGGTTGAAATGGACGGCTTTGAAACCAATTTGGGCGTGATTGTGGTGGCTGCCACCAACCGCCCCGACATCCTAGACGCCGCTCTGTTGCGCCCCGGTCGTTTTGACCGTCAGGTGTATGTCACTTTGCCAGACAATCGCGGCCGCGAGCAAATCTTGGCCGTGCACATGCGCAAAATTCCCATTGGCCAAGACATGAACCCTGGTGTCATTGCCCGCGGCACACCTGGCATGAGCGGTGCCGATTTGGCCAACTTGTGCAACGAAGCCGCCCTCATGGCAGCTCGCCGCAACGCCCGCGTTGTGGAGATGCAAGACTTTGAAAAAGCCAAAGACAAAATTCTCATGGGCCCTGAGCGCAAGAGCATGGTCATGCCAGAAGATGAACGTCGCAACACGGCTTATCACGAGTCTGGCCATGCGCTCATTGGCAAGCTACTGCCCAAATGCGACCCGGTGCACAAGGTCACCATCATTCCCCGTGGTCGTGCCTTGGGCGTCACCATGAGCCTGCCAGAGCGCGATCGTTACAGCTACGACAGTGAATACATGTTGAACCAAATCAGCATGTTGTTTGGTGGGCGCATTGCCGAAGAAGTGTTCATGAAACAAATGACCACCGGTGCCAGCAATGACTTTGAACGCGCCACTCAAATTGCCCGTGACATGGTCATGCGCTATGGCATGACCACTGCTTTAGGCCCCATTGTCTATGCCGAAAATGAGGGTGAAGTTTTCTTAGGCAGATCGGTCACCAAAACCACCAACATGTCTGAGTCCACCATGCAAAAGGTCGATGCAGAAGTGCGGCGCATCATCGATGAGCAGTACAGCTTGGCTCGCCGTTTGATTGAAGAGAACAGCGACAAAATGCACGCCATGGCCAAAGCCTTGTTGGAGTGGGAAACCATTGACGTGACCCAACTTGACGACATCATGGCAGGACGTGAGCCTTCTGCGCCCAAAGACTGGACACCTCGCATTCCACCTTCTGGCAGCGAAGGTGGCGGTGGTACACCTGCAGTCAAGACCGAACCCGAGCCCAACGTGGCTTGATTTTAAAAACACGCGGGGCTTCGGCCCCGTGCCTGTTTCTATTCGCCTTGCGCATCCCATGTCCCCCCCTGTTTGGCAAACCTCACGCTTTCTGATTGACCTGAAGCGCCCGCAAGTCATGGGCATCGTCAACCTCACGCCCGACTCTTTTTCGGATGGGGGTCAAAACGCAACGCTGTCTCAAGCCTTGGCGCATGCGCAAATTTTGCTGGCCCATGGGGCCGACATTTTGGACGTCGGGGGCGAATCTACCCGCCCCGGTGCGGCTCCTGTAAGCTTGTCGGACGAATTGAACCGGGTACTGCCCTTTTTGAAAGAGGCTGTTCAGTGGCGGGTCCCCATTTCAGTGGACACCTACAAACCCGAGGTCATGCAAGCGGCCTTAGATTTGGGAGCCGACATCATCAACGACATCTGGGCTCTGCGCCAGCCTGGCGCGCTGCAAGTCATTGCCCAGCATCCAAGCTGTGGTGTTTGTTTGATGCACATGCACCGTGAGCCCTTGAGCATGCAAGCGCAGCCCATGGAAGGGGACGCGTTGGCACAAGTTCGTCACTTTTTGGCTGATCAAATCAAGGGGGTCTTAGCGACTGGCATTGCCCCGACCAGACTGATGTTGGATCCCGGTATCGGATTTGGCAAAAATGACGCGCAAAATCTGAGTCTTTTGAAAAGACAGAATGAATTGCTAGAGTTGGGCTACCCTCTTTTGGCAGGCTGGTCTCGCAAAGGATCGCTGGCACGGATCACTGCTGTTCGTGGCATGCTACCCGATGCCACCCAACGTTTAGGCGCCAGTGTGGCGGCAGCTCTGATGGCTGTTCAACATGGCGCCTCTGTGGTTCGGGTACACGACGTGTTGGAGACCGTTCAAGCGCTCAAACTTTGGGTTGAAATAGAAAAGCCGTGAGCTTGCATCTTTTGACCTGACAGATAGATATAAAATTCATAACAATTACATCAGAAGCATTGGCATGACTAGAAAATATTTTGGCACTGACGGCATTCGTGGCACAGTGGGGCATGCGCCCATCACCCCCGATTTCATCATGCGCTTGGCGCACGCTGTGGGCCGTGTTCTCAGAAAGTCCGAACCGCACCCCGTGGTTTTGATTGGAAAAGACACTCGAATTTCGGGCTACATGTTGGAGAGCGCCCTTGAATCGGGCTTCAACTCTGCGGGCGTTGATGTGGTCCTTTTAGGGCCATTGCCTACGCCTGCCGTGGCCTATCTCACACGTTCACAGCGCGCTTCTTTGGGGGTGGTGATCAGTGCAAGTCACAACCCCTATGACGACAATGGCATCAAATTTTTCAGCGCCAAAGGCACCAAACTCAGCGATGAATGGGAGTCTTCTGTCGAGCAGTTGATCGACGAACCGCCCGTTTGGGTGTCGTCCGCTGAATTGGGCAAAGCCAAGCGCTTGGACGATGCTGCGGGCCGATACATCGAGTTCTGCAAAAGCACTTTCAGCCACGACTTTACCCTCAAGGGCATGAAAATCGTGGTGGATGCAGCCCATGGCGCCGCCTATCAAATTGCGCCCAAAGTGTTTCACGAATTGGGCGCCGATGTGGTGGCCATCGGCTGTTCACCCGATGGCTTGAACATCAACAAAGAAGTGGGTGCCACACACCCTGAGGCCTTGGTGGCCGCCGTTCAATTGCACCAGGCAGACTACGGTATTGCTTTGGACGGCGATGCGGACAGGTTGCAATTGGTAGACAAAAGCGGACGCTTGTACAACGGCGATGAGCTTCTGTACTTGATGGTGACTGACCGCTTGGCCCGTGATGAGGTGGTGCCAGGCGTCGTAGGTACCCTCATGACCAACATGGCTGTAGAGCTCGCCTTTAAAACCAAAAACATAGAATTTGTTCGCAGCAAGGTGGGCGACCGTTATGTTTTAGAAGTTCTGCAAGAGAAAAACTGGCTTTTAGGCGGAGAAGGTTCTGGCCATCTTTTGGCACTGGACAAGCACACCACCGGTGACGGCCTGATCAGTGCGCTGCAAGTGCTTCAGGCTTGTGTTGCCACGGGTCAAACCATGGCAGAACTGTTGCAAGACCTTGTTCTGTTTCCTCAGGTTCTGCTGAATGTGCGATTGCGCAAAGATCAAAACTGGCAAGAGAATCCGCGCATGGCCCAGGTCACCCAAGAAGTCAATGCCGAGCTGAAGGGTTCGGGCCGCGTCTTAATTCGAGCCAGTGGCACCGAGCCCTTGGTGCGAGTGATGGTGGAGGCCAAAGACTTGGCCTTGGCTCAGAGCTGCGCCCAAAGGCTGGCCGATACACTGCTTTAAGCTGCTGGTGGCCCCGTCAATTTGCTCAGTAGATCAAACGATCGGGTTTGATTTCTTGCAATATGGTGGTTGCAATTTCTTCGATCGATTTGCTGGTGGTGGACAGCCAGCGAATGCCTGATCGACGCATCATGGCCTCGGCCTCGGCCACTTCGTGTCGGCAATTTTCCAAACTGGCGTATTTGGAATTGGGCCGCCGCTCTGACCTGATTTCTGAAAGTCTCTCTGGGTGAATCGTGAGGCCGAAGATTTTCTTCAAGTGAGGCGTGAGGGCAGGGGGAAGCTGTTTTCTTTCAAAGTCTTCTGGAATCAGGGGGTAGTTGGCCGCCTTCAGGCCATGCTGCATGGCCAGATAAAGGCTGGTAGGCGTTTTGCCACTTCGGCTTACCCCCACCAAAATCACCTCCGACATGGCCAAATCTCGGTTGGACTGACCATCATCGTGGGCCAAAGAATAGTTGATGGCCTCAATTCGGTCGTGGTATTCCTTGCTCTTGCTTACATCAGAAAACCGACCGACACGATGGTGAGATTTGACACCCAGCTCCTCCTCTAGGGGATTCACAAAGGTTCCGAACATGTCAAGCAGCATGCCTTTGCAGCCATCTTTGATGACTTGCAACACCTCCATGTTGACCAGCGTTGTGAAGACGATGGGCTTGGTATTTTCGATTTCAGCCGTGTGATTGATTTGTCGAACCGCCTGATGTGCCTTGTCTTCATTGTCTACAAAGGGCAGTCTGATGTGCCTGGTTTTCATCTCAAACTGGGCCAGAATGGCGTTGCCAAAGGTCTCGGCTGTGATGCCGGTGCCGTCAGAGATAAAAAATACAGTTCTTTGTGACATGGTTCTGTGGGTGAGATTGCTGAATGGGGCCAAATTTAGAACGCGTTGGGTCCTAAAATGACACCCATTATCCAATGCCTGCTGCTGCGCTGGAATCACATCTCAAAATAACAAAGATGGCCAGCCTGAGTGGGGACATGGAAACCAGATTTTTAACTTTGGAGTTTGTATGTCTCAACGATTTGCTCAGGACGCCTTGGTCGTTCCTTTTGAACTTTTGCGAATGAGCGATGTGGAGTCGGTTGGCGGTAAGAACGCCAGCCTTGGTGAGATGATTTCGCAATTGCCCCATGGCGTGAGAGTGCCCACCGGTTTTGCAACCACAGCGCATGCGTTCAGGGAATTTTTAAAGCATGACGGCTTGGTCGATCGGATCAATCAAAAGCTGGACGCTTTGGACGTTGAAGACGTTCGGGCCTTGGCCACGGTGGGTGCCGAGATTCGGGCGTTGGTTGAAGCCCAACCATTCCCCGCAAATTTGGAGGCAGCCATCCGAACTCAATTTGCACAGTTGAGCGCAGCCAATGCCCTGGCTACTTTCGCAGTGAGATCCTCAGCCACAGCCGAGGACTTGCCTGACGCATCTTTTGCAGGCCAACAAGAAACATTCCTCAATGTGCAGGGCATTGAAGATGTGTTGCACAAGATGAAAGAGGTGTTTGCTTCTTTGTACAACGACAGAGCCATCAGTTACCGAGTGCACAAAGGTTTTGCACATGCCGATGTCGCATTGTCTGCAGGCGTTCAGCGCATGGTTCGGTCTGATTTGGGCGCTGCCGGTGTCATGTTCACCATTGACACCGAAACAGGATTTGAAGATGTGGTGTTCATCACCTCCAGCTACGGCTTGGGGGAAACCGTGGTGCAAGGTGCCGTCAATCCCGACGAGTTTTATGTGCACAAACCCATGCTGGCAGCGGGCAAGAGCGCCATCATTCGCCGTAATTTGGGCTCTAAACTCATTCAAATGGTGTTCTCCACACCTCAAGAAAAAGCAGCTACACAAAAATTGGTGAACACCATCGATGTGCCCATGGAATTGCGCAATCGCTATTCACTGACCGATACCGACATTGCACAACTGGCCCAATACGCATTGGTGATTGAAAAGCACTACGGCCGCCCGATGGACATTGAGTGGGGCAAGGACGGTACCGATGGCCATTTGTACATCTTGCAAGCTCGGCCCGAAACAGTCAAAAGCCAATCAAAGGGCACAGCGGAGTTGCGTTACAAACTGAAAGGCAAGGGCCTTGTGTTGGCGGAAGGCCGGGCCATTGGTCAAAAAATTGGAACTGGGCCGGTTCGGCTGGTGCACAGCATTTCAGAGATGGATCAAGTGCAAGCAGGCGATGTCTTGGTGACTGACATGACCGACCCCAATTGGGAACCTGTCATGAAACGCGCCAGTGCCATCGTGACCAACCGAGGCGGGCGCACATGCCATGCCGCCATCATTGCCCGAGAGCTAGGCATACCGGCTGTGGTGGGCTGCGGCAATGCCACGGAACAATTGAAGGACGGCACCTTGGTGACGGTCAGTTGTGCTGAGGGCGATACGGGCCGCATTTACGATGGCTTGTTGGAAACCGAGATCACGGAAGTCACGCGCGGCACCATGCCCGAGATTGCCACCAAAATCATGATGAACGTGGGCAATCCGCAATTGGCCTTTGATTTCGCGCAGTTGCCCAACCAAGGTGTGGGTTTGGCCAGACTTGAGTTCATCATCAACAACAACATTGGCGTGCACCCCAAAGCCATCTTGGACTACCCCAACATTGATGCCGATTTGAAAAAGGCAGTTGAGTCAGTGGCCCGGGGCCATGCCTCTCCTAAAGCCTTTTATGTGGACAAAGTCACTGAAGGTGTGGCCTGTATTGCGGCGGCATTTTGGCCCAAACCCGTGATCGTTCGTTTGTCCGATTTCAAGAGCAACGAATACCGCAAGTTGATTGGCGGCAGTCGATACGAACCTGAAGAAGAAAACCCCATGTTGGGATTTCGCGGTGCTGCGCGCTACATCAGCGCAGATTTTGGCGAGGCCTTTGCCATGGAGTGCGAAGCCATCAAGCGTGTGCGGGGTGAGATGGGGCTGACCAATGTTCAAGTCATGGTGCCCTTTGTTCGAACTTTAGGGCAAGCCGAACGCGTGACCCAATTGCTGGCCAAACATGGACTCCAAAGAGGTCAGGACGATTTGAAAATCATCATGATGTGCGAGGTGCCTAGCAATGCCATTTTGGCTGATCAGTTCCTTGAATTTTTTGATGGATTTTCAATCGGCTCCAACGACTTGACGCAACTCACCTTGGGCTTGGACCGTGATTCCGGATTGGAGTTGTTGGCGGCCGATTTTGATGAAAGAGATTTGGCCGTGCAGACGCTCATTTCTCAAGCCATCAAGGCTTGTTTGAGCCAAGGCAAGTATGTGGGCATTTGCGGCCAAGGGCCCAGCGACCATCCAGATTTTGCGCGCTGGCTCATGGCGCAAGGCATCAGCTCTATTTCATTGAATCCCGACACCGTTGTTGAAACCTGGACGCAGCTAGGAAAAGTGGATTGAATTTAGGCAAGCCCTTTCAGCAGCAACACGCCGCCTATCAGCGGCGCCTGCATCGCAATGTGCTGTTGTTTGTGGTGGTGTTGCTTGGCTTTTTGGGCCTGATGGGATGGGCTGAGCACGAGGGTCTTTCACGCAACCTCATTGGACCTGTGTTCTTGTTTTCAACCGTCATGATTTATGCCTTGATTGGGGTCACAGCGCGCACCACCCTGGCCGAGGAATACTATGTTGCGGGTCGCCGTATTCCTGCTTTCTACAACGGCATGGCCACTGCGGCCGATTGGATGAGCGCGGCCTCATTCATTAGCTTGGCCGGTGCACTTTACTTGCAAGGCTACTCTGGCAGTGGCGGTCAAGCAGGAGGCTTGGCCTACGTCATGGGTTGGACCGGTGGCTTTTGTTTGGTGGCTTTGCTCATTGCGCCGCAATTGCGAGCTCTCAATTTGTACACATTGCCAGATTTTTTCAGCCAAAGATATGGCGGCAGATGGCCGCGTTTGATTGCGGCATGGTCGGCTATTTTGTGTTCATTCACTTATGTCGTGGCTCAGATCTATGGCATCGGGTTGATCGCCTCACGCTTGACGGGCGTTCAGTTTGAAATTGGAATTTTGTTGGGACTCGGTGGTGTGTTGCTATGCTCATTTTTGGGCGGCATGCGCGCCATCACTTGGACTCAAGTTGCCCAGTACATCATTTTGCTCATTGCTTTCTTAATCCCTGTATCTTGGTTGGCGTACAAACAACTCGGTACGCCTTGGGCGCCGGTGGCCTATGGTTCTCAGTTGACCAAAATTGCAGAGCTGGAGCAGAAATTGATCGCGGATCCCAAAGAGGTGGCGGTCAGGAAAATCTACCTTCATCGGGCCGAGGCTTTCAAGGCCCGCTTGCAAAATGTAGCGTTGTCTTTAGAAAATGAGAGGCAAGTGCTTGAAAAAAGAGTGACTGACTTGAAGCTCAACAATGCGGACTTCTCGGTCATTGCACTGGCCAGACGCGAGCTCTTGGCCCTTCCAAAAAACGAAGCAGCGGCGCGTGAGCTTTGGCAAAAAGCCATGTTGGAAAATTTAGAACGCGCCAAGCCCTTGGGTGGCATGCCTTTGCACAGCCAGCCTTTTCAAGGTGACCCCGACGGAAGTGTTCAAGAGAAAGAAATTTTCAATCAGTCACGCATCAACTTTGTGGCACTGATTTTTTGTTTGATGTTGGGCACGGCAGGGTTGCCGCACCTATTGACTCGCTTCTACACTGTGGCCAATGAGTCTGAGGCCAGGTCGTCGGTTGCATGGTCTTTGTTTTTCATTGCCATTTTGTATCTCAGCGCTCCGGCTTTGGCAGTGCTTGTCAAATTCGAAGTCATGAACAATTTGGTGGGCAGTCCCATTGCGGATTTGCCGCATTGGCTTGCGCAGTGGGCACGAGTCGACAGTGCGCTGGTCGACGTTTCAGACGTCAATGGTGATGGCATCTTGCAGTTTGGAGAGCTCAAATTGGGGGCCGACTTGATCATGCTCGCCAGCCCGGAGTTGGCCGGTTTGCCTTACGTGATTTCAGGCTTGGTTGCCGCGGGAGGCTTAGCGGCTGCACTGTCAACGGCCGATGGCTTGTTGCTCACCATCGGCAATGCATTTATTCACGATATGCGCGCTGGACAAAGCCGCGATCCTGCAGCCAAGCAGCAGTCGCAGGAGGAGCGGGTCATATTGTCTAAATTCGCCTTATTGGCGGTGGCCATGGTTGCGGCCTTGGTGGCATCGTGGAAGCCCGCCGAAATATTGGCTTTGGTATCCGCTTCTTTTTCATTGGCTGCTTCGGCCTTTTTCCCGGGCATGGTGATGGGGATTTTTTGGGACAAAGCCAGCCGCAGAGGGGCCATATGGGGCATGTTGTTGGGTCTGGGTGCCACCATTTTGTACATGACGCTGAATGCGCCCATCTTCAAAGCAACATTCTCAGGACTTTACCCAGACGCTTTGGTCTTCGGCATTCAGCCGATTTCAGCTGGAATCTTGGGCGTTCCCATTGGGTTTTTGACCTTATGGCTGTGCAGCCTCATTTGGCCTGATCAACCCGACCCAGGACAAAGCCCGGTGATGGCCCCTGACAATCAGTACCCTGGCCTCTAATTCTTGGGCTATAATCGCGGGCTTACCTTGCTGCACCCCGTTAGACGCTGGGGGCAGCTTTTTCAAAACCCAAAAGGTTAAAACCCAAAAGGAGTGTCAATGCGTCATTACGAAATCATTTTGCTGATTCATCCGGATCAGAGCGAACAAGTTCCAGCCATGCTGGAGCGCTACAAAGGCATGATCGTTGCCGGCGGTGGCAAGATCCACCGTGTTGAAGATTGGGGCCGCCGCCAGTTGGCTTACCAAATTAACAAGTTGGGCAAAGCCCACTACTTGTGCGTGAACATTGAAGCTGATCAGGCTGTGATGGCCGAACTCGAACATGCCTTCAAGTTCAACGATGCTGTTTTGCGCCACATGACTGTTTTGAAGAGCAAAGCCGATACCGGCCCATCTTCCATGATGAAACAAGTCGAGCGCGAAGAAGCTCGTAAAGCCCAACAAGCCGAATTTGCAGGCTAATCACATTTGTTGACGGGAGTGACGGAAGAAAACCACCTTGAATTGACCGCTGGTATCGCAGAGCAAAAAGCAATTCGATACACACCGGCTGGCTTGCCAGTCATTGACTTGGTTCTAGAGCATGACTCTAGCATTCAAGAAGCGGGAAGTCTAAGACAGGTCAAAGCCACAGTGAAAG
>Ga0114976_10002647_pt1 | contig 11203 bp, 10 predicted proteins | sample S_130805_EF_Meta_FD_87319 | JGI IMG/M metagenome (GOLD analysis project Ga0114976, IMG submission 87319) | Freshwater microbial communities from Lake Simoncouche, Canada to study carbon cycling - S_130805_EF_MetaG | ecosystem: Environmental > Aquatic > Freshwater > Lake | place: Lake...
ACTTGTCAAGCGCGAGGAACTGCTCGCCGCGCTCGAACTTTCGAGCGCCGACGACGCCGAACTCACGGAGCGACTACGGGGTCCGATGTCATCCCGCGTCAAAAAAGTGCTCGAATTTCAGCTCGATGCCCTGGCCGTTGCCATCGGCAATTTCGTCAACATCTTCAACCCCGAGATTGTTCTCGTCTCGGGCTATCTCGCCGTACTCTTTGGATACGACCCAGATCGAGTGCTGAATCGATTCCGGTGGGGCACGCTCAACGCACCTCAGGATCGCCTGCTCGTGCGTCCCGCCGAACTTGGGCCAAACCTCCTCATGATCGGAGCCGCCGGTCTTGCATTTGCCGAGCTGGTCGAAAAACCGGCAAGCACTCAACTCTTCCCCGCCGGGTTGAAATAACCCAGTCACTCCAGCCAACTCACTCACCCACTCAAATAATCAAAGGACTCCCATGCTCCCCACTCACCTGCCCAGCCCACGAGTCATCGAGCCCACGAGTGTGCCGTCGTTGCGCTGGGGAATCATCGGCCCGGGAGGAATCGCGAGTGCATTTGCAGATGCAGCGCACGCACACTCCACGCAGCGCATCGTGGCTGTCGCATCCTTGACTCCCGGAAAAGGGGAAGCGTTTGCGACTCCGCGAGGCATCGAGCACGTGTTCGACTCATATGAGGCACTCGTCGAAAATCCCGACGTTGATGTGGTGTACGTGGCAACTCCGCACGAGTTTCACCTGCCTCAGGCACTACTGGCAATTGCTGCCGGCAAGCATGTGCTCATCGAAAAGCCGTGTGCGCTGACTCGCGCCGACGTCGAAGTGATTGCGAAAGCAGCATCAGACGCGAAGGTGCTGGCGATGGAGGCCATGTGGACCTACTACCTGCCTCAGACCGACATCATTCGTCAGATCCTGGCCAACGGCATCCTCGGAGAGACGATGCTTGTGCAAACCGACTTCGGCCAGGACCTCCGATCGGTTCCCCGCCTCAACGCCACGACGAGCGGCGGCGCGCTGCTCGACCTCGGCATCTACAACTTCGCGTTCACCTCCCTTGTGCTGGGCACGGCGTCAACGGTCACGACGACCGGTGCGCTGACGGCAACTGGGGTGGATGACACGTCGTCGACGTTCTTCGAATTTTCGGGGTCGGGGCGCGCCATCGCCAACGTGAGCATGTCGAGCTACACACCGACGGCCGCATCCATCGCCGGATCCGCCGGCTTGCTCACAATTGACACGCCGTTCTTCACCCCGACCGGTCTCACGCTATTTGACCCCACGTTTAACCCAACGGCCGCAGCTCGGTGGGTTGATGAGAGCGGGATTTTCGCTCACGAAGGACTCTCGTATGAGGCGACCGCGTTTGCCTCATACGTCGCTCAAGGACTCACCGACTCACCCCTGCGTCCGATGCACGCGGTTGCCGACGACATCGGACTGATCGAGAGTGCCCGTCATCAAATCGGGGCCTACTTGTTAGGCGAAAAACGGCCCTAATCAGGTATTTTTTGCCAACTGACGTTCCCGCATCGCGAGAAAAAGTGGAACAGTGAAGGCCATCGCCGTGATGCCCGACAGAAGAATGTAGACCCACACGTAACGCATTCCGATGCGCCGTGACTCAACAATCATGAACGCCACAATGGCAATGGCCACCACGAGGAAATCCGCCGACAGGACCCAGTCCACCGCCGTGCCAAACCACGCGCTTGCGTAGTTTTCGCCGTTCATGACAGCGATTCCGTTGAGGGTCCACGCGCTGACGAGTCCGACAATGGAGAGCACCAGAAAGAAAATAAAACGAGCTCGACCTGAAGTAGTCATTTTCACAGGCTACTCGCGCGAGCAACCTGGCTTAGCACACCTAGTCCATCTTGCACGCCGGAGTGCCGCCGGGCAGGCGATGCCGATTCCTCGCAACACGGGTGTACGCCCAGGCACCTGCGCGTCGAATCCCTGGCGCGCGCATCGCTCGTGCTATCGCACGATGAACCGGGTCGCCCCGCAAGTTCATGAGTTCGGCGAAGCATTCGGCACCGGCAAAAAGGTCACCGTCTCGAACCAGGTAAACCTGGTCGGCCGCCATCAGCGGTGTGAGTCCCAGGAGCGAGAGGTCGGCACGTTGCCACGGGACGGCGTGAACAACGGAGGCCAAGCGCGACTCGAAGTGTCGGGCGACGGTGGTGCAGAATCCACAATCCCCATCGAATACCAGCACGGCTCGCCCATCACCCGTAACACTCCCAGTAGGCACGCGCTCACTGGTCACGCGCGGGCTCGAAGGTTTCGTCATTACTCAAGCATGCGCTATAGCAACCTGGCGTGATACCGTGACGCGTTGTGTACACCGCAGTGACGAAGGATCAACGTGGCGACAAAAAATTCTTTCCGTGAAGTGAATCAAAATTCGGACGACGTGGAGACTCCGTCCAAGGGTGTCATCAGTAGACGCGCAGTGATTGCGGGATTCGTCGGAACTGCGGGTGTCCTCACTCTCGCAGCTTGCGCCCCGGGGGCCACTCCCTCAACAACGTCGGCAAGCGCCAGAGCCATCGTGCGCAAAATCACGCCACCACGTTTAGATACCGCCTATTTGGGCGAGCACGTGCTGTGCTATCGCCCGATGCGCAAGGGCGCACCGCGCATGAATCTTGAGACGTTGGGGTCGCAGCTAGTGGCCCACAACTACGGGCACGGGGGTAGCGGGTGGACTCTGGCGCCGGGTACGGCAAAGTACGTCGTCGATCTGGTGGAGGAATCCGATCAGGGCAAGTCGATTGCGAAAGATGACCCAGTGACAGTTGTCGGGGCCGGCGTCATCGGCCTCTTCACCGCCTACGAGTTAATTCAACGTGGATACTCAAACATCAGCGTTCTCGCCGAGAGATTCGACAAGCTCACGTCGCACAACGCCGGCGGGCTCCTCGCTCCGGTGTCCATGGATAACGCGCCCGACATGCAGGCGCTCATCGATCAAATTGGCATCGACGCGTACCGCTTTTTTGCGGATGTCGCCCAAGGCAATGTTGCCGAGTTTGAAGGTGGCGCAAAAATAGTCCCCTCATACTTCACGAATCGAGAGGAATCCGGTCTCGAGCCGTACGTGGGACAGGTCATGCAGCCCGCAAAGGATGTCGTGCTCGACTTCGGAAACGGAACAACTCGGTCCATGGTCGTATACGACGATGGGATTTTTATGGACACCGCCGTCATGATGCAAAAGCTCCACGATTACCTCGACACCAAAGTGACGTTCGTGCAACAGAAGGTGTCGGATTTTGCCGACCTGAATTCGGTTCTCGTCTTCGATTGCGCGGGGCTGGGCTCCGGTGTGCTGAACAATGATGCCGAGATGGTTTCGGTTCAGGGGCACCTCGTCATGTTGAAGGATCAGGTTCCCGCCGAGCTCGAGTACATGATTCTCGTTTACTTCTCCGAGGGCCACACGGAGGCCGGTCAAAAAGTGAAGCGCTCGTTCTACATATTCCCCAAGCACCTGCCCGGAACGGGTCCAAACGATGTGGGCGTTGTGGGCGGAACCTTTGTGGAGGGCGGAACGAGCGAGACTCCGAACACGGGAGAATTCGCCACCTTGCTTCAAGGCGCAAAAGACTTTTACGGTATCTAGTCGAGCTGCTACGCCGTGTCCGTTGGCGACGTGGTGTCGTCGTCATAGTCTTCGCTGTCATCCCGCTCGTCGTCAATATCGGCGACAAGACTCTCAATCAGTGCTAGTTCCGGTGAGGTGCTACTGAGTGCTGTCGATTCAACAGTCTTGAGTGTCTTCTCGACCGCTCGCGTGCGACGCCCGGCCTCCTGAACAGTGTTCTGCGCGGTGCTGAGTTGCTTCGAAAGTTTGTCCCACACCTCGCCGTATTTGTGAAATTCGGTCTTGGCGGCACTCAATATCTTCCAGACGTCCGACGTGCTCTTCTCGATGGCAAGTGTCTTGAACCCCATCTGCAGGCTATTGAGCAGAGACATCAATGTGGTCGGACCAGTCACGAGAATGCGGAACTTATTCTGCAATTCGTTTGCCAGCCCCGGGCGCCGAATCACCTCAGCGAAAAGTCCCTCGGTGGGCAAATACATAATCGCGAAGTCGGTCGAACGTGGAGCGTCGATGTACTTCTCTTGAATAGTCTTTGCCTGCAGCTTTATGGCGCGTTCCATGTCTTTGGATGCGCTGTCGATGGCGGCCACGTCACCGAGTTCTTGCGCCGCAAGGAGTCGCTCATAGTCTTCGTGTGGAAACTTCGAGTCGATCGGTAAATAGACGAACTCCCCGTCTTGGCGGCCGGGAAGTTTGACGGCAAACTCGACAGCTTCGTTCGAATTAAGTTTGATCTTGACGTTTGCATCAAATTGTTCCGGTGTGAGCATGTCTTCGAGTTGGCGGCTCAACTGAACTTCACCCCAACCCCCGCGATTCTTGACGTTGGTCAAGACTCGCTTTAAGTCGCCAACGCCACTCGCAAGCTGTTGCATTTCTCCAAGCCCACGCTGCACAGACTCAAGATTGTCGCTCACCATCTTGAATGATTCACCGAGTCGTTTTTCGAGCGTGCCCTGCAACTTCTCGTCGACCGTGACCCGCATGGCTTCGAGCTTTTCCTCATTGCCTTTTTGCAGTCGGTCAAGGCTCGAAATTAACGTTTGTTGAAGTTCCTGGCGCCCCGCTCTCGCTTCCTCCCGCTGTTGACCCGCATTCGTCTCGAGCGAGGCGCGAAATGCTTCAAACTTGGCGTCGACTTGAGTCTGACTGTTGACAATGGCCCGGGCAAGTTCGTCACGCACGGCACTCAGCGACCGCTCAAAATCACTCGAGGTTGACGCGCCACCGCGACGACGCAGAATCAGAAATATCACCACCGCAAGCAAAGCGCCGTTGAACACAGAAATCACGATAGAGACATCCATGGCAGCACCAACTTTCACTCGAGATGTTCACTCTAACTTCACCGAGCGACACGCGACTGAGCCACCCATTAGAAGAACATTCCACTCATTGCCAGCTAGTGCGACTAGGGTTGCCCCAACAGACCGGGGGAATCAAATGGTACGAGACTTTCTGACGAGCATGACCCCTGTCGATGCGGACATCGAGGTCGTCGCGCGCGCGGCCGAGATTGTGGTGACCACAATGCCTCACCTGGCGATTTCGTTCGGGGCCTTCGTCGGTGGTAAGTGGCGTCACTATCCCACAGCACGCTTTCTTGACGGACTCGGATTTCAAGCGGAAGAGTATTCGCAGATTAACCCGGACGACTTGGCAAACCCCCACGACCTCGAGCGAATCCACAAGTGGATCACAAAATCGGAAGCGGAACGAAGCGAGCCGCTAATATTTCATGCAGACAAGAAGTTGTCGCACAGCCGGTGGCTCGAATTGCATTTAGCGCACATTGGCGTGAGTGATGAGTCTCCAACGCTCAACGCTAACTTTTATATTCTTCGGGACGTCGATGTCGAAGTGAACCTCGAAAAGGAAAATCGCCTTCACATCAACCACCAGGGCGCAGAATTGGATGTGCTCGAATCGGCACTCAACGCCACTCGGGACGGATTTGCGATCTGGAAAGCGGTGCGCGACGCCGACGAATCGATTGTGTCTTTTGACTTGATGTTCATCAACGATGCCGGTGCAGCGCCGACGGGAAATCTTCCTCGTCACTTGATTGGTAGCCGCATTGACCAAGCGCTGGGCAAAGACCAGTCTCGAGAATTAACCCAACTCTTTTGCCGGGCTCTCGATTCGCACGCGGTTCAATCCGAGGTCGTGCAGATCGACAGCCCAAGTGGATGGGTCGGTGCCTATCAGACTGAAGTTGTCCCATTCTCCGATGACCGAGTGCTTGATTCCTTTCGTGATGTGAGTGATGAGCAACGAGAACGAGATCGCCTGAACTGGCTCGCCGAGCACGACCACCTCACGGGATTACCCAACCGGAGAGCGCTAGAGAGCGTCCTCAAGAAATCGCTTGCCAGGGCGCGAAAGACGAGGACTCAGCTTGCGTTCGCGTTCGTCGATATTGACGATTTCAAGGTCGTGAATGACACTCGAGGGCACAGCGTTGGCGATCAGTTGCTGCAATCATTCGCGGCACGGATGCGCCAAACCATGGACAACCGTGGCGTCGTCGCCCGGCTCTCCGGTGACGAATTTGCGCTCATCCTCGATGACGTGACGTCGGCTGAGGGGATTCGCCACAGTCTCGACATGTTCATGCAGAGTATGCGGCGCCCCTTCGATGACGGTGACACTCTGTTGAGCGTGACATGCTCAGCAGGGGTGGCTATTTGTTCTGGTCACGAGGCCGTCAGTGAAGTTCTCAAAATTGCCGACAACGGCATGTATCGGGCTAAGCACGACGGGAAGAATCGATACACGATTGTTCACGCAAAACCGACGACCGGAGTAGGTCATGACAGATAAAGAGAATGCAACGTCTCTGGCGACCAACGAAGACCTCGTCGAGACAATCCGAAAACTCAGTCCTGAGCGAGACCTCCTCATGGTGATGATGCTGATCACAAACGCTCCAATCATCAACGTGCAGTTCGGACACGATCACGGAGAGAGTGTGCTCGAGACGGTCGCTGCGCGTGTAGCCGGTTTACGGCACACCCTCTTGGCGGCAAGAATCTCGCCCGTTCTGTTTTGCGTGATTGCCGAAGACGTATCGAATCCCACTCGTTTTCTTAAGACCGTCCAAGAAGTTGTCGCCGACATCAACTCGTCGGGAAGATTTCGCTTTATCATCGAGGCGAGTATTGGTGCGGTCGTCACCGACCATCGCACAATAAACGAGCCGGTCGACTGGATTGCCCGATTGAACCTGGCCGTGTTGAAGTCCACGCGAACCGGCAACGCGGAGATTGCCGACGACAAGGTCGCCGAGTCTGAGGTCGTGCGGCAACGCTTATCCCGACTCTCTCCGGGGGCCGCCGTGCCCGAGGGCATGTATTGGGTGTTCCAGCCAATCAATGCCGCTGAAACAGGTGCGGTTGTCGGATACGAAACCTTATGTCGGTGGGATGTGCCGGGGCTCGGCGAAGTCTCGCCGGACATCTTCATTCAAATTGCAGAAGATTTGAACCTTGTTCAGCTCATTGATTTTTGGACGATTGCGGCCGTTGAACGCTTGTACCCCGAACTCGTTCGGCTCGGCGGTCAGATGATCACGGTTAATGTGAGTGCACAAACACTTGGCAACGACCACGAATTCTTCTCCGCGGTTGACCGCATCCTTCCGCGTATCCGGGATGCCCATTTTTCTCTCGTATTTGAGTTGACCGAGACATCCATAATTAAGAATCAAATAGACCTCAACGCGAGTTTGAACTCGTTACGAAAACGTGGTGCCAAAATCGCGATTGACGACTTTGGCACCGGCCAAACCAGTCTCAGCATCATCAGTAGCCTGCCGACAGATTTCGTCAAACTCGACGGATCGCTTCTTCAAGCCGAGCGGCCCGACCTCAGTCGAGGACTTCTCGAATTGGGAATGAAGTTTGCCAGCCTCGTCGGCGCGAAGGTAATTGTCGAAAAAGTCGAAACGGAAGTCGACCTGGGGCTCGCTCGAGAGGTTGGCGCAGATTTCGTTCAAGGCTGGCTATTCGGAAAGCCGATTGAGATTGATGGCCGGGGAACAAAGACCCGTGGTGCCGCGGGTGCGCACACCGTCAACAAACCAGTCTCCGCCCCGCCAAAGGTGGGTCAGTCCGAAGAATCGGGGTAGATGCTCCGCGTCTCGCGACGGTACTTACCGGGGCGAAAAATAGACGGTCGAAAGATTTTCGGCAGAATTTTGGCAATGGCCAACGCGGCGTAAATGGATGTGTTGAGCGCAACGAGAGCCGCCAGGACAACGAAAAACTGCGAGTTCAAGAATGACTCGGGGAGCAAAATGCCCGTGTGCAACTCCGTCATGACTCGACTCCTTGATCAAGATGGTGCGACTTCTGCGCAACATGCTTTGCCCCCGCCGGGCGCGCTTCGTTGCCCCAGCGCGCGTTGCGTTTGAGTGCGATATCGATGACGCCTTTGAGAAACACGATGTCGAGAAACGTGTCGTAGACGAGCTCAATAACGAGCGTCGCCGCCAGAAGGCGAGCGGCCCATCCACCACGCCACACCGACGTCACACGCTCGATGATAAAGATGGCGCCCACCGAGAGCCAGAACGGGTACCAAATCCACGTGTCCGTCGAGACAACCTGCAGGAAAATCAAGAGGAAGAAAGTCCACAACGCAAAAACCGAGTAGGCAATGCCGACCTGTTGCGACCAGTACCGGACTGTTGCCGACGTGAGCCCGTAAGCATTGATATTTTCGAGCGCCCCGCGTTGCCAGCGCAGACGCTGGCGCCACAGGTCGCGCCAGGTTGGCATCAACTCCGTTTCGACTTGGCACTGGGAGGGCGAAGTCATGAGCGCACCCAATGATTTGAGGGCAATCGTGATTTCGTTGTCTTCGGTCAATGCGGCCGTGTCGTAGACATCCCCGCGAATGCCCGGAATGAGACTCCCCCGTTGCGAGGCAAGAACCTTGAGTGCGGGGGCACGAAAGACGGAGGCCGTACCCGTGAGAACGAAAACTCGACCTCGTCGACGTCGAATGTCCCGGGCGTACCGTGTGTACTCATTACGTTGAAGTTGTCCGAGCAACCCGCGGCCAGGTTCCCCGAAAAAGAGACCACCGATTGCGCTGAGCCCGCGATCGTCGGTGAAGTGCCGCACCGCTGTCTCGATGAATTGCGGTTTGAGTCGAGTATCAGCATCCACAATCATGAATGTGTCGTTTGGTCCGGCCTGATGGAGCAACGAAGAGAGCGCTTGATTCAGGGCACCGGCTTTTTTGAGTCGATTGTCGATCGTTTCTCGAACCTCCAGTCCGCGAGCCCGCGCAATGCTCACGGTGGCGTCCGTGCAATTATCGGCAATGACGATCACCCGATCGGGTTGGCGAGTCTGCTCGTGCAGTGCATCGAGAGTGGCGCCCAGAACATCTTCTTCGTTGTGTGCCGGAACGAGCACAGTGACCGTGACCGGTCCATAAAAGACGCCCCGCGTGGCATCCATGATGACCCGGGGGGCAAGCGGTTTCGAATCACCTTTCAGTGAGCGTCGCGATGTGTTGATGTCACGAATTTCGAGCCCAACGAAAATCGCCACGACAATAAACGCAATGATCACACTTGCGATGACGGCAAAAAGAGGAGGTGCCTGCCAGGAATACATGATCGGCAGCCCCGCAAACACCACAATTGCCGCGGGCGGCGTCGTGAGGGTACTGTTCGTCGACGTGATGGTCCACCAGAGAACGGCGAAGCCGGCTACCGCAATAGCGATGACCGCAAATCCCACAGCTCGACTGAACATGGCGCCCGATTTCTCGTGTTAGCGGAACACGTAGCCCAAGGGTATCTCATGCCCCAGACGCTGTTAGTCTGCCCAGCGTGACCATCCAATCGCCTTGGGGCTCCCGGTTTCGGGCGCTGCTTGTCGCGACCCACCTGCCACAAGCGCTCGCCATGGTTGCAGTGATGACTGTCGCGACCGTTGCCTGCGGTGCGACCTGGGTGGATGTTGTCCTCGTGTTTCTCGCGAGTGCCGCGGGACAAGCAACCGTCGGTTGGACAAATGACCTGCACGACGCGGAGGCAGACCGGGATGCCGAACGTCATCAGAAGCCGACGGTGCACGGCGCGATCCAGACCGAAGACCTTCGGATTCCGATTCTGGTCAGTGCGAGCTTGACAATTCCGCTGTCCTTTTTTGCGGCCGGATGGGTCGGCGGCGCTGCCCACATCGTTGCCGTGATGAGTGCGCTCGTGTACAACTTCTTTATGGCTCGCACGGTCTGGTCATGGGTGCCCTACGCTGTGTCTTTCGGTCTGATACCGCTGTTCATCGCGCAAGCAAGTTCGACGTCTCTGTGGCCCTCGATTCCCGTTATCGCGCTGAGCATTCTCGTGGGAGTCATCGCGCACCTCTTTAATGCAATCCCCGACATCGCCATCGACCGTCTCGCAGGATGGGGCGGGCTGGCTGTGTCTCTGGGCAAGACACGTTCTCGAATAGTGTTGATTGTTCTTATGTCACTGGCCGTTGGGTGCCTAGGTTTCATCGCCCTCACCTTCGCAGGCACGTAATGCGACCCGTGCCGGCAAGGTTCTAAAGTAGGGGTGACCTTTTTTGATTACATTTCTTCGAGGACCCGTCGACATCATGAAAAGAACCCTCGCGGTCTTTGCCGTGCTCATGCTTGCCACCGGACTGGCAACCATGAGTAGCTGGCCGGCTCTGGCCGCCCAGACTCGACAGTTGCCGTCCGGCAACACGTTGTTCGTCGTCGACAAAGGCGACTGTGCCGGAGACCTAGCCACCATCACCGTTGCGGCAAACGAGGCGCACACGACCGGAACAAACACGCCCACAACGCACACGTCGTGTTCTTTCGGAGCGGCGTTAGACCCGACATCCGGCTTCCTGTATTGGGTTTCGGCAGCCAACTTTGTCGGTGACCGGTGGCTAATGAAGACGAATATCACGACGGGTCGCTCGACAGAGGTCGGATATCTAGGCTCAAATCCCAATTACCAGATTGCGATTGATGACCAGGGCAAGGCCTTTACAACGTTCTGGGCGGGGTCAACCGAGAAGCTTTATCGAATCAATTTGGCGAACGCGTCCCTGACCTACGTAGCAGACGTGGCTTCCGGCGGGAACTCATATAGCTTCGGTTTCGCGTTCAACCCGAAAGATAAACAGTTCTACATCAACTTCACCGACGACCCCGGACGAATCAGCCGTTTGAACGTTGCCACGGGGTCGTTGCAGAGCGTCTGTTTCGCGCCAGGAGGCTCGATCTACCTTTACAGCATGGCCTTCGACTCGTCTGGCATTGGCTGGTCGGGTGCCATGACGGGTCTGGGCGACCTCGGATCGTTCGACATCTCGCAAAGCGATTGCGGGTTCGAATACGTTGCTGGCCCGACGTCGATGACCGGAAAGCCGACGTGGTGGAATGGCGGCGTCGCGATCAACTACCCGGCAACGACACCGAACGTTTCGACGAACGCCCTTGCCTCCACCGGCATGGATTCATCTTCGATTGTCGCGCTGGCCCTCACTGCCACGGGACTCCTCATTATCGGGGGAATCTCGTTGAGCGTGGTTCGACGGTACGGCGCCTA
>Ga0114976_10002649_pt1 | contig 11201 bp, 11 predicted proteins | sample S_130805_EF_Meta_FD_87319 | JGI IMG/M metagenome (GOLD analysis project Ga0114976, IMG submission 87319) | Freshwater microbial communities from Lake Simoncouche, Canada to study carbon cycling - S_130805_EF_MetaG | ecosystem: Environmental > Aquatic > Freshwater > Lake | place: Lake...
GCTTCAATAACTTTTAATTGAGATTTAACCCTGTTAAAGATGTGATTTTTGATTGGAGCTAATGAAATATCAAACTTTGAGTAGTTTGTTGCATATGATGTAACAGGTTTTGTCCAAACACGAACATATGCCTCATTTTTGTAGTTAGCGTATGGTTCATCTTTAAATGTGTCCAAGAATTTTTTATATTCAGGGGTTACTGTTCTATATCTATCGGTGAAAAACTCTTCATATCTAACCCAAACAGTTTCTTCAGGTCGGATTGCCCGTTGTTTTTGTTCACCGGTTTCTTTATTTATCTCTGTCATTGTACCGCGAGTATCAAATCCACATAAAACGTATTGTAATTTATCGTTTACATTACCTAATTGGTTAACAAAACCATCTAATAACATCAAATCGTGTAAGTGAGACGAACCACCTAACCAACCCACACGGATTTTATCACTTTGTTCTGTTGGTTGATTGAATTGAGGTTCTTTTGGGTTAATAGCGTTAGGAAAAATAACAACATTCTTGTTAATTTTCATAATCTCATCAGCAAAGACTGTTGTGGTTGTTGTAACATAATCCGCGGCTTTCAAATTATCCATAATTTTTTCATGGATTTTATTTTGAACGATAATGTCGTGAATAGGATGTTCTTTTGTTGGCAACCAATAATCATCCAAATCAACAATAACTTTAATTCCCAAAGATTTTAGGAAGTTAATAATCATTGGTGTTTGATTATAGTCTTGACCAATGTTACGATGAACGTGAACAATTTGGTATTTTTTCCAATAATTGATGTCGTTTATGTTTGGTTGATAATCAATATCAACGTGGAATTCATCGTTATAGAGATTTTGCAACATAACGTGGGGGTCAACAGAACGAAATTTCGAAACTCCGGTAGTATCTGAGGGCAGAACTAATACATTAATTTTTTGACTCATAGTTTTATAAAATATTACAAAAATATAGTCATTATTTTAAGTATAATCAACAATAAACCCACCTAATTGGTGGGTTTATATTAAATTGATTTTTTAATTTTCTTAATCTTGGTGATTTTTCCTTCAAAAATATGTTCACCTACTCTGAAATTAAAAACTTGATTTGATTTTTCACTTCCTTCGGTTAGTAATTCATTTTCACCTAAAACCTGTTCTACAGTTTCTCGAACAATTTGTCTAATTTGTTGTGCGGATAACCCAGTTCCCGTTGATTGAGGTTGTTGTTGTTTTGATGTTACTCCACCAACTTTTTCACCTTTATTGTTTAAATTCATTAATCTTGACGCTTTTTCAATTAAATCATCAGATAATGTTGGGTTTGTTGATGCCATCCCCATTGTTGGAGCTTGAATAGGGTGTTCTATCATTAATCTTTTAATCTCGTCAGGAAGTTTAGAATTCATTATTCTTTCTTTTGGTGATGCCCCCGCCGATACTGGTTTAGTTACATTTGGTGATACTGTAGATTCTGCCAAATATTCTTGTGGAATATTATAAGAAGCTTGAGGAGCTTGGTAATCTGCCACAGAAGGTGCGGAAAAACTCTCATTCATTGAGGGTAATCCACCACTATTTCCTCTTGGTAATTCGTTGTGTTTATCCATAATTTTTTTGGACACCATCAACTTTTGTATTAAATCATTTTCGTTTGTCATATTATTCGTTTCCAAATTTTGCGTTTATAATAACTCTTGTCATACTCTTATCTCCACGAGGATTATAACCAGGTTTAGGTTCTGTAAAATTATCCCTTGTTGGAATAAAAGAAATAATTCTATCTAACCTGAAAAATCTCCAACTTGGTAGAGGTTTTTCTCCGGTATATCCTTTATGTGAAGCACCTTCGTAGTCCCAAGCTCGTAAAACAGGATTTCCTTTTTTAGTATACCCAAGACATACTGGTTCAATAGTTCTTAATCCTTTACCACCCGGTTCATCACCATCGTAGTTGATTGTAACTATTTGTTTACCCTTTATGGATTTGATAATCACATCCATATTGGCTGCTTCTAGTATAAGAGATTTAAATGAAGTGTAAAGTTTCATTAGTTAGTTGGGTATGTATAAGGTTTGTTAGGTTGGTATTCGTTTACTTTTATTTCGGTTTTTCTTTCAATAACGTCAGTACGAGAACCTGCGGCTTGGTTATTTGTATCCAAGAAACCACCAGTTCCTTTACCTTGTTCATCTCCTGTTGCCAAAGCGTCGGGATTTGTTGAAGAATATTCATTTGATTTTAATTGATAATCGTTTTTTGCAAACAATTTTTTTCTTTCCATTTCAGCGATTGACGACAAATCATTTTTTGGTTGTGAAATGTCTATTGGTTCTAATTGTGCCATATTAAATTACTTTTTTTATTAAGTCGTTTATTCTATCTATAGACTCCGTAACGTTTAATCCGTAGTAGTCTTTTGTTGTTTTATGACTTGCAGATGGACGATTTTGGGTATTTAAACCATCTTTTGTGTGAGTTTGGATATATTGATTTGGGAGAACTTCTGATTTTGCCTCTTTTCCAGCCTCAACATCCTCTCTCCAACTACCCAAAGTTTGGTTTACCCAATTCTTAACGTAATCTGCTCCGTGAAGAATATATTCAATATCATTTTGTGCTCCTTTAAAACTATCAAACCAATTTTTAATTCTTTTTAATTGTTGATAGTTAATGGTTCCGTTATCTCTTAAATCTTTGTTTCTTTTATACCCCTGTGTTGTTTCAGGAACATCACCAACGGTATCCATACATTGACCTAAGTAAGTAACAACGTTTTCCGGTAACTCAATTGTTTTATCGTATAATTCTTTATTCACCTCGTTTCAATATTTTTATTAAGTGGTTAATATCAATACCTTCTTTTTCCGCCAATTTTTTAATTGATTGAATATTTTTCATTAATATCTTTCCAACTTTATTATCTTTTTTCATTATATCTGCCTCATCAGTAGAGCGTTTTGCTAAAATATCTTCTAACATATCTTTCATCTTGCTCTTTTGGATTTCAGCGAGAGTTAATTTACCCACAAAGTTTTTCTTATTCTTAAATGCTGAGTTCATATCTCTTTTACCTGATGGGTCTTTTCCAAATTGTTCTGTTCTTTCCCAAGCCTCTTTTTCATCCATTCCCATATTTTTAACAAGATGATTATAAGTTTCTTTGCCATCCATTTCTTTTGTTTCTTCGTAACCAAAAGCTTCAGAATAATCAACCTCTTTAAGGTTTGCAGGTTCTCCGGTAATATTTTCACCATAATAAACACGATAACCACGAGTAACCGGGTTGTTTGTCATACGAGTAGCAACAACGGTTTGGTCCATCGTTTTACGTGGATGTAACGCCTGATTTAAGTAAGGAATACGTGAATTAAGGAAAGTTCCGTCATCATCAACTAATTCATTCATTTCATCTTTATTAGTTTTTTTCTTAATTTTTACTTTTTTTAACTCATTCTCAACTTCCTTTTTATTTTTTAACTTTTTGTTTTTAAGAATTCCTTGGATGTGTTTTTTTACTATTTCCGACTCGTCTTTATCAAAGACCATCATCTCATCTTTTTTTCTTGCTTCCGTTAAAGTCTCCGATACGTTATAGTATAAATGGAGTTTGTTTCCTTTATTACGAAGGAAGAAGTAGTAAGGATTATCAAAATATTCTTTATCTAAGTTAATCATAACTTTTTACTATAAATACTCCGTTTTATTGTATTTATTAATAAAAATGTAGATGGCAAGTCAAAACATTAATCAATATGTTTATCCAAAGTATCGTTTGAACTTTTATTTGGAAAATTCAGACATGTCTTTGGCTAGTGATGAAAGGGATTTCAATGAAGAAGTTGTGTTTTCACCTTATCTTATTGCACAAACAATGGGTAATAGAATGCCGTTTTCATTTGATATCAATAACTCTGTGTCAACTTACGTTCAAAATTTAACTTACAAAAATTATAATTTTAACAATATTTTAGTATCGGAAAATTATTATAACCCCAACAATTATAGTGTAAGTTTTTTAGAAACGTGTCCGAGTGCGACAACAATATGTGATATTGGTTTAACCGGTATTGACAATGGTTTGGTAACTGGTATGACAGGATTTACAATAACCGCAACAACAGGTTTATTTACCGGTAATAACGTTTTTAATAGATATACTTTTGACAGCAGATTAAAACTACATCAAGTTACCGGATTTACCAATAGTCCAAATGTTAGATTTTCAGGATTTACAAAAAGAGTTTTATACGAAACAATAACAAAAACCGCATCAACTATTGGAATTTACGAAGAGTTATATGGTGGTTTTTATCAAGGATTTTATAAATTATTTGGTTACGACTACGAGATATTTCCAAAAAGAATGAGTAAAGGTTGGGCTGTGGAAATGTTATTAAAACCAAGATTTCCGGTAAATAACGAATATTCGCCAACAACTGGTGAAACAACACTTAATTTAATTTACCCAAATAACAAGAACACATTCTTTTATATGGGAACAAGAGCTGAGAATAAATTTTATCATCACGGAAGTGGTTCTCCATCGTCTAATACTGCTTATACAAGAACAGATTTAACTTGTTATAATACTTGTGCATGTTCAAATAGCGGAATTACAGGTTCAAGTTGTATTGATGTATATCAACCATTTGAAACTACTGTGGTTCATAATATTGGATGTAATTGTGGTTGTAATGATAGTGTTATTACGGATATACCTGAATTAGACCCTAAATTAGATGATTTGTCCAACGCAATTTCATTTAGATTATGTGGTGACCCAACCAATCCAAGTATTGGTGTGAGAGCAATATATTTTACAGGAGGTTGTGAAACTACAGGTTCTTGTTATACAACCGGCATAACATATACAACAGGATATACAATATTTGACGCTTGTTCCCCAACGAAAATATATGATTATTGTTACTCCGCAAATCCGGCTTATTTGGCGTCAGAACATTGGTTTCAATTAGACGCAGTTTGGGAAAGATATACTTGGATAGACGAATGTGATTTGTGGTATAGAGGTGGGTTAGGTGATATTAGTAAGTTTGTTTACTTAGATTCATTAGCGAATAATTCAGTTTACTTGATTGAACCACCCGTTACAAGCGCTACTGACCCTGTTACACCTGAACAAATAGAAATTGTTAGATTAAATGAAAAATGGTTAATTAATAAAAATTATAGAAAAGGTAAGTTAAAGTTTTACATTAATGGTAGATTATTTTGGGTAATACCAAACTTTGAAGAAATTATTCCGAGAGCGTTGGATACAAGAAAAGAAAGACAAGTTGGTGTTCCGTTTAATATATCTTGGGGTGGTGGAACACAGGGATTAAGAGAGAATTTAACATTTTCAGGATGTTCAGGTGCCACAGGACCTTACGTTCAAGACCCCGAATGTTTTCCAAATAACGATTTAAGTGGAACAACATTATCAGGTTTAACAACAAGTATTTTATTAGAACAAAACTTTGCCGGCTCTTTTGATGGTGCTATCAGTCAATTTAGAATGTATGTTACACCATTATCGGCACCGGAAGTAAAACATAATTTTAAATTACTTAAAGATACTTGGGTAATGTTTAATCCTGATTGTCCTAATTGTGACATACCTATTGTGTGCACACCAAATAACATATCATATACAATATCATAAAATGAATACAATCCAATTCACAAGTTCAACATTGAACGGCAATTATGTAACTATATTTTTCACACCAATAACCGGTGTCACATATGATTTGGGACGTGTATTAATGCCATATACCTTTACTTCAACAACAATATCCTCCAACTTAAAAGTATATGGTAAATATACTTTTATAGTATCCGGTCAATGTGACACATTTGTTAACGTGCCAACACCTACACCAACACCGACTCCTACACCGACACCAACCCCTAGTCCAACTCCCACACCAACACCAACCCCGACACCTTCACCCACACCTTATTGTATTACTCCAACACCTACTCCCACACCAACACCAACACCTACTCCCACACCACCTGTAGGACAAATTGTTGTAATGGGTTATTCACAATTTACTCAATCACCACAAAAATATTCAATAGATGGTTTATCTTGGTCGTCAGCAACTATTGGGACAAGTAAAACTGTTGGTAATTCATCTGTTGCATATAATGGTTCTTTATGGGTTGGAGGTGCAAATAATGGAGGAAATAGTGAATTATTTTGGTCTTTAGACGGACAAAATTGGAATGTTGCTTTATCAGGGTTAGGTGTTTTAAATAATGTTAAAGGTATTGCGTGGAATGGAAGTGTTTGGGCTGCTGTTGGGAACGCAAATTATTCATCATATCCTTATGTCTCTTCAGTTTATTCAAACGACGGTAAAAATTGGTCGGCAAATACAAATATAAATTCGTCTTGGTTTTTTAATCAAAATTTATTTTGTGTTGCATCAGGTAAAGATAATTTAAATAATGTTATGTTTGTTGCCGGAGGACAAGGGGGTGGAAATAATGTAGGGTCTATTGGTTATTCATATGATGGTATAAATTGGTCGGCCTCAACATCAATAAACACAATAATTGATAGTGTTTATTGTGTAATGTATGATGACACTCTTAAAAGATGGGTTGCCGGTGGACAACCATATTCAACATCAACATCAAGTATTGCAATATCTAACAATGGTAAAAATTGGACCGGGTCTTCCCAAATTGAGACATTAGCTTACTATGCTTTGGCAACCAACGGAACAAAATATGTTGGATTAACCACAGACAATTCTACTTCAAATTCCGCAATTAGATATTCTACAAATGGTGGTAATACTTGGTCGGCAAGTACTAATTCATCAACAATTCCTTTTTATAGAGGTAAAGGAGTTGCTTGGAATGGATCTCTATGGTTTGCGGTTGGATTCAATAGAATAAACACAACAAATAGTGCAATACTATCTAATGATGGTATTACTTGGAGTGGTTCAACCAACTCAAATTCTATTATGATGAGAGGGGAGGCGATAGCAACAAAACCAGCACCAAAATTATATCCACCAAGATAAAATAAAAAAGGGAAACGTTTGTTTCCCTTGATAATATATTTTGGTTTTTTATTAAAGACCTCTTAATCTTCTTAACAACTCTTCTTTTGTAAATTCAATATTTGTTGATTTCTTTTTTGGTTGCTCAACTTTTGATTCAACAATTTTAGGTTGAGGTTTTTCTTCTTGTTGTTCAACAACTTGAACCATTACTTTAGGTTTTTCTTCATTTTGTTCTGTGACAACAACATTAACTTTCTTGTTTGTTTTAACATTAAAGTCGGAACTCCAAGGTTCAAAATAAACATCGTCAGCAATAACTTCCAATCTCATATTACCTTTTGTTCCTTCAGGAAGAAAGTGTTTTGTTTTTGGAATGTTTACTTCACAAACTCCGGTATTTTCAATGGAACCATTAAACATATATGACATTTCGTCAGTTTCAATAACTAATCTAACTTTAGATTTTGCTAAAGATGTTCCTTCAATTTCAATATTACAATTGAATTTATTTGCTTTATCAGTATATAAATTATATCCCATACCAATAAATATATCAATCTTCAGAAATCTTTACTTTTACTGTGATGTATTTTTGTTCTTTTAATGCAACTTCAACATCCTTTAATTTAACATTTACGTAAAGATTTTTGTTTTTATTTATTCTATTCTCAAAAACAATTTCATCAACTTCCATTCTATAAAAAAGTTTTATAAGAACTTCTTTTTCTCTATCCGGAATGTCACGTAATCTTTCTTTCCTATATGGGGACAATCCTCCCGCACCAAGTTGAGCAATAATTTTCTCAACAACACAACCTTCTTCCCACGTAAAAGGACAGGTATCCCAACTAAATATATTATTGTCCCAAGCGTAACAAATGGTTGCCATAGTATTTATAAGTAGTCAAAAATAGTTAAAATTAAATAGATGGCAGACATAAAAGGGCAATTAATTAAGGACAGTTATAATTACGTTCTTCAATCAGATGTTGCAACAGGAGTTGTATATCGTATTGGAGGGTCTGTTCCTACAAATCCCATTTTTAAATCTGGTTTAACAATAAATCAAAGTTTTACGTTTTCGGATGGTTCTGAACAATCCGGTTATGTATTAACTTCTGATAGTTTTGGTAATGCGACTTGGAAACCGGTATCAGGAACAACACCCTCATCCGGTGTTACAAGTATAACCGTCGGGACAGGATTATCTGCAAGTAGCTCAACAGGTGCGGTAACAATTGTATTTACCGGTTCAACGGGAACAAATTTTACGGGTGGAACAGTCAGTGGTGCTACAATTTTTACAGGGGGTGTTACAGCAAATACAATATCCCTCGATAGTGTTCCATCATTAATGACCGCAACCGCAACAACCGTCACAACCGGAACAAATAACATATATTCAATACCAACAAATACATATAATAGTTTTCACATTGATTATAACATATCGGGTAGTAGTGGTTTAAGGGCGGGAAGTGTTGTTTCAATATGGGATGGTGTAAATGTGGATTATACAGATACATCAACAAATGATATTGGTAATACAACACCGGTAACATTTTTGGTTGCATTATCAGGTGGCAACGCAATATTACAAGCGTCAGTAACGACATCAACTTGGAGAATAAAAACAATTATAAGAACTATCTAATTCAATTTTTCACACTATTTATACTAATAGTGAGAAATCACAATAATCTTGGATAGGGAAAAGATTTACAAAAATGCATGAATTTAACATAAAAAATGGTTTTATAACCAGTGGACAATCATATGTCTATCAGAACCTGACAGTTTCAGGTTTAACATTATCAGCCGTTCCTGCGAACGATGATACATTAACTCAAATTTTAGCTAGAGATAGTTCAGGTAACGTAAAATATCGCACTGCGTCTTCATTAGGTGGAGGTGGCACAACAGGTGATTATCTACCATTAAGTGGTGGAACGGTAACGGGTGGAACAATTTTTACTTCCGGAGTTACCGCAAATACAATATCCGCAACAACAATAAGTAAAGTTAATTATATTGACTTTAATACCGGAACAACAAATCCGTCACAAATTGGCGGTAGAGTGTTTTTTGATAACACATCAAAGGCTCTTTCATATTACGATATTGCAAATAACTTGGTTCCAATTGCAATGGGACAACAACTTTACACAAGGGTATATAACGCAACGGGAGCACAATTAGATAAAGGTAAAGTTATTGCTATTACGGGAACCACAAATAATTTACCAAGCGCTATTTTAGCGGTTAATACTCACGCAATTACCTCGGCAAGACCTATTGGTTTGGCGGCAGAAAACATCCCAAATAATAGTGAAGGTTTGGTGTTAAATAATGGTATTTTAAGTGGTGTAACACTTAATACATTCGCCAATGGAGATACTTTATATCTATCGGACACAGTTCCGGGTGGTTATGTTTCAACAACATCAAGTTTATCGTTTACCGCAAGAACAAACCAAATTGGGTATGTTTTCCAAACGGGTTCAACAACCGGTAAAATATATGTTAATATTAATAATGAAAATAGTAATCTATCTTTAACAGATATTGAAAGAAATATCTTGGAGGGTAATGTTATTTCAACGGGTACTTATGAATACACCGGCATGACAACGGCATCAACAACAACTTTTAATGTTGCACCAATGAGAGGTTGGGTTGTAAGAAACACGTACGGATTTGCAACATCTCCGGATGTTTCAAACCTTTATTATACGGGAGGCACAAACATTTCAGTCACTAATATTGCTTCAGCGGATTCAACATATATTTTAATCACAACTGGTTTAACAGTTACACAACAAGTTACATTTCCAACACCACAACAAAGAAGAGAAAATATATTTTTGGGTAAGGTTAATCATCCAAATAGGGTAAGTATATTAAATATAAATAATACGGTTGATTACGATGTATCACCAATATCATCTTTGCGCGATTTATGGTCACCTATAAGATTGATAAATCAAGGTATCATACCTTCACCAAATGGCGCTAATTTAAGTTTCAATACTTCATCTGGTACACTTTGGGGTAATGGTATTAATTTTGTTAACAACCAATTAAGTCCTAATAATGTTAGTATTGCAGCAAAGGTACCAGCATCATTTTTTTACAGAACACAAACTGGCGGAACTTCTTCTAGTGTTACGGTTATTGACCCTAGGAATTATGATGTTGGAGGTGTAATAACTAGTATTGGTGCAGCTGGTTCTGATGATGCGACCAATCAACGAATATATATGTATCCTACTGGTGTTATTAATGTTTTGTATGGTCAAACTAAATACGCAAATTTAGCCGCTGCTGTTGCCGCTATACAGTCAGAAACATTTATACCTTATCCTAACGCTGAAAGTACTGGTATACTTATTGGTGTTCTTTCGGTTAGAAATGATATTGGTACTGATGGCGAATTTTTAACAAATACTAATTACGCTAAATTCACACTAGTTTCTAAATTTGGTGAAAGTTTTGGTGGAACTGGTGGTTTATCAACAACAACACTACAACAAGCGTACGATAACTCAACCACACCTGAAATTGTTATTAACGCAGTATTAGATGGGTTATCAATTAAAAATGGAACAGGTAACCCTGACAATGTGACTAATTTATTGGAAGGTATTAATGCAGCAGGAACAACCACATCGTTTATTCGTGCGGATGGTGCTTTCTCAGGGAATAGTGTTACCGCATCAACAATATATGCAACAACTTACTTAAACTTACCTACAGATATTAGAGTTACAGGTGGCACGTATTCATCCGGAACCGCAACATTTACAAATAACACGGGCGGAACATTTAGTGTTACCGGATTTTCAACATCAACTCAAGGTGTTACAGGTATAACAGCGTCAAATGGTTTATCCGCATCAACGACTAATAACGATACAACAATCGGTTTCAGTGGTGGAAGTATTTCAAACGAAACAAACTTTACAAATGGTTTAACAGCAAATACATTTAGTGCGGCGACTTACCAAGGTAACGTGGTAACTCAAATAGTTGCCGGAACAAACGTTACAATATCCCCAACCGGAGGTACAGGTTCGGTGACGATTAGTGCAACAAGTGCTTATGATTATGGCACTACATTTGCGATGACAGCACAAAACTTTTTAACATAAAAAAATAAAATAACAAAAAAATAAA
>Ga0114976_10002650_pt1 | contig 11199 bp, 17 predicted proteins | sample S_130805_EF_Meta_FD_87319 | JGI IMG/M metagenome (GOLD analysis project Ga0114976, IMG submission 87319) | Freshwater microbial communities from Lake Simoncouche, Canada to study carbon cycling - S_130805_EF_MetaG | ecosystem: Environmental > Aquatic > Freshwater > Lake | place: Lake...
AATGACAGTCAGAGAATAAGAATATGGCTGACTAAGCACATCCGTGATTAATGTAAATACCAATCCATTGGTGGTGCCAGCAGTTGTGGAGACGGCCAGGCCACCTGCACCTACTCCTAACGTAAATTCTGTTGTGCCATTAGTAGCAATTATATAATATGTTGTTGGATCTACATATCCTGAAATATCACCAGTTCCTGTCAAGGTTCCACTTACAGAAACTTGTTGCCCAACATACAACACAGTTCCTGTGCAACTAAATTGTCCATCTACACCAGTTATCTCTACTCCAGATATTGCACTCTCTAATATCATTTTAAGACGGACGTTAAAAGAGTAGGTTTGATTGTTTATGCCTAGTGGAGGAATATTTCCATATAACCATCCAGAGTTGGGATCCAATGTCAGGCCTGGCAGGGAAGTATTAATTAGATATTGTAACTGCGAGCCAAGTACAAAATTAAAGCCATTGAATTTATAAGCAAAAAAATTGTCACTACGCACGGTTCCTATTGACCCTTCAGGGTTCAGCAACACTGGTACAAGTACAGGAGTACCATCTGCGGTTATAAATGTGTTGTCTGCTGTGATATATGTGTCATCGGCTGACAAGTTGCTTCGACTCCAGACATAGATACTGAATGTTCTAAGTGCATTTCCACCAATGGTGCCATCTGACAGTTCCAGGGTAAACTCATAATTGGTACTGGTGTCAATAACTCCAATTAGTCCTGATATTTTTCCAGTTGGGCCAACGGTCAAATCAGGTGGTAGATTACCTGACACAAATCTGACTATTGTGGCATTGGGTCCTGTGTATTCTATTTGTATATCTGTGATTAAACTAGCATCATACAACTCGGCTATCTGCCCAGGTGGCGTAACAAATGCTGGTTTTGTAGTATTGGCCACTTCAAGAGTAAAGGTTCTGTCCGCTAGTCGATTTATAACGGTTCCAGTGCGTGTATAGGCTCGCACTGCAAATTTGCTGGACGTATCAGCAGGAACATCACTTGGAACGCCTTGTAGTGTGACCTGGGTGCTAGGAATGCCAGTTATGATACCGGTTTCGTCAATTTGCATACCACTGGGTAAAGATCCAGCAATAAGTTGATAATATACAGTTAATGTTACGGAACCATAGGTAGTCACGGCGCCGGTAGTGGTGTTGGCAAAACTTATAGATCCAAGTGAAGCGGCAGTAACTGTAAAAACGCCATTGTAGCCCACTGGGGAGAATCCTGTAACGGAGATTTTGGATCCCACAGGATAGGGTACAGTAACCGCAGTCACAGTTCCAGTTTGAATAACAGGATTTTCTGCTGTAATTTTTGTGGTGTTTGAAAAACTCACAGAACTAGTGCTAGCACCTGTTACTGTGTATGTTCCATTCAAGGTAAAAGGTAAAAATCCTGCAACTGAAATTTTAGATCCCACAGGAAACGGAACAAATGACTGCGCCGTAAAATTCATAGTTACGGTTAATCCGTTGCTAGTTACAGAAGTTGGTGTAACCTGTGCTGTAAAATTCATAGTCACTGTGGACCCGGTGGTGCTTACAGTGCTAGGTATTACATTGGTAGGTTCGGTGGCCAATAAAGGAATACTATAAAATACCCCTTCGGGTATAGTTCCTAAATTACCAGCAGGAGTTTGCCAGACCGGTTGTGACATAATTAGAGTATAACAGCGATAATAATTTTTTTGCCGTCCTCGAGGTTGGTTTCAAGAGCCTTGGCAAAAACAGCCTGGCTGTATAACCGACTACGCCCAACACTTTGAGCATATCCTGCGGTTGAACCAGTTACCAGACTGTCACCTTTAGTCACTGGGCCAATAACATTGACCGGAACTCGTCCACGCAATGCCACTGGTAACCCAGGTTGACCAGAATTCATTAAATGTGCCGGATTGGTAGATATTGCGCCAGCCACTCGCTCGTCTGCGACTTCAGTACTGATTGTTATTTCTTGTTCGCCACCAAAGATAACCACAGTGCCGGGTGCGTATTCTGCATCTGCTGTGTAGTTCTCAGCCAAGTCAGCATACTGAGCTGATGTGGCTTTGGCAAACACAGTATCAAAATACTCTGTTGAGGTTCCAATATTGCCAACACCATTGGCGTTGTTGTTTATCAATGCACCAATGGCCACAGTTCCAGTTGACACAGTTACGTTGCCGGCTGTTATGTTGCCGGTTACACTCAATGAACCTAGTGTGCCGATTCCAGTAGCAACTACACCAGTCAATGCGGATCCGTTACCAACAAAGTAATTGCCAGTTACATTGCCAGAGGCGCTGACGTTTCCATTGGTAAAAACATTGCCGCCTGTGACAGTACCGGTAGCACTGGCTGTGCCTTCAGTGGATAAATTGCCAGCAATCACAGTTCCAGTGGCGCTTATGAAGCCTTGGGTAGTTTGACCCAGTGGTGTAAAAATTGTCAGAGGTGCTATACCATTTACATTGATTGACACATTGCCTGCACTGGTCCCAACTAACACATTACTGTTACCATTTGCTATAGTGTTTGTGCTAGGTAACCCGGTGGTGAGTGCTATGTTACCTAAAATATAATTACCAGTGACATTGCCGGTAGCACTCACTTGTCCACCGGTACGGAGATTACCACCAGTGATGTTGCCCGTGACGCTGACTGCGGTGCCTGTGTGATTGGTGGCGCTAATATTACCGCTGGCATTAACGCTGGTTACAGTAATATTGCCAGCGGCAATGTTAGCAACAGTGGCATTTCCAGTGGAACTGATCAGGCCACCAGTTAAGATATTACCACCTGTGACGTTGCCGGTAACACTTACTATTGTGCCAGTGTGATTTGTAGCACCAATGTTGCCACCGGTGATATTGCCCGTGGCACTGATCCGTCCACCGGTTAATAAGTTGCCTCCGGTGATGTTGGCTGTAGCAGTTACTTGTCCACCGGTGGTCAAATTTCCACCTATAATGTTGCCTTGACTACTTACTACCCCTAACACTGTAAATGTGTTAGAATCTTTGTTAAAAGTCATGCCGGCAGTGGCATCGGCATTACCGTTGGTGTTAAAAACTACCTGTGTGTTGCTTCCTGGAATAACAAAGTTACCAGTGATGTTGCCAAAAAAGTTTCCGACAAAGTATTGATCTGTTACAATATTACCAGTGGCACTTACTTGTCCACCGGTGGTTAAATTTCCACCCCGGACGTTGCCGGTAGCACTGGTGTTACCACTGGTAATATTACCTGTGGTTGATATGGTATTTGATCCAAAATTGGCCAACAATGAGATGGCATTAGAATTGGTATAGCCCGCTGGAAGTCCAGTCAATTGACTACCGTTACCTATAATATATGACCCAGTTATGTTGCCAATGGCGCTGACCACACCCTGAACATATTGTCCGGTGGTGGCCACCACTACAACGTTTGAAGTGCCAGCAATTGCAGTGGAGACATTGCCACTGATGTCGGTAATTTTTACGTTGCTATTGCCATTGCTGATGATAGAAACCGATACATTGCTAATTTGGCTTATTTGCGCCCAAATAACAGTGGATCCGTCATACTCTGCAAAACAATAATAAAAATAATTTGAATCGTAGGCATACCACCCAGGTTGGTCACCCGTTTGTCCAGTTAACGTTGTTGGGGGGCTAACTTGGGCCCGATTATAAAGTTCAGTAAAATTAGAATTGCATATAATAAATGAGTTGCGTAAAGGAGTACCTTGCCCATCATTTGGGGTAGCACCTACCTGTATAGTTTGTTGAGTCATAGATCGTCGTCCTCTTAGTGTATTTACCAGAGGGCAAGCTCTATGTTAAATCGGGTATTTTGTTTATTCTGGGCTAAAACTACTGCCGCAACCGCAGGTAGTCACAGCCTGAGGATTTTTGATACTAAAAGTAGCGCCGTACTGGTCTTCTTTGTAGTCTACTTCTGCACCTTGAAGATAACCACCGCTCATACTATCTACTAGGACTTTAACGCCGTTGTAGTCTAGATCCCAGTCATCTTCGTTTTGTTCTTCATCTAAAGTAAAACCGTATTGCATACCACTACATCCGCCGCCTTGAACAAATACTCGTAGTTTAAGTGCTGGATTGTTTTCTTCGGCAATAATGTCTTTGATTTTTGCTACTGCTGTTTCTGTAATTGTAATCATATTATCCTTTTTTAATAATATTTGCTAACCATGCGTTGTGTAGCTCTTGAGCTACCGTACGATCTATGTTAACACTTAATCCTTGTTGTATTAAATTGTCAATGAGAAGATTTATGTTATCTCCAAATAACAAATCAGCTGAAGTATAAAACCAATCAGTTTCGTTAAACAACTGACTTAAATACCTTGAACTGTATAATGTACTAAACTCGTGAAAAATATATCGATTGCTCATCCACGGTGAAAGCTCTATTACTCGGTCAATTGATAAGGTGTTATTCTCTGGCATGTCCATACAAATAAACTGCCTATTTTTAAAATGCTTACTATAGTCTGAATCCAGAAACCATAGATACTCGGCAATATGACAACAGAAAATATTATTTTTATTGTTAATTAAAAATTCAAGATTTTCAGCAATGCTATCTAAACTCAAATTTTCAACTAGTGAAAAATGCGCATTTTTTTTAGACCCACTATTAGACTGAGTTTGAAAATATCCACTTGAATCAAAATTAGTGAAAAACTTTGAATCCAATGACAATATATTTTTTAAATGGTTTCCGCCGAGTCCGGGTGCAAATACTATAAAAAGATTTTGTTGATTCACTATAGTCTTTCGTTACAAACCGTCCAGTTAATAATTTTCCAAATATTGTCAAGATAGCGTTCCTTGTCCCATTGATAATCTAGAGCCCAGGCATGTTCCCACCAGTCGACGAGAACACAGATATCTGTTCTAACCTGATGGTTTGGAATGGTTTTAATCGTGCCCGATGTACTAAGATATACCCAGCCCGATCCCTGCACAGCCATGGCCACCTTTTTAAATTCTGTTTTAAAGTCTTCATATGTTTTGAAGTTAGTTTCAATAAGTTCAAGTACGGCTCCTTTTGGACGGTTTGCGCCCTTTGGTTCTTTGAGTTGTGGGAAAAATTTGTTGTGTAAAAAACTGCCGGCACGGTTAAAATCAGCATTGCCTTCGCCAGCGTTGTAGCGTTTGGCATAACCTTTGGCCAAATGCTCATAGTGATATTCAATAGTTTCTTTGCTCATCACAGGTTCTAAGGCCTTGTGAGTATAGGGCAAAGGTGTGGTTTCCAGCTTGGCCGGACGAGTAGTGGCTTCTAACAAATCTAGATCTTGACGTATGGTGTGGTGCATAAGGGTATTTATGCTTTTAGTGCCTGTGCATAAGTATCTATCCACAAATCACATGCGGCCCGATGAGCATCTTCAAGTGGATGTAATCCAGGATCAGTCACAGTAAATCCATGTTTGTAACTCCAATCTAAAAAAGTTAATCCTTCAAAAGTTTGCAAAGGTTCCTTGGTGAGATTCTGTAGGGTTTTAATATAGTCCGGCGCATGCCAAGTAGTATCCCACATTTCAGCATCCATGTATGTTTGTATGCTGACAACATTGAGATGTTTTAAAAATTGTTGTGCGGAATAAATGGTTTGTAAGGTTCTAAACTTGTCCCATAATGTACTGTATCCGGGATATTTTCCATAGAATTCTAAAACTTTTTCTGCTTCTTGTAGCCCCACCAACGGTGCTAGCTTAGATGGTACACAGCTCAATCCCAGTGTTGTCCAAGTTTCTTTTCCCGGAATATAAAAATCCCAACGGGCTCCCCAGGTCCAGTTGATTACGGCCAGCACATTGTTGCTGGGGCTGTTTGAAAAATAAGTTAATATCTGACGGCTAATATTTTCGTTGCCGCACCCAGGCACTGCTGTAGTTTCATACTCAACACCCAAACGACGTGCGGCTTGTCCAATCCAACTTTGTTGTCCAGCATTGTTGTTGTCAAGTTCACTGCCAAAAACAAAACTATCTCCAAATCCAACTATTTTTGTTTTCATATCTGTGCCTTGTATAATGTCAAATGATTTTCGTGTCTGATTTGATCTAGAGTTTGATTGTATGACTGACTTCTTTCCCATAATGTTGGATCAAATTTAGCAGAATTAACCTGAGCAATTAGTCCAGTCAACATGTTTCTTTGTTCGTCATCTAAATCCAGTGTCAAACAAGATTGTAAATAATCTACGGCCAAAGGTAGTAGTTCTTCTGACAAATTGTCGGCCGCTAAATGATACGGACGTTGACATACAAAAAACTGATGACGGCATCCTAGATCACCATGCCGTCCAACAGGAGTAACACTAAGCTTCTGCATACGTCTTCCAAATTCTAATAAGGGTTTTACCCCAAATACTGTCAAGTTAGATACCACAGAATTTATATCTAGGCTAGAAGCATGTTGGGCTAGCCATGCTACATTACGTTCAATCACAGTCCAGTCAGATCCATGTCTGACAACTTCGGCAGCAGGGCCAACAGCGTCAATGCTTACAGTCCAATGCAGGTTGGGCAATTGCTCAGTAATTTCAAACCAAAAGTCGTCTTGAAAACTTGCATTTGAAGTTATCAAGACTTGAATATCTTTATAGTTTTGTTTAATTGTTTTGATAAGTTCTCTTACACCCGGAATCACCGTGGGTTCGCCACCGGTAAGCATGATTCTTTTCAGTGATCCAAGATTGCGCATGATCCAATCTATGTTGTCATCGGTCACTGATGCTGTCTTGGTTGCTGGAGCCCGATTAAAAAATCTTTGCAATTCTGGATAATGATTAATTTCCTGTGTTATACCGTGACTGAATACTGGATTACAACTACGGCATTTAAAATTACAAATATTAATTGATCTAAAATCTATGAACTCAAGACGAGTGTCAGTAAACACTTGATTGGCATAATCCTGATTGCTATTGGTTCTTAAACTGGTGCCATATGCCTGTTCTTGTCTAACACAATCCTGACAAATTTTGGGTTTATTTCCGTTGAGTAACTCTTGTTGTAATTCTTTTAGAGCTGGGTGTGTGGGCCATTCATCAAGAGTTACTTGGTATCTTGGAGTTTGGCAACATGCTGCTATACCTGCACTTTCAATATAAGCATGTCTAAAAGGTAGTGGACAATACCATTCTGACATAGTTATCTGCGTCGGGTAATACGGCCACGAGTTAGATCGTAGGGACTAAATTCCATTTCAACGATATCGCCTTCTAATACTTTGATGTTGTTTTGACGCATACGGCCGCTGAGATTGGCAAGCACCGGTTTTTCAAAATTTTCAATTTTGACTCGGAACATAGTGTTAGGTAACACTTCTGCTATAACCCCTTCCATTTTGATTACATCTTCTTTTGGCAATTACGGTATTCTTTCCTTTTAACGACGCATTTTACTTATGTCTACTGCTTCCTCGTCGCTAAAGATTGGCACGGCATTTGACTTGTGCATGGTGCCGATACCCTTGACTTTGGTTCCGGTATATTCTTTATCTGGTGTTTTTACACACGGAACCCATCCGGTGTCGCGACTGGCAATATAAGGAGTTTCACGCCCAGGGGGAGTTTTGGGCATAACGTCGACTAAAGTTTTTTTAGGAGCATTATAAGGGCCAGTGCTGAAGCGTGGTGTTAATTTTTCAAATTGAATCAAACGACGATTCCATTCAGCGTCTAGTTGCTCTGCTTTCTTTTTGGCTTCTGAACTGGCCCACTTGCGTGGACCTTTCTTTTTACCAGTGGTGCTTAACCACGGGCCTTCAAGATGCATGGTCATATTAATCCTCTATTAGGTCAATGCCAAAAAATGCTTCAGGATGGCGAAGCCCGTAGACGGAAAATCTAAGGGCTTCAGCAATAGTATCAAAGTATTTTCTGTGGCGGCAAGAGCCAGTGCAATAATAGGAAACTCTATATTTTTTCATACTACTATTATAACAAATAACGAGTTTTGGGTCAACCTATTTAAACAAGATCATAGCCATGATAGTAGCCTGCGTGATAAAGCCTATGCCAATTGTGACAATGTTTAACATGTCTTTTAGAACCACAGCACGGGCAAACAGCAAACTCAATCCAGCCCACATAAACAACACAATGTCCAAGTTAGGAACGGTGTCGCTGAGCCCTGTGAGCAAAGCCAACAAGGTAGGTATTGTGGCTGAATGTATGACAATTACTGCCAACCATCCTAGGGTATCAGCACTTACTTTGGGCGAGTGTTGTTCTAACCAGGTCCTTAACGAATTTAAAAAAGTTTCTAATTTGATCATCATATTTTGTCCGCATAAAAAATGTGCCTCCCAACTTTACCTACTTGTGGTTTACCCCATTGTGGCTTGATGTAGTCCGCATGGAAATACAGTGCGTTCTTCATGCTGGGTAAACGGAATCCTTCGAGTAGGACCTTTTTTGCTACTTCTTCTGATTCTTTCCAGTGTGCTGGATAGATAGGTCGAATTTTGCTGGATCCATCGCAGTTCCAGCTAAATTGACAAATCACTTTGTCATAAACTATGTTCTTTTGATAAACCACACCGCAGATGTCTGGGGCAAATTTGCCCGATGTTACTCGGTTTATAGTGACCTGGGCCACTGCTACTTTGCCTTCAAATGGTTCAGTGGCACTTTCCCAATAGATGTTGCGTGTCAAACACTCTAATTGCTTGGTGCGATCTGCCGCACTGGTAAATCCTTGTCGGGCCACTTCATTGGTGACCTTGAGTGTGTCTAGTTTGTTTACGGTTACGGTAGTAACGGCAAATACCACTGCTGCAAAACAAAATGCCTTTACTGCTATACTACCTAAGTTAGATACTGAAATAAGATTCAATGTCTTCTCCTCGGCACTATACTGAGCGCATCAGCGGAGGTGTCCAGGACGGACGCATTGACAGGTGGTTGTAGAATGGAGACAGATCAAGACCTCGGGCCTCAGTGCCATACTCTCTAAGCGCGGGTTTGTTTATCCCCGGGCTCATACCATTTGTCAATGAAGAGGATTTCCGAAGTCCTCTTTTTACTACTGCTTGCTTTACGGCACAAGCCATCCGTTTTGGAGTAGATCTAGATTGTAATCCTCCGCTGTTCGAATCAACGACAGCCTGGTTGTTTTTTCTACTCTCTAAAATACTTAGCTTGGGTGCAAAGTCCCGGGCTAATAACTCCAAATTTTGATCGGTTTTTACCATAATATACATATATTATAGCAAATAATACTATTCTAGTCAATCGCCGGCGGCGGCATGGCTTTCAAACGGTCCCATGTGGCCTGTTTTTCTTTGATCTGTTGTTCTAGCTCTCTATACTTGCGACCCAATTCATACAGTTCTTCCCATTCCTTTTCCAGAGCAGTGTTTGGTTGCAGTAGGTTAAGTCTGCTTTGTATTTCCTGCATGGTTTTGAGCAGGCTGATTCCATTGATTTCAATATCAGCATCTGTACCGTCTAGCCGAATCTTTGAGCTCGCTGTTTGGCTATACCACGGACTAGTATTAGTTCCACCGTTGCTGATTGTAAAAGGACCAAGACTTCCGCTAGTGGTGTATACACTAGGACTAGTAATGCTGATATTGGGCACAGCACCATATCCAGGAGACACATATCCACCACTGGTTATAGTGTTAGGATAATTGTGTCCATTTAGAGTAATGGTATCACCGGCTGAAAATTTATAACCGTTCATGTAATCGTCATCACTGTCAAGTGTGATACTGGATAGGTCTAATTTAGGTTCCATCGATTTCCTTTAAGAATAGAGTGGGCAAACCCACTCTGATATTACTTGGCTACAGCCAGTGCTTCTTTTTCTGCGGTGATTTCTTTGCGACGTTCTTTGATACCTTTGCTCATTTCTTGAAGAGCTTTGCGAGCACGAGCGGCAGATGCTTTTACACCTTTGGTTGTGAATTTTTCGTTCTCTGCGATATAGTTGTTGAATGCTTCTACGATTGCGTCATGTTGTGACATTGTATTTCCTTTAAGTAAAGTGCCGAAGCACCTGTTAATTATACACTACAAAGGTGGTTTGTCAAATATTCACGTGCCGTTTTGACCAAGTGTCCCATATGACCACATGGTCCCATCCGTGAGTCCAAGTCATTAAAAACAAGCTAAAAGTATTATGATCATATATGTGCATACGGTTATCTTCTACCCGGCACTGAATCGATCGGCTGGTTTTTGACCATCGGTTGAGACGGTCGTTGGCCGCAGAATCACGATGCATAACTGTATAAATTGGTTCAGAAGAACGATACGTTGATAATGACATTTAATGTAGACGTTGATCAGCGGGCCTGGGCTCATTGATTAATTCTACGTATTTAACAAATTCTTGATCCAACACCAATCGCTCATCGTCGTGGTGCTGGGCTTTATCGTCGGGTATTCCCATGATACGCATAATCCCACCAACGTGTATTTCGGTAATACCACAGTCGTACAGGACTACCATAAGGTTTAGTATGGCCAAGCGTATGGTTCTATCTAACTCAATGTCGTCCAGCATACAAATACTTATATCACTTGTATTTGGATTCGATTTCTTTCACTGAGGATGGTGTAACGCTGGTGGTGGTTATTTTGAGTTTGACCGCAAATTCGTCTTGACAAACAGTTTGATCTTTGAACATTCTAACAACCCTACAATCTTTGCCGCCGCTGACTGCGCTGACAGTATGATCTGTGATGCTCTTGCCGGTAGTTTCGCTTACTGCTACACTACCCATGCCAACTCCAGTCAGGATCAATGGTGCAGCCGCGCAACCGGACAATAAAAAAAGAAAAGATACCGCAAGTATCTTGTTCATGGTGTAAGTTAGGGGACTTATGGCTTGCACCTGCCCCTACGGCCTATTAGGCTGTTACTTTTTCTGCTGATTTAGCAGAAGTCTTGACTGCCTTGACCTTTACTTCGCCTTTCTTGGCGATCTTGGTCTTCTCGGCCAACTTGTTTGCTACAGCATAACCAGCATCACCTTCGGTGATACCAACTGACTGCAAGTGTTGGAGAGCTTGCAATTTGGTCATTGGGCTTGGGAGCTCAATCAAATTGATGTTGGTGCAACCGGCCTTGTTTAGGATCTTGATACGAGCTACCAAATCGTTAGCGAAACGAGCTTTCACTGTGCCGTTAGGATTAGTTGCTGTACCTGCTACTGTAAATAATTTGT